>Ga0209399_10002029_pt1 | contig 10058 bp, 10 predicted proteins | sample OV2TP3_FD_184130 | JGI IMG/M metagenome (GOLD analysis project Ga0209399, IMG submission 184130) | Hot spring microbial communities from Beatty, Nevada to study Microbial Dark Matter (Phase II) - OV2 TP3 (SPAdes) (version 3) | ecosystem: Environmental > Aquatic > Thermal springs > Hot (42-90C) ... | reverse complement strand
AACGCTTGGGTTGGACTTACGATTGCAGTTGTCATAGCAGTTCATACCGGCCTCAAGGCTTTGCGGGATGCCATTGACACGACTCCGCAGAGCGATGACAACTGGTTCGAGAGGGCGGTCACGATCTTGGGTAAGATCACAGGTTATCTGGCCGGGTTCCGAGCCAAGAAAAACCCTTAGATGTCTTGCCACTTAAATATCGCCTGTTGGCCAAGACGATCTTATTCCTGTGCGGATTTAAGATTTACCGCCAGCGGTTCGGCGATGCCGGGTTCTGGTTGATCACTAATAAGCCTTTGCCTCGCGAGATCCACGATGAAGACGTTGTCTTTGAAAACCGGACGGCAGAACCCGGGCAAATCAAAAGGGCGAAGCTGGTTTGTGATGGCGAGGTGGGGTGGGTGAGATGCCGATGGGTGTTTGATATTGTGACTTAATGCTTTTCCAAATTGGTCCCATAAATTATTGAATTTTGTGGTATTATAATAAAAATTTTAATAATTTTGGGTCTAGAGGAGTTTCCTTTAGAGGCTATCGCTGATGGTCGGGCCGCCATCTGAAAATATAAATTCAGACGGCGGTTTTTTTATTTCCGCCCAACCTTCGGAGGCAAACATGACAAAAGGAGACCCGGCGAATATTTTGGTGTTTTGTATCATCATTGCTTTTGTTTCATTTGTGGTTTATGCGGCTGTGCAGGGCCGAATTGAAGAAAAGAAGAGTAAAAACAAAGATGAGGGTAAAAAGTAGACACCTGATTTTTTTGAGAGGAATACGATGGTTCTTGTTTTTTGCGCGCTATTAATTTTGGGGATTATTTCGGGTCAGATGTTCGATCTTTCCGGAGCGCGGGAAGTTTTGGCGCTTATAACCTCGATCTGTTTAGCTTACATTATGATCGAAGTCGGATTGGAATTTTCCGTTGATAAAAGAAAAATAAAAAGCTACGGCTGGGATTCCGTCGTCGCTTTTATCGCCGCCGCGCTGCCGGCTTTGTTATGGTTTATCTATTTTACGGTGTTCATTCAAAGCCCTTGGAAATCAGCCTTGCTTTCCGGCCTCTCTTGTGCCCCCACCTCCGCAGGCGTTCTTTTTTCGATGATGATGGCCGCAGGCTTGGGCGCGACGTGGGTCTTCAAAAAGGCGCGTGTGCTGGCCGTGCTCGATGATTTGGCCACGATTCTCTTATTGACTCCGCTTCAAATCGTCGTTCACGGCCCTGAATGGGAGTCGATTATCGTGATTATCATAATTTGTCTTTTTTTATTCACTTCTTTTCGCTGGCAAAATACCATCCATTGGCCGGTCACAGAAACTTGGTTATTTTTGTATGCCATTGTCTTAACCGGGATCGTCTTTCTTATCAAACACACGGCGAACATTCATCTGGAAGTGCTCATCCCGGCTTTTATGTGGGGGTGCCTGGTTCATCTGCCTCATCCCCACAACAAGCCGGTGGAAAGAAGCATGGTGAGACTGGATACCCTCATTAAGGGATCGTTTATGTTTTTGGTGGGGATTTCGTTCCCGAAAGTCACGATCAGCACCATCCCTTTAGGAACCACCATCGGCCACGTCTTGCTTTTGACGATCTTGTCGAACATCGGGAAATCTTTTTCTGTTTTATGTTACCGCAGAGAAGCTTCTTGGAAGGAGCGATTGGCTTTAAGCGTCGCTATGTTTCCCAGAGGAGAGGTCGGAGCCGCTGTGCTTCTTATCGGTCTTGGATATGGTTTTAAAGGATACGAAAGCACATTGGCTGTTTTAAGTTTGGCTTTTAATCTGGTTTTAACCGGCATGTTTATTTGGTTATGCGGCTTTTAGGAGAGAAGAAAATTTCCACTAAGGGCTCTTGATAAAAATCAAGGAGTTGTGTCTATGAGATTAAGTGGCTGGATATTTATGATAACCGCGTGGATAATTATCCTGAGCATGGCCGTCTTTTGTTTCAGCAAGATATTAAAGAAAAACAAGCTGGACTGAGCGCAGTTAGCGTCGAGCCTAGAAATAAGGATTGAGCGCCTCGTCAAATTTATGCTATATTAAATAAAAAATTTGAATTTCCGCTTAAAATTTTTCAGCGGAAAACGGGGGAACCGGCTCTGACCGTAAAAGTCTCGGGGCGCATATCCTAATTTTTGAGGATAAGAGGCACTCACCTTTAGCCCGACAGCTAACTCCGTAAATTAAAATGAGAGTCAACCAGAGTTCTCTCTCTGGTTTTTTGTTTGAAAGGCATAGAAAATGAAAAGAATCCTCTTATTTATTTTGCCGATTTTAATCATGGTCGCCGTGGCCTTTGTCGCGTTTGGCATATTGTAGGTTCGTTCGGAAGAACAGAAATTGATGGACGAATTGAAACGCAAGGCCAAGTCCGTAGCCGAAAGCATGGATGTTTCCGCAAAATATCTTTTATTGCACAATGATTTAAAAAGTGCCCAGCGTTTGGTGGAAAGGTTTCAGACTCGCGAGAGACTTCAAGGATGCGTTATTTATGACAAGGACGGCCAGATTCTAACCATTACCGAGCGATTTGCCGACTGGCGGGAAAAAGAGAAGCCGTACATTAAAGATGTATTGAATGAAAAGACGCCGCATGCCGATGTGGAAAAATTTAAAGAATACTCCGTTTATGTTTACACCCTTCCCGTTTTGGATGACGAAGACAACGCTCTGGGATTGGTGGAAGTTATCTACGACACCTCTTTTGTGTTCGCCACGCTTACCGAACTCTGGGAACGGATCAACATCACTTTGGCTATTTTAGTCGTCTCCATTTTGATCATCGCCCTTCTTATCCAAAGGCAAATATTTGTTTTGCCTGTGCAACATCTTACGGAATGGTTTACGCATTTCCAAAAAGGCGAAGTCGATGAGATGCATTCGATTAAAGATAAAGACGAACTCGGCAAACTCGTCAGTGAAGTCGAGCAAGTCGCTTTAAATTTGCGCGTCGCTCGCAGGGCTATGTCCGATGAGGCTTCAGTACGCATTAGAAAAGAAGATGTCTGGACAGAGGCTAAATTGAGAGATCTTATCCACGCAAAGCTGGGAGAAAACGCCCTGTTCGTCGTGTCCAACCGGGAACCTTACATGCACGTCATGGATGAGGCTATCGGCAAATCAAAATGTATCCGTCCGGCAAGTGGGGTTGTCACAGCCATCAATCCTATTCTTTATGCGTGCGGCGGCGTTTGGGTCGCGCACGGCAGCGGCGATGCCGACCGGAAATTTACCAATTCGAAAAATAAATTGGGCGTCCCGCCTGAGGACAACCGTTACATTTTAAAAAGAGTTTGGCTGAATAAAGAGGAAGAAGAGGGGTATTACTACGGCTTTGCCAACGAAGGTTTGTGGCCCCTTTGCCATATCACTTATACAAGACCAACATTCAGAGAAGACGATTGGCAGATGTATCAAAAGGTCAATCAAAAATTCGCTGACAGCGTTTTGGAAGAATTGCCGAAACGCAGCCCTCTGATCTTTATTCAAGATTACCACTTTACTTTGCTGGGCAAGATGATTAAAGAAAAAAGACCAGATGCCATTATCGCCCTTTTCTGGCATATCCCGTGGCCTAATTATGAAGTGTTTTCGATCTGTCCTTATCAGCAGGAAATATTGGATGGCATGTTGGGATGCGACTTAATCGGTTTTCATGTTCAATATCACTGCAACAATTTTTTGGATACGGCCAACCGGCTTCTGGAATGCCGTATTGATACGGAAAAGTCAAGCGTCATTCGCTCCGGCAAAGAAACATTTATAAAGCCGTTTCCGATCAGCATCGACACTTACTTTAGCGGAGGCGATTCGCCGGATTTATTGAGTTCCGTCAATGCCATTCACGAGGAGCATGAGTTAAAGGACAAGATTGTAGCTCTGAGCGTGGAGAGGATCGACTATACGAAAGGCATTGTCGAGAGAATATTGGCTATCGACAGATTCTTGGCGAAGTATCCGCAATATAAGAATAAATTTGTTTTTATTCAACTGGCCGCGCCGAGCCGCACGCACATCAAACGCTACCATGATCTGATGGGCGAGATTGATGAACTGATTGAAAAGACAAATTGGAAATACGCCGAAGGCGGATGGAAGCCCATCATCTATTTAAAACGGCACTTTTCTGCCGACGAGATTAAGCCTTATTATGCCTTAGCTGATTTGTGCATCGTCAGTTCCTTGCACGACGGGATGAATCTGGTGGCCAAGGAGTACGTGGCGGCCAAAAGCAATTTGGAAGGAAGCTTGATTTTGAGCCGCTTCACCGGCGCGGCAAGGGAATTGACGGATGCGGTGCAAATCAACCCTTATTCCATCGAGAATTTTGCGAACAGCATCAAATTCGCCGTTGAGATGCCGCTCGATGAAAAGAAAAGGCGCATGCAAAATATGCGCAATATTATTCATGAAAACAACATCTATCGCTGGGCGGGCAACATTGTCAGCGAGTTGACGTCCTTAAGAAAAGAGGGGTTCGTAAAGCCGGTATGAAGCACGTTTTGGAAGCCTGGGACGAATTGAGAAACAGGTTTATTGATAAGCGCCTTATGCTCTTTTTGGATTATGATGGCACGCTGGCACCGATCGCGCAGACGCCGGATAAAGCGTTCCTTCCGAAGACAACCAAAACTTTGCTTCAAGCACTCGCTAAGGTTCCACGATGTAAGGTGGCGATTATAAGCGGCAGGGCTCTGGAGGACGTCAGAAGAAAGGTTACCATAAAAAATATCGTTTATGTATGCAATCATGGTTTGGAGATAGAAGGCCCGGGAATTCATTTTAGAAGCGCCAGTTCCCCGCGGCTAAAAGCGGCTTTTGAATGTATAAAGGATCAGATCAAGAAGGAATTATTGTTTTTCCAAGGTTCCTTCTTAGAGGACAAGGATTTGACTCTTAGCGTGCATTATCGGCTTGTTGGCGACGATAAAGTTCCAATGCTTATGAATGTTCTTAAAATAGCGACGAATCCGTATGTTTTAAATAAGGAGGTTTGCGTCGGGGCAGGAAGAAAGGTTTTTGAAATAAAGCCGCCGCTTGGGTGGGATAAAGGCAAGGCCGTATCGTGGCTTTTGACGCAGCAGAAATTTGCCTCAGATAAGGCAGTGACTCTCCCGATCTGTGTCGGCGACGATGTGACGGATGAAGACGCCTTTGCCGTTGTTAAAGGGAAGGGACTGGCCATTGCGGTAGGAAATCACGAATCGCCGCATGCGCAATATTATCTTCGCGATCCGGATGAGGTAAGGCAATTCTTACAGCAAACTTATGAATTTTTGCTTAATTAAGAAAATAAATGAGGTAATGTGATGGATGATTCTGATCAGTTGCGTACAGTCTTGGCTAATGAGCGGACATTATTGGCTTATATCCGCACTGCCTTATCTGCATGGATTTTTGGTATGGCTGCAGTAAAATTTTTCTCTGACAATTTTTGCTTGTTTGTCTGGGATGGATTGTAACAGTGTTCGGCACAGCTACATTGTTGTGGGGATTTTGGCAATTCAATAGGCGGCACAGAATGATGAATGAGTCCTAAGCTCATAAAAAATAATGCGAATTCTAATTGTTGAAGATCAAAGAAAAATGGCGAACTTCATTCAGCGCGGGCTGAAGGAGGAGAAGTATGCCGTTGACGTTGCTCATGACGCTGAGAAGGCGTTGTATTCGGCTGACATTAACGAATATGATCTGATTGTTCTCGATGTTATGCTCCCCGGCAAGGACGGTTTTTTTGTCTGCCGGGAATTAAGGAAAAGCGGCAATAAAACGCCCATCTTAATGCTTACCTCCAGAGATGCAACGGAAGACAAGGTTACGGGTCTTGATTTGGGCGCTGATGATTATTTGACCAAGCCGTTTGTCTTTGAAGAGTTTTTAGCAAGAGTGAGAGCGCTTTTACGAAGAAAAAGCGACAGCAAAACGACGATCCTAAAATATGACGATCTTGAATTGGATCAAGTGACGCATAAGGTCAAACGCGCTGGAAAAGATATCAGTTTATCAACCAAGGAATACGCATTGCTGGAATATTTTATGCTTCGGCCGGAACAGGTTATTACGCGCACGATGATTTCCGAGCACGTTTGGAACGAAAGCTTTGACAGCTTTACCAATGTCATCGATGTTTATGTCCGGTATCTGCGAAACAAAATGGACAGGACATTTCAACGGCAATTGATCCATACATTAAGAGGGACCGGCTATATGTTGAGCAAAACGCCGCCGTCATGAAATTCAATTCTATTAAATTCAAAGTAGGCAATCTATTTACGATTATCCTGGGAATCATCCTGATTCTTTACAGCGTTTTTCTTCAGGTGAGCCTTTCCAAATATCTCATCAACGACCTGGATGAAGAACTTTCCGGCAAGGTCAATGAACTCAGCAGCATTATCAGCGATGAGTTGGCCGCCTCGACCGGAGACGATGTTTATACGGTCATCCAGCGGATTTTTTCGTTTCAGTATCCTCCCAAATCAAGCATTGTCGCAGTTAAAAAGAAAAAGACTGTAGGCGAGTCGCTATCGGATGAAGAGAAATGGTTTGTGAGGTTTGACCGGTTGGACTTAAGCCAAGACATGGTGGCTTTCTTTGAAGTGGACGGCAAGTTGATTTATCCATCGCAAAATATTCTCGCCGATTTTTTAAAGAAATTTACTCCAAAGATAGGTGAATCTCTGGAAGAAGACGTGTTTAAGGACGCCACAATCAATAAGAAACATTTTCGGCAAATCCAGTCGATGATTTCCTTGCCCAATGGCCGCCAATTGTACGTTTTAATCGCCGCTTCCGAGAAGCCGATCTTGGATTTGTTGCGGCACAGGCAGCGGCTGTTTATGGTGAGCATCCCCATTATTTTGTTATTGACGGCGTTCTTGGGGCGTTTTTTAGCCGTCCGAATCTTGCGGCCGGTTAACAGCATTGTGGTGGCCGCGCGTCAGATCAGTTCAAGAGACTTAACAAAACGGCTGAGTGACAAAGATGCAGATGAGGAAATGAAAGTCCTCATTGATTCATTCAACGACATGATCGCCCGCTTGGAGAGATCTTTTAGACACATTGAACAATTTAGTTCTCACGTGGCGCATGAATTAAAGACGCCGTTGGCGATTTTGCGGGGCGAGACGGAAGTCGCCCTGCGCACGGATTACACTACGTCTGAATACAAGACTGTGTTGAAAGAGAACATGGAAGAAATCGAGCAGATCATCAAAGTCGTTGAGGATTTGCTTCTTTTGGCAAAGCTTGATTATAAGCCGAAATTCATAAAATTCGAAAAATTCGATTTTAAGGAATTTTTCAACGCCATCGTTGATAAAACAAAACTCATCGCCGAAGAAAAGAATATTAACGTGTCATGTCTGTTGCCCAAAGAGGACATTGCCCTCGAAGGAGATCCGTTGCATCTAAGGCGTTTGTTTTTCAATATTATTCACAACGCCATCAAATTTACGCCTTCGGGCAAGAATATCTCGCTTAAGGCGGTTAAAGAAGACGGACTTCTGAAGGTAAGCATTGCCGATGAAGGCGTCGGCATACCCCCTGAGCACCTCCCATTTATTTTTGACCGGTTCTTCCAAGTCCCCGGCCGCGATGAAGACCCCCAAAAGGGCACGGGATTGGGGTTAAGCATCGCCCAATCCGTGGCCAAAGCCCACCAAGGGAAAATCGAGGCGCAAAGCCAATTGAACAAAGGTTCGACTTTCACTGTCGCCCTTCCCCTTGCCTAGAGCGCACCTACCGCTTTCCAAAATGAGAAAATTTTCATTTTGTTTTCATTTTCTTCTCATTTGCGTCTGTTACCATTAACTGAAATAATTCATATCATTTTTAGGAGACAGCCGTGAAGAAAATTCTCATCATCGATGATGAAGAGAAGATCAGGACTGCGTATAAGGCCGCGCTCATAAAAGAAGGGTTTGAGGTTTTGGAGGCCAAGGACGCGGCGCAGGGGATATCCGAGATGTTTAGAAACGAGGATGCCATTTCGTTGGTTTTATTGGATATCAAGATGCCGCAAATGAACGGGAGCAGGGTAAAGGACATCATTGAGGATTACGATCTGCCTTTTAGAGTCATCATCTCAAGCGTCTATTCTATCGATGAGCAGAAACATTTTGTCCCTAACGCCAATGACTACTTTGACAAAGTGCAAGGGGTGGATGTTCTTATCGGCAAAGTGAAGAATGTTTTGGGGTGCGCCGTATGAAGCGACATATTACACTTTTACTACTTATAAGTTTTGTTTTGCTTTTGGGGGACTGTCATACGGCTTGGTGTGCTGACCGAAAAGCCGAAAAAAGGCAAAAAGAAGTCGAAGAGTTGCAAAAGAAATTTGAATGGTGGCCGACGGACGCCAAGCCCGCGCCGGTTAAAGACGAACAGCGCGGCGGATACTGGTGGTGGCCGGATCAGCCCGGGCAGGCAAGGCCTTGGGGCAATCGCGGCTATGTTTACGTTTACAAAATCATTTACGACTACAAGGCCACCGATGAAGATGAGGAGATAATCGAACCTCCGAAGGAAGAGCCAAAGCAACCGGAAATGAAGCCGTCTTTGCTGGTCAAAAAGATCATCAAAAATGTGAAGATTTATTTCGATTACAACAAGGCTGATTTAAGAGACGATCATTTTTCGATTTTGAATAACGCCGTCAAAACGCTTCAGCGCAATCCCGAGGCCGACATTCTAATCACGGGCAATTGCGATGCCCGCGGGTCTGACGAATACAACCTCAAGCTTGGAAAGAAACGTGGAGAAACGGTCAAGCAATTTATGTTAAGCAAAGGCATCCCAGAAGGCCGCATTAAAATCATCAGCCGTGGCAAACTCGATGCGGTCGCCCCTATCAGCGATCTGGTGGGGATGCAGAAAGACAGAAACGCCCAGTTTATGATTGCGGAAGTCGAAGAAGTCATGATTCCTGCGGGAAGTTTCCCGGAGGAAAGAAACGCTAAGGTGGTTGAAGAGGGCAAGTATCTTATCGAAAAAGACGAGAAAGTCGAGTCGGCGGTCAGAGTTTCTACTCGAGAATACGTGATTAAGAAAAACGATTCTCTTTGGAAAATCGCCGAACGAGAAATGGGCAACGGCAACCGCTGGAAGTATTTGTATGAATTAAACAAAGATAGGATAAACAATCCCAATAAACTTAAGGTGGGACAAACCATTGTCATACCTGTGGAGTAACGTGAGATATGAAAAGAAGGTCGATAATTATCATCGATTCTAAATGGCATTGCGGAAACAGTTGGAAAAAAGCGCTGGGAAAGAAACACGAGATTGCTGTCTTGAGGGACTTTTCTATGATTGAGAAGTTATGCACAGCAGGCGCGGTGGATATAGTCATCGTTAACACGCATCTGCAGAAGGAGTTTGATTTGAATATTTTTCGGAGGTTCCGGCAATTTTTCCCATCGATACCGGTCACTGCGGTAATTTCTTATAGATGCTCATGGGATAAGGATGAATTAGGAAAATACGGGATCGAACATGCAGTTTTAAAGCCGTTTTCGATTCAAACCTTAGAGGAAAAAATTGAAGAGGTGTTGTGCGAGCAAGTGAGTTGCTCGGCGCCATGAAAGACGAAATGAGATTTCTTGTATTTTTAGCTGTGATTGCGGTTGTCGGTTTTATTTTCTTCAAGCCGATCAAGGCGCATTTTGCCGATTTATTCCCTGATAAAGCGACTGAAGAGGAAAGACAGTTTGTCGGGACGGTTACGGAGCGCAACCCGAGGATTGAGGAAATTCAGAGAGTGCTGAAAGACCTCGGTTTTTATCGGGGAGTTGTGGACGGCAAAATGGGAAAAGAAACAAGAAGCGCGTTAATGCTTTTTCAGAAGAAAAATAACATTGACGCTACTGGTAAAGCGGACTCCAAGACGCTGAACGAATTGCAGAAACAAACCTACCGATCCAAGAACAGCAGCCCGCCTCTTCGAAAAAAACAGGATTCCTCCGGCCAAAAGGTTTCTTACGATATCAAAACGATTCAGTCGTTATTAAAGGACGCTGGATTTTATAAAGGCGAAGTCGACGGCAAAATGGGCC
>Ga0209399_10002026_pt1 | contig 10066 bp, 12 predicted proteins | sample OV2TP3_FD_184130 | JGI IMG/M metagenome (GOLD analysis project Ga0209399, IMG submission 184130) | Hot spring microbial communities from Beatty, Nevada to study Microbial Dark Matter (Phase II) - OV2 TP3 (SPAdes) (version 3) | ecosystem: Environmental > Aquatic > Thermal springs > Hot (42-90C) ... | reverse complement strand
CAGCTTTCTGAAGTTCACCGACGATGCCTGTTTGGAAAGTAATTTTTGCTTTCAGACGAGCAACTTCAGGATACTGAATAACTACCCTTTGCCAATGGTAAGAATATTTCTTGTCGCTAATCCAGATTTCAAGAAAAGATACATCAATGAAAAATATTCTTAGACTTTTTGCTATATTTAAAGGCCCTCTAACTATAGAAGCAGAAACCACAATGTCTGGAAATTCTTGCAGTGCAATATTTTTTAGCCCGAGATACGTAATTTCTGCATCCAATTGTTAACCACCCTAATCCTCTTTTCTAGATTCTCCCAATAAATAAGCTGTTCCCATGCAGGATGCTCTTCTAATTTACCATTCTCAATTTTTCTCTTAATATCATCAGGCTTAGAAACATTAAACTGTGATTTAATTTTTAGAATTTCTGCAGAAGCGTCTCTTAGTTCCCTTTCTAAAAAAACATTTATACTTTCATTTAATATTCTCTTTTCAGGAAGTTCTAATTCTTTGGATAGTTCGCTTAATAAAGACTTCTCCATGATGGTTTTTAATCAAAACTAATATAAATAACTTTTGCCTGATTTTGCCAAATGTACGCTGAGAACGTTCTTGGGTGGCAAAAAAGTTGAACCCTTCGGGCATCTAATACTCGTTTCGTGTTCGTTCGCTTTGCTCACTCGCATGTCACTGTTTGAACCCTTTGTTGTTGTTGGAATTTTTTAATGCTGATTAAAAATATTTCAGAATAGTAAATTATTACCTTTTTTTAGCGCTTATCATAAAGATGGATAACTTCAAGGCTTAACGTAATACTTTAGATTCTTCTCTATCCTTTTCAAAATATCTTCGTTCTTTGCCTCAAACTCATTGCCAGTTATCATCTCATAAGCTGTGATGTATCTTTTTGCAGCTTCGATCTTTACTTCATCCGGAATATTGGGAATTGGGCCATCTCCAATAAATCCTTTATTTAAAAGCCATTGCCTCACATATTCCTTATCAAGCTTTTGCGGCTCCTGGCCTTTTGAATATAGCTCTCCATAGGTATCTTTAATCCAAAATCTTGATGAATCCGGGGTATGAATCTCATCTATCAGAATAAGCTCGCCATTTAAGCTGCCAAATTCGTATTTTGTATCAGCTAATAGCAAATTTTGTTTTGCGAGAAAATTTGAGCCAAAGTCAAATAAAGCAAGAGCTGTTTTCTCCATTTTTTTGTATGTTTTCTCTTCAACCAATCCTCTTTTTATTATTTCTCCGCCAGAAAGCGATTCGTCATGCAAGCCATGCTCTGCTTTTGTTGAAGGCGTAATTATTGGCGTTTCAAATTTCTGGTTTTTCTTCAGTCCTTCAGGCAGAACATTGCCGCAGAAATTCCTAATGCCTTTTTCATAATTGTGCCATGCAGACGTTGTGGTGACTCCGGTTATATAGCCCCTCACAATCATTTCAACAGGATACGGCTTGCACTCATCGACAAGCATAACATTTGGATCTGGAACTTCAATAACATGATTTTTAATGATGCTCTTTATCTTTTCAAACCAAAAAGCAGAGATCTGATTAAGAACCTGCCCCTTGAATGGAATTGTGCATAAAACTCTGTCAAATGCAGAAATCCTATCAGTTGTTATTATCAGCCTCTTTCCATTCATCTTTCCATCCAATATATAGTTGTCCCTTGCCTTGCCTTCATACTTTTTGCCGAATTTAAAATCAGTTTTATCTAAAGCATACTTTAATTGGGTTTTTATAATAGTTTCAGTCACCATACCAGGCAGTATTCATCCTCTCTTTAAAATATTTTCCGCAACATTTTTAAATAAGGGGCGTATACTCCATTTTAAGCCCGAGTTCGATAAGAGCGTTTTTAGGGTCAAGTTTATTGCCCGCCAAATTTATAACGCTTTTTTCTCAAAGGGTTTTATGCACTATGGCAGAGCAGGCAGAGCAGGAATTGAAGTATTTTGTAAGAATAGCAAACACAGACTTGAATGGAGGCAAGCCTATTTGCCATGCTTTAACAAAAATTAAGGGAGTTAGCTATATGTTTTCTAATGCTATATGCAATACTGCAAATATTGAAAAAGCAAAAAAAGCAGGCTATCTCACAGACGAGGAAGCGGGCAAAATTGATAAAATCATAAAAAATCCTATTGATTTTAAAATTCCCGCATGGCTTTTCAATAGGAAAAAGGACCCTGATGACAATGCTGACAAGCACTTAGTCGGCTCAACGCTGGCTTTCACCCAGGACAATGATGTAAAGATGATGAAGAAGATAAAGTCGTACAAGGGAATCAGGCATTCACTTGGGCTGCCCGTGCGCGGCCAAAGGACAAGATCAAATTTCAGGAAAAACAAGGGGAAGGTAATGGGAGTAAAGAAAAAAGAAGGCTCAAAAGCAGGCAGAGTTTAACTTAGCCAAACTAAATAATGTAAAACCTAATGCAAAACCAAAATGGGCGATCCAAAAAAACAAAGAAAGAAATTTTCAAAGCCAAGCCACCCATGGCAGAAGGAAAGGATAATTGAGGAAAGGGAAATACTGCTCAAATATGGATTAAGAAGAAAGCATGAAATATGGAAGATGGACTCTATGCTTAAAAAATTCCTCCACAGGGCAAAGACAATAATTGGAGAAAAAACCCTGCAATCAGATATAGAGAAAAGGCATCTGCTAACCCGGCTTTATTTGCTTGGCTTATTAAAAAAGGATTCCAAAATTGAGGATGTATTAAATCTTAATTTAAAAGATATTTTGGAGAGGAGGCTGCAAACTCTTGTTTGCAGGAAGCAGCTGGCAAAGACAATGCTTCAGGCGCGGGAGTTCATAACACATAGGCATATATTAATTGGCAATAATAAGATAACAACGCCATCCTACTTAGTTTCAATTGATGAAGAGCCAAATATTAAATCAATAAAAATTTTTAACCAGAAGGACTAAAAATTTTGAAATTAAAATGCAGCAAAGGCAGCAAAGGTGGGGAATAGCGCATATTTATGCATCATACAACAATACAATAATCCATATCACTGACGTAACCGGGACAGAAACATTGTCTGTAGGCTCTGGCGGAATGGTTGTAAAAAGCGACAGGATGGAGGGCTCTCCAACAGCTGCAATGATAGCAGCAAAAAGGGCAGCGCAGATAGCAATTGATAAGGGAATAACCGGGATTCATGTGAAAATCAAAGCGCCAGGCGGCCATAATGGCCCAACCAGCCCTGGACCGGGCGCTCAGGCTGCAATAAGGGCGCTCTCAAGAATGGGGCTAAGAATAGGAATCATAGAAGATGTAACTCCTTTGCCGCACGATGGATGCAGAAAAAAGGGCGGGAAGAGGGGAAGGAGAGTTTAAGATTATGGAAATACGCATTTTAGAAAACAATAAAGAGCAAGGCAAGCTTTCTTTTATTTTAAAAGATTCAAACCCTGCTTTTGCCAATACCATAAGAAGGCTCATGATAGATGAAGTGCCGACTATGGCCATTGAAGATATTGAATTCTCAAAGAATAACTCATTGCTTTATGACGAAATAATCGCCCATAGGCTTGGGCTAATCCCATTAAAAACAGACCTAAAATCATATAACATTCCGGATAAATGCAAGTGTGATGGCAAGGGCTGCAACAGGTGCCAATTAAAAATGGTTCTAAAAGCATCAAAAGCAGGCGCTGTTTATGCTTCTGAGATCAAAAGCAAAGATCCTGCTATCAAGCCCGTTTATGGCGACATGCCTATCGTTAAGCTGCTTAAGGGGCAGTCCCTGGAGTTAGAGGCAACAGCAGTTCTGGGCAGAGGCAGGGAGCATATAAAGTGGAGCCCATGCCATGTTTATTACAAATACAGGCCGCTCATAGAAATAACAGGAGAAATAAAAAATCCTGAAGCTGTAATAGAGGCTGACCATAATAATATTTTTGAGATAAGGGACAGGAACCTGGTCATAAACAAGGATAAGGTCCTGGAGTGTGACCTTTCATTAGACCTTTCAAAGATAGACAAGAACATTAAGCTTACTGCAAGCAATACAGATTTTGTGTTTTATATCGAGTCATTTAATATGCTGAGCTGCAAGGAAATCGTCAGCAAAGCAATAGACATTTTTGATGAGCGGCTTGACGAATTTGTAGAAGAATTGAAAAAGGCAAAATAGGCAAAGTAATTGTTTAGCATAGCATTGTAAGTCATTAGTTGAGAACCAAACAACAATAATGACAGCAAATACGCATTTTCTTGGTGAAAATGCTACTCACAAAGGATTTTTCGGAACTACGTAATTTCGAGACTTCCGAAGGAATGTCTCGCAAAGCGTCAACCGATTTTGCGGTTGTCTGCATTCGATTTGCAGTCATTGTTGTTTGGTGTTATTTTATGTTGCTAAAAAATCGCCCCCATAAATCATGCGGGGGTGTCAGAGCCTGGTCAAATCCATTTAGTGGAGTCCATATGAATACGGTTGAGGGCCGTATACCTTAGTGGTTGCGCGTGTTCAAATCACGTCCCCCGCATTTAAATTAAAAAACAAAAAGTTATACTAATACATTTGTAAATTTTTAACAATAAAATGTCCAAACGCACAGGCCCAACAAACCCTATATTGCAGAGTTTAATTAATGAGCTAAAGAGGCGAAGTAATGAGCAGTCTATAAAATTGTGGAAAAGGGTTGCAATTGACTTAGAAAAGCCAACAAGGCAAAGAAGAGTTGTCAATCTTTCAAGCATAAGCAGATACACAAAAGAAAATGAGATAATTGTTGTGCCTGGAAAAGTGCTTGGAGCAGGTAGTTTAAATCACAGGCTCACAATCTCAGCATTCCAGTTTTCAGATGGAGCAAAGGAAAAGATTGAGAAGGCAGGGGCAAAGATTGTTCCTTTATTGGAGCTAAGCAAAGAAAATCCAACTGGAAAAGGCATAAGGGTAATAGGATAAAGATGATGGGTAAAATGATTATAGACGCTAAAGATGCTATTTTAGGAAGATTAAGCAGTTATGTTGCGAAGCAGGCTTTGCTAGGCAGCAAAGTTAACGTTGTGAACTGCGAAGAATGTGTTATAAGCGGAAGAAGGCAAGCTGTATTAGGTGAGTACATACAGCGTTTGCACAGAAAAGCTCCCGGGAAGGGGCCATTTTTTTATAGAAAGCCGGATATGCTTGTCAAAAGGGCAATACGGGGGATGCTGCCATTTAAAAGAGCAAGGGGCAGAGAGGCTTTCAAAAATGTTACGTGCCATATAGGAGTTCCTGAAAATTTAAAGAATGAAAAAATTATAAAGATTAAGGATTCAGGTATTGAGAAAATGCAAACGGGCTGCTTAAAAGTTAAAGAAATATGCGGCGCTGTTGGTGGCAAATGGTAAAAAATATCAGCGAATCAGGAAAAAAGGAATCTGGAAAAAGAAAGAGAGCAATTGCAAGGGCGGTATTAAGGCAAGGCACTGGGATCATAAGGATTAACAGAATACCTATTGAATTTATAGAACCAAAAATATCGAGGCTTAAGTTAAGAGAGCCATTGATATTAGCTGGAGATATCGCCAACAAAGTCAACATTGATGTCAAAGTCGCTGGAGGCGGGATAACAAGCCAGGCTGAGGCGTCAAGGCTGGCAATAGCCAAGGCGTTGGTTAATTTTTCAAAGGATGGCAAGCTAAAGGAAACTTTTTTGAGCTATGACAGGAATTTGCTTGTTGCTGACATAAGAAGGAAAGAGCCTGCCAAGCCAAACAGGCATGGGCAGGCAAGGGCGAAAGTTCAGAAGTCATACCGTTAAAAAAATTAAATAAGCTTTATTTTTATTATAGTGTGGGTTTGTGGTGGCGGGAACACCAAGTTAATAAATTCTGAGGGTTTGTCGTTAATAAATTCCGCCGAAGGTGACTATCTGCCCAAAGGGTACGGAGATGGGGGCGTCAGTTTTAAAAAAAATAGTTATTCAGTATCCTGAAGTTGCTCGTCGGAGAACAAAAAGTATCAGTCAAACATGCCTCGTCGGTGAAATTCATAAAGCTAAAGTATTACTTAAAAATAGCGCAAAAAACAATCACATAAAAAAGTCAAGGTACAATCTCAAGATATTTCTTCTGCCGCAATATTATTACATGAGTTCCTCTCCTGAGCAATTCTCTCTTAAGCTCCAAGTCCTGTGTTGCTACTATGGTATTCTTGTCTGTATTATCTAATATCAATGAGTCGACATCTTTATGCTCAGCTCTTATCTGCCCGGATTTTATCATACTAATTTTCTTCAGTTTGATAAGCTGTAATGCAAGCAGCGCAGCCCTTTTTTCCCTGCCTGCCTGCTTTTTTGCTATATTTTCCAGTTCAGCAATTGTTTGCCCGAAGACCCACAGCTTGTAATTGAAATTGCATATCCGCTCAATCTCTGAGAATATATCTACTTTAAACTGGCAAGGGACCATCAAAAAATTTGTGTCAATTATTATTCTTTTCATATAGGCATAAAAATTTTAGCCAAACTTCAATCGATAAGGCTTTTATAAAACTATAAATTTTTATACAGCTATTTAAAAATTTTTAGCATGGAGGGCTTTGCTATAGTGTCAAAAGGCATTGAAGATACAGCAGTTGCTGAAATCAAAGAATTGATTAAAGCCGATAGCAGCCCTAAAGAAGGGTGCGTTATTTTTCAATTTAAAACTTTTGAGGAGCTATGCCTGTTATGCTACAAGCTGCAATCTGTTGACAGGGTGGCATATTTGATAGACAATTTCGAATTCCAATTTTTTTTTGAGGAATTTGAAAAATTTATCGCAAACATTGAGAAATCAGATCTTGGGAAATGGGTTAAAAAAAATAAAAAATTCAGGGTTGAGTGCGTAAGATTAGGGGCTCATGATTTTAATAGTGTTGATGTTGAGCAAAAAGCTGCCGCATTCATCTTAGCTGCATTAAAAAGCAAAGAAATTAAGGCTGATGTAAAGAGTGATATAAAGAGCTATGACATTACTTTCCTGGTTTATATTGTTAACGGCATCTGCTATTTTGGAGTTGATTTTTGCGGCTTTGAGATGAACAAAAGGCATTATAAGATTTTTCTTCACCCGAATTCGTTAAGGGGGACTATTGGTTATGCTCTAGTAAGAGAAAGCGGATTCGGAAAGAAAGAAACTATGCTTGACCCTTTCTCAAGAGATGGCGTAATACCAATAGAGGCGGCATTATTTGCCTCTGGCTTTCCATGCAATTATTATAAAAAGGCAAGGTTTGCCTTTCTTAAATTGGATATTGGTGTTGATTTTGAGCAATTTTTCAGCAAATGCGATGAAGGCATTAAAAGCTCCAGGATAGGCATAAAGACAGGCATATATAGTTATGACTACTCATTCAAATATGTTAATTATTCCAAGAAAAATGCGAAGATAGCCGGGGTCGATAAGCAGATAAATTTCAGCAGGGTTGAACTGGAGTGGCTTGATATAAAATTTAAAAAGGAAAGTGTTGACAGAATAATCGCAAATCCTCCTGCATCAAAAGGCCCTAATTTAGATAAGCTCTATAATGAGATGTTCTATCAGGCAAATTACATACTAAAAAATAATGGAACGGTTGCATTAATTTTAAGAACCCCTTATTTTCCTGATCTTGCAAAAAAGCACGCTGCAAAGCATGATTTTTTAATTTTGAAGGAAAAAAATGTCTGGAGCGGCCAGCAATTGCTTAAGATAATAGTATTCAGGAAAGAGATGAGTACTGCATAAACACCCCGGTTATAGAAGCTGCATAATATAGAAACTGCATAACCTGTATTGTCAAACTGCAATAATTTGTGTAAGGCTAAAAAGCTCAAATTATGGCTTTTTAAGCCTTATAAAGCCATTCTAGGAACGAAAAGTTTATATATAGTAAAAGGTTGTAAAAACCAACATGGAACTATCTCAACAACCACAAGAAATAAAGCAAGAAGAGTCAAGCTATGAAGCTAAAGACATACAAGTATTAGGCGGATTAAGCGCTGTAAGAAAAAGACCGGCCATGTACATTGGCTCAACCGATGCAAGGGGATTGCATCATCTAGTCTATGAGGCTGTTGATAATTCTATTGATGAGGCTCTTGCAGGGTTTTGCAGCAGGATATCTGTTGTGATGCATAAAGACGGCTTTATTACAGTGAGCGACAATGGAAGAGGGATTCCTGTTGATATGCACCCAAAATTGAATAAGCCGGGTGTTGAAGTAGTCATGACAAAATTGCACGCAGGAGGCAAATTTGATAAAAAAGTCTATAAAGTCAGCGGCGGGCTGCACGGAGTTGGAATTTCTGTGACAAATGCCTTATCAAAGGAATTGCTTGTCCAGGTAAAAAGAAATGGAAAATTGTTCCAGCAAAAGTACCAGTATGGAAAGCCGGTTACAGAGCTTGAAATCATAGGAAACGTTGATGCAGGTGATACTGGAACATCTGTAAAGTTCCTTCCTGATGCGCAGATCTTTTCTGCAACAGAATTTAGCTTTGAAATTTTGTCAAGCAGATTACGAGAGCTTGCATTTCTGAACAAAGGGATTCAGATAATCATAGAAGATGAAAGGGCAGAAAAGAAAAACGAATTCCAATATGGCGGCGGCATAATATCTTTTGTTGAGTACTTAAATAAAAATAAGAACCCGCTGCATAAGGTTGTATATTCAATTAAAGCTAAAAATAGTGTTCAGCTTGAGTATGCTTTGCAATATAATGACAGCTATCTGGAAAATGTTTTCTCTTTTGTCAATACCATAAATACGCATGAGGGAGGCACTCACTTAATCGGCTTTAAGACTGCATTGACAAGAGTAATGAACAGCTATATTGAAAAAAATAAGCTCAAGGGCGCTAAGCTTACGAGCGAAGATGTAAGGGAGGGATTGGCTGCTGTCATTTCTATTAAAATACCGGAGCCGCAATTTGAAGGGCAAACTAAGACAAAACTTGGCAATTCCGAGATTAAGGGCCTGGTTGATTCGATTGTAAATGAGTCGCTTAGCGCTTATCTTGAGGAGAACCCGCAAATTGCTAAAGCTATTGTTTATAAGTGCATAAATGCGGCGCAGGCAAGAGAGGCTGCCCAAAAGGCAAGAGAATTAACAAGAAGGAAAGGCGCATTGAATCATGGCTCTTTGCCCGGAAAACTTGCGGATTGCGCTGAAAAAGACCCTGCAAAATGCGAGCTGTTCATTGTGGAAGGGGATTCGGCCGGAGGCTCGGCAAAACAAGGCAGAAACCGTGAGTTTCAGGCAGTATTGCCACTAAGGGGAAAAATACTCAATGTTGAGAAAGCGCGGCTAAACAAGATTTTTGAGAATGAAGAGATAACAACGATGATAACGGCCATAGGCACAAGTGTTGGAGAAGAGTTTGATATAAGCAAGGCGAGGTATCATAAGCTTGTGATCATGACAGACGCAGATGTTGACGGCTCCCACATCAGGACATTATTGCTGACTTTCTTTTACAGGCATATGCAGCCATTAATTACTGCAGGCTATATTTATATAGCGCAGCCTCCTTTATACAAGGTTTCAAAAGCAAAGCTCATAAAATATGTATATAATAATGAGGAGCTGGAAAAATTGCTGAATGAAATAGGAAGGGAAGATGTAACTTTGCAAAGATACAAGGGATTAGGAGAGATGAATCCTCAGCAGTTATGGGAAACGACAATGGATTCTGACAACAGGACAATACTTCAGGTTACATTAGAAGATGCTGTTGAAGCTGACAAGATGTTCACTCTGCTTATGGGCGATGAAGTTGAGCCGAGAAGGAAGTTTATTGAAATGCATGCGAAGGAAGTAGTCAATCTGGATGTATGAATTTTTCTATATTGAAAATTTCTATATTGAAAAGAATACTATGCCATATATAACCACAATATTTTTATATTAGTATTGTATAACTATTTAAAGTGTAGTATAATAATACTTAATAAAGTATCATAATGAATATTAATGTAACATTTTATATAGGTGAATAAGTATGCTAATACCTGGAAAACTAAATACAATTATCAGAATATTATTAGTGAATGCCTTTGAAAATAAACCAAACTTAAATTTAAG
>Ga0209399_10002025_pt1 | contig 10072 bp, 7 predicted proteins | sample OV2TP3_FD_184130 | JGI IMG/M metagenome (GOLD analysis project Ga0209399, IMG submission 184130) | Hot spring microbial communities from Beatty, Nevada to study Microbial Dark Matter (Phase II) - OV2 TP3 (SPAdes) (version 3) | ecosystem: Environmental > Aquatic > Thermal springs > Hot (42-90C) ... | reverse complement strand
CAGTCCTTCTCAATCACGATGACGTCTTGGGCGACGTCTACCAGGCGCCGGGTCAGGTAGCCTGAGTTCGCCGTCTTCAGAGCCGTATCCGCCAATCCCTTGCGGGCGCCGTGGGTCGAAATGAAATACTGCAGGACCGTCAGACCCTCGCGGAAGTTAGAGGTGACTGGCGTTTCGATAATCTCGCCAGAGGGTTTCGCCATGAGCCCGCGCACGCCGGCGAGCTGGCGGATCTGCTGAATCCCACCCCGAGCCCCCGAGTCGGCCATCATAAAGATCGGATTGAACTGCGCATCCTCTGCCCCTTCCCCACGCATCAGCCGCTCGTCCTCGGCCTCCATTTCCCGGAACATTTCATCGGAGATCTGTTCCGTCACGTGGGCCCAGATATCGATGATTTTGTTATAGCGCTCCCCTTTGGTGATCAAGCCATCGCGGTATTGTTTCTCGACTTCGATGACCTCATTGCGGGCTTTCTCGATCAACTCCTCTTTCAAGTGGGGGACCCGCATGTCCTCGATGGAGATCGACATGCCCGACTTCGAGGCATACTGGAACCCCACCTGCTTGAGGCTTTCGAGAAACTCGACCGCCTTATCCTGGCCCCCCCGTAGATAGGACTCTCCCACGAGGTCGGAGAGCGCCTTTCGGTCCATCTGGCGGTTGACGCTGGCGAACGGCACTTCCTTAGGGACCGTGTCGTAAAACAAGACACGGCCGACGGTGGTATCCACCAGCGCTCCATCCAGACGGACCTTGATGCGCGCTTGCAGCGCGACGACGCCCTGGTCATAGGCCACCCGCACTTCATCCAGGTTGGCGAAGATGTGACCCTCGCCCTTCGCGCCACCCCGCACCTTCGTGAGGTAGTAGCACCCCAGCACCATGTCCTGGCTGGGGATCGTCAGAGGCTTTCCATGGGCCGGCGACAGAATGTTGTTGGTGGACAACATCAGCGCGCGCGCCTCGGTTTGCGCCTCGATCGACAGCGGGATATGCACCGCCATCTGGTCGCCGTCGAAGTCGGCGTTGAAGGCCGCGCAGACCAGGGGATGAATCTTGATCGCCTTTCCTTCCACGAGGACCGGTTCAAAGGCCTGGATACCCAGGCGGTGCAGCGTCGGCGCGCGATTCAGCAGGATCGGATACTCGCGGATGATCTCGTCGAGGACATCCCAGACCTCCGGCCGTTCCTTCTCGACCATGCGCTTGGCGCTCTTCAGGGTGGCGACGTAGCCTTTCTCTTCGAGTTTATGATAGATAAAGGGCTTGAACAGCTCGATCGCCATCTTCTTCGGAAGGCCGCATTGATGCATCTTCAGCTCGGGGCCAACCACAATCACCGAGCGGCCTGAGTAATCGACACGCTTCCCCAACAGATTTTGGCGAAAGCGTCCCTGTTTGCCCTTGAGCATATCGCTGAGGGACTTCAGGGGGCGTTTGTTGGGTCCCCGCAAGGGACGACCGCGACGGCCGTTATCGAACAGGGCATCAACGGCCTCTTGCAGCATGCGTTTCTCGTTCCGGATGATGATCTCCGGGGCCTTCAGCTCCTGCAGGCGCACCAGGCGGTTGTTCCGATTGATGACTCGCCGGTAGAGATCGTTGAGATCCGACGTCGCGAAGCGCCCGCCATCCAGCGGGACCAACGGCCGCAACTCGGGCGGAATCACCGGCACCGCTTCTAAGATCATCCATTCAGGGCGGTTTCCCGACCGACGGAACGCCTCGACCAACCGTAGTCGCTTCGCCAGCTTTTTCTTCCGCTGGGTCGAAGTCGCCTCGGACACCTCCACCTTCAACTGGGCGGCCAGTTGCTCCAGATCGAGGCGCTGCAGCATATCGCGGATGGCTTCCGCCCCCATTCCAGCCTGCAGGCGGTCGCCGTATTCCTTGCGATACTCTCGGTACTTCTCATCGCTCAGGAGATCCCCTGGCCTCTCCGAGATGGCCGTATCGCCCGTATCGATCACGACGTATTTCTCAAAATAGAGGATTTGCTCCAACTCGCGCAGTGACATATCCAAGAGGTTCCCGATCCGACTGGGCAGCCCTTTGAAGAACCAGACATGGGAGACCGGACAGGCCAGTTCGATATGGCCCAGCCGCTCACGGCGCACCTTGGACTGGATCACCTCGACGCCGCATTTTTCGCACACGATCCCGCGGTGCTTCATCCGCTTGTACTTACCGCAGTTGCATTCCCAATCTTTCGTCGGGCCGAAAATTTTCGCGCAGAAAAGCCCATCCCGCTCCGGCTTGAACGTCCGATAATTGATCGTCTCCGGCTTCTTGACCTCGCCATGCGACCACTCACGAATCTTGGTGGGCGATGCGATACGGATGCGGATGCCATCGAAATCGATTGGTTCTTTGGGCTTTTCAAACAACTCTAAGATGCTTTCCAACCTCGTTCCTCCTCACGACGGAGCTTGTTGAGTTCATTACAAACCCCCATGAACTCACAAGAGGTCAGTTGATACGTGCGTCGTTCTTAATCAGTTCAACGTCCAAGCACAAGCTTTGCAGCTCTTTCATTAAGACGTTGAACGATTCAGGCAGACTGGCATCGAGGATGTTATCTCCTTTGACGATCGCTTCGTACATCCGTGTACGCCCTGCCACGTCGTCGGATTTAACCGTCAGCATCTCCTGTAAGGTATACGCAGCCCCATAGGCCTCAAGCGCCCATACTTCCATTTCGCCCAAGCGTTGGCCCCCGAACTGCGCCTTTCCCCCTAACGGCTGTTGGGTAACCAAGGAGTATGGCCCTGTTGACCGGGCATGGATTTTGTCATCGACCAAATGGTGCAGCTTCATCATGTAAATGTGGCCGACCGTGACTTTCTGATCGAAGGGCTCGCCGCTCTTCCCGTCGTAGAGAATCGTGTTCCCCGTGCGGGGTAAGCCCGCATCATCGAGCAGTTGTTTGATATCCTCCTCCCGGGCGCCATCAAAGACTGGCGACGCCATATAGAGGCCCAAATCTTTCGCAGCCCATCCCAGGTGGGTCTCCAGAATTTGCCCCACGTTCATCCGTGAAGGGACCCCCAGAGGGTTCAGGATCAACGAGACCGGAGTACCATCGGCCATATACGGCATATCTTCTTCGGGGACGATGACAGAGACCACTCCCTTATTGCCGTGGCGCCCCGCCATTTTGTCGCCCACCGACAGCTTGCGCTTCATGGCGATGTAGACCTTGACGAGTTTCAGCACGCCTGGTGGCAGCTCATCCCCTTTGCGGACCTTCGAGATTTTCTCCTCGCACAGATCCTGCAAACGTTGCACCTGATCCCTGACCCGTTCCCACAACGTTTCCACGGTCGTCACAACGCCATCGCGCTCCGCGAGGGGAAACTCCAGCAGTGACCAGCCCTCGAAGTGTGCCAACACCTCTTCTGTCAACACCCCACCTTTTTTCAGCAGGATACCGCCCTCGGTCGGATCGCGAACTTCCCTCCCGACCTTCTTTCCCAGGAGCAGCTCGCGGATCCGCTTATCGCGCTCGCTCTCGAGAATATGGCGCTCCTCCGCAAAATCCTTTTCGACCCGGCAGATCTCATCGTCTTCGATCGCGCGCATACGGGCATCTTTATCGAGCCCCTTGCGGGAAAACACGCGCACCCCAACCACAGTGCCTTCGACGCCGGGGGGAACCGTGAGGGAAGTGTCGCGCACATCCCCCGCCTTTTCTCCGAAGATCGCCTTCAGAAGCTTTTCCTCCGGGCTCAGTTGGGTTTCCCCTTTCGGGGTGACCTTCCCAACCAGATAATCGCCGGGCTTTACCTTGGCGCCGATGCGGATAATCCCGCTCTCATCCAGGTCTTTCAGCGCTTCTTCCCCCACATTCGGGATGTCGCGCGTCACTTCTTCCTTCCCTTGTTTCGTGTCGCGCGCCTCTACCTCGAATTCTTCAATATGGATGGAGGTGAATCGATCTTGTTTGACCAGCCGCTCGCTGACAACAATGGCATCCTCAAAATTATAGCCGCCCCAGGGCATGAACGCGACTAGCACGTTTTGGCCCAGAGCCAGCTCCCCTTGATCTGTAGCAGGTCCATCGGCGATGACCTCGCCTTGCTCGACGCGCTCCCCCATATGCACGATCGGCTTCTGATTGATACACGTATTTTGGTTCGAACGCTGAAACTTCGTCAGCGAATAAATATCCACCCGGGATTCCAAGGTATCCTGCCCATCGCTCGGATCCGCTCGCACGACGACCCGGGTCGCATCCACACCGACCACTGTACCTGTATTCTTGGCGACGACGACCGCGCCGGAATCCCGAGCCGAGATATACTCCATGCCAGTGCCGACCAAGGGGGCCTCCGTGCACAGCAACGGCACCGCTTGCCGCTGCATGTTCGACCCCATCAGCGCCCGGTTGGCATCGTCGTTCTCGAGGAAGGGAATCAGCGATGCGGCCACACTCACGAGCTGCTTCGGCGAGACATCCATGTAGTCGATTTCTTCTACCGGGACGAGAATAAATTCGCTCCCCTTGCGAGCTGCCACGATATCGCGTAGAAACCGTCCGCGCTCGTCAAGCTCAGGGCTCGCCTGAGCGATCACATACTTATCCTCTTCGACCGCCGAGAGAAAATCGACCTCCTCCGTCACATAGCCATTCCGCACTTTCCGATACGGGGACTCGATAAAGCCGAGTTTATTCACCCGCGCATAGGTGCTCAGGGACGCGATGAGCCCGATGTTGGGCCCTTCAGGGGTCTCGATGGGGCAGATACGCCCATAATGCGTCGGGTGGACATCCCGGACCTCGAACCCGGCCCGATCCCGTGTGAGGCCACCAGGCCCCAGGGCGCTCAACCGGCGTTTATGCGTGAGCTCGGACAGGGGATTGGTCTGGTCCATGAACTGGGAGAGCTGGCTGCTGCCGAAGAACTCTTTGATAGCAGCCGAGACCGGTTTAAAGCTAATCAAGTCGTGAGGCATAACCTGATCCAGATCATGAATGCTCATCCGCTCCCGGATGGCCCGCTCCATGCGGATCAGACCGATGCGGAACTGATTCTCCAGTAGCTCGCCGACCGATCGGACGCGCCGGTTCCCAAGATGATCGATATCATCGACGGTCCCTGTCCCCTTGCGCAGGTCGAGGAGATAGCCGATGACGGCGACGATATCGGCGTCAATCAGCGTCCGATGCTCTGCCGCTGCCGGGGCCAATCCAAACTTTTCGAAGGTTTCCTCCAATTTATTGTTCAGCTTCCAGCGCCCGATTTCCGAAAGATCGTAGCGTTTCGCGTTGAAAAAGAGGTTTTCGAAGAGGGCTTTGGCGGTCTCTTTGGTGGGGGGATCTCCCGGACGCAGTCGGCGGTAAATCTCGAGCAACGCCTCATCCTTGGTGCGGGATTTATCGCTCGCCACTGTATCCCGCATACATGCGTCCAGGCGAGGATTTTCCATGTACAGGACGGAAAGCGACGTGATCCCCTTCAGGCGCATCTTATCGAGCAAGTCGGGGGTCACCTCGTCATTCAGCGCGGCCACTACCTCCCCTGTCCTTTCGTCGATGACATCCTTCGCCAGATGCTTCCCCAGCAACTCGTCGGTCATGATGGGAATTTTCTCGAGACCGGCTGATGTCAGTCGCTTCGCCGCAGCCCGTGAGATCTTCCGATCTGCCTTCGCGAGCGTTTCGCCGCTCTTCGGATCAATGATATCCTCCGTCGGCGATTGTCCGGTTAACAGTTCTGACACACGCTTCTCGAAAAGCCCACGGGTGGGGTCGTACGTCACCTGTTCGACGGGGTAGAAGGTATGCAGGATCTCCTCGTTCGTATAGCCGAGCGCCTGCAGCAGGACCGTCACAGGGATCTTTCGTCGCCGATCGATGCGAACAAACAGGGTATCCTTGCTATCGAATTCAAAATCCAGCCAGGAGCCGCGGTAGGGGATGATGCGCGCTGAGTACACCACCTGTCCACTGGCGCCCCGGATTTTTTCCGCGCTGAAGAAGACGCCGGGCGAGCGATGCAGCTGGCTGACGATCACCCGCTCGGTACCATTGATGATGAACGTCCCCTTGTCCGTCATCAGGGGAATTTCACCAAGATACACCTTCTGCTCCTTCACATCCCGGATGCGAATCTCTCCGGTCTCTTCATCCCGTTCGGAGACGACCAGTTGCACCATGATACGTAGCGGGTCCGCATACGTCATCCCCCGCTGGCGGCATTCTTCCACATCATACTTCTCTTTATAGATCAGGCCCTTTCCGCACTTTTCGCACTCGACCCCCATGCCGCCCAGGCTTTTATACTCACCGCAATCGCATCCCCATGTTCCGATCTCGTACCCCACATACTCCAGGAACGCCACCTCGTTGAAGTCGCTGATCGGGAAGACACTCCGGAAGACCGCCTCAAGGCCGCGATCGTCGCGTTGCTTAGGGGGTCGGTCCTTCTGCAGGAATCGATCATAGGATTCCTGCTGGATTTCGATCAGATTAGGAATATTGATGACGGTGGGAATCCTGGCGTAATCCTTGCGTTGACGGTGTTTATTAAGATCCAGCGACATGTTGACCTTTGCCATGCTGGTCACCTCTTACTTGACTTCGACTGTTGCCCCAACCTCTTCAAGTTGTTTCTTCAATTCGTTCGCTTCGTCCTTGCTGATCTTCTCCTTGACAGGTTTGGGAGCCCCATCGACCAGATCTTTCGCCTCTTTCAACCCTAAGCCCGTGATAGCTCGGACCACCTTGATCACCTGAATCTTTTTATCCCCCGAACCGGTCAGGACCACATCGAACTCGGTCTGCTCCTCCGCGGGAGCTTCGGCGGCCTGGCCACCGCCAGCTTGAGGCATCGCCATGGGCATGACTGCGGAGACCCCAAATCGTTCCTGCAGGTCTTTGATGAACTGCGCAAGGTCTAACACAGTCATATTCTCAATAAACGTGATTACGTCCTCCCGCGTGATCTCGGGCATGATCTTCTCCTCAACCTTGGGCTTTCTTATCGTGAATCGCTTGTAGGGTCCCCACGAAGGTACTTAACACAGCCTGTAAGGTGCCGACCAAACCCGCGAGAGGCCCCTGCATCGCCGCCAGCGCCTGGGCCAGCATGACCTCGCGTGGCGGAAGATCAGCGAGGGCCTGGATTCTGTCCCCGGGAACGAGCTCTCCCTCGAATAATCCCACGCGTAACCTCAACTTCGGTTGTCGTCTGATGTAGGCGCTCAGGATCTTTGCCGGCGCCACGGCATCGCGATAGCTCAACGCGATGGATGTTGGACCTTTGAGATAGGGCGACAGCTTCTCACACGCGGTCTGTTGAACAGCTCGCCGCGCGAGCGTGTTCTTGACCACGGTTAGCTCGAGCGAAGCCTCGCGGAGCTGCCGACGTAGCTCTGTCGTCTCCTGAACCGTGAGTCCCCGGAAATCCGCCAGCACCGCTGCCACGGCGCGGGAGAACTTGTCGTGTAGCTGCTCGACCGCCGCCACTTTCTCAGGCCTGATGCGCGCTCCTTGTCCCACCATCCGCTCCCTCTGCACTCCAGCTTATCGCAGGGCACTACTCGCCTGTGTGTGATCCACCTTGATACCGGGTCCCATGGTGGACGAGACGGCGATTCCCCTGACATACTGACCCTTACTCGACGCCGGTTTCATGCGGAGCAGGGCGTCGATCAACGCGCGCGCATTCTCGACCAGCGCTTCATCCTCGAAGCTGACCCTCCCGAGCGGGGCATGAATGATCCCGGCTTTATCCACGCGAAATTCGATCTTCCCCGCCTTGATCTCCCGCACGACGCGCCCCACATCGAACGACACCGTCCCCGATCTGGGGTTGGGCATAAGCCCTCGAGGCCCTAGAATCTTCCCGAGGCGGCCTACGAGACTCATCATATCCGGTGTCGCGACCGCGCGATCGAAATCGACCCAGCCCTCCTGCTGCACCTTCGCGACCAAATCCTCAGCCCCGACATAGTCGGCCCCTGCTTCCAGCGCTTCCTTTTCTTTGTCGCCCTTTGCGAATACGACAACCCGTGGGACCTTGCCAACCCCACGCGGGAGCACCACGCTGCCGCGAACCATTTGGTCAGCGTGGCGAGGATCGACCCCCAGGCGCACGGCCATCTCTACGGTTTCATCAAACTTGGCAGGATGCACCTTTTTCACCAGCGAGAGCGCCTCGCCCAGCTCATACCGTTTGGTGCGGTCGATAAGGCTCTTGGCAGTCAGGTATTTTTTCCCCGTGTTCGGCATGCGTACCTCCCTCAATCGCCCTTAGGCCACGACTTCGATCCCCATACTCCGAGCGGTCCCCTCCACCGTCTTCATCGCGGCTTCGACATCGACGCTATTTAAGTCGCGCATTTTGATTTGGGCGATCTCTCGGATCTGATCCCGTGTGACCTGCCCCACTTTGCTCCGTTTGGTCTCTGCAGAGCCTTTGGCGATGCCAGCAGCCTTCTTGAGCAGGATCGAGGCGGGCGGTGACTTGGTGATGAATGTGAACGAACGATCCGAAAACACCGTCACCACCACGGGAACGATTGTGCCCTCTTGTCCCTTGGTTTGGGCATTAAACGCCTTACAAAACTCCATGATGTTGACCCCATGCTGGCCAAGCGCCGGCCCCACGGGGGGGGCGGGGTTGGCTTGTCCTGCGGGGATTTGCAGTTTGACCAACGCCATGACTTCCCTGGCCATGGACCCTCCTCAAATCTTCTCGATCTGTAAGAAATCCAGTTCGACAGGGGTCGCCCGTCCAAAAATGCTGACCATCACCCGCAGCTTTCCGCGCTGCAAGTTCACCTCGTCGATCACCCCGGTAAAGTTGGTAAAGGGACCTTCCACCACCCGTACATTCTCTCCTGCCTCGAAGAGCACTTTAGGCTTGGGCTTGGCCGGCTCCCCCTGCATCGTCTTCCGGATCTCATCAACTTCTACATCGGTGAGTGGCGAGGGTGTATTTCCACCCAGGAACCCCGTGACTTTCGGCGTACTTTTGATGAGATACCAGGTCTCGTCGTTCATCTCCATCTGGATGAGCAGGTAACCCGGGAAAAACTTGCGGCTCGATATCCGCTTTTTTCCGGCCTTGACCTCTACCACATCCTCGGTGGGGACCAGAATTTGGCCGACACGATCCTGGAGCCCTTTGGCCTTGAATTGCTCTTCGATACTCGCTTTTACCTTATATTCATACCCAGAATAGGTATGAATCACATACCACTGCAGGTTCATGGGCAATATTCCACTTCCCGAAAGCCAGGTATCCAGCGGTCGAGGCTATGGCTTACTTCATCAGCGTTCCCACCATCAGGGAGAGAGCGAAATCCACGATTCCCAGAAACCCTGCGATGATGAAGACTGCCAGCACGACGACCACGGTAGAGCCAAACACATCCCGACGACTCGCCCAGGTCACTTTCTTGGTCTCCGATCGTACCTCTTGCAGAAAATCGATGACCTTATCGACGTATTCTCGCACGCCGGACCTCTGCTTATGAGTATCGGTAAAAGTGGAGAAGCACCCGGAACCTGGCAGGCCAGGAGGGATTTGAACCCCCAACCCCCGGATTTGGAGTCCGGTGCTCTAGCCGTTCGAGCTACTGGCCCGTTCCCTGTCGTCAGCGGTCGGGCATTGCCTGCGGTCCGGCCGCTCCCTCGAGGCCTCTACGCGTGTCGGGTTTACCGCGTCTCGCGGTGTGGGGTATGCTTTCGACAAAACCGGCAATATTTCTTACGTTCGAGCCGATCGGGAGTCGTGCGTTTGTTCTTCAGCGTAGAATAATTTCGCTGTCGGCACGCGTTGCACGCTAAGATAATAAGTTCGCGCATCGTTGGCTCTCGGGCTGCTCAAAGGCCGGTTGCCTGGGGATCCCCTCGTCCCCGGGAGCACAACCCTCGCAGCTCCCACCCCAGCGCCCGACCGAGACCTCGTGATCACACCTGCCGCACCTGAAAGCCCACGATCGGGATCGAACCGATGACCTCTTCCTTACCAAGGAAGTGCTCCACCCCTGAGCTACGTGGGCCTGTTCTACGCAAGACGGAGGATGGAGCGGGAAACGGGCCTCGAACCCGCGACCC
>Ga0209399_10002022_pt1 | contig 10083 bp, 11 predicted proteins | sample OV2TP3_FD_184130 | JGI IMG/M metagenome (GOLD analysis project Ga0209399, IMG submission 184130) | Hot spring microbial communities from Beatty, Nevada to study Microbial Dark Matter (Phase II) - OV2 TP3 (SPAdes) (version 3) | ecosystem: Environmental > Aquatic > Thermal springs > Hot (42-90C) ... | reverse complement strand
GGCAGCAGTCGGTTCTGATGACCCTGCCCGCTTACCAGACGCCGGAGGGCAAGGACCAGTTGCCGCCCATTCTGGTCGGCGCCGGGGCGCGGTTGAATCCTGACTGGTTGGCACGTTTCCTCGAGAACCCGGCCATGAGCTCCACCGACCTCAACCGCAACGGCGTGCGCACCTACCTGAAGACGCGCATGCCGACCTTCGAATTCTCGGTGGAAGAAATCCAGACGCTGGTGCGCTTTTTCCAGGCCTTGTCGGCCCAGCCGCAGCCCTACATCCCGCCCAAAGTCCCGCCGCTCACCGACCGCGAGCGCACGCTGGCTCGCCAGCTTTTCACGCATCCGGCGGCGCCGTGCTTGAAGTGCCACGCCACCGGCGACCCGGCGCACGACCGCAGCGCTACGGCGCCCAACTTCCTGCTCGCCAAGGAGCGCCTGAAGCCCGGCTGGACGCAGCGCTGGATGCTCGACCCGCAGAGCCTCGCCCCGGGGACCGCCATGCCCTCGGGACTTTTCCGCCGCGACGGCGACCGTTGGGTTTTCTCCGGGCCGCACCCCGAAGCCGCCCGCGGCTACCCGGGCGACCACTCCGAGCTGCTGGTGCGCTATATGTTCCAGTTGACGCCCGAGGAGCAGCGGCTCCTCGTTGGCCGCCTGGCCTCCGCTCCCGTCGCTTCGCCCCCTACGGTCGGCCTGAATCTGGTAAAATCGCATTGAGGTCGAGTTCCCGCACTACATTCAAAGAAAGGGAAGGCCCTATGAACAAACGTCAATTGCTGTCCGGCGCCACGCTCCTGCTTCTGCTCTTCTATGCTGGTTGCGGCGGCGCCGAAAAACCCGCCGTGACCGAAACCGCCGCGACCGAGGCGCCCGCCGGCCCGCCCGTCGACCCGGCCACCGCCGCCACCGTCACCGGCAAAGTGGTCTTCAAGAACGGCAAACCCAGGGCGAACCGCCTCCGCATGGATGCCGACGCCGCCTGCGCCGCCCTCCACGGCCAGCCGGTCTTCTCGGACGAAGTCGTGATCAACGACAACGGCACGCTGCGCTACGTTTTCGTCTATGTGAAGAGCGGCCTGGGCAACTACAGCTTCCCCGCGCCCAAGGAGCCGGCCGTGCTCGACCAGCACGGCTGCCTCTACACGCCCCACGTCATCGGCGTGCAGACCAACCAGGACGTTAAGATCCTCAACAGCGACCAGACCACCCACAACATCCACCCCGTGCCCAGCGTGAACCGGGAGTGGAACACCTCGATGCCGCCGGGCGCCGAGCCGCTCATCAAGAGCTTCCCGCGCGAGGAGCTGCTCATCCCGGTCAAGTGCAACGTGCATCCCTGGATGAAGAGCTACATCGGCGTCCTCAAGCACCCCTTCTTCGCCGTCACCGGCGCCGACGGCAGCTTCACCATCAAGGGCCTGCCGCCCGGCGACTACACCATCGCCGCCTGGCAGGAAAAGTTCGGCACCGTGGAGCAGAAGGTGACGGTGGGCGCCAAAGAGACCAAGAGCGTCGACTTCACCATCTCCCCGCCCGCCGGCGCGGGCGACTAGAGGAGCGCCTCGACGAGACGCATGCCAGCGCGGCCCAGCCCGGCTCTGCACCGCTTTGCCCTGCTGACCGCAGGGGCCACGCTTCTGCTGCTCGTCGCCGGCGCTCTGGTCACGAGCAACGACGCCGGCCTGGCCGTGCCCGACTGGCCGCTCTCTTACGGCCGACTGATGCCGCCCATGGTGGGCAACATCTTTTACGAGCACGGCCACCGCATGGTGGCCACCTTCGTCGGGCTGCTCACCGTCATCCTGGCGCTCTGGCTGTGGCGCCGCGAGCCGCGCCGCTGGGTGCGCCGGCTCGGGCTGGCGGCGCTCGGCGCCGTGATTCTGCAGGGCGTGCTCGGCGGCCTCACGGTGCTGTTCCTGCTGCCCCGCCCCGTCTCCTTGGCGCACGCTTCCCTGGCGCAGATTTTCTTCTGCCTGGCGGTCACGCTCGCCGCAGTCACCGGTCGCTCCTGGCAGGAGGAAAAACCTCGGCTGCTTGACACTGACTCGCCGTCCCTGCGGCAGCTCGCCGAAGCCGCCACGCTGATGCTCTTCGTGCAGCTTCTCCTCGGCGCGGCTTACCGTCACTCGCTCACCAGCATCGTGCCGCACCTGGTCGGAGCCGCCGGCGTGACCTTCGTTGTGGTACGTGTTGTGAACCACGTGCGGGCGCTCGAGTGGCGGCCCCGCGAGTTGTGGCGACCCGCGTCGGCCCTGGCCGGGCTGGTGGCTGTGCAGCTTCTGCTGGGGCCGGCAGCCTACCTGGCACGGCTGGCGGCGATCGAAAGCCCGCAACCCACTGTCTTGATGGTCGCGCTCACCGTGGCCCACGTGGCCGTCGGCGGGCTGGCGCTGGCGGCGAGCGTGGTCCTGGCGCTTTACTGCCATCGCCGGCTGGCCGTTCCCGCGCCGCGGCTCGGCGCCGCTCCCTCGCCGGAGAAGATGGTCGCATGACGACAGCAGTTCAACCGTTGCCTTCGCCTCGGCTCTCGCTTCGCCAACGGCTCGCCGACTACCTCGAGTTGACCAAGCCCGAGGTTAGCTCGCTCGTGCTGGTGGCGACTCTGGTGGGCTACTACGCCGGCTCGCGCGGCGCGCTGGACTGGCTTCTGCTGCTCCACACTTTGATCGGCACGGGGCTGGTCGCCGGCGGCACCGGCGCCTTCAACCAACTGCTCGAGCGCGGAGACGACGCCCGCATGCGGCGCACCGCGCAGCGGCCGCTGCCCGCCGGGCGACTGACGCCGATGGCCGCGCTCTGCTTTGCCGCGGTGCTCTCGGCCGGCGGCGTCCTTTACCTGGCGCTGTTGGTGAACGGCCTCTCGGCCTGGCTGGCCTTCGCCACTTGGGCGAGCTATTTGTTCTTCTACACTCCGCTCAAGAAGAAAACCACCTGGTGCACTCTGGTAGGCGCCTTCCCCGGCGCCATGCCGCCGCTCATCGGCTGGGCCGCGGCCCGCAACGCGCTCGAGCCGCAAGCCTGGGTCCTCTACGCGATTCTTTTTCTCTGGCAGTTCCCCCACTTCTTGAGCATCGCCTGGCTCTACCGGGAAGACTACGCGCGCGGCGGCATCCGGATGCTCCCGGTCGTCGATCCCGAAGGCACGGCCACCGGCCGGCAGATCGTCGGCTACGCCCTGGCCCTGCTGCCGGTGGCGTTGGCGCCCGCCTGGCTGCAGATGGCCGGCGCTGTTTACTTCGTCGGCGCTTTGCTGCTGGGTTTGGCGTTTCTCGAATTCGCGCGGCGCGCCGCCGCCAGCCGCACCAAGCTCGACGCCCGCCGCCTGCTCCACGCCTCGGTCGCCTACTTGCCTCTGCTTTTCGGGCTGCTGATGCTCGACAAGCGGTGAAGCTGCGGGAAGGATGAGTCCGGCGCCCGCCATCGAAGTCGAGCACCTCACCCACCGCTACGATTCCCGCGCGGCGCTCGCCGACGTGAGCCTGTCGGTCAGCGAGGGCGAGCTGTTCGGCCTGCTGGGCCCGAACGGCGGCGGCAAGACGACCCTGTTCCGCATTCTCTCCACGCTGCTTCTCCCCAGCGAAGGCAAGGCCCGCGTCTTCGGCCACGATGTCGCTCGCGAGCCGCTCGCCGCCCGGCGCCAGCTCGGCGTGGTTTTCCAGGCGCCCAGCCTCGACCGCAAGCTGACCACGGCGGAAAACCTGCGCTGCCAGGGAGGCCTCTACGGCCTGCGCGGCGCGACACTGCGCCGGCGCACCGAAGAGATGCTCGCCCGCCTCGGCCTCGCCGAGCGCCGCGACGAGCGCACCGAGAAGCTCTCCGGCGGACTGCGCCGCCGCGTCGAGATTGCCAAGGGCTTGCTGCACCGCCCCCGTGTGCTGCTGCTCGACGAGCCGTCGACGGGACTCGACGCCGGCGCCCGCCGCGATCTGCGTCTCTATCTCCGCCGCCTGCGCGACAGCGAGGGCGTCACGGTCTTCTTCACCACGCACCTCCTCGACGAAGCGGAAGCCTGCGACCGCCTGGCGATCCTCGACCGCGGCCGCCTGGTCGCGCTCGACACCCCCGACGCCCTTAAGAAAACTATCGGCGGCGACGTTATTGTGCTGGAAGCGGGCGAGCCGGAAACACTCTGCCGGCAGATCGCCGCCCGCTTCGGCGGCGAGCCCGCCGTGGTGGGCGGGCGGGTGCGCCTGGAGCGCCCGCAGGCGCATCGGTTCGTCACCGAGCTGGTCGAAGCCTTCCCCGGCCAGATTGAATCCGTCACGCTGGCCAAGCCCACGCTGGAGGACGTCTTCATCCGCCGCACTGGCCATCGCTTCTGGGAAGAGGAACCCGAGCCGGCGCCGGAGCGGGCGTGATAAACTTTTTTCTTCGCCCAGAGGAGTTTGCGATGCGCGAAACGCTGGTGCTGACTCTGCTCTGCCTTCTGATCGCCGCGGCCTCGTTGGCAGCAGTGGTCTGGACGGTGGTGCGCGCCGCCCTGGAAGGGATGTTCGTCGGCGCCGTCCTCACCCTGGACAGCCTCTTGCTGATTTCAATCGGACTTCTGTTGAGCCTGATGTTCGGGTTCTGCGCCCTGTGGCTGGCGCGCGACGCCGGGCTGCTCGAAGTGGTGCGACGTCGCCGCGCGGCGCCCGCCAACCCGGGCCGCGAGCAGCCCTCGGCGGAATCTCCGCCCCGCCCATGACTCCGTCCCCGGTCACCGCCGGCGAACCGCAGCCGCGTTTCTGGCTGGCGGTCGCGACACTGTGGCGGCGCGAGCTGGTCCGCTTTTACCGCCAGCGCAGCCGCGTGCTGGGGGCGCTGGGGCCGCCGCTGCTCTTCTGGCTGCTCATCGGCTCCGGCATCGGCCGCTCCTTCCGCGCCGCCGGCGGCGCCGAAGGGATGAACTACTTGGAGTATTTCTTCCCGGGCACCGTTCTTCTGGTCGTTCTCTTTACTTCCATCTTTTGCATGATGTCGGTGATTGAGGACCGCCACGAAGGTTTTCTTCTGTCCGTGCTGGTGGCGCCGCTGCCTCGCTCTTCGTTGGTGCTGGGGAAAGTCCTGGGCGGCGCGACGTTGGCCACGCTCCAGGGCCTCGCCTTCGTTCTGCTGGCGCCGGCGGCGGGGATTCCGTTGAGCGTCGAGCAACTTGTTCTGGTGGCTGCGCTTCTGTTCTTGCTTTCTTTCGCGCTGACCGCACTCGGTTTTGTCGTCGCCTGGAAGCTCGACTCGGTGCAGGGCTTCCACGCCGTGGTGAATCTTTTCCTGATTCCGATGTGGCTTTTGTCGGGCGCGCTCTTCCCTGCTTCGGGGGCTTCGGACTGGGTTCGCTGGGGAATGAAACTGAATCCGCTCACCTATGGGATGGCGGCTCTGCGCCGGCTGCTCTACTGGCAGGTTCCGGCCATCGGCGAGGGGCCTTCGCTGGAGCTTGGCCTGGGCGTGACCGCTGCCTTCGCCTTGCTGATGACCCTGGCGGCGTTTGTGGTCGCCCAGCGGCCCGCCAGCGGCAACCTGGGCTAGCGAGGCGCGCCGGTGGCTTCTCTTCCCTTCTGGCCGACGCTGAACGCGGCGCTGAACCTGACCAGCGCCGTCCTGCTGGTGAGCGGCTATTTGTTCATCCGCCGGCGGCGGGTCGCGGCCCACAAGGCCTGCATGCTGGCGGCGCTGGCGGTGTCGACGTGCTTCCTTGCCTCCTACGTCTACTATCACTATCACCATGGCAGCACGCCGTTTCCCGGCCGGGGCTGGGTGCGCGGCCTCTACTTCGCCATTCTGGTTCCGCACGTCATCCTGGCGGCGGCGATTCTTCCGCTGGCGCTGCTGACCGTGTACCGGGCCTGGAAAGAAGAGTTCCCGCGGCACGTCCGCCTGGCGCGCTGGACGCTGCCGATATGGCTCTTCGTCTCCGTGACCGGCGTACTCATCTACTGGATGCTGTACCATCTCTACGGCGCACAATGAACGTCTCGTCCGAACAGCCCGCTGCCCCGCCGCGCTTCCGCCCACCCTTCTGGATTCTGCTGCTGGTGCTGGCCTTCGTGCTGGTGCCGTTCTTGTTCTGGCGCGGCACGTGGTTCGGGCGGCCGCTCACGGAAAAAGAAACCGGACAGTACCTCACCGACGCCGCGCGCCCGCGCCGGACGCAGCACGCTTTGGTGCAGATCGGGGAGCGGATTGTGCGCGGCGACGCAAGTGTCAAGCGCTGGTACCCGCAGGTGGCCGCGCTCGTCGGCCACGAGTCGCCCGAAATCCGCGCCACCGCCGCCTGGGTGATGGGGCAGGACAACCAGGCCGCGGAGTTCCACGCCGCGCTGCTCCGCCTGCTGGAGGACCCCGACCCCCTGGTGCGGCGCAATGCGGCGCTCGCGCTGGTGCGTTTTGCGGATGCCAGCGGGCGGCGGGAGATCCGCGCCATGCTGCACTCTTTTGGCGTGGCGGCGCCGCAGGCCGGGGAGCTCGCCATCCGCCTGAAGGAGGGCGACACGGTCAATCCCGGCACGCTGCTGGCCCGCCTCCGCGCCGGCGAGGAGGAGCCCTTCGAGGTGCGCGCGCCGCTGCCGGGCACGATTCAACAATGGCTGGTCGCAGACGGAGCGCGAGTTCAAGGAGGCGACCTGGTCGCGCTGCTCTCCCCGGCCGAAGAGCAAGTCTGGGAAGCGCTGCGCGCGCTTTACTTGATCGGGACGGCGGAAGACCTGACCGACGTCGAGCTCTACGCGAGCGGCGCGGAGGAGATGTCCGATCGAGTACGGCAGCAGGCGGCGCTGACGGCGGAGGCGATTCGCCGGCGGGCTAAGGGAGTCATCTAGTACGGCAGCTTACCGTGGACGGCTTCCCACTCCTCGGTGGGCACCATGTCGATGGCGTCCCACGGGCAGCCTTCGAGGAAGGCGCCGTCGGGGCCTTTGCTCGTGCACAGCTTGCAGCCGATGCAAAGCAGCGGGTCGACGCGGATGACGCCGAAGGGCTGATGCTCAGGGTCGGGCACCCAGTACATGCAGTCTTCGATCGGGCAGTACTCCACGCAGGCGGGCGAGCCCGCGCAACCCGTGCAGCACTCGTTGATGATCGCCAAAATCTTGGGGACTTTCTTGCGCGGCGTAGTCATTCCCTTGGACTTGGGCTCGCGCTTTTCAATCTCGGAGGGTGTGTAGGTCGCCGTCGCCATCCAATATGTCTCCCGACGCCGTGAGTCAGGCTCATTCTCCCACGGACTCTGACTCCCGTCAAACGGCTGCGCTGCGCAGATAGCGGAGACACTCCTCCGCGGCCGCCCGCCCGGAGCGGATGCAGTCGGGCACGCCGATGCCCTGGTAGGCATTTCCGCAGAGGAAAAGCCCGTGGTGGGCCGCCAGCCGCTGCTGAACAGTTGCCACGCGCGCGCCGTGCCCTACTGTGTACTGCGCCAGCGCCTTCCGCCAGCGGTAAACGCGCGCGAAAGCGGGCGCCGTCGTGATTCCGAGGATGTCACGCAGCTCTTGGCCGACGAGCGCTAACACTTCGGTGTCCGCCAGCTCCAGCACGCCCTCGTCGCGCATGCCGCCGAGGAAGCAGCGCAGCAGAACCTGGCCCGGGGCGACGCGGCCGGGGAACTTGTGGTTCATGAAGGTGCAGGCCAGCAGCCGACGTTTTTCCTTCTCTGGAACCAGGAACCCGAATCCCCGCGGCAGCGCCGGCAGCGCCCGCTCGTCGTAGCCGAGCGCCACGATGACAGACGAGCTGTAGGGAATGGCGGCCAGACTGTAGGCCAGCGGCGCATCGGCCGGGCGGAGCAGCCGGGCCGACTCGTAGGCGGGGAGAGCCAGAATGACCGCCTCCGCCTCGATGGCCTCTCCGCTATCCAGCCGAACGCGGTAGGCCTTGCCGCCCGGTTGCACAGTCAACTCCACGGCGCGGCGCTCCAGGCGGAGACGAGTCGCTTCCACCCGGCTCCGCAGCGTGTCAGCGAGCGTGCTGACTCCATCCCGCAGGGTAGTAAAGAGCGGCGGGCGGGTTCCGGGGGCCTGCTGGCGCCGGGCGGCGGCGTGACGCAGCCCGCGCACCAGGCTGCCCCACTCGCGCTCGATTTCGACCAAGCGCGGCAGCACCGTCGCGACGCTCAACTCGCGCGCGTCGCCGCCATACACGGCGGAGAGCAACGGGTCCACGACGTTCTCGAGCAGGCCGCGGCTGAAATGTCGCTCGATGAAGGCGGCGACCGATTCGTCCTCTTGCTGTGCGCGCGGCCGGCGGAAGATTTCCGTGGCCAGGGCCAGCTTGTCGCGCCAGGAAAGCAGCGGCGTGGCTGCCACGGCGGCGAGCCGCGTGGGAACCAAGAACTCGAATCCTTCCGGCAGCGGCACGAGCCGCCCGCGGTGGAGAATGAGCGTGCGCCGTTCGGCGTCGTTCGAGCCGACGAGCTGCTCGCCCAGACCGACTTCGCGGCAGAGCTGGATGGCTTCCGGCTTCTCGGTGAGGAAAGAGTCGGCGCCGGCCTCGACCAGGCAACCTTCGACGCGCTCGGTGCAGAGCGCGCCACCGAGCCCCGGGGAAGCTTCCACGAGGTACTCTGCCATGGGCGCGCCGCCGCGCCGCGCTTGCGCCAGAACATAGGCCGCCGCCAGGCCGGAGATGCCGCCGCCCAGGACGACGATGTGCGCGGGCCTCACGAGGCGATGCGGGAGCGGGCGATCGACGCCAGCGCTTCGATGAGCCGGGGCGAGTCGTTCAGCGACTCGGTGCGGTAGAGCGTCAGGCCGCGCGCCCGGGCGTAGTCGCGGAAGGCGATGTCGATGTCGTAGAGGATCTCGACGTGGTCAGAGACGAAGCCGATGGGCGCGAGCACGAGGTGCCGGTGCCCCTCGCGCGCGACCGCGTCCATGACCGACTCCACTGTGGGGCCCAGCCACGGGTCGGCGGTCATCCCCTGGCTTTGAAAGGCGCAGTGCCAGAGCCGGCAGCCTTCGGCGGCGGCCACGCGCGCGGCGGTCTCCCGCACCTGCTGTTCGTAAGGGTCGCCGGCGGCGATGGTTTTCTCCGGGACACTGTGCGCCGTCAGGATGACGGGGACGTCGCGGCGGGCGGCGGCCTGCGCTTCGGCGAGCTTGCTGCGCAGCTTTTCGGTGAAGGCCTGAATGAGCTCGGGCTGGTCGTGCCAGCTTTCGACAAACTGAACGGCCAGGCGAGGCGCAGCACCCTTGACCGCTTCGTCGAGGCGGCTGCGGTAGAGCCCGATGCTGGTGCGGGAGTTGTGGGGCGCGAGGCAGAGGGCGACGATGCGATGCACGTCGTCGGCGATAATTTCATTCACCGCGTCGGCGATGAATGGCCGCCAGTTGCGCATCCCGACATAGACGGGCTGGCCGAGGCGCGCCGCGAGCGCCGCGGCCTGAAGTTGAGTCAGGCGCAGAAGCGGCGAGCCGCCGATGAGCGCGTAGCGCCGCGTAATCTCCTCGACTGCCGCCGGCGGCAAGGGCCGCCCGTTGCGCACCCGGAGCAGAAACTCGGGGATGTCTTCCAGCTTGTCGGGGGCGCCGTGGGCGAGCAGCAACACACCCCACTTCTCTTCGCGTTCAGCCATGCTGGGCTCTTTCCTGGTGGCGCGCCGAGATTTCGTGCACCCAGTCGACCACGGTCCGCACGTTTTCCACCGGCGTGCCCGGCAGGATGCCGTGCCCAAGGTTGAAAATGTGGCCGGGGCGCCCGCCGGCCTGCTCGAGCACAGCTTCGACGCGGCGGCGCAGCTCCTGGCGCGGCGCGAAGAGCGCCACCGGGTCGAGGTTGCCCTGGATGGCGGGACGAAAGCCGACTTCTTCCCAGGCGCGCGCCAGCGGGATGCGCCAGTCCACCCCGAGCACTTCCGCGTCCGCCTCCTGCATGGCGCCCAGGAGGCCGGCGGCGCCGGTGGCGAAATGGATGACCGGCACGCCGCGCGCCCGCACCGCGGCAATCAGTCGCTTCGAGTAGGGCAGGACGTAGCGCGCGTAGTCTTCCACGGTCAGGCAGCCGACCCAGCTGTCGAAAAGTTGAATGGCGTCGGCGCCGGCTTCGACCTGGCCGAGCAAGTAAGGCTCGAGCACGGCGCAGAGTTTTTCCATCAATGCCGCCCAGGCCGGGGGAG
>Ga0209399_10002021_pt1 | contig 10085 bp, 8 predicted proteins | sample OV2TP3_FD_184130 | JGI IMG/M metagenome (GOLD analysis project Ga0209399, IMG submission 184130) | Hot spring microbial communities from Beatty, Nevada to study Microbial Dark Matter (Phase II) - OV2 TP3 (SPAdes) (version 3) | ecosystem: Environmental > Aquatic > Thermal springs > Hot (42-90C) ... | reverse complement strand
AGATCTTGCCGTGGTTTGTGCCGGAGAGGACGCGATCTTCATCCTTCAGGGAGATGGCACCGGTACACTGCAAAAAGTGGCAACGCTCCCAACCGGGGCTAACCCGCACGGTCTAGTAGCGGCCGATGTGAACAGCGATGGCATGTCTGACCTAGTGGTCTCGACGCGGAGCGCAGGTGAGCTTCAGGTCTTTCTAGGTGACGGCAAGGGAAGCTTTAAAGGGCTGACGCCTATTCGAACCGATCAGGACATCATTGCCATGACGGCAGCGGATTTTGACCGCGACGGAAAGGTGGATCTTGCCTTGGTCTCCGCCAGCCACAACGCCGTCGTTATGCTGCGGGGAGACGGCAAGGGCGGCTTTTCGGCGTTTTCGGGACCAACTTCTCCAAAACCATGAGCCAGTTTGAGAACAGGCTTCAGACGCAGGTGGATTGGAGTGAGCAACGCCTCGGGCAACTTAGTCTCTGGATTCGTCCCGCGTTGATCGCAGCGGCGACTGTAACGATTGTGCTGATGATCATCGTGGCTACGAGCAAGTCCGCCTGGCACCTGCTGGGAGCGGGACGGGGATTGATTCCTGAAGGTTACTACCACATATGGGGATTTGTTCTGACTTTCGGAACTGTTTTCGGCCAGGCGGTGGGCTGGGCTGGTGGAAGCGCGATAGCCTTCTACGTCATGACCCTTGTAGGATTCCCGCCAAATTGGACCACGGCGCGCCAGGCGATGAGCCTAGTGTATTTAGGCTTAGCCGGACTTCCTCTTACGGCCTATCACATCCTCTACGGTGGATGGCTGCTCGGCATGCCGCGGGTGGGGCTCAGGGAATGGCTTGCTGCAAACCACCCCGACGCCTACTGGCTGTTAATCTATGCTCACCCGGTTGTAGATTTCTCGCTCATTCCTCTGGGAATAGTTTTCTTGGGGCTTCTCTGGAAATACGGCGACCGGGTGCAGCGCGAGCCGGTTTTCCAAACGGTCCTCGCCCTCTCGCTTCTCGGAACCTCCCTTGCAGTAGCTCTCTCCCTCGCGATCCATTCGATCCTGGTGCATATCCGCATCAGTCCATAAAAAGCCAACCCCGCCACAGCCATATAATGGGATTATGCCGATCATTGGGAATATCTTAGCCGACTTTTGAGAGGAGGAGATCATGACAGCCAAGGCAGTCGCGAGTTACGAACTCGACATAGACATAGAGGACGTCGAATATGTCCGCCACGGAGATAAGCCGCTGCTGGCTCGTCTCTTCAAGCCGCGCGGCACAGGGCCGTTCCCGCTCATCGTGGAGCTGCATGGCGGCGCCTGGTGCCGGGGGGACCGCCTGAACGACACCACCATTAACGAACCGCTAGCCAAAAGCGGCGTGGTGGTGGCGGCGCTGGATTTCCGCATGCCCCCCGTGGCGGCGTACCCGGCCTCGCTGGCCGACACCAACTATGCGATCCGCTGGCTCAAGACGCGAGCCTCTGAGTTGGGTAGTCGCCCCGAGCTGGTGGGCGTCTTGGGTGTTTCGAGCGGCGCGCACCAAGCCATGCTGCTTGGGATGCGCCCGCGCGATCCCCGCTACTCGGCCGTATCGCTGCCCGCCACTGCCGCGGCCGTTGATGCCAGCGTGCGCTGCGTGGTCATGTGCTGGCCCGTCATCGATCCGCTGGCGCGCTACCGCTACGCCAAGAAGCTCAAGGAGGGCGGTAAACCATACCCGGACCTGGTGGACCAGGTGCTGCCGTGTCACGATGAATACTGGCAGACCGAAGAGGCCATGGCGGAGGGAAACCCGGTGCTCGCGCTCGAGCGCGGTGAGCGGGTTGAGCTGCCTCCGGTGCTTTACCTTCAAGGCACCCGCGATGTCGCTCACCCGCGTCCTGATCTCGACCGCTTCGTCGCTGAGTACCGTAAGACGGGTGGCCAGATCGAGCTGGAGCTGTTCGAGGGTGAGGGGCAGGCGTTCATCACCAGGAATTCGGGTTCGCCCAACGCCAGGAAGGCGATCGACAAGATCATCGAGTTCGTCCACAGGGAGATCCGGTGAGCGGAGGAGTCAGCGATCACTTGTTTTGACTCTCCTGCGCCAGTCTCTTCCTAAAAGCCTCCCAGTCCGGAGCAAAGTCAAAGCGGAGGATGGCGCCCGAAGGTTTAAGCGTGGTGATGAATTCGGCCACCTTCTCCGCGATCACGTTGGCAGGATCGTTAAGCCCCTCGCGGTGGTACTCGGTAATGGCGAACCTCGTATAGACGTAGCCGTACTCGCCGGGAAAGGGGATATTCGGAGGCCCATCGTAGCGCTCCGCGACGAAGCTCCTCCCCTGCTTCTCGTCCCAGTCATAAGTCCAGATGCCTGCTGCCACGGCGATCTTGGATTCCGATCCTGGAAGTAGAGCAACAAGACGAGGCGCGTGCAGTAGATCGGTATGGCTTGGGATAGAGAGGAAATGGTTGATGGGCATGAGCGATCGCTCCTCGATCTCGCGGGTGGGTCTGAGATGAACGTGGTAGAGGCCTGCCCGCAGGGTCGCGGCCATTGGCTCTCTGGCTCCCTGTCGGAGCGACTTTAGGAGGCTTTGCTTCAAGACTCGCTCTTCTTCGGTGGAGGCCGGAGTCGCCTCAATGGGGGAGAGAAAACTCTCCAGCGCTGATTTGTCGCCTGCTTTGATCGCGCGCATGCGCCCGACTAGGTCTGTGATCACCCCCCAGGCGGGCAGAGAGGTGTCGTTGGCTTCCCTGGTCCCTACGTTCACCCACACCTGATCCGCAAAGACGCCACGGAAATTGATCCAGATATCCTCGCCAAGGTTTTCCTCGGAGTACGATCGCCGCGCATATTCGATCAGGCGCCCTTCCCCTTCTTTGAGGGAACAGAAATAGAGTTCTCCTACCCCGGGATCAAAGGCCGGCGGCACGAGACATTCGGCCTGGGCATCACAAGCAAGAAAAAGTAGAACGGCGAGAATGGCCAAAAAGCAGCGACCCATTTTTTCCTTACCAATTCGGTCACAACCGCCAGCCTGGGGGTGTCTTGAAGGACCGATGCACCGGACGAGTAGATCCAAGCATATCCCAGGAGTTTATATAGCTGTTGTGTCGAGTGTAAGAAGACTGTATTGCATCGGGCCGGAAAGATACTCCCAGGCTGGGAAGGTAAGATTACTGCCGATAAAGGATCTCTCCTGAGGCGTGGGCCTCATAACCTCCCATGGCTTCTACGGCTTTTCTGAAGCCGTCGGAGCGGATGACTTCCAATACTTTCTCTCCCTTCTCCGAATCGAAGAAGGAGCGCAAAAAGAGAAGATCGTACTCCTCCTTAGCCACGGGGATAAAATCGAGCCCGAGGGCGACTGCCGCGGAGCGCACACCGAGCCCCAGATCCGCCAAACCGCTGACGACCGCCACGCCGACAGCCATATGCGTGAACTCTTCTCGCTCATAGCCGCGGATCCCGCGCGGATCAATCCCGATCCGCTTCAGCTGAAAATCAAGTAGGACTCGCGTCCCCGAGCCGGGCTGGCGGTTGATAAAGGTGATCTCTTTCCTCGTAAGGTCCCTAAGATCAACAATCCCTTTGGGATTCCCCTGCCGGGCCAGAAGGCCCTGCTCCCGTTGCGCCAGATGGACGAGGACCACAGGGAGATCGGGGATGGTGCGCTTGATGTCAGGGATGTTGTAGGCGCCGGTGTCCGGATCAAGCAAGTGGGTGCCGGCCATATGCGTCTCGCCTCTCTGGAGCGCGAGGAGGCCGCCCAGGCTTCCTACATTGGTGGCGGCGATTTTCAGCTCCGGATAGCGGAGCTTAAGCTGATCCTCGAGCACTCCAATGGAGAGATCGTGGCTGCCGGTACAGAGGAGCGTATTTTCGATATCCTCGATGGGGCGCAAAAGCTCAACCTCGGCCTCCTCGCCTGCGTTGATTCCCTCGGTGAGGCTGGGAATGCGCAGAAAACCATCCGCGTGGACCATAGTGGTGATCACTCCCGCGCCTCGCCCGAGGGGCACCGCAACGACTCTGGCCCCTACCCGGCCCAAAGTGACTCGAACAAACTCCTCCAACCCCAAATGCGACGGGATCTTTTTGGGAACCGTAGCACGGATCGTGGGCCGAGAGTGAGGCCCCGAACCCAAGAGTTTCGCTACCACCGGATGGAGGATCTCGCGCGCAATCACAATCGCGGATACCGGATAACCCGGGACGCCGATAACGGGCCTTCCTCCAACTATTCCTAAGACCGCCGGTTTGCCCGGCATCACATCGATCCCATGGACCAAAAGCTCTCCCTCATTGGCTATGATCTCCGCGGTGAAGTCATGTTCCCCTGCGGATGAGCCGGCGATGATCGTGACCACTTGGTTTTCTCCCACCGCTTGGCGCAAGGCTTTCTTAAGCAGAGAGGGATCGTCGCCAACCTTCGGCAACTTCACCGGCTCCCCACCCCAGTCCGTCACAAAAGCCGCCAGGACACTGGAGTTAAATTCGATGACCGCCCCAGGTCCGGCCTCCTCTCCGGGCTCGATCAGCTCATCTCCCGTGGGAATGATAGCCACTCTAGGTCGAGCCTTGACCTGAACGGTGGTGTGCCCGGCTGCGAGAAGGGCACCTAGGTCATAGGGGCGGAGCCGATGGGAGCGGGAAAGGAGCAGATCTGTAGCAACCACATCCTCTCCCACCAAACGAACATGATGCCAGGGCGAGACGGACTCGAAGATTTCGACTGTCTCCTCATCCAACTGCCGTACCTTCTCAATCATGATGACGGCATTGGCCCAGAGTGGGAGCGCGTTCCCGGTATCGAGATAGGCGAACGCTCCCTCGACGGGACTCCCGCCGGAGAAACGCCGTAGCCGCTTGGAGGAAAACTCCGTAGCGCCGAAGGTATCCTCTGCCCGCACACAGATCCCATCCATGGCCGCGGCGTGATAGTGGGGTGATGAGATGCGGGCAAAAATAGGCCCGGCCGTGACCCGGTGAAGCGCATGATCCACCCGGACTGTCTCATCGTTCAAATGAGCAGGATCCACTCTTTCTAGAAAAAGCGCTTGAGCCTCTCTGAGCGGGGTTTTCTTGAGATACCTTTTGCGCGCCATATTCCTAATTTTGGATTTTAGATTTTCGATTTTAGATTGAATCGTTCGACTGCCTTCGACGGGCTCAGGCCCTGAGTTAACGGTTCGACTTGGCTCACCGCCCCGAGCCGGTCGAGGGGTCGAAGGGATCTCACGACGAAGTCCAAAATCGGCAATCCAAAATCTAAAATAGAATCACTTCCACCTCCTCCCCTTTTTCGATCCCCTCCTGGTTGAGGTCGATCCGGACCATGCCGTCTGCCTTGACCAGGGTGAAGATAGCCCCCGATTTGCCCGGGAGAGGCGTCGCGTAGAGCCGACCATCCGCTTCTTCGAGGCTTACCCGAACATAATCTTCGCGTCCTGTTTGTGAGGCGACATTGGTCTTAAGAATGGCGCGTGTGGTTTTTTGGAAGCGGCACGCGGCGGCCGACTCTTCACCGCCAACTGTGCGGATCAGCGGCGCGGCAAAGAGATCAAAAATCACCAGGGCGGAGACGGGATAGCCCGGGAGGCCCATCAGCGGTTTCCCGCCGGCCTCAGCAAAGATAGTGGGCTTACCCGGGCTTATAGAGATCCCATGAAAAAAGATTTTAGCGCCGGGAAGGGATTGAATGGCATCCAAGGCGATGTCCCTGGCGCCTACTGAGCTGCCGCCGGAGAGGAGCACGAGATCGGCCCACTCCAGCGCCTTCTTGAGCGCCCTCGTCAACGCCTCCCGGTCATCTCGAATCACCCCCAGATCGTTCAATTGGGCCCCGCACCCTTCGATGAGACCGGCGAGGGAGTGTTGGTTGATGTTCCTTACTTGTCCGGGAAGAGGCTCGGCATCGACGTCGACGATCTCATCGCCTGTCGAGATGAGAGAGACGCGCGGTTTTTTGTAGACCGAGAGCGAAGAAACCCCTATTCCCGTAAGGGCACCCAAGTCATGACCTCTGAGACGCCGGCCACGCCGGAAGACCAACTCGCCCTTCTTGATGTCATCGCCGATCCGGATCACATTCTGCCACGGTGAGACTCCCCGGTGAATCTCCACCATGTTATCGCCGATCTCTTCGGTATATTCGACCATCACGACCCCGTCGCTCTCAGGGGGCAGCATGCCGCCGGTGGAGATGCGCATCGCTTCCCCTTTACCCAAGGGCCGTGTGACCTCCCTTCCCATCTCGACCGAGCCCGCGAGCTTGAGATAAGCAGGCAGACTGGCGCTTGCCCCGAAGGTATCTTTCGCGTTGACCGCGTAGCCATCCATGGCCGCGCGGTGAAAATGAGGAAGGTCAACCTGGGAGTATAGATCCTCTGCCAGGACACGCGCCCGCGCCTCAATGGTGGCTATTCTTTCCGTTCCCACAGAAGGGACTTGCAGGAGGATTCTTTTCGCCTCCTCTGGAGCAACCACCTTAAAAAAGGCCTTCAACGCACCTCTCCTTCCTAGAAAACGAAGATTATAAAACACCCAAGATGAAAGCAATAGGACGGAGCTTCAGATGGTCTTTAGCGTGTCACGGCCCCTTCACATGCCGATGAGACCAGTTTCGCATACTTCGCCATGACGCCGCTTTTGTATCGCGGCCGCGGAGCTTTCCACCGGCTGAGGCGTGAGCCAATCTCTGCATCTGATAGCTCGATATCGAGGCGACGATTTTCAATATCGAAGACAATCGTGTCGCCGTCCCGCACGGCCGCGATGGGGCCACCATTGGCTGCTTCAGGCGCGACGTGGCCAGCCATGAGACCGTGGGTGGCCCCGGAAAAGCGACCGTCAGTAAGAAGCGCAACTGAATCACCCAGCCCTGCGCCTACCAGCGCTGCGGTGACCGCGAGCATCTCACGCATGCCTGGACCGCCCTTTGGGCCTTCATAGCGGATCACCACGACATCACCAGCCCTAATCTCACCCCGCTGCACCGCCTGAAAGGCATCTTCTTCTCGATCGAAAACCCGCGCCGCGCCGCGGTGCATCGTCCTTTCGTGACCGGCAACCTTCACCACACAGCCCTCCGGAGCCAGATTGCCCCTCAAAATGACCAGCCCACCCGTGGGCTTGAGCGGATTCGAAAGCGGCTTTACGACTTCCTGCCCGGCCGTCTCATTCGCCGTCCGCGCCGCCTCGCCGATCGTCTTGCCAGTGACAGTGAGCGCCTCGGCGTGAAGAAGGCCCGCCTCCAGCAAGCGCTTGGCGACGAGCTGAATCCCTCCCGCCCTGTACAGATCGTTGGCCACGAAGCGCCCGCCCGGCTTGAGGTCGGCGATAAGGGGCGTGCGCGAGCTTATCCGGTCGAAGTCGTCAATATTCAACTCGACCCCCGCTTCGCGGGCAATGGCCAGCAAGTGCAGGACCGCGTTGGTGGAGCCGCCCGTCGCGGCGACAGCGGCGATCGCGTTCTCAACGGATTCGCGGGTAATGATCTCGGAAGGGCGGAGGTCGCGGCGCAGGAGCTCCATGACGAGCTTGCCGGCGGCCAAGGCGGCCTCGTCCTTCTCAGCCGCCATGGCGGGGATGCCATTGCTCCCCAGCGGCGAGATGCCGAGGAATTCCATCACCGTGGACATGGTGTTGGCGGTGAACTGCCCGCCGCATGCGCCCGCGCCCGGACAGGCCGAGTCTTCGATGGCCTTGAGCTCCGCGGCGCTGATCTTGCCGCGACCATAGGCGCCTACCGCCTCGAACACGTCCTGGATGGTGAGATCGCGACCCGAGAGGTGACCGGGCTCGATAGAGCCGCCGTAGAGGGCCAGGCCGGGGATATTGAGTCTGGCTAGGGCCATCACCACGCCGGGGTTGGTCTTATCACAGCCCGAGATGCATACCAGCGCGTCGAAGTGGTTGCCGCGGGCGACCAGCTCAATCGAGTCGGCGATCACCTCGCGGCTGACGAGCGAGCACTTCATTCCCTCGGCGCCCATACTGATGCCATCGGAGATGGAGACGGTGTTGAATTCCATGGGCGTGCCCCCCGCCGCCCGGATGCCCTCCTTCACCTTGGCTGCCAGGCGGCGCAGGTGGAAATTGCACGGTCCGATCTCGATCCATGTGTTGGCCACGCCCACGATCGGGCGGGACAAGTCTTCGTCTTTAAAGCCGGCCGCCTTGAGCATCGCCCGCGCTGGCGCCCGCTCCGGCCCGTCGGTGATTACCTGACTCCGCGGTTTCAAATTCTCAGCCATAAATTGCTCCTTACGCTGATCCTTGTTGGCAGTGACCTTAACTTAACTATGCCGCACCTCTTTTTGCAAGCATCCTCCCCTCCCCCCTTTGGGGTTAAATATCTCATTGCTAAGGTAAAAAAATCGCAATAAAATTATTGTCAGGCGAAATGCTCGCCACCCCAGACGGTTTAAACCATGAAGCTCAATTATTACCCCGATACGGACTCGCTTTATATCGATCTTTCGGAGCAGCCGAGCGTTGAAAGCCGGGAGATTTCCGAAGGTGTGGTACTGGACTACGATGCACATGGAAATCTCGTGGGCATTGATATCGACAATGCAAGCCGGAAGGTTAACCTCAAACAGCTTACGCTAAGTAAGCTACCAGGGATTGTACAAAACATTCCTGACTAACTTGGCGCTTTAGACAAACACTCTCGGTTTGACCTTGGCCGAGTCTGGCGAACTGAAGGCCCCGCTGCCAAAGGTCGAGCAATTCGTCGATTTGCAGTTTCTCCAGGAAGTGGGCATTCGCTGATTTGCAGCAGTAATCTTTCTCCTTAAAATCCGTAAAACCTGCCCCAAATGATTCTGATCCCCTTATCATTCAGAAAGGTTGGTTGGAGCGTTCTTTTATCGGTACCCGAAGGAGGGATACGATGGATTCACAGGTGAAAGATCAGGTAGAGATCGGCTTCGGTCCGAACAGGATTACCAGGTCAATTTGAAGGCCGAGCTGGAAATCCGGCACCTGCACGAGAAGCTCGACGTGCTCCTCAAACACCAATGGCAGAAGCTTCTGGAAGTCCAACAAATTCAAATGGACCTAATGAAGGAACTGGTTGACAGCAAAAGCTCTTGACCCCTGCAATCCCTTGTAAGAGCCGCTGGGACGCGCCGTAAGTTCTTTGGCGCCGGGCCACCGACCCATTTCCAAAGGTCCTACCTCCTTGAAGGATCTCTGCTCAGGCCGTATCCTAATTAGCACCATGACCATAAGAAAGATTGGTAGCAGCGTCCTGTGGGGATTGCTGGCGCTGAGCCCGGCCGCCTCAAACACGGTCGCGGTTCAGCTCTCGCCGCAAGAAGGCGACCGGTTGCAGCGCAAGATAGAGGAGATCACGAAGAACGGTGCGACTTCTCCGGTACAAACAAGAAAAACTCCGATTTCAGAAGACGAGGTCAATTCCTATCTAGCCTTCAACGCGAAAGAGAAAATTCCTCAGGGTCTGACAAATCCGCGGATCACTATTATCGGAGACCGCTGGCTGGCCGGGCGCGTGCTGGTGGATCTCGACGAGTTCAAGCGTCAGCGCGGCCCGCGAGGGTTCATGGACCCTTTGAGCTACATATCCGGCAAAGTTCCGGTGACGGCGCGTGGTATCCTCGACACGCACGAAGGCAAAGGTCAGTTTCAACTTGGATCTGCGGAAATCTTCGGTGTTCCCCTGCCGAAGCCTATTCTGCAGGAGCTTGTGACCTTTTTCTCGCGCACGGCCGAGAACCCGAAAGGATTCGATATCGACGCCCCTTTCAACCTTCCGGCCAAAATCCGCGAGGTCGTGATCGGCAAGGGAGAGGCAGTCGTGGCTCAATAGCGTCTTCCTCACAACCGGCAGAACAGCGGTGCCTGCCGGAAATTCTTGACAAGTTCCCGCGAACCAAAGAGAATCGCCGCAGTCATCGAGAGTCAGGACCGAGATATGCCGGCCCGCACACAAGTCAGGCAGCCTGAGGAATTTAGATCGCATGGCGCAACCCGTCTGGATCATCTAGAAAATGTCTAATCAAATCTCCACTAACAAAAAGGAAGCTTCAACCACTCAAACACAGTTAGACAACCTAGTGGTAAATATAGAGCTGACTCTTAT
>Ga0209399_10002020_pt1 | contig 10088 bp, 10 predicted proteins | sample OV2TP3_FD_184130 | JGI IMG/M metagenome (GOLD analysis project Ga0209399, IMG submission 184130) | Hot spring microbial communities from Beatty, Nevada to study Microbial Dark Matter (Phase II) - OV2 TP3 (SPAdes) (version 3) | ecosystem: Environmental > Aquatic > Thermal springs > Hot (42-90C) ... | reverse complement strand
TAAATGCTGATCCTTCTGTTGACAACAAAACTCTGCTTGGATTCGAGAAGTCTCCTTACGTTCTCAACGAATTGGTTCTCATTGCACTCGTAAAAAGGCAACTAATCGAGCACCCCAACGATCTTGCTTATAGTATTCGTTGAAGCGCAGATAGTTATTACAGGATCCTTCGGGTAAACATCACCGATCTCTTCAGAAACGCTAACACGCTCATCCCCTCTCACAAAGAGCATCTTGTTCCAGAACCTTCCATCGCTAACAGTGGTTGCAGTGCTGTAAACTGAAAAGCCCATCTCCAGCAAGCTCGCATGAACCTTATCGGTAGGAACAAGTGCTGCTATCGACTTTACCTTGAGCTCTTTCATGATGCAGCTATAATTAGCAGATCTGATATAAAAATTGGTCGCAATAATATTAATAAACACGGCATTAAGTTTATGTTCTGCACTTCACGCAAAGTTTTTGTGCACTCCATAGCTGTTATGTATGGCGAAGCGCTTGCTCGTTATGGTTTTGGCGGTTCCCATCCATTTGGTGCAGATAGGCTGCAAGCATTCTGGTCTAGGTTCCAAAGCGAAGGTCTCGATAAATCAAAGAACCTGATCATCGAAGCTCCTGTATTGGCAGAGGAGAAAGTCTTGCTTGATTTTCACAGCAAAACGTATGTTGATTTTGTAAAGCAGGCATCAATCATTGGCGAAGGCTTTCTTGACTATGGCGATACTCCAGCATTCAAGGGTGTCTTTGAAGCATCGAGTTATGTCGTTGGTTCAACATTGCGCGCCCTTGATTTAGTATTGAAAGGTAAGGTTGATCATGCTTTCAACCCAATTGGAGGGTTGCATCATGCTAAGAGGGATTTCGCTGGCGGGTTTTGTGTCTTCAACGATATCGGTGTGGCAATAATAGCTGCAAGAAAGAACTATGGTATAAAGAATATTGCTTATGTTGATATAGATGCACATCACGGTGATGGAGTGTTTTATGAATTCATCAAAGATCCATCGCTCTTCATTGCTGATATACATGAGGATGGAAAGTATCTTTATCCTGGTACTGGTTTTGAGCATGAGACTGGTGAAGATGATGCGAAGGGTACTAAGATCAATCTCCCGCTAAAACCATATGCAACTGATGATGATTTTGTCAGTGCATTCGGCAAAGTAGAAGTGTTCATAGACAGCGTCAAACCAGAACTTATCATCCTTCAGTGCGGGGCAGATGGTCTGAAGGGAGATCCAATAACGCACCTGCATTACAGCGCCAATGCACATAAACATGCTACCAATGCATTGCATAAACTTGCGCACAAGCATTGCAATGGTAGGATAGTTGCATTGGGTGGTGGCGGTTACAATAGGGACAATATTGCAGCCGCATGGGTCGAAGTAGTCAAGGCACTAATTCATAGTACATCCAATATCTAATATACTGCATCTTTTTCTAATCATAGCTTGCAGGAGTGGCGGAGTGGACAATTGCCGATCCACAATAACGCGCGGATTCTCCAAAAGAGAAGCGTAGGCCTTGAGTCCACAGAAAGGTAGTCCGTGAGCCGCAAGGCTCTCAGGAGTTCGAATCTCCTCTCCTGCGCCATTTCCCACAATTTAAAAGCACAAATACTTTGACAGAGAATAAGGATCGTGCATTTCCCCCAGTTCTTTGCCAAGAAGCATAGGTGCAAGGATTGTGGCGTGGAGCTTTCAAGTTATGAAGAACTTATCTCGCATGCAAGGAAGGAGCACAAGCGAAGCATACTGAAGTGTAGGGTTTGTCACAAAGAGTTTGTTTACGAATCGGAGAGATGGGAGCACCAAAAGACGCACAAGGAAAAGTGATCTTATAAGCTTTTTCCTACTAAGATGTAAGTAGGGTGTTATATATGATAAAAGCAAATCAGTCACATGCTGAAAGATTCTACGATATCAGATCTTGAGCGGTTGCCGAGGCGCATTGCAATAGTACAGATCTGTGTGTGGATGCCTAAGGATCTAGTCGAGAGAATAGATGCTGTGAGAAGAGGTATGCCCAGAAGCCGTTACATTAGAAAAGTAATGGTCGAACACATTAGGAAGATTTTGCTCGATTCGAATACACAATACAATTCATAAAATAATTGCACATTTTGTAACATGTGCAAGTCTGCTCTGTTAAATTAATGACAGCATACTATAGTGCTTCTGCTATATGCCATTATTCTGGTAGTATTGGGAAAGTCTTGCAATCTATTTTAGCTTTCCTTGCAGTTCTTATATCTTGTAACAATAACATCTGATATCAAATGGTAGAGCATAGATATTCATAGGAATTCTTGATTTTCCACTTAATTTTTTATTTCGATTCATGCAGGTGTATGCTTCTTCCTTTATATATGACCCCCCTCTCCTGAGCTATCACATCCGTGTAGATGAAAGTAAAGCCGCAAAAAGTTGCAGAGCAAGATTTGAAGGTATTTGTTAGATCATTGCAATTGCTGTAAAGGCAGGTACATGGACATTTGAGTAATCAAGATGGAACATAGCTTTTTTCAGATGATATTGAATGTATAAAAGCATGGCATACTATTGCTAGGCTATGGGAACAATAGGAATTCCATTTACAGAGGAGATGCATGGCATGATATTAAGGGAGGCAAGGAAGAAGGGTGTGCAGCCAGAGACACTGCTGAAGGTATGGATATTAGAAAGAGCCAAGAACGAATTTGCAAGCGACAAAGAAGAGCAAACCAACGATGTGATAGATATGTTTTCATTGCCTTTGAAAGTTGGTTACATACTTACAGCATCTGCAACAGCTACGATAAACGCATTAGTGGATGAAATCAGCAGATGAACCTATCCATGATGCAGAACATCGGCTATGATGCTTCTTACCAACGTAACTTCGTCTTCGGTGCAGTGCATTAGAAACTCTTTTGCAATGCAATTCCTTTCCTCCTTAGTTGCTGCTCTATCATACATATTCTTGAATATACTGAACCTTTCTACGAAATCGCCTCTTACATTAGATGTTCTTTGCACGGTAAGCGGATGCAGTTTTTGCTTATTGTTGCCATAGGCAACACTTGTTAACAAAAATGATCAGATGATCTTACTTTTCCTTGAACCCTATCTCCTTGCCTATCCTGCCCAGCTCTGCAAGCAGTGCAGCCAATTGTATATCTGGGTGTGCACCTGAAACGAGTCTATAGTCACATTCTGCTAAAACTGAGATCATCTCTGCATTTGGAGTCTTCAGTTTTTGAATCTCCTCATTTGCAAACCTCAAAAAATCTCTCTCAGACATTCCATAGACCCTTGTCAATTCAATCAGCTTTGTCCTAGCATCTTGGAACTTGCCGCTCAAAGCAAGCTTCACTATCTCCCCAACCTTTCCCTTCTCAGATATGCCTACTGCTGCAGTGGCATTTGCTGTATTGACACTGCCCATACTTGCAGCTGCCTGCAGAACATTTATTGCGTGCCTAAGGTCACCTTCGGTAAACTCGTATATCAATGATAAAGCTTTTTCATCGTACTTCACCTTTTCTTGCTTGCATATCTTCTCCAAATGTGCAACAACATTATCTTCAGATAGGTTCGTGAACCTGAAGATAACACACCTGCTCTGTATAGGTTCGATTATCTGCGATAGATAGTTGCATATCAGAACAAAACGTGTGCTCTTTGCGCTGTCTTCGATTATCCTTCTTAATGCTGTCTGCGCATCCCCGGTCATTTCATCGGCTTCGTCAAGTATTATTATCTTGAAAGGTATCTTTGCAGCCATTCCAGCGTACCTTGCAAACATCTTGACACGTTCACGCACCATGTTTATGCCCCTTTCATCTGACGCGTTAAGTTCGAGCGTGTAGTCCCTCCAGTAATCTCCAAGCAATTCCCTTGCTATGCACAAAGCTACGGTAGTCTTGCCCACACCTGCTGGACCAGAAAAGAGCAGATTGGGCATACTTGCCTGACTCTTCATCAGGTTCTTTATTCCATCTACGATAGACTTTTGATTTGCAACTTCGCTTAACTTCAATGGTCTGTACTTTTCTACCCACATCAGATGTGAAACTTCCATGATTGAGCATCATATATGCTAGTTTGGGCTGATTAATAATTTGCGATTAAATTTGCGAGAACAAAGACATTAAATGCATGCTGCAACTAACATTTGGCAATGAACATCGACGAACTTGCCAATGTCTATTCATTAGGTTATATGACTGAAGAGGTGAAGGTCAGGTTCAAGAAAGATATCAAAGTCAACATGTTCAGCATCTCTGTAGATGCAAAGGAGGGCGATACTCAAACAGTTCCAAGATGGCTTGCGAGCGTATTCAAAGATAATGGCTTGGCCGAGGTTCAGACGGAAGACATGAGCAGAGAACTTTTAGGTTCATTAAGTAGAGAGACAAACGCTGGCCCAGAGCAGATAACTGCTCTTAAGCCAGACTTTTACATCAGACTCAATGACTTTATCAAGAACGCGCCAGTTACAGAAAGAGACAAATTGAATATTTCAATGCACGATATAGTACTCATGAGATTAGGTAAAATAGTACACTTCGCACGCTCAGGTCTTCTAACACCAGAACTGGAACAAAAATTAACCTATGAGGAAAAAACATTATTCCAATTGATAGATAAGGCAACGAAAGACTTCAAACAATGTGTTCTTGGTGGTAAGTAGTGACTGAGGTAGCAACAGAGAAACCAACACCGAAAACGACGGCTGCTATATCTGATGAACTAGAGACCTTCCTGAAGGGATTCAAGGATAAGACTGGAGTATACAAGTATAGGGAGAGGATAGGACAGATGAAGAATTTGAACCAAAAATCCTTAGTAGTAGATCATCAAGATCTTGTAGCGTATGATCGAGAAACTGCTAGTAAATTGACTGACGATCCTGATACAATATTGCGAGCATTTAGTGACGCATTATATCGAACTTTAAAGTTAGAACATCATGATTTTGCGGAAAAGATCAAAGAAGACATAAGAGTTAGAATAGGAAACTATCCGATTCAGAGAACCTTACGTGCTATTGATGCAGAATTGATCGGAAGACTAGTTAGCGTTTCTGGTATGGTTGTGAGATCGTCTGAAGTAAAGCCTTTTCTAAACAAACTTGCTTACAAATGCCCTGATGGACATAGTGGATATGTGGAGCTAAAAGAATTTATTGGAAACAAACAGATTTACTGCGATGAATGTGATAAAATTGCTGAACTTGACCCAGCTAAAAATAAATTCATTAATTTTCAGATGGTCAGAATGCAGGAACTCCCAGAAGATCTTCCCCCGGGTCAGTTACCGCATTATTCTGATATTACGTTGACACATGATCTTGTGGATAATGCAAGACCTGGTGACAGGATCATCTTAACGGGAATTGTTAGAATAGAAATGGAATATGAAAATCCAAGAACAAAGACGCAACTTTTCAGGTTAAGGATCGAAGGTAATAATATAGAATTTCTTGGTGGCAGAATTGGTGACAAAGATGTTAGAACAAGTGAAAGGTTTGTGATAACGCAGGAGGATGAAGCACAGATAAAGCGTATAGCACGCAATCCAGATGTATACGATAGACTGATTTCATCGCTTGCACCGCACATCTACGGTCATGACATAATCAAGGAATCAATTTTACTTCAAATAATAGGCTCTTCCCAGCGAGAACTAGAAGATGGTACCAAGATCAGAGGTGATATCAACGTGCTTCTGGTAGGCGATCCAGGTACTGCAAAGAGCGAATTGCTAAAGTATGTTGCAAGGGTTGCTCCAAGAGGCCTCTACACATCTGGTAGGGGTACAACTGCAGCTGGTTTAACTGCTGCGGTAATAAGGGACAAGAGCGGTATAATGATGCTTGAAGCAGGTGCTGTGGTACTTGGAGATCAGGGTCTTGTTTGCATTGACGAATTCGACAAGATGAAGGCTGATGATAGGGGTGCTTTACATGAGGTTATGGAACAACAGTCGTGCAGTGTTGCAAAGGGTGGTATTGTAGCAACATTAAACGCAAGAACATCAATACTTGCAGCATGCAACCCATTGCTTGGCAAATACGATCGTTATAGAAACATAAATGAAAATGTTAACCTACCAATTCCATTGCTAACAAGGTTCGACCTTATTTTTGCCGTAATAGATGAACCGCAGAGAGAAATGGACACAAACGTTGCCAGACACATTCTTGGCATACATAGAAGAGGCACATATGCAGTTGCTCCGATGCTTGATATCGATATGTTGGGCAAGTATCTGGCATACGCAAAGCGTTTTGTTCCAGTTATAAGTCAAGAAGCAGAGGACAAGATATTCGAGTACTACATGCAGATGAGAAATGTTGAATCCGAAGATATGATAGCTGTAACCCCTAGGCAGCTGGAAGCGCTGGTTAGACTTGCCACTGCAAGGGCAAGATTGTTGTTAAAAGATACTGTGGATATTATTGATGCAGAAAGAGCGATCTACCTGTTTAACAATATGCTACACACCGTTGGAGTTGATGTCAGAACAGGCAAGGTCGATCTTGGTGTATTGCACGGAATGCCACAGAGCGAAAGGTCGAAGATGCAGCTCTTCTTTGATATATTCAACGCCTTATCGGGCGCTGAAAAGAATCCAGTTGATGAGAAAGCTCTGATAAATGAACTAACTAAAACTGGTAAGTTTACGGAGGAAGAGGCTAAGACGTTTATAACTAAAGCAAATAGAAATGGAACAATTTATGAAGTGAAGAGTGGTTTCTACAAGCGACCATGATCTATGTTGTGGATGTGGATATACCAGAGCAGCTAAAGGCTCTGCTAAATGACCTAGGGTACGAAACGCTTTATCCGCCGCAGGAAGAGGCGATCAAGCATGGTTTGCTTGAAAGCAAGAACCTTTTGATAGCAACGCCAACTGCAAGTGGAAAGACATTGATAGCCATGATGGCAGCTGCTAAAACTGTACTTGACAAAAATGCCAAAGTGGTTTATCTAACGCCTTTACGCGCACTTGCAAGCGAAAAGTACGACGAATTCAAAACATTTGAAAGGATCAGCAAAAATGATGGTAACAATGTCAAGGTCATGATATCTACTGGTGATTATGATTCAGCGAGTGAGCAGCTCAAGCATGGTGATATCATAATTTTAACAAATGAAAAGATGGATTCTGTGATGAGGCATGGTGCAGAATGGATCGATGATGTTGGACTTTTCGTTGCGGATGAGGTACATCTTTTGGGTGACAAGGAGAGAGGTCCAACGCTGGAAATGATGCTTACCAAGATAATGATGTTTCACAGCAATACACAGCTGTTAGCGTTAAGTGCAACGGTTACCAATACTGAAGATATCGCCAAGTGGCTGAACTGCGAACTTATCGATATGAACTGGAGACCAACAGAACTGATTGAAGGCGTTTACGATTACGGTTCTGTGAAACTCCATGATGGTAACACAATAACTATCAAGAGTACCAACAGAGGAGCGCCGATAGATCTTGCAATCGATTCAATAACCAAAGGCGGTCAGGCACTGATATTTGCAGAAACCAGAAAGAGAGCAGTCTCTCTGGCAGTAAAAGCTAGTGAAATAATCAAGAGGTTCCTTAACGACCAAGAGAAGATTGCAGTAGAAAAGAGAGCGAAAGAGATCATTGCAGAAGGCGATGATACCGAACTTACAAAGAACCTAGCATTTGCTGTAGGTAACGGTGTTGCCTTTCACCATGCTGGCCTGAATCCAACAAGCAGAAGGATAGTCGAGGATTCCTTCAAAGAGGGTCTGATCAAAGTGCTTACTGCTACACCAACTCTTGCAGCTGGTGTTAATTTGCCTGCAAGGCGTGTTATAATTAGCAGTATAACAAGGTACGATTATGAATACGGTGCAAGTGTTCCAATAAGCGTTTTGGAGTACAAGCAGTTCTGTGGTCGTGCAGGTCGGCCCAAGTACGATACATATGGGGAAGCAATTATAGTTGCACCAGAATCAAATGCGGAAGAAATTTTTGAACACTACATACATGGAAGACCCGAGCCTATAAGATCAAAACTTGTTGACGATAGAGCTATCAGGGTTCATTTACTTAGCACAATAGCAACATTGCCAAGAATAAAGAAGGAAGAGATTGACGAACTTTTTTCCAAGACATTACTAGCAAAGCAATACAGAGCCTCAACGGTCCACACTAAGATCGAGTCTGCATTGGACTATCTTGTTGTGGAAGAGATGGTGACAAGCAAGGGTGAGAGGTTTATTGCAAGTAATTTTGGCAAACGCATATCATTGCTTTACATCGATCCCTTGACTGCAGTTGAATTCAAACGTGCAGTCATTGCAGCTGAAAAAGGCAAAAAACACACTTTAGGATTCCTGCACATCCTAACTGATTGTGCAGACTTTTATCCCAAACTTCAGCTTAGAAACAAGGATGTTGATGGAATAATGATGCTAATAGAAGAATATGAAGATGAACTGTTCTTTGATCTTAACGAATACGACTGTTCAAGGAGCTTGCTAGCGCTCTATGCGTGGATCGAGGAGTCGAACGACAAAAATATACTTGAGCAGATAGGCGTTGAGCCTGGAGACATGTATAGGATGGTAGAAACAGGTGACTGGCTGCTCTACTCTCTCTATGAAATTTCAAAGTTGTTCAAAAGAGAAGACCTGTTGCAGGAAATATACGCTCTTCGAAGAAGAGTGAAGTATGGAATCAAGGAGGAGCTTATTCCACTGATCTCGCTGGAAGGCGTTGGGAGGGTAAGGGCAAGAGCACTTCACAACGCTGGTTTCAAGGACATAAGGAGCATAGAGAGTGCTTCAGTAGAGAAAATTGCTGCAATACCAAAGATTGGAGCAGTATTAGCAAAGAAGATAAAGGAACAGGTTAAGAAGGTTCCACGATGAGTTTTGCATCTGCAGTTACTGCATCGGCAATAGCATTTCTTGTAACCTATCTTCTCACGCCTCTATTGATAAAATATCTGAACAAACACGGCATGGTTGTGAAAGATTACAATAAACCAAATGACAAGCAAGTACCAAGACCTGGTGGTACTAGCATAATAGTTGCTATAGTTGCAGCGGAACTTGCATTATTTGCTTTTACAATTAGCAGTGGCGTTCTGGCAATTTTGATATGCACAGTAATAGCCTTCTTCATAGGATACATTGATGACAGAAGAGTGATGCCAGGGTACTTCAAACCGCTTGCGCTGATAGTTGCTGCGATACCTATAGTACTGCTTGGTACATACGACTTTTATCTCGACTTTCCCTTCTTTGGTTCTGCAAAGATACCATTGCTATACATAGCACTTATCTTGGTAACAATTCCAGTCATGGGAAACACTGTAAACTCGATCGATGTTTTAAATGGAGTAGTTAGCGGGTTCATTGCAATTGCAAGCGTGCCAGTAATAATCACACTATTTCTGCAGAATAAGATAGATATTGCAATAGCAGCTCTGCCATTGCTACTTTCTGCACTTGCATTCTACAAGTACCATAAATATCCAAGCAGGATCTTCCCAGGAGATTCTGGTACACTTGCGTGGGGCGCTATGTATGGTGCCATTGCAATAGTTGGTGGTGTGGAGGTAGTTGCTACGATTGCACTTTTGCCAGCGATAATCAACTCATTCCTCTTTCTAGCCAGTGTAAAGAGGATTACAGAACATAGGGAGGTAAAGACAAGGCCAACAGTACTGCTAGACGATTACAGGATAATGGCATCGATGGAAAAAAGTGCGCCTGTAACACTTCTACGGCTAGTGCTTGCCCATGGACCGATGCGCGAAGATGAGATAGCAAGGAGCATATTCAAACTTGCTGCATTTTCAGCTGGCATGGCTATCCTCACTGCAATATTGATAGGTGTGAAAATATGAGGCTTGGGTTTCTATTTGGGTTCATAGTGATAATGTGGGCACTGATCATACTTGGTGCATTCATACTAATCAGAATAGTGGCGCCTATTCAACTGGCTACTGGTGATATTGCATCATCTGCATTGAAGGCAGCAATAGGTGTTTCGATGGCAGTTGCATGGGTCTGGATATTAGTTTTGTTAAAGAATGCTTATGTAAGAAGACGG
>Ga0209399_10002019_pt1 | contig 10091 bp, 8 predicted proteins | sample OV2TP3_FD_184130 | JGI IMG/M metagenome (GOLD analysis project Ga0209399, IMG submission 184130) | Hot spring microbial communities from Beatty, Nevada to study Microbial Dark Matter (Phase II) - OV2 TP3 (SPAdes) (version 3) | ecosystem: Environmental > Aquatic > Thermal springs > Hot (42-90C) ... | reverse complement strand
CTTCGTCGAGCAGCGGGCCAATGCGATCTTCCTCGGGCCGCCGGGCACGGGGAAGACGCATGTGGCGGTGGCCCTGGCCATCGCCGCCTGCCAGCGGGGCTTCTCCATCTCCTGCACCACCCTGGATGACTTGGTGCAGCAGCTCAAGCTGGCTGAGCAGCGCAATCAGCTGCAGCACAAACTCAGGACGTATCTGAAACCGGCCTTATTGGTGGTCGACGAGGTCGGCTATCTCCGGCTCGATCGAGTGGAGGCCAACTATCTCTTCCAATTGCTCTGTCGCCGGTACGAACGGGGCAGCATCATCGTCACCAGTCACAAGGCATTTTCGGAGTGGGCCGAGCTGTTAGGGGATGAGGTCCTCGCGGCCGCCATCCTCGACCGCCTGCTCCACCATGCGGAGGTGCTCCCCATCAATGGGCCCTCCTATAGACTGAAGGACCGGCTGACGATTGCCCGAGCCGGGAGTATGGCGCGGACGTCGTGATCAGCCCTGCGGCTTCCCCAGGACGGTGGCGCATGCGGTACAAGATTGCACGATCAAAAGTGTACACGTTTCAGGCTCTCCCGCACTTTTGATGAAGGGGGGAGCTGGATGACTAGCCGCCTGGTTGGTATCTTCTCTCAGATGCGTGTGATGGAGGAGACCGATGACGCTTCAATTGCTTTCCCCCGATCCTGCCACCTGGCGGATCACGGCGGTCGCTCCCGTAGGGGAACGGCTGGTAGTCCAGGGGAAGCCGGTCCGAGCCGCGGTCGCGTGTCCGGTCTGTGGGACCCGGAGCTGGCGCGTGCAGAGCCGCTCTCGTCGCCAACCGTGGGATCTTTCCTGGGGCCGCTGGCCCGTGCAACTGCTCGTGCAGGCCCGCCGCTTTTTTTGCGATGCGCCGACGTGTCGGCGGCGCAGCTTCGTGGAGCCATGCCCCCGGCTCTTGGCCCGCTATGACCGCCAGACCGAGCGGCGTCGCTGAGAGACGGGGGTGGGGGCTACGGGGCATTGTGGCCCGGCAGAGCAGGTTGGACTGGCAACCGCTGCTGCGGGAAGTCCCCTACCGGCTTTCCCAGCGGTACTATTCGTAGGGTCCTGGAGGTGCTGACACTTGTCATGGAACCAAGTTCCAAGTGTCCTCCATGTGCTGACACTTGTCTGCTGATTGCCGAATGCTTCCCTGCTGGATAGGAGATTGCCGTGCTGTGAGGCCATGCGGCCGTTTCCGGTCAGGCCACGGGGGGATGTTTGTCAGCCCAGGGCCGTGCGGCCTCGAAGGCGGCCGAGGCTCGCAGCACCGTCGCCTCGTCGAAGCGGCGGCCCACGATCTGAAGCCCAATGGGCAGGCCAGCGGCAGTGAACCCGCATGGCACGGTCGCCGCCGGCTGTCCGGTGAGGTTAAAGGGGGGGGTCAGGGCCAACCAGGCGCCGGGCGGTACCCGCCGGCCCGCGATCTCCCGCGGGCCTTCGGTGCCGGCCTCGAACGGGGGGACCGCCACGGTGGGGCAGAGCAGCAGGTCGTAGCTTGCGAAAAAGCGTCGCACCTTGTCGAAGTATGCGCTACGGCGCAGGAGCGAGCGGGCGTATTCCTGTGCGGATACATGTTGCACCCCGCGCAAAAGATCCCGCAGCTGCGGATCGATCTGGCTCTCATAGCCGGGATACTCTTGCAGCATCGCTCCGATGTTCACATAGAAAAAATGCTGAAACAGCTCGCCCGGGTTGTCGAAGCCGGGGTTAGTGTCTTCCACGGTACAGCCCAGCTCCGCAAAGGCTTTTACCGCCTCCGCCGTGATCTGCCGGACCTGTGGATCGATGGTGGCATAGCCCAGGTCGGGGCTCCACGCCACCCGCAGCCCGCGGATGTCGCCCTCGACAGCCGTCAGATAATCGGGATGGTTGGTCGGGAGGGAAAACCGATCCCGATCATCCTGGCCCGCGATGACGTTCAACACGAGCGCCGCATCCCGGACGGTCCGGGTCATGGGGCCAGCGTGCGACAGGTCCCCGGTGGCGCTGGCCGGGTAGACGGGCACCCGGCCCAGGTGTGGCTTCAGCCCGTAGATGCCGCAGAAGCTGCTGGGGATGCGGATGGAACCACCGCCGTCGGTCCCTATGGCCAACGGACCCATCCCGGTGGCCACCGCCGCGCCCGCGCCGCCGCTGGAGCCGCCGGGCGTGCACTCGGGGTTCCAGGGATTGCGCGAGATGCCGGTGACAGGGCTGTCGGTCACCCCTTTGAATCCAAACTCGGGCGTCGTGGTCTTACCCAGAATGATGGCCCCAGCGGCCTTGAGCCGTTCGACGACTGGGGCATCTTCGCTGGGAACGTCGTGCTCGTAGAGCTTCGAGCCGCGCATGGTGCGCATGCCCTGGGTGATGACCAGGTCCTTGATCGACACCGGTACCCCATGCAGGGGCCCAAGCGTGTCCCCTCGCATGACGGCCTCTTCGGCTGCTCTGGCGGCCTGGCTCGCACTATCCGCCGCCACGAGACAGAAGGCGTTCAGCTTGGGATTGAGGCGCTCGATCTGGTTGAGGACCGCTTCGACCACCTCTACCGATGACACCTGTTTGTTGCGAATGGCCGCCGCCAGCTCCGTTGCGGGCATGTAACATAGCTCAGCTCCTGGCATACTACTCCCCCTTTCGTCCACAGGGTTCGCGTCAGAGTTTTGCAATCGCCTGGGACCTTCAATCCCTTCCCCCCGGCGAGGGGGAAGTTTCTCCTAACCCCTTTTCCCCTGGAGGGTGAAGTTTTCCTTAATCCCTTCCCCCCGGCGAGGGGGAAGGTCAGGATGGGGGGGACAGCCGCGCTCCCTCACCCCCCACCTGAATCCTCCCCCTCAAGGGGGGAGGAAAATACAGGGTGCACGTCTGCGACGCAAAACTCTGATGCACACCCTCGTCCGCAGACCTCAGCAGGTGTGTGAGCCTCTCGCCACGCCCTGCCAGCTGCCCGCCTACGCGTCGATCTGTTGAATCCTCCGCGCGTGACGCCCGCCCTGAAACTCCGTCGTCAGCCACACCTCGAGGATGGCCAGGACCGTCTCCCACGACACCAGGCGCTCGCCCAACGAAAGGACGTTCGCGTCATTGTGCTCCCGGGCCAGTCTGGCCGACTCTACATTCCAGCAGAGGCTACAGCGAACGCCTCGCACGCGATTGGCCACCATCGCCTCGCCATTGCCCGAGCCACCCAGAACGATACCCCGATCGAACGCACCCCGACTGACCGCCTCGGCGACCGGCCGTATGAAGAGGGGATAGTCCACCGATTCGGGCGAATCCGTTCCGAAATCCGTCACCGTATGGCCCTGAGACGTGAGGACGCCTTTGAGCAGCTCTTTGTAGCGAAAGCCGGCATGGTCTGAGCCAATGGCGACATTCATGAGGGCTCGCTCTCCAGCCGCGCCACATCGGCCAAATCCTGCGGTCGTCCCGATGCCTTCTTGTTCTTCAACAAATCGGCACGACTGATCACTGCGAATGTCTGGCCTTCGACTTCCATCGTGAGCCGCTCCGCCCATGCTGCAGCGAACTCGACGCCGTCAATCGAGGTAAGAATATCGATGCGGCGGGGCGCTACACCGATCTGAAACACCATGTCAGGTGTTTTAAGATCGGTGAGGGTCAGATCAGCGAGGGGAGCACCAAAGCGTTGCAAGGCCCGCCAGACACGCTGGGCATTCTGGTCCGAACATCGAATCCAGATGTCCATGTCGCCTGTTGCACGGGGGAAACCATGGGCAGCCATCGCATAGGCGCCCACCAGCAAAAATTCAGCGTGCTCGGCGTTTAACGCGGACAACATGTCGCGGAAGTCGGGGTTCAGCAACCGGGTCCCCTTTAAAGGCCCATGCATCGAGCGCGAGTTGCCACATCATGCCGAGACGCTCGGCGGGCGTTGTCGAGCAGAGGTCTGTTTCGTGCCATTGGTCGCTGAGCTTGCGCTTACGGATAGTACGATTTGGATGATCCATACGGCTTCCCCCCTAAAAGACCGAGGGGGCGAGGGGGAGCAAGGGAGCAGGGGAGAGGGAGAACATTGCATTCGTATTTTTGTTTCTTTCTCTCCCCATCTCCCCCTCTCCTCTGCTCCCCCGCTGTCTCTTCCTCGCCGGGGGGAAGGGTTGCAGAGTGGCTGGCTACAGCGCCTCGGCCAGCACCTCCACCAGGTGCTTGGGGCGTTTGCCGGTGAAGTGTTCGACCTGCTGGCGGCAGGAGATGCCGGCCGCAACCACGTCGAAGTCCCCATTCGTCGCCCGCATCTTCGCCTCGACCGCGGGGAAAAGCCTGCGTCCGCCGATGGCGCGGGAGATCTCGTAGTGCTCTGTCTCATAGCCGAAGGACCCTGCCATGCCGCAGCAACCGGAATCGACCTCCTCCACCTGGAAGCCAGGCAGCAGGCGCAGCACGGCGAGGGACGGCTCGGTGCCGATGAGCGCCTTCTGATGACAATGCCCATGCAGCAGCAGGGTGCGCGTGACGGGTTTGAAGGAGAGATTCAGCTCACCCCGCTCGTGGAGCCGCGCGAGAAATTCCTCGATCATAAAGCTCTGCGCCGCGACCGTGGCTACGCGCGGGTCTGAGACGAGATCGGGGTACTCGTCCCGCAGCGTCAGCAGACACGACGGCTCGCAGCCGATGATAGGGATCCCCTGCTCGGCGTAGGGAGCCAACAGGTTCACATTGTAGAGCGCGTGCTCGCGAGCGACCTCCAGCATCCCCTTGGAGATCATCGGCCGTCCGCAGCACTGTTTCGGCACCAGGATGACCTGGTAGCCCGCGCGTTCCAGCACCGTCGTCGCGGCTTTGCCGATCTCCGGATAGTTATAGTTCATGAAGGTGTCATGAAAGAGGATCACCTGCCCCTTGGCCCCGATGCCAGGTGTCTGCCCGCGCCGGCGAAACCAGGTGTCGAAGGTCGGCCGCGCAAAAGGCGGCAGCGCGCGCCGTCGATCGACCCCCACGATCTTCTCCAGCAGCCAGCGGGACACCCCTAAGTTGGTCACCGCATTCGACAGCGGCGCCAGCGCGCAGCCCACCTGATTCATGCGCTCGATGTTGGCGAAGAGCTGCGCCCGCATGGGAGTGCCATACTCGGCGTAGTAGTGGGCCAGGAACTCATACTTGAGCTTGGCCATATCCACATTGACCGGGCACTCGGACTTACAGCCTTTACACTCCAGGCACAGATCCAGCACCTCGTACATGCGGTGACTGGTCAGCTCTTTCTGCGGCATTTGCCCCGACAGCGCGGCTCGCAAGGCGTTGGCCCGGCCGCGGGTGGAGTGCTCCTCCTCCAGCGTGGCCATGTACGAGGGGCACATCGTCCCGTCGAGGGTCTTGCGGCAGGCCCCGACGCCGATGCAGCGCTCGACGGCGCGGGCGAAGCCCCCTTCTTTGTCGAAGCTGAAGTGGGTGGGGAAATCGACGGTGCGGTACGCGGGCCCGTAGCGCAGGTTTTCGGTCATGGGTGGGGCGTTGACGATCTTGCCCGGGTTGAGAATGTTGCGGGGATCGAAGGCGCGCTTGACATCCTGAAACGCGGTGTAGAGCTGAGGCCCGAAGAGTTTTTTATTCCAATGGCTGCGGGCGAGGCCGTCGCCGTGCTCGCCGCTCATCGCCCCGCCGAACTCCAGGACCAGATCGCTGATCTCCTGGGCGATGTGGGTCATGAGCTCGACCCCCTTGGCGTCTCTGAGATTGACAAGGGGGCGGATGTGGAGGCATCCGACGCTCGCATGCCCGTAATAGCCGGCGGTAGTCCCGTGGTCCTCGACGATCTGTTTGAAGCGGCGCAGGAACTCGGGCACCCTGGCGGGGTCCACCGCCGTGTCCTCCACGAAGGCGACTGGTTTGTTCTCCCCTTCCACGCGCTCCAGCAGGCCCAGGCCGGCCTTGCGCACCTTCCACACGTTCGCCTGCTCCTGCGGCGAATAGGCCCGCACATGGGCGTAGCCCATTCTCTTGGCCTGCAGCCGCTGGATCATCTGCTCCGCCTTGCTCTGGGCCTCGGCCGCCGAGTCCCCCTGGAACTCGGCGATCAGCACCCCGTCGGGGTCCCCTTCGATGAACGTCATCAAGCGGCCCAGCTCGCCCGCCCCGCGGGAGAGCGTGACGACCATGCGGTCCAGCAGCTCGATCGCATATGGGTCGCAGGTGAGGATCTCTTCGGAAGACTCCGTGGCCTCGATCAGGTCGTGGAAATGCACCACGCAGACGGCGGTGGCTCTGGGGCGTGGCACGATGCGCATCTTCGCTTCGGTCACCACCGCGAGGGTCCCTTCCGAGCCCACGATCAGCTTGGCCAGGTTGAACTCCCCATTGCGCACGAAGGCGTCCAGATTGTAGCCGCTCACGCGCCGCATAATCGTGGGATAGCGCTTCTGGATCTCATCCCGGTTGGCCTGGATGACGCGTTGGACCTCGCGATAGATGTGGTTCTCCAGCGATCCGCCCGCAAACTTCGCCTCCACCTGGGCTTTTTCCTGCGATTTAAGCACCGTCGTGCTGGCATCGGAGAGGACGACCGTCAGCTCTAACACATGGTCGATGGTCTTGCCGTAGGCGATGGAGTGGGAGCCGGCGGAGTTGTTCCCGATCATGCCCCCCAGGGTGGCGCGATTGCTGGTGGAGGTATCGGGACCAAAGAGAAAGCCCTGGGGGCGCAGGTGGGCGTTGAGCTCGTCCTGGACCACGCCCGGCTGCAGCCGCACCCACCCCTCGGCGGCATTGACCTCGAGGATGCGGTTCATGTATTTCGAGAAATCCATGATGACCGCGTGTCCGACCGTCTGACCGGCCAGGCTGGTGCCACCGCCGCGTGGCAATACCGGCACCTGATTGCGCCGCGCGATGTCTACCGCGGCGATCACGTCCCCCATGTGCCGTGGAACCACCACGCCGATCGGCTCGATCCGGTAGATGCTGGCATCGGTGCTGTACAGTGCCTTCGAGTAAGAATCGAAGCGGACCTCGCCCTCGATGGCGTTCCGAAGCTCCTCATACAAGGCGTTCATGCGTCCCAACCTCCTTATCCACCTTTTTTCACGATCCGCTGCCCCAGCTGGACATGCGTCTGCCGGGGTGTGAGTCCTGCCTGTTCGAGCACCGGACGCATGGGGTCCTGCTCCGGGACCTTGTCCATCCGGAGCAAGCCGTCCGTCTCTGCTGCCGCCCGTGCCAGGAGGGCGGTTCCGACGCGAAGTGGGTCCGCATGCGGCTCGATTGCGAGGTCCATGACGGTCGCATGCTGCAGCAGAATATAGCCGCGGATGGCCTCCTCCTCCCAGAACGCATAGCCCGTGAGCCGGCCCGCATAGAGTTGCAAGGTATAGGCATCGCGCTCCCAACATTGGGCCACGGGGTGAAACGACTCGTAACGGGCGAGCGCGACATCGGGTTTGACGGGGTGGGCCTGCCGCACCGCCTCTGGAGCGATGGGGTGAGGGCGGCCCTCGAAGCACCAGTAGGGCGTCCACACCTCAAAGCCCACCGCCTTGAAAAAGGTGAGTCCGCCCTCATTGTCCACCGGGACATCCACACTGATCACCCGCGGGCCAATGATGGACAGTTTGCGGATCAACGCATCGACGATGTAGCGCCCGATCCCATGGCGTTGGTAACCCGACTGCACACCCAGCATGGCGATCCAGCACCCGTACGGTCGCTTGGTCCCGACGATCACGGCGATGGGATCCTTGTCCTCCAGGACGACCATGGTGTTGCTGGGCCAGAGACTGAGCAGGCTCATCTCGGCACGGAATTGCGCCACCGTCATCGGCGAGCGCTCGGGGAAGTGAATATCGTAGCTGGCGTTGATGGCTTGCACGATCAGCGGGATATCCTCAGGCCGACAGAAGCGATACAGAGGCATATTCGAGACCTTCCCTCCACCCAGCCGCGCTCCGCTCCGTAAGCGTTCAGCGGTCGGCAATCACCGGTCAGCGGAACACGGAAACACCAGAGGCCAGGTTGATAGTCGTTCCGCCCGAACTGTAACGCCCTTCTGATAGCATCCGAACAGATCCAGGCCGTCGTAAACCTCGCCTACACTGAGGGCCAGGCCGTATGGGCACATTCTAAATGCCGAGGTGATGCCTGTCAATGTGTGTAGCGCATTCCAAAGGCGCCATGAGTGGAAGCTAGGGTGCGAGCACGAGAGGGGATTGCGCCTGCACCAGGCGTATGTTCTAATGCCGTGGGAAGGATGCAGCGGCGCAGAGAAGGGGGAGGATTCCCCCCCATCCTCACCTTCCCCCTCCAGGGGGGAAGGGATTAGAAGAGACTTCCCCTCCAGGGGGGAAGCGGAACGGAAACCAATGCAGGAGAAGTCTCCCGAGCTGTATCGCTATGTCATTCTGCTCATCGGATTTGTAACGCTGGCCGGTGTCAGTGGCGTCTCGAGCTCTTTTTCCGTGTTCTACAGCACGTTGCTGCAGGCCTTTGCCTGGAGCCATGCCGCTGGGGCCAGTGTATACTCCGTCAATATGCTCGTCCTGGCAGCGAGTGCCCCGCTGATGGGCTGGTTGCTGGATCGCTTTGGTCCGCGCTGGCTGTTTCCGGCGGCGGCGATCCTGATGGGAGGGGCGTGGATCGCCTGCGGCGCCCTGCGCACACTGGGAGAGTTTATCCTGCTCTACGGCGTGGTAAGCGCGCTGGGCCAGACTGCGCTGTTATCGATGACGGTTGTGGTCTCTCGCTGGTTTGCTCAGGCCCGGCGGGGACGGGCGATCGGATTTGCCGATATCGGAACGGGCTTCGGCCACGTCCTTTTCATCCCTGGCAGTGCCTGGCTGATCGCGACCCTTGGCTGGCGGATGGCCTTTGTGGTGGTCGGCGTGGCTGTGCTGACCGTGTTGGTCCCGCTGAATATGCTGCATCGGCCTGCACCAGCCGTGACGGGAGCGGTCCCGCGGGTCTCGACCCTCCGGGGAGCGCTCGGCAGCAGGGGGCTCTGGATGCTGTGTAGCGCGCATCTCTGTATGAGCGTGACCATGACCATGGTCAACGTCCACCTGGTGGAATTTCTCGTCCGCACCGGCACGCTCTCGATCCTCGCTGCCTCGACGGTCTTCAGTGCGGTGAGCCTGGTGAGTCTGGGCGGGCGCATGTTTTTCGGCTGGCTGGCCGACCGCCTCAAAGGGGAAGGGGCGTTCACGGTCGCCATGAGCTGTACCATCACGGGCTTTGTGCTGCTGCTGCTGCTGGGGCGGCTGGGCGACTGGTGGCCGTTATACGCGTTTGTGATGATCTATGGGTTCGCGCAGGGGGCGGGTGGGATTGCGGTCGCGGCCAAAACCGTGGAAGTGTTCCAGGGACCGCGTCTCGGGACGATTTTCATGGTGGTGACGCTGAGCGCAAACCTGGGATCGGCCTTCGGCGCCTGGTTCGGGGGGCGGCTGTTCGATCTCAGCGGGAGCTACACCCTCACCTTTGTGACTGCGATCGTCAGTGGTCTGCTGGCGATCACGTGCATGTGGTTGGGCCAGTGGCGGAGCTGGAGGGAGGAGGGCCGGCGGCTCGCTGTCTGAACAGGATCTCCTCCAGAACAGGTTGTAACGTGTCGATGGTAAATGGTTTTCGAAGCACGCCTCCCGGTCTGGAGCCCTGGAGGCGTGCCAGGATGTCCGCCTCGGAATAGGCTGTCAGATACACGACCGGAATCCCGAGACGTGACTGGACCGAAGTGCCGGCCTCCACCCCATCCATCGCACCACGCAGCTTGACATCCATGAGGACGACATCCGGCCGGAGCGTCGCCGCTTTCTCAAGGGCTTCCCTGCCCGAGGAGGCCGTGGCGACCACAGTATGACCCATGCGGGACACTCGCAGCTGCAGGGCTGCGGCGATAATCCACTCGTCTTCAACGATGAGAATCCGTGCCGGAGGCGAGGTCGATGCCACGTCATGATCTCCAATGTATATGAAAGCCAGGCGGGAGTTCTCGACGCTTATTACTACTTTAGCACGATTTCTCAGAACACGCACGGTGGAAGCTGAAGTTCCTCTGAAATTCCGATATAAGATTCTCAAGCGCGTCAGATCCTACACCGGGGCCATAGCGCTCTTCCTCTCCTCCCCCCGGCGAGGGGGA
>Ga0209399_10002017_pt1 | contig 10096 bp, 8 predicted proteins | sample OV2TP3_FD_184130 | JGI IMG/M metagenome (GOLD analysis project Ga0209399, IMG submission 184130) | Hot spring microbial communities from Beatty, Nevada to study Microbial Dark Matter (Phase II) - OV2 TP3 (SPAdes) (version 3) | ecosystem: Environmental > Aquatic > Thermal springs > Hot (42-90C) ... | reverse complement strand
TATGGTGAGCAAAAAGCGGCTCATCGAGCAGATCGCCGAGCTGGTCCAGGAGAAGAAGATCGAGGGGATCACCGATCTGCGCGATGAGTCGGACCGCGAGGGCATGCGCATCGTCATCGAGCTCAAGCGCGACGCAGTGGCAGAGATCGTGATCAACCAACTCTACAAGCATACCGCCCTGCAAGAGTCCTTCGGGGTCAACATGCTCGCCATCGTGGAGGGGAGGCCTAAGCTCCTCAATCTGAAAGACACCCTGAGGGCTTTTGTGGATCATCGCAAGGAGGTGGTGACCCGGCGCACGGCGTATGACCTGCGCAAGGCCGAGGAGCGCCTCCATATCTTAGAGGGGCTAAAGATCGCCCTGGACCATTTAGATGCGGTCATCGGCCTGATCCGCCGCTCGGCGGATCCCAAGGTGGCCAAGGAAGGCTTGGTGCAGAATTTCGGCCTCTCCGAGATCCAGGCCCAGGCGATCCTCGACATGCGCCTCCAAAGATTGACCGGATTGGAGCGAGACAAAATCTTTCAAGAGCACAAAGAGACTACCGAGCTGATCGCCAGATTGAGAGCGATCCTGGCCGACGAGAAGGAAATAGATCGGATCATCGTGGAAGAATTAAAGGAGAGCAAGGAAAAATACGGCGATCCCAGGCGAACCGAGATCGTGGATCGGACCGAAGAGATCTCCGTCGAGGATATGATCGTGGAAGAGGACATGGTCGTCACGATCTCCCACGAGGGCTACATCAAACGCAATCCGGTCACACTGTACCGGGCCCAGCGGCGCGGCGGAAAAGGGAAAATCGGCGCGACGACCAAAGAGGAGGACTTCGTTGAGTATCTCTTTGTCGCCTCGACTCACTCTTACATCCTTTTCTTCAGCACGGTGGGCAAGGTGTACTGGATCAAGGTCCATGAGCTGCCCCAGGCTGGCAGGGCTGCCAGGGGCAAACCGATCGTCAACCTCCTTCATCTCGAGGAAGGTGAGAGAGTCTCTGCTTTTCTTTCGGTGCGTGAATTTCAGGAGGGCCGCTTTGTCGTCTTTACCACAAAGCAGGGATTGATCAAAAAGACGGAACTCATGTCCTATTCCAATCCTCGTCCCAGCGGGATTCGGGCGATCGCCTTGGAACCTAAAGATGAAGTCATCGGAGTTCGTTTGACTGACGGGCAGCAAGAGATCGTTCTCTCCACCCTCGACGGCCAGTCGATCCGCTTCAAGGAAGCCCAGGTTCGGCCCACCGGGCGCGGAACCTACGGGGTTGTGGGGATGCGGCTAGACAAAGGAGATGAAGTCGTCAGCATGGAGATCTTGAGCTTAGGTGCCGATATCCTAACCGCGTCGGAAAAGGGCTATGGAAAGCGCACCTCCATGCAAGAGTACCGCCTCCAATCCCGAGGCGGGAAGGGGATCATCACGATGAAGACCACCGATAAAACCGGCAGGGTCATCGGGGTGCAGCAAGTGACCGAGGACGATCAACTGATGCTGGTCACGAACAAGGGAAAGATCATCCGCTTGAGAGTCAAGGACATCAGAGTCATCGGCCGCAACACCCAAGGGGTCCGTCTGATCGACCTCGAAAGCGGCGAGAGAGTGGTCTCTCTGGCGCGCTTGGCAGAGAAAGAAGAGGAGGAGTAGGTCGTGATCGTGATTCGTGCTCGTGTTCGTGAAAAACACGAAGTTCTGTGACGAGCACGATCCACGAAGACGAGTAACGATTATGGGCAGGGCAATAGGGGTCATTGGGGCCGGTGGTTGGGGGACGGCCCTGGCCAAGCTGCTCTGTGAGAAAGGCAACGAGGTCACTCTTTGGTGTCGTGGACAGGAAAGCTACCAGAAGATTCAAGAACAAGGAGAAAACAGCATCTATCTTCCTGGGATCCCTCTGCCCCGCTCCCTCAAGGCTACCCGTTCCTTAAAAGAGGCTCTCTCCGGAAAAGAGCTTGTCTTCTGTGCGGTCCCCTCTCATGGAGTGCGCGAGGTCATGCGGGGTGCTGTATCGCAGCTGCCGCCCCGGGCGATCCTGGTCTGCGGGACCAAGGGCATAGAGGAGGAAAGCCTAATGACCATGGGCCAGGTTCTCAACGAGATCTTTGGCGAGTCTAAAAGAGATCAACTCGCCTTCCTATCCGGCCCGACATTTGCGCGGGAGATAGCGCAGGGCCTGCCAGCCGCCATTACCGTGGCATCCTTCGTCGAGGAGGTGGGGAGAGATATTCAAGAAACACTAAGCACACCGAACCTAAGGGTTTATACTTCAAAGGACGTCATCGGCGTCCAGATGGGCGGCGTGATTAAAAACGTTATTGCCATCGCTGCGGGCATCAGCGATGGACTGGGCCTAGGATACAATGCTCGCGCTGCGTTGATCACCCGTGGGCTGGCTGAGATGACGCGCCTGGCAGTTAAAATGGGGGCTGATCCTCTTACTCTCTCAGGACTCCCTGGTCTGGGCGATCTGATTTTGACTTGCACGGGGGAGTTGAGCCGCAACCGAAGCGTCGGGATGCAGATCGCCCAGGGGAAGAAGCTGGAGGAGATCTTGGGCGGAATGCGGATGGTGGCCGAAGGGTTGCGAAACACCCGCTCGCTCTATCTTCTCGCTAATCGCCTCGGAGTAGAGATGCCTATCGTGGAACAAATGTATCTCGTTTTATACGGGAACAAAAAACCGTTAGAGGCGGTCCGAGATTTGATGCAGCGCTCCCTCAAGCCGGAAATGATGTAATCGGCCATCGGCGCCATGAAATTTGACAAAATAGCACCCCTATGATTGAAATGAAAAAACCGACAATAAGTCGGCGGAGGACTATGACATGAAAAGGACCTATCAGCCGAGTAACGTCCGGCGCAAGAGGACACACGGTTTCCTCGCCCGGATGGAAACGCCAGGGGGCCGAAAGGTCCTCAAACGGAGAAGGGCGAAGGGCCGCAGAAAGTTGACCGTCGTGGTGCCGCCGAAAAGGGCTCGCTCTTGAGGAACGTGTCTCGTGTCCGTGATTCGTGATCGTGGCCGAGCACGAGCAACGAGCACGATCGACGATTCAGCGATGGCTGCGGGTGGGGAAAGATTTCCAAAGAAGGCTCGTCTTACCAGACGCTCCGAGTTTCTGAACCTGTCGCGAGGAGGGAGAAAGGTCCACACCTCACATTTTGTCGTCATAAGCGAAACAAACGATATAGGGGAAAGCCGGCTTGGCATCACGGTGAGTACGCGGGTGGGGAAGGCGGTGGTTCGTAACCGGATAAAGAGGGTTCTCCGGGAATTCTTTCGTCGCCATCGCCACGAAATCCTTCCGTGCCGAGATATCGTCATTATCGCCAGAAAAGGGATAGAAAAACTCTCTCTGGACGAGGTAACACAGGAATTGAGAGGGGCCTTGACCCATCGGGGGAGTCGCCAAAGGTAGTGACTGGATTGTGTGACAGACCGATCATTTTTGTTATTAAAGGCTACCGTCGTCTTTTATCTCCTTTTTTGCCCAACTCCTGCCGCTTTTCCCCCAGCTGCTCTGCGTATGCCTTGAAGGCAATAGAGCGATACGGGACGAAGCGAGGGATCTGGCTCGGCTTGAGTCGGCTCCTTCGATGCCACTCCCTGAATCCCGGGGGTTATGATCCCGTGCCCTAAATCCCATCATGGAAAAGCGTACCCTGATAGCCGTTGTTCTCTCACTGCTGATACTCGTGATCTACCAAAAGTGGGTGGCGCGCCAATACGGGACTCCCCCTTCACCCCCGCAAGATGAGAAACAGGCGGAGAGGGCCACCCCCTCTAGCCCGAAGCCACAGCTTAAGCCCCTACCGGCTCCGGCCGCGGCTCCTCCGGGGCGGCAAGCAGTCAGAGAGATCCAAGTCGAAACCGACCAATACATAGCGATCTTTACGAATCAGGGGGCGCGCTTGAGGAGTTTTGCCCTTAAGCGTTATCGAACCTCCGTGGACGAAAGGAGCCCCCTCTTTGAGATGGTCTCATCTGCTGCCGGGGTACCCTATCCCCTAGGAGTCCAACTCCACGGTGCCGTCCCGCTGAATGATGATGGAATCATCTATTCCGTGCGAGAGAACAGCTTGAGGTTAACCGGAGATGCTAAAGGCCGCCTTGTTTTTCAGGGCCAGACCCCGACCGGAGCAACGCTGACAAAAGAGCTGACTTTCACAGGTTCCAGCTACCCGATAGGCCTAGAGATCTCCGTGGAAGGGACTGATGGAAGCGTAGCGCCAGGCTTGCTTTTGACCTCCGATGGGAATCACAAGGGCGCCGCGCAGGAAGCAGTTTTTGAGGGGTTTTTGGCCGTGGTCGGTAATAAGATAAGACGGGAGCCCAGAGATGAGCTTAACAAGGGGAAGGACTTGAGCGGCTCTGTCGCCTGGGCCGGCTTTGGCTATACCTATTTTCTCTTTGCTCTGGTGCCAGAGAGTAAAGAGGACCAGAAAATTGCGGTAGTGCAGAGCGGGCCGGCGCTAGTCATGGATATAAGAAATCTATCTGGTCCCAAAGCGGGAGAAAAGAGTCGCTACACGCTTTTCATCGGCCCCAAAGACCTCGATGTCCTGAAGTCCATGGAAAGGGGGTTGGAGCGGTCCATCGATTTTGGCTACTTTGCGTTTGTCTCCATTCCCTTTCTTTACGTCATGCGTTTTTTCCACCGCTTCACGGCGAGCTACGGCATCGACATCATTCTTCTCACCGTCTTGATCAAGCTCCTGACGGCCCCGTTGACCCACAAGAGCTTCGTCTCGATGAAGCAGATGCAGAAACTGCAGCCTCAGATGGAGCGGATTAAGGAGAAGTTTAAAGACGATAAGGAGAAGCTGAATAAGGAGATCATGGAGTTATACCGGCGTAACAAGGTCAATCCCCTGGGAGGGTGTCTGCCGATGTTACTCCAAATTCCGGTCTTTATCGGTCTTTACAACGCCCTGTTGACACCCATCGAGCTGCGCCATGCCCCTTTTATGTGGATCAAAGACCTCTCCCGGCCGGATTGGGAGTCACTCCCCATAACGCTCGCAGGCTGGAAGACAGGAATACCTATCCTCACATTACTGATGGGGGCCAGCATGTTCGTACAGCAGTGGATGACGCCCAGCGCCGGGGACCCTAACCAGAGGCGCATGATGCTTCTTATGCCGGTGATCTTCACCGCCATGTTCGTCACCTTCCCTGCCGGCTTGACCATCTACTGGCTGGTCAACAACATCCTCAGTATTGGCCAGCAATATCTGACCAACCGCATGGACCGGTAAGACGGATTGTATACGGAGGTGCCCATTCGATGGATTATGTGGAAACCGAAGGCGACACTATCGATGAGGCCATAGAGAATGCCCTAAAGATTCTAGGCGTGGCACGCGATAAGGTAACCGTGGATATCTTAACGGAAGGGGTGAAGGGGTTTCTCGGCATCGGTAGCAAGAAGGCGCGCGTGCGGGCATCACTGAGAAAGCCTTTTATGCAAGAGGAGGAACGCGCCGAGAGCAAGCCCTCGGAGGCGAACAGGATAACCGCGGAAGAGGCCGCGGCGGCGGGTCGAAGGGCGAGGGAGGTATTAGGCGAGATCCTCAGTCTGATGGGAATAAAGGCTACGATCGAGATGAAGCCGGGAGAGACGGAGGCAGAGATCGTCCTTGAGATTCATGGAGAGAACGGGGGCCTCCTGATCGGCCGCAAGGGGCAAACCTTGGAGGCACTACAGTACCTCGTGACGCGCATAACGGCAGAGCGACAAGGCAAGGAAGCCCCTCAGCTAGTTGTGGATACGGAAAACTACCGCGAGCGGCGGCGAAAGAGCTTGGAGGATATGGCCCTCCGCTTAGGGGAGAAGGCCAAGAGACAGAGAAAGACTGTTACCGTCGATGCCTTAAGCGCGGCTGACCGCCGGATTATTCATCTCGCCCTCCATGATGACCCCTGGCTCACAACCAAGAGCCTGGGCCAAGGGCCATACCGCCGACTGCTGATTATCCCTGAGGGAGATAGGAAAGGACAGCCCCCTGGAAGGCAGGGAAGCAGGGAACGGAAGTAGCTGGGCTCATCAACCGCCTTGGTTGCGTAGAACGATCATGAGCCCGGGGGCAAGTCACCATGTCTGGCGAGATCAAGCGCTGCGGCTATCTTGACATCGAGACGACCGGCTTAAGCCCTTTCTACGGGGAATTGACCGTCATCGGCCTCTATCTGGATGACGGTGAGAACCAGAGATTTATCCAATTAGTGGGAGATGAAATATCCGGGGAAAGATTGCACGCAGCCATGGAAGGGGTCACGGTGCTCTATACCTACAATGGCCGCCGCTTCGATCTACCTTATATCAAAGCGAAACTGGGCGTGGATCTCACAAGGTACTGCCTGCACCACGACCTGATGTATGACTGCTGGAGTAGAAAACTGTATGGCGGCCTTAAGAGGGTCGAAAGAGAGCTCGGTATCGAGAGGCTATTGAACGGAATCGACGGAACCATGGCTGTGCAGTTATGGCGCAGCTATAAGTCATATGGGAACAGAGACGCGCTGATCACTCTAATGGAATACAATAGAGAAGATGTCTTGAATTTGCGAGCGCTAAGAGAAAAGCTGGAGCGGCGAGAGCTTCCTAAGCGTGGCCTCTTTGTGTTCTTTCGCGGGCATCTCCTCACATTAAAAGAGGCCTTGGCCAGGCAGTTAGAGCGACGAATCGTCCTGGGAAAACCCAAGTAACGCACCCCGACGGGACCCAAACCTCTCGTCCCACCTGAAGAGGAATATCCAGGCCGCAAGCATCGACGAAGGGACGAACAACGATGGAGAGAACCATTGTCTTCATCTACGGGGTCGTTGCTTATGTGATCTCCTTGGGGACTTTACTGTATGCGATCGGGTTCATAGGCAACATAGCGGTTCCCAAGTCCATTGATGATGGCCCTGAGGGACCGTTGGTTGAGTCCCTCCTCGTCGACGCGGCTTTGCTTGGTCTATTTGCCATCCAGCATAGCGTGATGGCGCGGCAGGGATTCAAAAAGCGTTGGACTCAAATTGTCCCCCGTGCCGCCGAACGCAGCACCTATGTCTTGATTTCCTGCCTCTTGCTTCTTCTCCTTTTTTGGCAATGGCGACCGATGTCCGAAACAGTCTGGGAACTTGACGATCCCACGGCTCAGATCGTGTTGGAGGCCCTTTTCTGGTTTGGCTGGTTGATCGCGTTCCGTTCCTCATTTCTGATTGACCACTTCGATCTTTTTGGATTGCGGCAGGCGTACCTCTACTTACGGGGCGAGAAGTATACGCCAGTAAGGTTCAAGATGCCGGGACTTTACCAGTACGTCCGCCACCCGCTTATGATGGGTTTCCTCATCGCCTTCTGGGCAACGCCCGTGATGACTTTCAGCCACTTCCTATTTGCGCTTGCAATGACGATCTATATCTTTATCAGCATTCACTTGGAGGAGCGGGACCTCATCAAACTCTATGGACAGGCTTACCAAGAGTACCGGCGACGAGTGCCCCTGATCCTCCCCCTGCCCAGAAAAGGCAAGTCCATTGAGGGCGGCTGTTAAGGGCCAAGAGGTGAATCCGGTGAGCCAGAGATTTTTTCGGCCCGAGTGCATCATCTGGCGGGTGGACCGTGAAATGGCTCTGCTCTTGGCTGGAGGACGGGCCCTGCTCATGCAGTTGGCTCATCCTAAGATCGCCGCAGGGGTGGCCGATCACAGCGGATTCAGAGAAGACCCTCTGGGCCGATTGCACCGGACAACGAGCACAATGTGGTCGATTGTATTTGATGAGATGGAGCAGGCACAGGCCTCTCTCCAAAGGGTCAAGGACATCCACGGGCGGGTCCACGGACTCCTGGGTGCGGGGGATGTTCTACCGGTAAGGATCCCCTATGATGCTCAAGATCCGGATCTCCTCCTTTGGGTGCACGCCACCCTGGTCGACTCCGCGATCCTAACCTATGAGCTCTTTGTGCGACCTCTATCCGCACAGGACAAGGCCCAGTACTACGATGAAACCAAGACGCTTGCACTTCTGTTTGAAGTGCCACAGTACAAAATCCCAGTTTCCCTGGATGCGTTCAACGCCTACATGAGCGCGATGATCGCTGGGGATGTGATCTCAGTCGGTCCCACAGCGCGCGCGCTGGCCGAAGAAATCCTCCATCCGCGCCCCTTGGTTCTCAAACTAGGAGGGCCGCTTTTTGCCTTTATCACCGCCGGGTTGTTGCCCCAGGGGCTACGCGAGGCATATGAGCTAAAATGGAATGAGCGAAAAGAAAGAAAGCTTCAGTTTCTCGCCGCTTTGGTCCGAGGCATGCTCCCCTTTGTTCCTTCGCTACTCCGCATCGTTCCCCATGCTCGGGCAGCAGAGAAAAGGCTGGCTTGGAACAATGAAAAATGAAAACTGGATTGCAGTTTGCAATGGAGAGGCCTTGGTTGACACCTCTTCGGCTAGTCCATTATAGTGGAATCATGATCCACCGGCGCAAAACAAGGCTAGTCCAGGTCGGCAAAGTCAAAATAGGCGGAGATGCCCCGATTTCAGTCCAGTCGATGACCAAGACGGACACCCGCGATGTCGATGCGACGGTTGACCAGATATGGGCCTTAGAGGCGGCGGGTTGCGACATCGTGAGAGCTGCGGTGCCGGTCCGCGAGGCGGCAGATCGCCTCGGAGAGATCAGGAAACAGATTCGCATCCCTCTCATCGCGGATATCCACTTCAACTACAAGCTCGCCCTAATGGCGTTAGAACAGGGGGTGGATGGACTGCGGCTGAATCCGGGCAATATCGGCGCCCGTTGGTGCGTCGAGGAGGTGATTAAGGTTGCCTCAGAGCGCAAGATTCCTATCCGTATTGGGGTCAATGCGGGTTCGTTAGAGAAGGATTTGCTGAAGAAGTTTAACGGTCCCACGGCTGAAGGGATGGTTGAGAGCGCGCAGCGCCACATCCGAATCTTGGAAGATCTCGGCTACAACGAAATCAAGGTTTCCCTCAAAGCCTCAGATCCCCTGATGATGATCGAGGCTTACCGGATGCTCGCTGGCAAAGTGGATTATCCTTTTCACTTGGGGGTAACGGAGGCAGGGACCGCCAGCGTGGGTACCATCAAATCGTCGGTCGGGATCGGCACGCTTTTGGCCGAGGGGATTGGCGATACCATCCGCGTCTCGCTCTCCGCCGACCCGGTCGAGGAAGCACGGGTAGGGATCGAAATCCTGAAATCTCTGGGCCTCAGAAAGCACGGACTGACCTTTGTTGCCTGTCCGTCTTGCGGCCGCGCGGATATTGACCTTGTCGGCTTGGCCAAGGAGGTGGAACGAAGGATGAGTCCCTTTAGCAACAAAGATATCCATGTAGCTGTCATGGGCTGCGAGGTGAACGGCCCAGGAGAGGCGCGGGCAGCTGACATCGGCATTGCCGGAGGAAAGGGGATTGGCCTTATTTTCAAAAAGGGCGCGGTGATTCGTAAGGTCCCAGAAGCTAAGATTGTAGAAGCCCTAATGGAGGAGGTAGAGAAGCTCGTGGCTGAAAAGGAGGCAGAAAAAGGAGCCGCCATCATAGACGACTAGCCGCCGCCCGTCCATAGAGAAGACCGTGCGCTGGAGCACTAGTTTCATCCCCACACTTAAAGAGGATCCCGCCGACGCAGAGGTGGTGAGTCACAAGCTTTTGGTCCGTGCCGGCATGATCCGTCAGGTCACCCGGGGAATCTACGACTACCTCCCCTTGGCGCTGAGAGTCATCCGCAAGATCGAAAGGATTGTGAGAGAAGAGATGAACCGGGCGGGTGCACAGGAGCTCTTGCTTCCCATCGCCGCGCCGGCGGAGCTATGGCAGGAGAGCGGTCGCTGGGAGCTTTACGGCAAAGAGCTGCTACGTTTCAAAGACCGTCACGAGAGAGATTTTTGCCTCGGACCCACGCACGAAGAGGTCATCACAGACCTGGTCCGCCGGGTGGTTCGTTCCTATCGTGAACTCCCTTTGAACTTGTACCAGATCCAGACCAAGTTCCGCGACGAGGTGCGTCCACGATTCGGCCTGATGCGGGGCAGAGAGTTCATCATGAAGGACGCCTACAGCTTCCACACGGACGCGGTGGACGGCCGACGGGA
>Ga0209399_10002016_pt1 | contig 10102 bp, 12 predicted proteins | sample OV2TP3_FD_184130 | JGI IMG/M metagenome (GOLD analysis project Ga0209399, IMG submission 184130) | Hot spring microbial communities from Beatty, Nevada to study Microbial Dark Matter (Phase II) - OV2 TP3 (SPAdes) (version 3) | ecosystem: Environmental > Aquatic > Thermal springs > Hot (42-90C) ... | reverse complement strand
GTCGACGAGGACGAGCGTCACCCGTCCATAGGTGGCACTCGTGGCGGTCAGGCGGGCATAGCGGAGCCCCCGCGCCTGCGGGCTGTCCCGCCAGGGCCAGTCGGGCCGGGTCCGGAGGTCTTCCCCGGTCACCCGACGCGCATCCGGCAGCGAGAAGACATACTGCCGCTTGCCCTCCACGACCAAGGTCCCCTGCTGGTAGGTGTGGACATGTCCCAGCCATGCCGAATCGCCACACCAACTATCCGCCACGACCAAGGGGGCTGGCAGCCCCCGGCACCGCCGCTGCAGGACCGCCCAGGTCCGATCCAGCATGACCTGCAACCACGTCAGCTTGTCGCGGCAGGGGCGGCCGGGCCCCACGGGGTCTGGGCGGCGGATGACAAAGTCCACCGGGACGACCAGCTTGCCGTCGCCAATCACCACCACCAGCAGCAGGCCATCGATCCCCAGCCGGACCCGATGTTCCTGACCGCTCTACCAGGTGCCCACCAGCCCCAGTTGCTGGCCAGCCTTCTTGAACACACTGTCGTCAGCCGCCCACGTCCACTGCCACCGACTCTGGGTCGCTGGGCTCTTGTCCGCAACCTGCTGCCACAGCCGGATCAGGAGGGCCTGGCCTCGACGCTGCAACTGCCGGATCCACTTCTGCTTGGGCAGTGCCCCCAGGAGGCGGCCAGGGACATTCTTATCCCAAACCCGCACCTGCGTCAGCTCGTAGAGCGTTCGACATCCGAACACCGTGGGAAACATCAACCCAAAGATTTTTCCCAGCAGCTTCACTTGGGCCTGCAGCTGCCATTCGACCTCGGCCCCCAGGGTCTCCGGCAGCCCCAATTCGCCCAGCGCCTGTTCCAGGGCCTGCAGGAAGCGCTGCGCTCGCCTTTGCGTGCGCTCCAGCCGCTCGCGGTACTTCCGGAGGCGGCGTTGCTTGGCATTATACTCACGTCGTTGCGCGCGGGTCATCGTGGCCATGGGCTCCTCCTGTCGTGTGGTGTCGTGTGTGTGTGGAGGAGACCATGGCCCAAAGTTTACGTCATTTCAAGCACTTTCATGCCGGGGTTCGCTGATTCTCCCTGTTGCCGGGGTCTCAACGGTAGACCGGAAAAGTCAGCAGCATAGGTGTCCACTTAAGCCAAAATCCCTGAGAATCGTACTCTGTGAGGCTTGACTCTGAAGCTGCCGCATGCTCTAGTACAGCCTGGCTAAAGTAAGTGACCCGTTAGCCTTCTAAATTGCCAGTAGGGGATACAACTGGCGCGCAGCCTAAAGGGATATTTTTTTGAGCCAAGCTGTACTAGTCGCCCTCCGAAGGCGCCTTGAAAGCACAAGATCTGAGGGAACGAGGTGGAGGGCGAGGCCATGACAGGTGACGAGGTACGGCAGGTCTTCGAGGCCATGCTCCCCCAGGCAGAGATCGAGCGGCTCTGTCAGGAGTTCGGTGTGGTGCAGCGACAGCGGAAGCGGAATCTGGGGATGTTCGTACGAGCCATGGTGATCTCGGCCGGGACCCCAGGCGGGGCCTATCAGGCCGATGTGCTGCGCTCGTATCTGGAGTTTGAGGTGCCCCACGTGGCCCGCTCTGCCTTCTATCGGTGGTTCGATGAGCCCCTGGAACGGTTCATGGAGGCCTTGGCTGAACGTGCCCTGGCCTATGCGCGCGCCCAAGAGGTGGATCTGTCGGGTCCCCTCTGCGGGGTGACGGACTGGTACATTGTGGATGCCACGACCGTCACGGTCCGCGACGCGCTGCTCGACGAGTTTCCTGGGACGGGGGACTACGCGGCGATCACGGTGCATAAAGTGCTCTCGGTGGGCTGCGGGGCGCCGGTGCGCTACCATTTCAGTCCTGCCCGGGAGCATGATAGCCGCCATCTCCAGATCGACGAGTCCTGGCGAGGGTATGGCCTGCTGGCTGACTTGGTGTACGCCAGTCTGGAGCGTCTCCGGGCCTGTGACACCCACAGCGTGCGGTGCGTGATCCGCCTCAAAGAGAACTGGAAGCCGAAGGTGGACTACATCGCGCGCGGGCAGGTCACCCAGGAGTTCTTTCCAGGGACCGACCTCGATGCGTTGCTCGAGCAGGAGACGCTGGTCCTCGATGGCCGGGTGATTGACGCCGATGTGCATGTCGGCCGGGGGCGCCACGCGCTGCCGCTGCGCCTCGTGGGGGTCCAGACCCCCCAAGGCTACTGTTTTTTCCTGACGAATCTGCCGCCCCGGATCGGCCCGCGGCAGGTGGCCGACCTCTACCGCGTGCGGTGGGAGGTCGAACTCAGCATCCGGCTGGATAAGTCGGTCAACCGTCTGGACGCGATTGATGCCGAGCGGCCGTGCACCCTGAAGACCCTCTTGCATGCGTCCCTCATCGCGTCGACCATCGCCGCCCTGCTCGCGCATACTCACAACGTGAAAACCCGCCCGCAGCAGCCTGGCGCATCCCGCACGGAAGCCCCCCTCCACCCCCGGCGCTTGGCCTTGCAGCTGGCCGTCTCCTGTCAGTCGATCGCCCAGGCCTTCGAGCTGCAGGGGGCCGAAGCCCAGTGGCGTTGGAACAAGATCGCAGAGTTGCTTACGCATAGCGGCAGAGACCCCAACTGGCGCCGTCGACCCTCCGTCTTGGATCAGCTCCGCGGTTGGAAACGCCAGCCCCTTGCGCGCAAAAAACCCGACAGTGGAGACGCAAGTCATCGTAAGTTAAAGTCAGCAGCTTAAGTGGACACATATGGAAATAGCAGATGACCGCTTCCACCAGGACAGGGAACGTGGGGATGCCCCGCAGACGGCAGGTCTCCCGCACCGAGAGGATCTGCTCCACCCAGCGGTCGCCCTTGGCATTGTATGTGCCCTGCAGCATCCTGCGCCAGAGCACGGCGAACCACAACGCCCGCTCCACGCGGTTATTCGTGGGTTCGACTCCTTCCTCCACCACAAACGTCCACAGCGCGCCCATCTATCGCTCCAGCGTCCGGGCGAACGTCCCCGCCTCATCCCGCCGCTGCCGATATTGGCCCAGCAGATGCACCATGCGCGCATACCAGGTCTGCACATCCCCGCCAGTCGGCGGCGCGGTGGCCCAGTGCACCGACCGTTGCAACTCAGCCCTCACCCGACGGCCAAACCAGGCCAGCTCCGGGTCCTTCCGCTCCGACAGCCCCCGCGCTCGTCGAATCAGATGGGCCAGACAGGTCTGCCGCGCATGCACCCACTGGCAGTACACCCCATAGCCATCGCTGACCAGAATCTCCGCCCAGCGCTCGACCAACACCACAAAGGCTGCATGGCTGCGGCTCGCCTGCACCTTGAACAAGGCGACTGTCGCGTTGACCATCACCCACAACCACGCCAACATGCCGTGCTGATACCAGGCGGTCTCATCAATGTAATTGACCTTCGCCTGCCGGCCCTGCTGGGCAATCGCTTCGTAGTGGGGCTCGATGGCCTCGGAGACGCGATCCACTGTGCGTTGGATGGCTTCCCGGCTGATAGATACCCCCAAGACCGAGGCGCAAAACGCCTGCACCGCGCTGCGACTGTCCCGTTGACTCCCAGACAGCTCCCCAATGAGCGCCGTCAACCGGGGCCCATAGCCGCAGCAGTATGCCTCCGGCAGGGGGGCCTTGCGGAGGCGCCCACACTGCGAACAGCGCGTCTCGTGCAGGATCACATGGGTAAGCTGCATCTGGATCGGGGGCAACTCGATCACTTGGTGCGTATGGTAAGGGGTCGCTTCGAGAAATTCCCGCTGTCCACAGAGACAGGCATCGGGCTTGACCTCGATGACTTGGGTGGGCGCCAGCAGCACCCGGCGATGCCCTGGGTGACCGGGCTTGGCGCCCGGTCTGCTCTGCGTGCCAGCGTGTGCTGGCCGCTTCTCATACAGAAACTCGATGGCAAGCAAGAGGCCTTGCTCATCGCCCTGGCATGTGGCACACCGCCCGAGGAGCGGCCATGCTGGACGATGCCGTGGCTGGCGGACAGGCTGGTGGCCCTCCAGGTGGTCGACACGATCTCCGATGAGACGGTCCGCCGCACGCTGAAAAAAACACGCTCAAGCCCTGGCTGAAGGAGAGTTGGTGTATGCCCACCGTCAGCGCCGAATTCGTCTGGCGGATGGAGGCCATCCTGGACCTGTATGCTGAGCCGTATGACCGGCAGTATCCCTTGATCTGTTTCGATGAAAAGCTCTACCCATGGGTCAGTGAAGCGCGCCAAGCATTGCCGGTCCGCCCGGGCCGGCCAGCGCGGTACGACTATGAATATCGTCGCGAGGGATGAACTGGGTATGCCTTCATTTTGTAGGTTGTCCCGGGGCCTGGACCACGAGTCCTCGACTAGCCCAGAAGGTCTCGAAGGTCCCGTTGAGTCTGGCAATCCGTAGGGCCAGGACGTTGAGAAAACCTGGTTGCTTCCAGCGCATGCCCGCTCGCTTGAACCGACTTTGAATGACATGTTTGCACGCGCCCTCCACCGCACCGGAACCGACGGCGAGCCCGCTGGCCCAGGGCTCCTGATACCGGATCCGGGTCCGATTGTGCTCCACATACCCAATCAGCTGGGCCAGCGCGTCGCAAAGAGCCCTTTTCCAGGGCTGCATCCGTTTGAGCGCGCTCAGGACCGTCCCCACGCGGTCCGTGAGGAGCACCCCCATTTTCTCGTCCACCCAGGCCTTGGCCACCGCCGGGTTGTTGGGGTAGCGCAAGTGGGCAAAGGCATAGAGGTGCTCGCTGAGATGATAATAGTCCAGCGTCTGGCGCACTCCGGGAAAGTGCGTGTCCGCGATATTTCAGTTCCAGGGCGCCCCATCGCCCAGGATTCCCCCGAGGGGAATGTGCTCCCAGCCGGCCTCGCGGAGGACCTGTTTAATGCGGATCGCCAGCTCCTCCGCCGAACCCAGCAGCGCGACGTAGCGGCGGGCGACGATCGCGCCCAGGGTGGGCTCCTCCGCCTAGGCGTCGAGCTGACGGACCAGGAGGGTGGCCACCTTCGGTTGCTGCCAGCGCCCGTCGATAGGGGCGGCGACGCCATCCATGGCGATTTCTACCCGCAGGTCCGACACGCCTGTGCCCGACCCCAACGCTGCCGCCACCGCTTGGGCCTCCTGCCGCTCGCGCTCGGCCTGCCAGGCGCTGAGATCGTTAGCTGTGCGGTCAATGATCCCCTGCGCGCCGCGAGAGCTGAGGGCGACCCCGGTGCACCGCGCGAAGAGGTCGTTGGCCACCCGATGGGGCAATTCCGCCGCCAGCGGCGCGTACAGCCAGCGCACATCGTCGGTAAACGCCCCCACCTCGGGCACGCCCAGGGCCGTGTCATCGGGCCGGAACGTCGCGCCGCAGCCGTGGCACTGGAACGTCCGCACGGGGATCGTGATCTTGCCCAGCAAGGTTTGTGGGCTTACAGTCCGGGTGTGGACATGGGTAACGCCGGCCTCCGGGCAACAGGGGGTGACCTCCGCACGCGTGCGCTGCTGCGCTTCCAGGGTGATCTTGGCCTGCAGAACATCTCGGGCAACCTGTTGGATCTGGGTGAAGATGGCCAACGAGGCGCTGGCCACGCTCTGCAGGTCGGGTGCCTGCAAAATGTTCTCAATAAAGCCCTTGCACCGATCCAGCCACTGCTCTACGATGAGGTCGTGGTCCATGGGGGTTCCTCCTGGAGAAAAGTCCAAGTGCCTTGGCTTTCAACAGGATACTCCGTGGACCACCTTCCTACAATCTGAACGCACACCCATCAGACCCGGATCCGGTACCAGGTCCCCTGGCACAGTGGGCTGGCGGTGGGGTCCGGTGCGGTCGAGGGGGCGTGTAAGCATGTCATCCAAAGTCGCTTCAAGCGAGCAGGCATGCGCTGGAAACAGCCGGGTTTTCTCAACGTCCTGGCGTTGCGCATCGCCAGCCTCAACGGAACGTTCGGGGCATTCTGGGCCAGCCGTGGACTTTCAGTCCAGGCCTCGGTAGGACCTACAAAATGAAGGCACACCTGGATGAACTCTATTTTCTGGCATATTTTTCTTCTGATATCCATTCAGGCTGGATTTAGCACAGTACTGGTGAATTGGAATCAGGCCTTCCGTAACTTATCACAATTGGGCTATTTTTTAGCCATTATTTGGGCATTAATCACTTTGTTTGCTGTATTAAAATACAACTGTGTACTTGCCAATTTCACTCAACGCTTAACCATTATTACAACTAGAATCAGCAAGATCCATTGGATAATCATTTGCATTATTACTGGTATTGCTGTTCGCATTATCTGGTCTCTGGTATTTCCACCTCAGTTCCGCTCAGACTATGCCGAATACTTTAACCTGGCAAGAAACCTTCTCGAATATGGGTCTTATTCTCACAATCATGGTTATGCCTACTGGCCTCCTGGTTATCCTCTCTTCCTGTATTTGCACTTTCTTATCTTTGGCGTCCATTCATGGGTACCTTTAATTGCTAACCTGTGGCTGTTTTCTCTTTCCATCATTGTGACCTTTCTTCTGAGTAGATTAGTATCTCTCAATAATTGTGTTTCATATTATTCATCGATATTTCTTGTTTTTTGGCCTACCTATGTTGCTTCTGTCACCTTACCTAGCAAGGAGATGATTCTAGTATCTCTCTTACCAACATCCATCCTTTTAAATATACTGTCAACAAGAATCGCTGTAGAAAAACATTCATTATTGGTCACCTTATTGGTTATCTTCTTTGTTGGAATCCTTTCCGGAGTTATGAGTCTTGCTCAACCGTCGATGTTGCTGTTTTTAATTGTACTACTGTTTTACCAGTGGAGTTATTGCAAGAATTTGAAAAGTTTCTTTGTTAAACTCATAATGATGATAATTGGCACTTGCCTAGTTATAAGTCCATGGGACATTAGGAATTACGGAGTTTTAAACGAATTTGTACTTATTTCAACTAACGGTGGCGATATTTTTTACAGAGCAAATAACCCAATAGCTACTGGAGTGTATCTTCGAGCTGGTGAGCGGGATTTGGAACAATTCGGAGAAGTCGAGAGAAGTAAAGTTGGTTATCGATGGGGAATAGAGTGGATATTGGGAAATCCAGTGAATTTTTTAAAACTTGCTTTGCAAAAGCAGATTTTTTTCTTAGGCGATGATGGGAAGGGAATCTATGAAACTCTCAAGAGAGGTCTTGGTATAACAGATATTCGTTATTTTATATTTATGGGTGTATCAAATTTGTATTATCTAATAGTATGGATATTTGTTTTATCATCGATATGGTATCACCGTAAATCAAATTTTCCAAAAGCCTCAGAGATGGTAACTTTTATATTAACTTTTCTATATTTATTTTTAATTCATAGCATATTTGAGAGCGGTGGGAAACATCATGAATCACTTGTGGTCATCTTGGCCATCTTTGCTGCTTTAATGGGATGTGAGAATTCTAGCCGATCCAATAGCAGTGTCTGAACCAGTCTATTGAGTTGAAAGCGTGAATGCTGTGAAGAAGTAATCCTTAATTTGGAGAACCCATGGGTATCATCGCTGAGGGCATTCAAGATCATAATGAAGGGGGTGTGCCTTCAGATTGTAGGAAGGTGGTCCACGGAGTATCCTGTTGAAAGCCAAGGCATTTGGTCTTTTCTCCAGGAGGAACCCCCATGGACCACGACCTCATCGTAGAGCAGTGGCTGGATCGCTGCAAGGGTTTTATCGAGAGCATTTTGCAGGCGCCCGACCTCCACGGCGTCGCCAGCAGCTCGCTAGTACAGCTCAGCGCAAGTTTCTTTCTGATTTAAGCGACCAACGGACGTCCCGCATAGGTCCATTTGAACGGTTTGGCCATGGTTTTGTTGAAGTACTCAATAAAGGCGAAAATGCGTTGGCGGAGCTCTGTCACAGAGGTGAAACTCCCCCGTTTGAGTAGGCGTCGCACCAAGATACCGAACCAGATTTCCACCTGATTCAACCAGGACGTATGCTTAGGGGTATACACAAACCGGATGCGATGTGTCGGATCTTGCAAGAATGCGGCTCGGTCGGGCATGGACGCTAAGATACCGGATTTCCCTTTGACACCCAATTCCACGTCAATTCCACACTGATGCGCGACTAAACAGACCAGAGACTCAGATTGATGCGTGTTCAGGTGATCCACAATGAAAATCCATTCCGCTGCGGGGTCACACGCGATGGTACCCTCAATATGACTCACAAAATCCTCTTCAGTCCTGGTAGGCCCCACGGATGGCGCCATGACTTGCCCGGTCGCGACCTCAAAATTGGCGATCAGCGTTTGCGTCCCATGCCGTATATATTCAAATTCCACGCGTTCCACCAACCCTGGCTTCATGGGACGTGTGGGATGTGCGCGTTCAGTGGCCTGAATGCCGGTCTTCTCGTCGGTGCTCACGACATGCACACCTTGTTCATGCAGGTGTGGAGCCTGTTGATACAGCTCGCAGATGGTCTGGACGTCTGCGTCAAATTGCTCCGGGTCCTCGGCGCGGTTGTGATTGAGCCAGTAACGCGACTGATGCGGTTTCAAGTCCGCTTCTTTTTAAAAAGCGACCGATGCTGCGCGGCGAAATACTGGGCACAATGCCCCGGGTGATCACCTCCTGCGCTAATTCCCGCGGCGTCCAGTGGCTCACGGGTCGTCCGGAATCCGCTGGGGCTTCACACGCGACCGCCACGATTTGGCACAGCTGCTCGGGCGTGAACGTGGCGGGCCGCCCACGACGGGGTGCATCATGCAACACCTGCTGGAGGAGACCGTCCAGCGTCTCCTCGTCGGCCTCCACTTCCGCAGCGGCCAGCTGCGGGATGGCGTGGACCCAGCGCGTACGCCAGAGCCGGATGGTGGGGTCGCTGACCCCGAAGGCCTCGGCCAGATGTCGGGTCCGGGCCCCGTCAGCACTCTGCAAAATGATCGCGGCCCGTTGGACCTCGTCGTGCGGCCGGCGTCGGCCAGCCGCCATCTGTTCCAGCATGGCCCGCTGGCGGTCGGTCAGCTGAATCAAGGCGGGGCGGGGACCTCGTGGTTTGCGCATCGGTGCTCCTCCTGCTGCCAAGCATGATGGGGCTGACGGCATATGTTGGGAGGATGACATGCTAAACCAAAAAGTTGATTTTGCCAAGCTGTACTAGCTATTTTCACACAGATACGACTTGTCGCGCGAGACATTCTATAGGCGAAGATCACCCTGGAGGCGCAGCAGCGCAAGCGTGCGAAGGTCACACCCTGTTGCCCGAAGGCCGGGGTTACCTATGAGCGTGTCTAAGAAGATACGACGGGCAAGGAATACGTCTGGCTCGGCTGGCAGCAACGGCAGGTCAAAACGATCCTGGCGGCTCTGCCGGAGGACGGCTGGACGCGGCTGAGCGCCGGGGACGGGGCCAAAGGGCCCCGGTGGTATGACTGGCGTTGGTTGCCCCTGGCCGATCCGGTGGACCCGCAGTGGCGCCGCTGGCTGCTGGTGCGCCGTAGCTGTAGCGACCCCCGGGAGATGCGGGCCTATGTGGTCTTCGCGCCGCAGGACAGCATGCTGGCGGAGGTGGTCCGGGTAGCGGGAATGCGGTGGACCATCGAAAGCGACTTCGAAGCGTCCAAGGGCGAGGTGGGGCTCGATCATTATGAGGTCCGGAGTTGGACGGGGTGGTATCGGCATATCACGCTCGCCCTGTGGGCGTTGGCCCTGTTGACGGTGCTCCGCGCAGGGACCATTGCCGTAGAGGCGTTAAAAAAAAGCCTGCCGCCAGTCCAGGAGCGGAGCAGCCTGGCAGCGTTCAAGGCCCGCCGGGGCCTCGCCTCCCGCTGAGCGTCCCGGAGATCCGCCGGCTGTTGTGGCGCCTGGTCCTGGCCCTCCAACAGACCGTCTGTGACATCCTGGCTTGGTCCCACTGGCGGCGCTGGCACCAGCGCCTGGCCCAGTACTATCACTACCAGCGGCGTGGGGCATCAGCTTGGGCATTGGCAGTATAATCATTTAAGTACCACTGTAGTACTATTACTACAGTGGTACTTTCTCGTAACCCATTGATATTACGATGGGTGGAAATCTTCCGGTGCGACATAACTCATTGAATTTGTGATGCCCTCGCCAGAGCGTCAAATTAAAGTACCACTGTAGTACTATG
>Ga0209399_10002015_pt1 | contig 10112 bp, 9 predicted proteins | sample OV2TP3_FD_184130 | JGI IMG/M metagenome (GOLD analysis project Ga0209399, IMG submission 184130) | Hot spring microbial communities from Beatty, Nevada to study Microbial Dark Matter (Phase II) - OV2 TP3 (SPAdes) (version 3) | ecosystem: Environmental > Aquatic > Thermal springs > Hot (42-90C) ... | reverse complement strand
CTGACACCACGCCCCACCTGGGGCGACATCCCGCCCACCTGCTCGAGGCCGCAACGCGGGCCCACGGCCAAAGGCCGTGGCCCGATGGCGGGGTCGATGCGTACGCCGAAGCCTCTCCACCACCATGAACCCCACGTTGTGACGTGTTGACGCATACTGACGACCTGGATTGCCAAGCCCGACGATCAGCTTCATGTGAATTTCGCTTCGCGAAATTTACTATTGGAAGATCACTCATGAAGAAATTTTGCGAAGCAAAATTTCTACTCTTTCTTCTCTTCCTTTTCCTTCTTGTCTTCTTTCTTTTCGGCCTTCTCGGCTTTTTTCTCTTCCTTCTTTTCGACTTTCTCGGCTTTCTTCTCTTCCTCTCCTTTCGCCTCTACCTCTTCAGCCTCCGGCTTCTTCTCGCGGATCACCTCAGGCTCCGTGATCGCCTCGGCGACTTCCTCAATCTTCTCCTCCTTCCGCGCCAGCACCGACGCGATGACGCTCTCCAGCTCGGTCGTGATCCGGGCACCGGCAGGAGGCACAAGGTCACGGACATGAATCGCATCGCCGATCGAAAGGCTGCTGATGTCATGCTCAACCTGCTTGGGAATCTCCGTTGGGAGACACTCGACCTCCACCTCCCGCAGGAAGTGCTCCAGGATCCCACCTTCCTCCTTCACCCCAACCGGCTCGCCTTTCAGGACGATGGGGATTTTGATACGGATCTGCTCGGTCAAGACGATGACGTGGAAGTCGATGTGGACGATCTCGCCATCCACCGGATCATGCTGGATGTCCTTGATGAGGACGGGCTTCTCGAGCAACCCCCGGCTGTCCACCCCGCCCTTAAGGGCGGGGTCCGCCTCGACGCGGAGCGTCAGGAGGCCGTGCTCGCCCTCCTGCGCATGGAGGAACTTCGTGAGATCCTTCCGGCTCACCAGCACGGGGATGGGGGACGTCGCCTTCCCGTACACCACGCCGGGAATCAATCCCTCCCGACGCATCCGGCGAACCACCCGCGTTCCCAGCGCTACGCGGGACTTCGCGACCAGGATTGGCCGTTCCATTGCCAAGGTCTAGCCAGTCACCCCGTCAAACAGTGAGCTGACGGACTGCTCGTAGTGGATGCGCCGGATCGCCTCGCCTAACAGCGGGGCGACCGACAACACCGTGAGCTTGCCTGCCCCGCCCGTTTGGCTGCCACGTCTTCCTGCAGATCGTCCCAAAAGGGCGGGGCGAATCCGCCTGTTCTGCACTAGCGGGATCGTATCTGTCACGATGAGCTCCTCGAGGGGCGACTTGGCGATGCGGTCGATGGCGGGTCCTGACAAGACCGCGTGGGTCACCGCGCCGTAGATCACCTTGGCCCCGGCCTGCTTCAGGGCCCGTGCGGCTTCGAGGATCGAGCTGCCCGTCGCGATGAGGTCATCCACGAGCAGGCAGACCTTGTCCTTGACCTCGCCCAGGATGTGCATGACTTCGGTGGCTTCGGGGCTCGCGCGCCGCTTGTCCACAATCGCCAGTCCCGCCCCAAACCGCTTGGCATAGGCGCGAGCCATCTTGATCCCGCCCACATCCGGCGAGACCACGACCAGAGGCTTGAACCGTTTTTGCCTGATATACGCCTCAAAGACATTGACCGCGTAGAGGTGATCCAGCGGGACATCGAAGAAGCCCTGAATCTGCCCGGCGTGGAGGTCCATGGTCAGGACCCGGTCCGTCCCCGCGGTCGTGATGAGGTTGGCCACCAGCTTTGCGGTAATCGGCACCCGCGGTTGGTCCTTCCGGTCCTGCCTGGCATAGCCGTAGTAGGGGATCACCGCGGTGATGCGGCGGGCCGAGGCCCGACGGAGCGCATCGATGAGGATCAACAGCTCCATGAGGTTGTCGTTCGGCGGGGGACAGGTCGGTTGCACGACGAACACGTCTTTTCCGCGGACGTTCTCGTTGATCTTCACCCGGATCTCCCCCTCGCTGAATCGACCCACCTCGCAGTCCGACAGACGCACCGTGAGGTACTGGCAGATCGCCTTCGCCAACTGGGGATTCGCGTTACCGCTAAAGATCGCGAGCTCCGAGGTAAGGCGCGACGTTCCTGGCTGCTTGGCTTTCGGTCTTGCGAGGTTCGTGACGCGACTGGGCATCGTTACCTTCTCCGACGTCTCTTGGCTTTCCGTTCAGGGCGTTTCGGCTTCTTCCGCACAGGAGCGGGGCGTTCCTCCTTCGCCGGGGCTTTCTCCAACGGACGGGCCGGAACCCCCACCACGACCCCCCGGGACGGCACATCGTGGCCTTTGGGGATCACGCTGCCAGCTCCGGTGACCGCTCCGGGGCCCACCTTCACTGGCGCGATGAGGATCGTGTCGCAGCCGATAAACGCCCCCTTGCCGATCGTCGTGGGGAGCTTGTTCGTCCCGTCGAAGTTCGCGGTGATCGTGCCAGCCCCGATGTTCACCTCATCCTCAACGGTCGTATCGCCCAGGTAGGTGACATGGTTGATGCGCACCCGCGTGCCGACCTTCGTGCGGACGAGCTCGACGAAATTGCCGATCCGCGTGTCATCCTCCACCACGACTCCGCTGCGGAGCCTCGCGAATGGGCCGATCGAACAGCGCCGGCCGATGGACACCCCCGATTCGATGACGGTGCCCGGATGGATCACGGTGTCCTGCCCGATCGTCACCCCGTGGTCGATGAAAGTCACCTGAGGCTCGACGATCGTCACGCCGTTGGCCATGTGGCTCTCGATGATCCGCTGCCGGATGATCGCGGCGGCCTTGGCCAGGTCAAGCCGCGAATTGACGCCAAACGTCTCGGTGGCTTTCTCCACGCGGACCGTTTGGAACTTCGCGCCCTCGCGTTTGGCCAGGATGCCGATCGCCTGCGTCAGATACCACTCTTTCTTCACCTGGCTTGGCCGCACGGTGGCGAGCGCCTCAAACAAGGCTTGAGCCTTGGCGCAGATCGGTCCCACGTTGATCTCGCGGATCGCGCGTTGTTGCGCGGTCGCCTCGGCTTCTTCCGCCACCCCGACAATCAGCCCCCCGGTGGGATCCCGCACGATCCGCCCATAGCCGGTCGGATCGGCCAGATGCGCGGTGAGCAGCGTGCAGGTCGCGGCAGACTTCCGGTGCGTTTCGATGAGCCGTTGAATCGTCGTCCGACGAAGCAACGGGGTGTCCGCATACAGGATCACCAGGTCCCCCCCAAGCCCGTCCAGCGACCGCTTGGCCGCCAACACGGCATCGCCGGTTCCCAGCGGGGCCTTCTGGATCACGACCCGCACTTCTTTGGGAAGATGAGGCCGGATCTTGTCGGCCGCCTCGCCCAAGATCACGATGGGCTGCTTGACTCCTGCCGCGGCCGCGAGGTCCAACGCGTAGGCGATCATTGGTCGACCACAGATCGGGTGGAGGACCTTCGGGGTCTCCGATTTCATCCGCGTGCCTCCCCCCGCTGCCAGGATGAGCATCTGGACGGGTTTCATGAGTAATTTTCCTTCGGAAAATTGATGAGTTTGTTCAAACTCCCTGCTAAGAAATCTTGCGAGGCAAAATTGTTAAGCTGGGGAGCCTGGAGTCGAACCAGGACGGACGGGTCCAAAGCCCGTTGGCCGACCGTTAGCCAACTCCCCAATACATTGAGCGATTCCCTCGATCCATCCTGCAATCCTCCGAATAGGTCGTCCCGTCACGACGAAGTTGAATGGCTTCGAACTGTTCAAATCGCCTCATACTCACCTTCACCTGCTTCCGGTGGATTCGTGGCAGCCCCCTTGGCCTTCTCCGCCTCGTAGGCCGCCAGCACCGTCTTTTGGAGGTACTCCCGAAACTCTGCGGTGATCGGGTGTGCGATATCGCGATGCGCAAGGCTCTCGGGTGACTCCAAGTCCCCCGCCCCTGGGGTTTGGCTTGTCTGGCGCGACATGGCCGCCCCGCATTGGCCGCAGAAGCGGCTGCCCAGGTCGTTCTTGTAATGGCACTTCGTGCAGGCGACCTTGGGCTTGCGGGAAGGCATGGCGACGAAGATCCCATTTTTTCCCTCGATGATCTTGACGTTGCGCACGACAAAGCAGTGGTCGAACGTCAAGGTTGCATACGCCTTCAGGCGTGTCTGGAGGTTATCGCGCAGGGCAATCCTTACTTCGGTAATCTCCATTGTCGCTCGCTCCCCAGGCTCAGCTCGCTGTGATCGCTCCATAGGAGGGACAACCTAAGGTTTTCCCTCCTATCGGTCGCTTGCGCTCCCTCGTCTCTCTTTCCTACAGAGGAAGCGCCACCCAAAGCCCACACAAGATCTTGTGGCGGGAAGAGAAAACGGCGTTCTTCTCTTCCCGCAGCCCATCGCTTTCCTTAGCGGAAGGTCGAGACGACGTACACCCGCAACTCCGCTGGGCTACCCTCGCGAAGCTGATGCGCCACGGCCTTCGCATGGGCCGCATCATGACAGAGTCCAAACACGGCTGGTCCACTGCCGGAAGTCAGGACGCCCACACAGCCACCCTCGTGCAGGCGGGATTGGATCTCCGTGAGGATAGGACAACGCCGGATCGCCTCAGGTTCCAACTCGTTATACAGTCCCTTGGCGAGCTCGCCGAGCGAGCCGTTGCACAAGGCGTGTAGCGTCATGGTAATGGAGGGCCACACGCCTGTCAAGGTCGAATTTGGAGCCTTTCGCTCGTCGAAACCCTGATAGATGGTCTGGGTCGAGAGTCGCTCGGGCGGGACCACGAGGACGTGCCAGAGCGTCGGAGTCTTGTCCATGAGGGGCTCACAGAGGTCCCCGCGGCCCCGGCCGATCGCAAAGGGGCTTTCCGTGATGAAAAACGGCGCATCGCTGCCAAGCTGGCGAGCCAATCCAGCCAACTGTTGCGTGGAACATCCGATGTTCCACAACTGATTCAACCCCAGGAGCACCGTGGCGGCATCCGAGGATCCTCCGCCCAGGCCGCTGGCGATCGGGATCCGTTTGGCGATGTGGATGGCCGCTCCTTGGGTGATCCCGTAGGTCCGCTGGAGGAGCACGGCCGCCTTCGTGACGAGGTTCTCAGGCCCGCAGTCAAGCGTGGGGTCGTCGCAGCTCACCACAATCCCTTTGGGTCGAAGGGTGAGGGTAATCTCGTCGGCCAGATCGACTCGCTCAAAGAGCGTCTCGATCTCGTGGTAGCCATCATGGCGACGGCCGACGACGCGCAGGTACAGATTCAGTTTGGCGGCTGCCAGAAGGCGTAACATAAGTGAATCGGTGTGCTTTCTGCTCTCCTCTTATCAGGTTCGTCGAGCTCATGTGTTGCTTTATTGCCGTGGCGACGGATGATTTCTACCCAGGGTTTCATTGGAGGTGTAACGTAACCTTGCTGTTCCAGAGATGCGAGATACGATGACCTTGAAAAGGCATTACGTCTCCCTAGAGCCTACAGCCTCGAGCCTACAGCGTTTTTCTTAAGACGCAGGACGTCTCTGGCGGCTTGCGTAATATCCTCGGGCATGAGGTGAAACGCTTTCAGGAGATCCCCGGGATCGCCAGAGGTGCCGAACCGGTCCATCACCCCGACGAACCGCATGGGAACGGGATGTTCTTGCACGACGACCTCGGCCACCGCGCTGCCCAAGCCCCCCAGGACGCTGTGCTCTTCGGCCGTTACGAGCGCCCCGGTTTCCCGGGCCGCTTTCAGGATCGTCGATTTGTCAATCGGTTTGAGGGTGTGGAGGTTGATCACCCGGGCGTCAATGCCCTCCTTGGCGAGGAGCGCGGCAGCGGAAAGCGCATGGGCGACCATGATCCCGCAGGCGATGAGCGAGACATCCGAGCCCTCGCGCAAGGTCTTCGCCTCGCCAATCACAAACGGATCCTCTAGTCTCGTGATGATCGGCACCGCGTTTCGGCCAAGCCGCAAGAAGACAGGCCCCGCATGCTTCGCCGCAGCCAAGGTCGCTTTCTTGGCCTCAAGCGCATCGCAGGGAACAAGCACCGTCATGTTCGGGAGGCTTCGCATGTGGGCGAGCTCCTCCAACGCCTCGGCGGTGGCCCCATCCGCCCCGACGGACAGACCCCCGTGCGAGCCAGCAATCTTCACAGGGAGCTTTTGGTAGCAGACCGCGAGGCGCACCTGCTCGAGCGCCTTGCCCGTGACAAACTCTGAGAAGGAGCAGGCAAACGGGATCTTGCCCATCAGGGCCAGGCCCGCGGCGGTCCCCACCATGTCCTGCTCCGCGATCCCGACGGAGAAGAAACGCTCAGGGTACTTCTGCTTGAACCAGATCGCCCTCGTCGAGTCCTCGAGGTCCCCGGAGAGGGCCACGACATTCGGATTGGTTCGCCCAAGCTCCAGCAGGCCTTCGCCGAATCCGTCACGGGTCGGCTTTAATTCGGCCATCTGGAACTGTGGACTATGGACTGCCCGCCCCGGCAAGTGTGCCAGGCGGGCCGGGGTGGACTATGGACTCTGCTTGTTCGCATGCTCAGGTTCATCACACCGCTTGCGCGTCCAGTTCCTTGAGCGCTCGCTCCAATTCGTCAGGCTTGGGGGCCATGCCGTGCCAGGCCGGGTTGTGCTCCATGAACGAGACGCCTTTGCCTTTGACGGTCCGTGCGACCACGACCTGGGGTTTGCCTGTGATCGTCTCAGCCTCATCGTAGGCGTCCATGACCTGGTTCAGATCATGCCCGTCGATCTCCATCGCATGCCAGCCAAACGCTCGCCACTTCTCCGGAAGCGGCTCGAGGTCCTTGAGCTCCTTCACCGGCCCGTTCTGCTGCAGGCCATTGGCATCGACGATCGCGCACACCCGATCCAGCCGATGGTGATGGGCCGTCATCGCCGCTTCCCAGACCTGGCCTTCTTGCGCCTCGCCATCACCCAAGAGGCAGAAGATCCGCCGCGTGCGCCCATCTAGCCGGTCGGCCAGCGCGATGCCATTGGCCATCGAGAGTCCCTGACCGAGCGACCCTGAAGCAATCTCTACCCCCGGCGGGGAGTTCTTCTCAGGGTGCCCCTGGAGTCGCGTGGGATAGTGTCGCAACGTCATCAACTCGTCCTTCGGAAAATAGCCCTGGTAGGCCAACACCGTATAGAGGCAAGGACAGCCGTGTCCCTTCGAGAGGAGAAATACGTCCCGCTCAGGCCAGGCAGGGTGGTTGGGATCGTGGCGCAGCGTATACCAGTACAGGCCGATCAACAGCTCCACCATCGAGAGTGATCCGCCCGGATGGCCGCTTCCGGCCTTCGCGATCGTCTGCAAGATCGTCTTCCGGATTTCAACGGCTAAGCGTCGGAGCGTGGTCAGATCGGGTCGCATGGTGCCTCGCTATGCTCGGCGGATGCCAGATGACTGATGATAGATTATGGATGTTCTTTTTTCATCCAGCATCCAGCATCCATCACCCATCATCGTTTTATGGGTTTGGCACGGTGGCTTCGCGAACCTGAAGCGTCTGGAGCTTGCGCTTGACCGCCTCGAGGTCCGGATCAAGCTCCAGGGCCTTCTGCCAGGCGGCTTGCGCTTGCTCGACGTCGCCCCGCTTGAAGTAGGCATCGCCCAAGTGATCGAACACGATCGAGTCGGTATCAAGCAGCTTGGCCGCGCGCTCGAGATGGCGAATGGCCTCCTCCATGTCACCAAGCTGGTAGTACACCCAGCCCAGGCTATCCACGTAGGCCCCGTTGTCAGGATCCAGCGCCAGCGCCCGCTCGATGAGCTCCTTGGCTTCCTGGAGATTGATCCCGTCCTCCGCATCCATATAGCCCAGGTAGTTGAGCGCATCGGCGTGGTTCTGATCGAGCTCAATGGCCCGACGAAGCTCGCGTCTTGCCTCCTGCTCACGGTGAAGCCGCTCCAGCTGGGCGCCGAGGTAGAAATGGGCTTGGGCTGAATCTTCCCTCAAGGCAATCGCCCGCTCAAAGGCCCGCACGGCCTCGTCAGGGGCGTTGGCCTCCCGATACAGGAGGCCGAGCATGAGGTAGAGCTCCGATGAGTCCTCCAGCGTCGCCAGTTTCATGGCCAGGAGGCGTTGGGCCTGATCGAACTGTTTGTCGACGATCCATAACCGCACCAGCCCGAGGATCGCCTCCAAGTCGCTTGGGGCGAGATCCAAGATCGTCTGGTAGTGTTGGATCGCCTCCTTCAGACGGTTCTGGCTGGCGTAGACGCGAGCCGCGTGGTGGTAGAGCCGCGGATTCAGGGGGTCCAACCGGATCGCCTCCTCATAATGAGCTGCGGCTTGGATGGGCTTTTGGTCCAGCTCGTAGGTCAGACCCAGTACCACGCGGACCTCTAGGGAATCCGGATCGAGCTCCACCGCACGGGAGAGCTCCTCGATCGCGGTGGAAAATTGGGAGAGCCTTCCATACAGCACCCCGAGGTTGAAGTGGAGTTGCTCCGAGGGGCCATGCTCCCGGATGAGCCGCTCGTAGAGCTCGACGGCCTTCACCAGCTCCCCCTGCAGGACATAGAGATCCGCCAGCGTGCTGAGGACGAACCGGTCCGTCGGATCCTGCTCGATGAGCCGTTCATACGCCTCGATGGCCTCGCGGATCCTTCCTTGAGAGGTATAGAGCATCGCCACCCACCGCAAGGCATCCCGGTGGGTCGGCTCAAGGGCCAGGGCGCGCTGGAAGCTGTTGAGGGCCTGGTCGGGTTGCCCCAGTTTCACGTAGGTGGCACCAATGCGGACATGCAAGAACGGCGAGTGGTAATCGTGCTCAAGGGCCTGCTGGTAGACGTCCAACGCGCCGGGCAGTTGGGAAGATTTTTCCAGCATGAGCCCGCGCATGTACAGCGACAGGGCTTCTCGATTGGGTCCTTGGCTGCCGCGCACGGGCACGTGGGCACATCCCTCGACGACACACAACCCACACACCCACACGATCAGCCATACTAAATTTTGCTTCTCAAAATTTATAATTGGTAAACCACCATAAGAAATTTTGCCCTCACACTTGCATGGCAAAATTTCTATTTCTTCTTGTGCCGCATCCGCTTCCGCAGCTTCTTGCGCTTGTGCGTGCGGATTTTCTGGCGCTTGCGCTTTCGGCCACTCGGCATCTTGCCGCCTCCCTATAAATTTTGCTCCGCAAAATTTATTAACCGGTTTGGCTCGCCAAATATAACTTTCGCGAAGCGAAAGTTAGTAGATCACTTTGTTGAGCGGGTACTCGATGATATCCTGGGCACCGGCCTCTTTCAATCTCGGCACAAGCCGCTTGACCTGCTGTTCTTCCACGACGACCTCCACCGCCCACCATGGATCTTTATCATCCCTGGACCAGAGCTGGGAGACGGTCGGCCGCTTCAACGCCGGCAGGACGCCCATGACCCGAGGAAGATTTTGTTCGGACACATTGAGCTTGAGGCCGACCTTGCCCGCCGCCTCGACCGCCCCCACCAGTAAGGTCTTGAGGCTCTCGAGCTTCTTGCGCTTCCATGGGTCCCGCATCGCCTGCGGGTTGGCGATGAGCTGCGTGGTGGATTCGCAGATCGTCTCGACGATCCGCAGGCCATTGGCGGCGAGCGTCTGTCCGGTCTCGGTCAATTCCACGATCGCATCCACGAGTCCCGCCCGGACCTTGCCCTCAGTCGCCCCCCAGGAAAACTCGACGGTCGCCGAGACCTTGTGCTTGGCCAGGAACGCCTTGGTCACGTTGACGAGCTCCGTGGCGATGCGCTTGCCGTTGAGGTCGGAAAGCCTTGTGACCGGCGAATCGACCGGAACCGCCAGCACCCACCGCACCGGAAGGCTCGTGCGCCTGGCATAGACGAGCTCCGCCACGCGTTCAACCGCAGAGCCGTTTTCCAGGATCCAGTCGTTGCCGGTGATCCCGCAATCGAGGATCCCTTGTTCGACGTAGCGCGACATCTCCTGGGCCCTCAGGAGGATGGGATCGAGCTCCGGATCGTCGATCGACGGGACATACGAGCGCTCGCTGATCGTGACCTTGAAGCCCGCCCGCTCGAAGAGCCTCGCGGTCGCCTCCTGGAGGCTCCCCTTCGGCAGGCCGATCTTCAGGCGGATCTTCGGACGCTCCTCAAGCGGCCTCGGATTTCCCTTTCGGCTCGAGGTTGCGGATCTCTCGACTGAGACGCGTTTTTTCTCGCTTGCGCGAGTAACGCTTTTGGCTTTCATGG
>Ga0209399_10002013_pt1 | contig 10121 bp, 18 predicted proteins | sample OV2TP3_FD_184130 | JGI IMG/M metagenome (GOLD analysis project Ga0209399, IMG submission 184130) | Hot spring microbial communities from Beatty, Nevada to study Microbial Dark Matter (Phase II) - OV2 TP3 (SPAdes) (version 3) | ecosystem: Environmental > Aquatic > Thermal springs > Hot (42-90C) ... | reverse complement strand
GATCCCAGAGCTGATCGTGAGCCGCTTCTTCGCCTTGGGTTTTCGAACAGGTGCTGTGGCCATCTCTCCTCCTTAAAAGAATTTTTTCGATTACACAGTCTTTCAGGTTTCCTTAGGTTCTCGCCGCGACGGGTGATGTCGGGGTGGGGGCTTTGAGTTTCTTGCGAACTCCCACGCGTGGGCGGGGTCCCTTCCTCGTGCGGGCGTTCGTGCGCGTCCGCTGGCCTCGCACCGGCAGTCCTCGCTTATGCCGTAAGCCCCGATAGGACCCCACATCAATCAGCCGCTTGATGTTGGCAGAGATCTCCCGACGCAAATCCCCCTCGACCTTATACGAGGCTTGGATCGTGTGGGTGAGCTTGGCGACCTCATCGTCCGTGAGGTCCTTGGCACGCTTGTTGGGATCGAGCTGGGTCTCAGTGAGGATCTTTCGGGAAAGACTTTGACCGATCCCGTAGATGTAAGTCAGAGCCGCTTCGATCCGCTTCTCTTTGGGCACATCAACACCAACGATTCTGGGCATATAAATTTTGCTCCGCAAAATTTATTAACTCGTCGACAAACCCTCTAAGAAATTTCGCGCAGCGAAATTTCTAGCCTTGTCGCTGCTTATGCTTGGGGTTGCTGCAGATGACGCGCACGAGCCCCTTGCGGCGCACGATCTTGCACTTGTTGCACACCCGTTTGACTGACGCGCGGACTTTCATGTTTAATGATTACACAGATCTGAAATCTGTGAAATCATGTGAATTGTGTGAGGATCTCCGGGCCCTGCTCAGTGATCGCGACGGTGTGTTCAAAATGGGCAGCAAGCGAGTGATCTTTGGTCACCGCGGTCCAGCCGTCCGCGAGCACCTCGGTTTCCCAGCTCCCCATCGTCACCATGGGTTCGATGGCCAGCACCATACCAGGCTTCAACCGCGGCCCACGGTTTGGGGGCCCGAAGTTGGGAATCGGGGGATCCTCATGCATCTGCCGGCCGATCCCATGGCCGACAAAGTCTCGCACAACCGACAGGCCTTCCCGTTCGACCGTCTGTTGGATCGAGTGCGAGATGTCGGAGAGCCGATGGCCGGGCCGCGCCACGGCCATGGCATTGTCCAAGGCGCCTTTCGTCACCTCGATGAGTCGCTGGACGGCTGGGGACACCCCATCGACTGAAACCGTGAGCGCTGCATCCGCGTAGTAGCCATCCAGCTTCACCCCAGCATCGAGACTCACCACATCTCTCACGCGAATCACGCGCTCTCCAGGAATCCCATGGACCACTTCCTCATTGATGGACACACAGATCGAAGCCGGAAAGCCCCGATAGCCCAGGAACGCCGGTTCTGCACCGTGGGATCGGATAAACTCCAAGGCGGCTTCATCCAACGCGTTCGTCTTGATCCCGGGAGCAACACGGCCCACAAGAAACGCCAGCAGCTTGGCGACAATGGCGCCGGCTCGACGCATGCGGGCGATCTCCTCAGCTGTCTTGAGCTCAATCATTCCTTTTTGAGCCAGCCCCGCCGTCGAAACAGCTCAAGCGCACGCTCGAGGACCCGGGGGCTTGAACCGGTTCCGCTCAGCCGATACAAGATTCCCTTCCGACGATAGTACGCCAACAGCGGCTTGGCCTCACGCCCATCGACGGCGAGCCGTTTCTTGATCGTCGCAACCTGGTCGTCTTTCCGGATGATCAGCGCTTTCCCGCATCGGTCGCAGATCCCTGGTCGTGTCGGTGGCATGGCCTTGATGTGGTAGTTCGTCCCGCAGCGGCTGCAGACCCGACGGCCGGACAGCCTGCTCACCAGCACCGACGCAGGGCAGGACAGATACAGAGCTCCCTCAAGAGGACGTCGATGGCGAAGGAGGAATCGATCAAGTCCCTGGGCCTGCCCCACCGTACGGGGAAATCCGTCCAAGACGAACCCCTGACGAAGGTTCCGGTTGGACAGCTGCTGGGTCATCACCTCGACGACGAGTCGATCCGGGACCAGCCCGCCTCCTGTCACGTACTGTCTGACGCGGTTGCCCAGCCTGGTGCTTTGGTCCATTTCCCGTCGAAACAGTTCACCCGTCGAGAGGTGCGGAATTGCCAGATGTTCCTCCAGGCGTTTGGCCAGTGTCCCCTTGCCAGATCCCGGCGGCCCCAGCAATACCAGTCTTAAACCCACGGTTGGCTCGAGGCTCTAGGCTCGAGGCTCTAGGCTAACACATTCTGCAGTCCGTACGTCCTGCATCGTCCCAACAGCCTTCAGCCTAGAGCCTACAGCCTTCAGCCATAGTTAGCGGCGGCCGCGGAGCCTCCCCCGGCGCATGAAGCCCTCGTAGTGGCGCATCAACAGATGCGACTCGATCTGCTTCATGGTATCCAGGGTCACCCCGACCACGATGAGCAGGCTCGTCCCTCCGAAGAAACTCGCCACCCGGGACGGGATCTTCATCCACGCCATGATGACGTCGGGCAAAATCGCAATGGCCACAAGGTAGATCGCTGCCACGAACGTCACCCGGGTGAGGATGCGATCGAGGTACTCGACCGTCGATTGCCCTGGGCGGATGCCGGGGATGAACGCCCCGACCTTCTTCATCTGCTCAGCGGCATCGAGAAACTGATGGGCCGTAATGGCCGTGCAGAAATACGTGAAGAACACGATGAGGACCGCGTAGAACAGGTTGAACGCCAGCGAGGTGCGGGAAAACCAGTCCGCGATGCCCCGAAGCTGCGGCACGAATCCCGCGATCTGGATCGGAAAATACAAGAGAGACACCGCAAAGATGATCGGCAGGACCCCGCCAGTGTTGACCTTGAGGGGAAGATACGTGTTCTGTCCCGCAAAGACCTTGCCCCCGACCACGCGCCGCGCATACTGGACCTGGATTCGGCGCTGGCCTTGTTCCACAAAAATGACGACCAGGACCGCTGTGACAAAGACGCCGGCCATGAAGAGCAGGCTCAAGGGGGCCACGGGGCTCTCGGTCAGCCCTCCGGGTCCGAGCCTGATTCCGATGTCACGGACCGCCAAGGGAATCCGCCCGACAATCGAGGCGGTCATGAGGAGGCTCATCCCATTGCCAATCCCCCGCTCGGTGATCTGTTCGGCCAGCCACATGATCATCGCCATCCCAGCGGTCATCGTCAGCACGGTCAGACACCGAAAGCCCAAGCCCGGAAACAGGACGATCTGGGCGTTGAACTGGGCCGGGATCGCCTTCTCCAGCAGGAGCGCATACATGAACGAGTTGATCACCGCAAGGAGGACCGTCGCGTATCGCGAATACTGGTGGAGCTTGCGGTAGCCCGTCATGCCTTCTTTCCTGAGCCGCTCAAGCGCGGGGATCGCGGTGGCGAGGAGCGTCTCAACAATAATCGTCGCGCTGATGTACGGCATGATCCCCAAGGCAAACACCGTGGCATGCGAGAGCGCCCCTCCAGTGAACATGTCCAGGAGGTTGAGCAGCCCACCGCCTGTCGCCTGAGCCAGCTCCTCGAAGATGCGCCCCAGCTCCTTGCCGTTGATGCCTGGGGTGGGGATGAAAATCCCCACCTCATAGATCGCAACCATCCCGAGCGTGAAGACGAGGCGCCGTCGAAGCTCGGGAATGTTCCAGGCATTCGCCAGCGCGCTAAGCAACCTGAACATCAGGGTGGTTCTGGGCTCTGGGCTTGGGGCTTGTGCCCTGAGCCCCGAACCCTAAAGCTCTGAGCGAGCAATTCGACGGTTCCGCCAGTCCTGAGCACCTTGGCTTTCGCCCCTTTGCTCACCTGATGGACGACGATCGTCAGCCGTTTGGACAGCTCACCGTCTCCAAGGAGCTTGATCTCGTGATGAGCATCCTGAATGATCCCGTGGGCCTTGAGCCGCTCAGGCGTGATCCGCTCTCCATCAGGGAACTGGTTGAGCGCGCCGACATTGAGGATCTCCCGGAGGATCGTGCGGCCGGTCGCCTTCCGGCGAAATCCCCGCTTGGGAAGTCGACGAATGAGCGGGTTTTGCCCGCCTTCAAAGCCGGGCCGTTTCCCTTCTCCGGTCCGAGCCCGCTGGCCCTTTTGTCCGCGAGTGGCGGTCTTCCCATGGCCGGACCCGATGCCTCGCCCGAGGCGCTTGCGTCGTTTGTGAGCCCCAGGCACGCGTGGAAGAGACGCGATATTCATGTCTCTACGTCTAGTCCGTCAAGTCGGTCTATTCCGTCTGTCCGTTCGACCGAATAGACGGAACTGGACGGAATTGACGGACCGACCTATGACGTGGAAGCTTCATCTGTTCCTGTCACCTCCACGAACAGTTTCCGTTTCTGCTGAATCGCCTCAGGCGTCTGCAGCGACAGCAGCCCATTCAGCGTGGCTTTGGCCAGATTCACCGCGTTGGTCGAGCCGAGGCTCTTCGTCAGGATATCCCGGATGCCGCACGCCTTGCAGACGGCCCGCACCGGCCCTCCAGCGATGATCCCGGTTCCAGGACTGGCCGGTTTCAACAGCACCATCGACGCATCGGACTTGCCGATCGCTTCATGCGGGATCGTGGTGCCTTTGAGCGGGATCGTCACCATCTGCCGCTGGGCCTGGGTGAAGCCCTTGCGGATCGCATCCGACGCTTCGTTGGCCCTGCCCAGTGCAAGACCCACACGGCCCTGCCCGTCGCCGACGACGGCCAACGCGTTGAATGCCAATCGCTTTCCCCCCTTATGGACCTTTGCGACCCGGTTGATGCTGATCAGTTTTTCGGTCAGCTGCGGCTGCTGGGCCTTCGTGGTCTCTGGTTGGAGTGGATTCGTGGATGTCAAAACTTCAACCCTCCTTGCCGAACCGCTTCAGCGAGCGCTTTCACGCGACCGTGATAGCGGTACCCGCCTCGATCAAACACCACGTGCGTGATCCCCTGCTTGAGCGCCTCCTCCGCCACCAGCCGGCCGAGCGCTAAAGCCGCCAAGATGTTCCCTCCATGAGAGAGTTTGTCTCGAAGTGTGGCATCTTTCGTTGAGCGGCCAAGCAGGGTCTTGTGTTCGAGGTCGTTAACCAACTGAACATAGGTGTGCTTGTGGCTGCGGAAGACACACATCCGGGGTCTCTGAGGAAACCCCCGAACCCGCTGTCGGATCCCCTGATGGCGTCTCAACCTCCCATGTTCCCGCCCGGTCATCTGCGCACCTGACATATTTCCAATCGAAAATCGACAATCGAAAATCGACAATGCATCGGTAGGCTCATCCTGCACTGGCTCCCTTCGCGCCCGTCGCAGCCTTGCCAGCCTTGCGCCGGATGCTCTCGCCGACATACCGAATCCCCTTGCCTTTGTACGGCTCAGGCCGAGCCACTCGACGGATCGTGGCCGCCATATGACCGACGAGTTGCTTATCGATGCCCTTGACGACGATGGCCGTCGGTTTGGGGGTTTCGATCGTGACTCCATCAGGAATCGGCAGCACAACAGGATGGGAATACCCGACATGCAGGGTAAGCTGCTTGCCTTGAAGTTGCGCCCGATACCCTACCCCGACGATCTCAAGCTCCTTGCTAAAGCCCTCTGTCACCCCGCGCACCGCATTGGCCAGGAGCGCTCGGTAGAGGCCGTGGAGCGCCTTGGTCTGCTTGTCGTCGCTTGCCCGTTGCACCAGAACGTGGGAATCCTTGATCGACACAGACAGACCCTGCGGGAGTGTCATCGCGAACTTCCCTTTTGGACCCTCCAAGGAAAGCGTTGAGCCCTCCTGGGTCAGCTTCACCTTGTCAGGAATCGTAATCGGAATCCGGCCAATGCGCGACATTGTCAATCTTTACCAGACATAGCACAACACTTCTCCGCCAATCCGCTGGCGGCGCGCCTCCTGGTCGGTCATCACGCCTTTGGATGTCGTGAGGATCGCTCTTCCCAGGCCGCCCAAGACCCGTGGGAGTTCCTCGGCCCCGCGATAGCGTCGAGACCCTGGCGTTGACACGGCAATCAGCTGCATGACTGCCGGACTTCGGTCTGGTGCGTACTTGAGGTAGACCCTGAGCCGCTGCTTCGGGGCCTGGCCTGCCGGTTTGAAGTTCCGGATGAACCCCTCCTGTTTCAGGACGGTGAGAATCTGTGCGGTCAGCTTTGAGGCTTGGACATCAACGGTTGGATGCCTGGCTCGTGAAGCGTTGCGGATCTTCGTCAATAAATTTGCCACACTATCAATCGATGCCATATTCCCTCGGCAAATTTATTCATGGGTGTACGCCATCTCAGAAATTTCGCGCAGCGAAATTTCTACCAGCTCGCCTTCGTCACGCCGGGGATTTCTCCCCGCCAGGCCAGCTCCCGAAAACAGAGCCGGCACAGGGAGAACCGGCGGTAGTAGCCCCGTCGGCGCCCGCAGCGCGCGCACCGGTTGACTTTTCTCACGGCAAATTTCGGGGGCCGTTTGGTCCGCTCAATCCATGAGGTCTTTGCCATTACTTTTCAAAGGGCATGCCAAACGCCTGCAAGAGCACCCGGGCTTCTGCAGGGGTCTTGGCGGTCGTCACGATCGTGATGTCCATGCCTAAGGTGTAGTGCACGTCGTCCAGACGGACCTCAGGAAACATCGTCTGTTCCCGAATGCCAAAGCTGTAGCTTCCACGCTGGTCAAATCCACTCACCGAGAGGCCCCGAAAGTCACGAATCCGGGGAAGAGCCACGTTGACCAAGCGGTCCAGGAATTCGTACATCCTGGCTCTGCGTAGCGTCACCTTACAGCCGACCGGATCCCCGGCCTGGATCTTGAAGTTGGAGATGGCCTTTTTGGCCCTGGCCACGACGGGTCGCTGGCCAGTGATCAGCGCGAGGTCCCGCTGGGCTTCCTCCAGGACCTTGGCGTCATGGGCCGCTTCCCCGCAGCCCATGTTGACGACGATCTTCACGAGCCTTGGGACGGCCAAGCGATTCGAGTAGCCAAACTCCTTGGTGAGGGCCGGCACAATCTCCTGATGGTAGCGTTCCAGGAACCTCGGACCTGCCTGGACCTTGACGGCCACCGCTGCGCTCATGCGATGACCTCTCGACACCGCTTGCAGATGCGGTGTTTAGCCCCGTCAGTCAGGTGGGAGCCGACTCGGGTTGGACGATTGCACCGGGGACAGACGAGGGCCAGCTTGTCAAACGCGATGGGGGATTCTTTCTCGATGATCCCTCCCGGCTGATTGGCTTGCGTGCGCCGCTCGAAATGTTTGACCAGATTGATTCGCTCGACGAGCGCGGCCTGGCGACCCGGGAACACCTTGAGGATCTTGCCGCGCTTCCCGCGGTCTTTCCCCCTGCGGACCGCCACCATGTCGCCTTTTTTCAGCCTTGCCATTTTAGACAACCTCCGGGGCGAGCGAGATGATCTTCATGAACCGTTTCTCGCGAAGCTCGCGAGCCACCGGCCCAAACACCCGTGTCCCCCGCGGGTTCCCCTGGGCATCGATGAGGACCACGGCGTTTGAGTCAAACCGCAACCATGTCCCATCCTGACGCCGAATCGGGGCCGTGGTCCGCACGACGACGGCGCGGATGAGTTCCCCTTTCTTGGCCATCGCATCCGGATCAGCCTCCCGGACATTGCAGGTCACCACGTCGCCGAGGCTCGCCTTGCGCTTGCCGGATCGCCCGACGACCCCGATGCAGGAGACCCGTTTGACTCCCGTGTTATCGGCCACGGCAAGCTGGGTGCGCATCGCGATCATGATAAATTTTCCTTCGGAAAATTTATGAGTTGGCTATTAAACGGTTTCATCAATTTCGCTTTGCGAAATTGATTCACTCGGGACGGCCGGTGTGGTTGAGCCACGCCGGAGAATCTCCACGAGCCTCCACCGTTTGTCTTTTGACAGCGGGCGCGTCTCCATGATCTTGACCCAGTCACCGACCTTGGCGCTGTTGGTCTCATCGTGGACCTTGAACGTGCTCGAACGCCGGACCACCCGGGGATACAGTGGGTGACGGACCAGTCGGGAGACCCGGACGACGATCGTCTTCGTCATCCGGTCGCTCACGACGAGCCCCATCCGGACTTTCCGTACAGCCTTAGACGGCCTGTTCACGAGTGCGCTCATGGCTTGGCAGCGCGCGCTGGCGCTTGAGCCAGTACGGTGAGCAGTCTGGCGATGTCCCGTCGAATCAGGCGAATCCGATGCGGCTGCTCCACAGCCCCCTGCCGGGCTTTGAGGCGCAGGCCCGCCAGCTCTTTGCGCATCTCCGCCACGCGGTTGTGCAGCTCGCCTAAAGGCGTGGTACGCAATTCCGCGGTCTTCATAAATTTTCCTTCGGAAAATTTATTATTTGGCGTCTTACCGATTAATAACTTTTGCGCAGCAAAAGTTATAGCTCTTCTTTCCGGCTCACAAACCTGGTCCGGATGGGAAGCTTATGGGCAGCCAGGCGAAGGGCTTCCTTTGCGGCCAGCTCAGACACTCCATCGACCTCGAACACGATGCGACCGCGCTTGATGACCGCGACCCAGTGATCCACGTCCCCTTTCCCAGCCCCCATCGGTTTTTCCTGGCCATGGATGGTCACCGGTTTGTCGGGAAACACCCGGAGCCACAGCTTGCCACCCCCTAACGCGCGGGTGATGGCCACACGGGCCGACTCGATTTGCGACGCCTTCACCCACGCGTTTTCAAGCGCCTTGAGTCCAAACTCGCCAAAGGAAAGCCGCGTACCGCCTTTGGCAATGCCGGACCGCTTTCCTCGATGGGCCTTTCGGTATTTGACCCGTTTCGGAAGGAGTGTTGCCATGAATCACTGAGCTGGTTGGACGAGCGGGTTTGCACCCGCCTCCTGCGGTGTGGCCCCCTTGGGCTCAAGCCGCCTCCTCAGGCGGCTTGAGGGGAACCACGTCACCTTTATAGACCCACGCCTTGATGCCAATGCACCCGGCCGTCGTATGGGCGGTCGCCAACCCGAAGTCGATATCCGACCGGAACGTCCCCAGAGGGACCTTGCCCGCTCGATACGTCTCCCGTCTGGTCATCTCAGACCCGGCAAGCCGCCCGTCGCACACCAGCTTGATCCCTTTCGCCCCAGCCTCCATGGCCTGCTGGATCGTCCGCTTCATCGCTCGCCGGAAGGCGACCCGCTTCTCCAGCTGGAACGCGATGGACGCCGCGATGAGTTGGGCCTCGATGTACGGGTTGGTGATCTCGATGTAGTCCATCTTGAGCTGTTTGTGCGGTCCGATGATCTGTTGCACCGCCTCCTGCAACCGCTGGATATGTTCTCCCCGGCGACCGATGAGCACACCTGGACGGGCCGTGTGGATCACGATACGGACCCGTTCGGAGGACCGTTCAATCTCAATTCGCGCAACGGCCGCCGACGCGAGCTCCCGTGTCAAGAACTCCCGGATCACGAGGTCCTCCCGGAGGTACTCGGTAAAAACCCGTTTACCAGGCGCAAACCATCGGGAGACCCAGTCTCGATGTATCCCGAGACGAAGACACACTGGATTAACCTTTTGTCCCATATCAATTCTCCTTCGGAGAATTTATTGTTTCGGTTTTTTGCCGGTTAATAAATTTCGCTTTGCGAAATTTATACGGTCAAGCTCAACCGTGATGTGCGTCGTCCGTTTCCGGATCGTCACCGCCCGGCCAAACGCAGCGGCCCGAAACCGTTTCCAGGCCGGACCCCCGTCGGCCACCAGGCGGCTGATGACGACCTGATCCGTCCTGAGCGTCGGGTCAACTCGCCTTGCACTGGCAAACGCTGAGGCGATCGCTTTCGCCACCGGCTTGCAGGCCCGACGGTTCGTGACTGAAAGCAGGCTCAGCGCCTCAGTGACGGTGCGATGCGCAAGCGGCCCCATCACGTACCGCACCTTCCTGGGCGACATCCGGACGTATTTCGCGACGGCCCGGGCAATCATCGTGATGGCCCTGCCCGCGGGGCCTCCGCCGCTTTTTTCACCCCGCCGTGCTTCCGGAATGTCCGCGTTGGGGCGAATTCCCCGAGCCTGTGGCCCACCATCTCCTCGGTCACATAGACCGTCTGAAACGTGCGCCCATTGTGGACCAGGAAGCTGAGGCCTATGAAATCCGGAGTGACCGTCGAGCGGCGAGACCAGGTCTTGATCGGCTTTCGGTCGTTCACCTGACGGGCCTTCTGGATCTTCTCCAGTAGATGATCGTCCACAAATGGCCCCTTCTT
>Ga0209399_10002012_pt1 | contig 10123 bp, 8 predicted proteins | sample OV2TP3_FD_184130 | JGI IMG/M metagenome (GOLD analysis project Ga0209399, IMG submission 184130) | Hot spring microbial communities from Beatty, Nevada to study Microbial Dark Matter (Phase II) - OV2 TP3 (SPAdes) (version 3) | ecosystem: Environmental > Aquatic > Thermal springs > Hot (42-90C) ... | reverse complement strand
GATCTGCGGAATTGTCCGCATCAGACTCGAGGTGGTAACTTCGTACTCGCGAACCTCATCCCAAAAACGGGACGCGCTGAACCTCTCCCTAAGAAGGATACTTCCTCCAACCGAGATCATCGCTAGAGCCATGTGGCAGAGCGCGTTGACATGGAAGAGCGGCAGCATGACTATCGCTCGGTCCTCTTCATTCCATGCCAAGGCCTCGGCCCTCTTCCGGGGCGCGAAAGCGTAGGCGAGCTGCGTCAGCATGACCCCTTTGGGCTTGCCTGTGGTCCCGGAGGTGTAGGTGATCGACGCAATCTCATCCGGCCGCACCGCTGTCTCCGCACTGTCAGCCGAGGCGCCAAAAAGAAGCTCCTCCCAGGAGAGCACCTCCGCTTCTTTGTCCTTTTGAAGCGACACCACATGGCTTAAGTGGGGGCACCTTCCCCTTATATCCTGGACCAAGGGAAGAAAAGTTCGAGTGGTCAGGAGAACAGAGGCCTCTGAGTGGTCCAAGACATACCCGGCCTCTTCGGCCGTAAATGCGGTATTGACGGGGACAAAGACGGCGCCGATCTCGGCTGCAGCGAAAACGACCAGGAGAAACTCAGGACAGTTAGGAAGCAGAAGGGCTACTTTGGCGCCCTTTTGAACTCCCAAACGGGGGAGGGCGTTGGCCACGCGGTGAACCTCCGCAGCAAAGTCGGCGTAGGTGAAACGGCGTTCACCAAAGAGGAGGAGAGGGGTTGTGGCGCTCTTTGCAACCCTATCCGCTAAAAGCTCCTTCAGAGTCGCCGGTGGATGGCTCATGACTCCGCTGCCAGCAGCCAGCCCCATCCCTTGATTGGCGCGATGACCCCTGGGCGAACCAAGTTATTCCAGACCTCGGCGCTGAGGTTTGTAAAGGTTGGCTTTTTAAACTCCTCTTCCAAGGCGGGAATGACGTGGAGGCTCATGGCGGCTCCTCCGGGTACAAAAATGGCGTCCGCCTCAGGTCCCAATCGGGTCGCCTCGCGCCCAACCTCGAGCGCGGTTTTTAGCCCTTCCTCAAAAGACATGGCAGCGGACTCAGCCGCCCATTGGCCTCTCTTGGTCATCCCGACAACTGTGACCCCGGCCGATTGGAGGTAATGAACGAGCGCGTCATTGAGCTGATCCGCCCACCTGCTCCCTATGGTAACCGTCTTTAGTCGCAGATGTTTCATCCCGGCAACGAAAGCTTCCAGAGGCGTATCACCTGGGATTCCCGTCCTCTCTCTGGTTTCTTGGAGGAGTTCGAGAACCCGAGGCCGACCCAACTGAGCCGAGACCGGTACGCCACCCAAAACAATCACCTCTACCTTCTCGCGCACAAGGACATCCACGCAGCTCCAGTAGTTCCTGATCGCCCGCTCAACCCCTTCGGGCGTATAGTCCTCGAGGCCTAGAACAGTGGATATCTCCATCACGTCGGTCGGCACAAGCCGATAAAACTGGTATCCCGGCCCCCGCTGCAAGCCGCCGCCCGAACGCGGGTGGATCACGCCAAAGCGGAACCTGGGCATGATGCGCTGAGTTTGATCGTCCATGGTTTCTCCAAGACGCCGTATTCTAACAAACTACCGCCCCTTTTCCAGGACCTCCTGGCCTGGGGGTATCTCGAAGGGCCGATGCGTCGAGCGAGGAGCTTCAAGCGTATCTCCGTCGAGCGTAGCACAGGCGTATCGCATCGGACCTGAGAGAGACTCTCAGGCCGGGCTGATGGCAGATGGGCCTTTTTCAACGGTCTGAGGTTGTCTTGACAATCCGGGGGGAAAATGGTTTTTCTTTAAACTCGAATCGCTTGTGGAGGAAATCTATGTTGAAATTTTTTATTGCCGGGGAGCCTCAAGACTCAGAAAGCAAGCAGGTCACTGAGGTTCGAAACCCGGCCACCGGCGAGATCGTCGATACCGTACCCAAGGGAACTATCAACGATATCCGCCGCGCTATCGACGCCGCCGCCGGGGCCTTGAAAAAATGGTCTCCAATAGCCCCTGCCAAGCGCGGCTCCGTTCTGCTCCACGCTGGCCGGCTCGTCCTCGAGCAGGAAAAGGAGCTGGCCAGCCTGCTCACACGCGAACAGGGAAAGCCTATGCGTGAGTCGATCCTGGAGATCCGCCGTTTCGTCCATACACTGGATCACTACGGCGGCATGGCCAAGAGCTTGCGCACGGCAGCGGTCGTGCTCGACAACGGTCGCCACGGCCTGGTTCTCCGTAAGCCCCTTGGCGTCTGCGGCGCAATCGTGCCGTGGAATTTCCCGGTCTCGCTCTTGGGGAACAAGCTGGGACCCGCCCTTTTGGCCGGGAACACCGTTGTGGTCAAGCCGGCCGGCACGACCCCGCTAACCGACATCCGCTGCATCGAGTTGATCGACAAAGCGATCCAGGCCGGAGGAGGGCCTAAGGGAGTCATCAATGTCGTAACCGGGCCGGGGAGCGTCATCGGCGAGGAACTACTGGCAAATCCTACGGTCCGTAAGATCGGCTTTACCGGCGCAACGGACACGGGAAGACGCGTGATGCAGTCCGCAGCCAAGGATTTGAAACACGTGACCTTGGAACTCGGCGGTAGCGACCCTATGATCGTCTGCGACGATGCCGATCTCGATCGGGCGGTGAGCGCGGCTTCCGTAGGCCGATTCTTCAACTGCGGACAGGCCTGTCTGGCCATCAAACGTCTCTATCTCTTTGACAACATTGCGGAAGCCTTCATGGAAAGGCTGGTTGAAAAAGCCAGAAAACTGCGCATCGGGAACGGCCTCAAGCCAGACACGCTTTTGGGACCCTTGCACACGGCCGACCAGAGGAAGGAGGTCGAAGAGCAGGTCGAGGATGCGGTCAAGCGCGGGGCTAAGGTGCTTTACGGTGCCCAGCGACCCAGGGGCGAGGATTACGATAAAGGCTTCTACCTGCAGCCGACGCTTCTCACCGACGTCGATCCGGCTTCTCGGATTCTCAAGGAAGAGTGCTTCGGACCGGCCCTTCCTATCGTCCGGGTTAAGGATCTCGATGACGCCGTCGAGCAGGCAAACAACTCCATCTTCGGCTTGGGCTCCTCGGTATGGACGCGCGACATTAATAAAGCGATGGCGGCCGCGGAGAGGATCGAATCCGGTTATACGTGGATCAACTCAGCGCAGATCATCTATGATGAGTTACCGTTCGGCGGAGTGAAACAAAGCGGCATCGGGAAGGAACACGGTAGCGAGGCGATCGATCACTATACCGAGACAAAATCTGTTGTGATAGCGACGGAGACCCGATCCGAGGCCATAGGAGGAGAGTAGATCGTGTTCGCGATCCGTGTCCGCGCTCGTCTTCGGATTTTGCCCCAGAGTTTTGCGAGCACGAGCCACGAGCACGAGGGACGAAGAGATGAAACTCCACCTTCCTGATATCTATAACGCCGCAAGCACCTTCGTGGACGAAAATATGGTCCAGGGCCGGGCCCGCAAGGTCGCCATCTATTATCAGGATGAAAAGATCACCTACCAGCAGGTCTACGAGAGGGTCAACCAGACAGGCAATGCGCTGAAGAGTCTAGGGTTAGAGGTCGAGCAGAGGGTTCTTCTCGTTCTGCCTGATTGCCCGGAATTCGCCTTTAGCTTCTTTGGTGCCATAAAGATCGGCGCCGTTCCAATTCCCACGAACCCCTGGATGAAGGCAAAGGACTACGAGTATCTGCTCCAAGACAGCCGGGCAAAAATCGCGATCATCCACGAGTCGGTGGTTCCCGAATTTGAGCCGATATGGGACAGCCCCCGCCACCTGAAAGGCGTACTCGTGGCCGGGAAGCCCAAGGGTAGAGCTATCTCTTTCGAATCGCTCATCGCGAAAGCCTCAAATCATCTCAAACCTGAGCCCACCAGCAAGGATGATGTTGTCATGTGGAATTACACCTCGGGCAGCACCGGCACTCCAAAGGGCGCGGTCCATCTCCAACACGACATGATCACAATCACCGACCTCTTTGTTAAGCCCGTCTTGGCGATGAGAGAGGACGATATCTGTTTTTCCGCGTCCAAGCTCTTTTTCTCCTACGGCCTTGGGAACTCCCTCTACTTTCCCTTCCGCTTCGGCGCCGCCACGGTGCTCTGGCCGGAGCGGCCCGAGCCCGAGAAGGTTCTTCAGGTGATCGAGAGATACCGCCCGACCTTTTTCTTTTCCGTGCCCACGCTTTACGCCCGGCTCCTGCGGGTAGAGAAGAAATACGATCTCAGCTCTCTTCGAATCTGCCTTTCCTCCGGAGAGCCGCTCCCCCCGGCCCTCTTTCACCAATGGAAAGAGAAATTCGGGCAGGAGCTGTTGGATGTGGTGGGCTCCACGGAGGCGACACATGACTTTCTCGCCAACCGGCCTGGAAGGGCAAAACCTGGAAGCAGCGGGGAGGTGACCCCTGCGTTTGAAGCTAAAATTGTAGACGAAGAAGGCAAGGAGGTCCCTGTTGGCCAGGTGGGAAACCTGCTGGTCAAGGGAGACTCCAATTCCCCGTACTACTGGAACAAGCACGAGCAAACCAAGAGGACGATGCTCGGAGAATGGCTGAAAACCGGGGATACGTATTATCGGGATGAGGAGGGTTACTACTGGTACTGCGGCCGCTCCGATGACATGTTGAAGGTGGGGGGGATGTGGGTCTCGCCGATCGAGATCGAGAACACGCTGCTCGAGCACCCCGCGGTGCTAGAGGCCGCGGTCATCGGGCAGGCCGACCAAGACGGTCTCTTCAAGCCCAAGGCCTACGTGGTGCTCAAGCCGGAGCACCAAGGGAGCGAAAAACTCAAAGAGGAGCTTCAGTCGCTGGTCAAGACCAGACTCGCCCCCTATAAATATCCCCGCTGGATCGATTTTGTTGAAGACCTGCCCAAGACGGTCACGGGAAAAATCCAGCGCTTCAGGCTGCGCGCTACCTAGCCGGCTCCCAGGGGCGAAGAAGAAGGCTGCGCTCGGAAGATTCGCCCCCGAGGAGCCACGAAGGATGGGAGAATAAATGAACCTCAAAGAACTCACAGAAACGTTAGCCTATTCTTGCAACATCCTTGCGCATGAAGGACACTGGGACAACATCCTCGGCCATGTCTCTGTCCGCATCCCCAGGCAGGATAAGATCCTCATGAAGCCGCACAGCTTCGGCTTCGAGGAGATCCGGCCTCAGCACATCATCGTCTGCGACTTAGAGGGGAAAAAAATCGCGGGCAAGTATGAGCGCCACTCGGAGATCTTTATTCATACGGAGATCTACAAAGCCCGGCCGGACGTCAACTGCGTCGTCCACAGCCATCCGCCGTATGCCACAGCCTTTGGCTCGCTCCGCCAGCCACTGAGGCCCATAAGCCATGAAGGCTCGATCTTCTTTGAAGGTCTGCCCCTATTCGACACCACCACGGCCCTCATCCGCACACCTGAATTGGGACGGGAAGTGGCCAGGACGCTTGGCAAATGTCGCGGCGTCCTAATGAAGAACCATGGCTCGACGGTCGTGGGAGAGTCGATCGAAGTGGCGACCCTCTATGCGGTCTTCCTGGAGAAGGCTTGCCGCATCCAATTGCTCGCGACCGCCTCCGGGGAGCCTTCCTGGACCAGCGACGAGGAGGCGAAGGTCAAGTTCGAGCAGATCTACACTGCCCATCGATTGAAGAGCATGTGGGACTACTTCGTCCGCAGGGCAAGAAAGGTGAGACGGGCGGGAGCGACATAGCAGGGCTCAGGCGCCGCTTCCAGGTCACTCCTTACCTCCACTCTCGACAAGCAGTTGCACGATCTCCTTGTGGCCGCTCTTTCTCGCCACGCTCAACGCTGTCTCGCCCCGGCCATCCCTTGCATTCACGTCGGCCCCTGCATGAAGCAAGAGCTTCGTGGTTCCCAGGGCGCCAGTCCGTATCGCCAACATCAAAGCCGTGTTCCCGGCACTGTCCTTCGCATTCACGTCAGCCCCCGCGGCGAGCAGCGCTCTCACGGTGACGAGGTTGCCTCGCTGCGCGGCAAACATCAACGGTGTCAGGCCTGAATGGTTTTTGGCATTCGCATCGGCGCCTGCGGCGAGCAAGATTTCGACGATCTCGATGTAGCCCCTGAACGCCGCGGCCATCAACGCAGTATTGCCGCTGACATCCCTTGCCTCCATGTCAGCCCCTTCGGCAAGCATGCCTTTAACGCTATCCGTCTGGCCGTTATAGGCCGCGCGACCCAAACGCCATTGAGCGGCGCACCCAGCGGGAAACACAAGCACTATCACCACCAACAACCATCCGCAGCACCTCTCCCCCGTCTCCATTTTGACCTTCCCCATTGCGTGCTCTGATATTACCTCCCCTCATTCCATTTGGAAAACCGTCCCGGACCGTGATAGATAGGCTGCATGGCCAAAAAGCTCCATTTGACCTTGGCGTGTGGGGACTACGAAATCGTACGGGCCCTCAAAGAGGGGACGGTAAAGCCTGAAGGCATCGAACTTACAGTCTTAACCGATATGACCTCCGACATCCGTCACTGGAGGATGATCCGGGGACGCGAGTTCGACGTCGCAGAACTCTCCGTGTCGAACTATCTAGCGGCAAAGTTCCGCGGCCGACCTTTCACCGCGATCCCCGTTTTCCTCCACCGCCGCTTCCGCCACGGCTTCACTTTCATCAACACGAGCAAAGGCATACGCGAGCCCACGGACCTCATCGGCAGAAAAGTGGGCCTAAGAAACTTCTCCGCCACCAGCAATCTCTGGATCCGGGGCATTCTTGAACATGAGTTTCAGGTGCCGCATAAAAAGATCCCATGGTACAAACAGGACGAGGAGGAGGTGGAGCTCACCCTGCCTAAAGAACTTTCCCTGCAAAAGATACCGCCGGGGAAGGGCGTTGAGCGGATGGTTGCGGAGGGGGAACTCGATGCGCTCATCCATCCGGAACTGATCCAGCCGATTCTAGACCGAGACCCCAGGGTAGGGCGGCTCTTCCCGAACTATAAGGAGCTGGAGATCGACTACTACAAGAGAACGGGAATTTTCCCCATCATGCACACGACCGCTATCAAGCAAGAGATTGTGGAAAACCATCCCTGGGCGCCGACCAATCTGTTTCGAGCCTTTGAGAAGGCCAAGGAGATCGCTTACAAAAGAATGGAGAATCCGAGAACGGTACCCCTGGCCTGGTTTCGCCACGCCCTTGAAGAACAGGAAGACCTTCTGGGTAAAGATCCGTGGGTGTACGGCCTGGGCGAAGCCAACCGCAAGAACCTGGAAACCCTCATGCAATATTCCTACGAGCAGGGGTTGATTGGGGGCAAGATGGCCCTAGAGGACCTCTTTGCCGAAATAAGCCCGGGCTAAGCTCATGGAGGCAGCCATCGTCGCCGGCGTAGGCCCTGGACTAGGGGCCGCGCTCGCTCACGCATTCAGCAAGGAGGGATACTCGACCGCTCTTTTCTCCCGCAGAGCGGAGTCGAGCCAGGCTGTGGCCACTCGGATCCAAGCCGATGGGAGAAAGGCGTTAGTTGTCCCGGTGGATGTCACCGATCGAAAGACAGTCTTTCAGGCGGTGGATAGAGTCCGCGCCGAGTTTGGCCTCATCGGTGTCCTAGCCTACAACGCGAGCGGCTTCGGTCGCGGCCGTTTCCTCGATCTTGATCCGGAAATGATCCGCCAATCGTTCGAGGTAGGCACCATGGGTGCGGTACACCTCGCCCAGGCGGTTATTCCCGATATGCTTAAGCTCGATCATGGTTTCATCTCCCTGACCGGCGCCACAGCATCTCTTCGGGGCCGCGCCGGTTTCGCGCCACTAGCCATTGCAAAGTCCTCGCTGCGGATCCTCGGCCAATCGCTGGCCCGTGAGTTTCATCCCAGGGGGATTCACGTGGTCCACATCATAGTAGACGGGCAGATCGACACTCCAAGGCTGCGCGCCCGAGACCCGGATCGCGCTGTGGAGACCGTCATCCCACCATACGCCATTGCCGACGCTGTCATCCACGCCTTCAAGCAGCCCAAAAACGCCTGGACGCACGAGATCGATATCCGACCCTACGTGGAGACCTTTTAGACCACCCCCCTAGCCCCTCACCATTTTGGATTTTAGACTTCGTCGTGAGCTCAGTCGAACGATTTCCGATTTTCGATTAGAAGATCAACTGTAATCCAAAATCTAAAATTGATCAGAGCCATCCCCTCCACCAATAGAGGACCAGAGCCGCGTATTCATAAAGGACGCTGTGGAGGAGCGTGATACGGCTGATGCTGGGCCTTATTGGCCTTGCCGGTAGACGCTCCCAAGGTATCGGCGCCGGGGAAACGGTAAAGCCGGCCTTTTCAAAGGTCCGCCTGGCACGCAGCATGTGATTGGGGTGGGTAACAAGAAGAATATGGGTAGCACCTTGGGCGTGGAGAATCCGCGCGCTCTCGTGGGCGTTGCTATAGGTCCGGGTGGAGCGGTCTTCTGTCTCTAAGAGCTTAGGTGAGGCCCCGAGGTCTTCCAAGAGCCGTTTCATTGCTAACCCTTCCCACCCGTGCTCAGGAGACGGCTGACCACCCGCTAACAAGATGCGAGGGGCGTATCCCATCTGGAAGAGAGAGAGTCCGTACACCGCACGCACCACAGACGGTACCGAAGGGAGCCCATCTTTAAAAGCCCCCCCACCGAGGACCACAATGGCCTTCGCGGGCTCGAGCTGGCTCTTCTGGCGTAAGGGTTGGGCAAGGTATTCGGGTATCGGTATGGCAATGACAATGACAGTAAATACTCCGATGGTAGCAAAGAGGCCATAAACCCATCTGCCAACCTTTTTGAACACCTCTGCTGCTCCTGTCTCTGCGGAGTGATCTTCGGTCCGCAGACCGCTCTGTGATCTCCGACCTCACATCATAATGGCGCTTCTTCACCCTGGGGAGTGGACCCCCAGCCCGTCGCCTGGAGACCAAGGGCACGACGGGAAGGGATGGGCGTTACGGCGTGGCTGTGACTTCCTCGGAGGGCTCTTCCATGAGCTGACTGAGCTTGGCAATGGAAAGCTTTCCTGCTGCTGACAGGGGTGAGACCTTCCAGAACTGAGGGAGATAGTGTCCCCAATGCTCCAGCATCTCCATGGACCTCTCGCTCTTGGTCAAGTCGTGATGCTTAGTGACTAGATTCCTCAGGAGATCGCGGTCTTCACTCCCCTCCACCCGCTCGAGTCCCACAAGTTGAGGGTTGTATCTCGTCTTGAACTCCTCTTTCTCATCGAGCACGTAGGCCAACCCACCCGTCATTCCGGCGCCGAAGTTACGTCCGGTCTCCCCCAGAACCACAACCACCCCGCCCGTCATATACTCGCACCCGTGATCTCCCACGCCCTCGATCACCGCAATAGCGCCGCTGTTGCGCACGCAGAAGCGCTCCCCTGCCCGGCCAGCAACGTAGACAAATCCACCGGTAGCACCATACATCACGGTATTCCCGACGATGACATTCTCGTGGGACTTAAACCGCGCGCCCTTCCCCGGACGAATGATGATCTCACCTCCGCCCATCCCTTTGCCCACGTAGTCATTGGCCTCGCCCCTGAGGTAAAGCCGGAGGCCGCGAATGCAGAAGGCCCCGAAGCTCTGGCCGGCGCTGCCCTCAAAGTGACAGCGGACAGTGCCAGGAGGCAATCCTGTATCCCCGTACCGGTGAGCGATCTCACCCGCGACGCGTGTCCCCACCGCGCGGTGAATGTTACGAACCTTATAGAAGAGTTCCACCGAACCGTTGCCCTCCAGGGCTCCCTTGGCATCTCTGAGAATTCGCTCGTCAAGGGGTTTATCCTTTCGATTATTCCGCTCCCAAATGTGATGCCTGGGTCGTGTCCAGGTAGGGTCGGCCGGAGTCAGGACCGGACTCAAGTCAAGCTTCAAGGCCTTGGACGGCTCATTCACGGGCTTCTGCTCCAGCAGATCCACGCGCCCGACGATTTCCTCGACCTTCCTAAAACCCAGCTCCGCAAGCATGCGCCGAACGTCCTGGGCGATCAGAGTAAAGAAGCTCACCACCATCTCCGGCGTGCCGGGGAACTTCGCTCTGAGCTCCGGGTCTTGCGTGGCCACGCCCACGGGACAGGTGTTGAGGTGACACTGGCGCGCCATGACGCAGCCCAACGCGACCACCGCA
>Ga0209399_10002011_pt1 | contig 10134 bp, 7 predicted proteins | sample OV2TP3_FD_184130 | JGI IMG/M metagenome (GOLD analysis project Ga0209399, IMG submission 184130) | Hot spring microbial communities from Beatty, Nevada to study Microbial Dark Matter (Phase II) - OV2 TP3 (SPAdes) (version 3) | ecosystem: Environmental > Aquatic > Thermal springs > Hot (42-90C) ... | reverse complement strand
GGTCAAAGGGATCGCCCAGACCTTCGAGACGCACAGGATTCTCTACGCATTCAGTGGCGCGTTAGCCAACGCGCTCTGGGGTATCCCACGCGCGACGAAGGACCTTGACCTGCTTGTCCACGTCCCCCGCATTGCGCTTCCAACAACCATCGAGTTACTCTTTGGCCTTGGTTGTCAAGGTTCTCTGGAGGAGGTTTTGAAAACCTCGCTCGATGAGCATGTCATCCGACTCGACTATCAAGGCATGGACGTGGAGGTGTTCCTGCCGTTTCTGCCTTACCATCACGAGGTCCTCCGTCGGCGTGTTCAACATCCGATCGAGGATGTTCCCGCGTACTTCGTCAGTGCAGAAGACCTCGTCATCCTGAAGTTCCTGTTTCATCGGGCCAAGGATGTCGCGGATATCCAAGCGATTCTGGCGACTCAAGCGGATCGACTGGATCGAGCCTACCTGACTTCCACGCTGCGCAGCGTCTTGCCGGCGGAGGACCCCCGCCACCGCGAATTGGCGCAGTGGCTCCCACCACCCAGGACTCAGAGCACCTCTTAGTGCGCGACCAACTGGGAGATCTTGAAGACAGGCAAGAACAACGCAATAACAATCCCCCCCACAACGAACCCCAGCCCCGCAATGACGAGGGGTTCAATCAGGCTGGTCAGGCCGGTGACGGCGGCGTCCACCTCGCTCTCATAGAAATCCGCGATCTTGGTGAGCATCCGCTCCAACTCCCCGGTCTTCTCCCCCACAGAAATCATCCTGCTCACCATGGGCGGGAAGACCTTGCTTTGGGCGAGTGGATTGGCGATGTTCTCCCCCTCCTTGATGCTGGATCGGGCCCCCAGGACCGCCAATTCGATCACCTTATTGCCTGCCGTCTTCGCCACGATCTCCAGGGAGGTCAAAATCGGTACACCGGAACGCACCAAGGTCGCCAGCGTCCTCGCGAAGCGGGCGATCGCCACCTTTTGCAGCAACTTCCCAATGACGATCAGCTTGAGCTTCGTCCGGTCGAACCACAGCCTTCCGAGACCCGTGTTGATATAGACGCGAAACGTGGTCAGCGAGATGACCACCAACAAGATCTCGGCTAAGAAGTATTGGCGCACAAAGTCGCTGGTGCTCAAGAGCAGTTGGGTCGCAAATGGGAGCTGCCCGCCCAACGAGGTGAAGATTTCCTTGAACCTCGGCACGACCACAATCACCAGAAACGTGGTGATCCCAAAGGCCAGGAACGATACGAGGGCGGGATAGAAGAGGCTGGCGCGGACCTTGCGTTTCAACGCCTCGGTTTTCTCCAGATAGCTGGCGACCCGATCGAGGATTTCGTCAAGCCGTCCAGAGGACTCCCCAGCTTTGACCATGTTGACAAAGAAATCCGAAAACACCCTGGGGTGTCTCCCCAGGCTTTCCGACAGGTTGGACCCGCCTTCCACGTCCCCCTTGATCCGCCGAAGGATGTGCCGGAACGTGCGGTCCTCAATCTGCTCCCCCAAGACATCCAAGGCTCCGACAACGGGAATCCCGCTGGCGACCATCGTGGCCAGCTGACGCGAGAAAATCACCAACTGCTCGGTCTTCACGGATGGCTGACCGACCTTCAGCACGGCTTGACGGGCGCCACGCTCCTGGATCGAGAGCACCACAAATTCCTGTTTCCAGAGCCGCTCGATCAGGGCCTGCCGCGAGTCGACGTCGAGGGAACCCGAATGGGTTCGGCCCGCTTTATCTTTCACCACGTACGCAAACGTTGGCATCCTGCCTCGCTATCGCTCGGTCGAGTGATCAGTGAACCGTGAGCAACTGACAGAAAGGATCTCCTGTCCCCTGTCCGCTGTCCCCTGTCCACAATTCATCTCATTCTTCTGACGTTACTTGCAACACTTCTTCAAGAGTCGTCAAGCCCATGGCGGCTTTCTTCAGCCCGTCCTGACGCAAGGTGGTCATCCCCAGCTGCTCGACGGCGTACTGCTTGATTTCCCACGACTGCGCTTTGTTGACGATGAGCTCCCGGATATGTTCATCAACGGTAAAGACCTCGATGATGCCCATGCGACCCCGGTAGCCTGTGCCATTGCACACATGGCAGCCCTTGGCATGATAGAACGTCGGTTGAGCCTGTGCCGCCTTGTGGCCTTTCGTGGATTCCGCGGGGGGCGTGGCGGATGACGCAGGCCCCTTTGTGGGCCGGCTGTCCTCGAGACGCCTCAGCAGCTCCTTCGGCGGCTCAAACGGTTCTCGGCACTTCGGGCAGAGCTTCCGGACGAGTCGCTGGGCTTCGATCAACGTGACGCTGGAGGCGACCAAAAACGGCTCCACGCCCATGTCAACCAACCGGGTGACTGCCGAGGGGGCGTCGTTGGTGTGGAGCGTGGAGAACACCAGTTGCCCGGTGAGGCTGGCCTTCATGGCGATGTCGGCGGTCTCGAAGTCACGGATCTCTCCGATCATGACGATGTCAGGGCTTTGTCGCAGCAGGGCCCGCAGCCCAGTGGCAAAGGTGAGCCCGATATCGGGGTTCGCCTGGACCTGGGTGATGCCTTCCACCTGGTATTCCACCGGATCCTCAATCGTGATGAGGTTTCGCGTCGGGGTGTTGAGTTGATTGAGGACGCAGTAAAGCGTGGTGGATTTTCCGGATCCGGTGGGACCGGTCACCAGGATCATGCCGTACGGGCGCTTCACGGCTTCCTTGAACGCGGTGATGGACTCTGGCAGGAAGCCCAGATTGTCCAAGCCGATGGACAGGTTGCCCTTGTCGAGCACCCGCAAGACCACCTTGCCGCCATGCGCGATCGGAAGGACGGAGACGCGAAAGTCCACTTCCCGAGCCTCGAGCCGGACCTTGAACCGGCCATCTTGCGGGAGTCGCCATTCGGTGATATCCATTCCGGACATGATCTTCAGTCTCGTGAGGACCGTGTTTTGCACCGCCTTGGGCATCTTGTGGGTCTCGACCAGGTGCCCGTCGATCCGAAACCGGACCCGCAACGCATGCTCCATCGGTTCCAGATGGATATCTGAAGCCCGCTTGCGAAGGGCTTCCACGATCATGAGGTTGATCACCTTGACGAGGGGGGCATCGCCCCCTTCCTCGGACAGCAGCTGTTGCATGGCGCTGTCCACGCTGCTGGCTTCAACCTCCTCTTCGAGGGTTTGGCCATCGTCCCCGGACAACACCACGGAGAGCTCAGATTGACCGCCATAGATCTGCTCGATCGCCCGCCGGATCTCCGCCTCTTGGGCCAAGACCGGATCGACCGCAAATTGCGTGAGCATCTTGAGGTCATCGATCGCCACGATGTTGAGCGGGTCCGCCATGGCGACCACCAAGCGCTCACCGAATTTCGAAATGGGAATCAGGGTGTACTGCCGTGCCACACGTTCCGGGATGAGCTGGGCGACGCTCGGTTCGATCTTGTATTTCGCCAGGGAGATAATCGGAATCCCGAGATCCTCCGCCAGCAAGCCGTAGAGCTTTTCCTCGGTGATCAGCCCGCGATCGACCAGGACCCTGACGAAGTTTTTCCCACCCCGCTTGCCGCCGGCTTCTTCCAGCACGCGAGTCAGTTGGTCCTTGGTAATCAGGCCCTTCGCCAGAAGCGCTTTAGACAGCCGTTCTTTGAAGCTGCTCATCCCACCACCTGGCTGGGATCGCCTCCGGCGATCCAGCGCACTCCCGTTTTCGTGAACATGTTTATCCTTCGTAGTTCAGTAATAGTGCGCCTTACGGCGGCGTGCACACACACTTTCCCACCACCGCGCCGCCGTAGCAGCCAGGTGGTGGGATCATCCTTCCACCTGCTCTCCGATCGTGGTGCGGAAGATTTCATCCAAGGAGGTCGCCTGTGCGACGACTTTTTTGAGCCCGTGCTCCCGCAGGGTCGTCATGCCCCCTGTGCGGGCAGCCTCCTCGATCTCACGCTCCTGAGCGCGACGCAAAATGAGTTCGCGGACCTCGGGCGTCAACACCAGGACTTCGGCGATCACCTCTCGTCCCCGATACCCAGACTGGAAGCACGACGAGCACGCACCCGCTTTCGCAAGCTTGAGCGGCTCACCACTGGGATCCAGCAAGCCCAACTTCTGCGCCAGCCCCTTGGGCGGCTGATAGGTCTGTTTGCACCGTGGGCAGAGCTTGCGCACCAACCGCTGTCCGATCACCGCCATGAGACAGGAGTTGATGAGAAACGGCTCCAGGCCCATGTTGACCAGTCGCACCACAGACCCCGCGGCAGTACTGGTGTGCAAGGTGCTCAGGACGAGGTGCCCGGTCAGCGCTGATTTCACGGCCATGTCCGCGGTCTCTGCATCGCGGATCTCCCCCACCATGATGATATCGGGGTCTTGCCGGAGGATCGCGCGCAACGCCCTGGCGAACGTCAAGCCGATGTCAGGCCTCGCCGTCACTTGGTTGATCCCTTCCAGCTGAAACTCTACCGGATCCTCCACCGTGACAAGATTTTTCTCAGGTCGATCAATCAGTTTGAGGACGGCGTAGAGGGTGGTGGTTTTCCCTGAGCCGGTCGGTCCTGTGGCGAGGATCATGCCGTGAGGCCGCTGGGCACACGCCTTCAGCTTGTCCATGTCCTCTGCGCTAAACCCAAGGTCGTCGAGCTTGAGCTTAATCTGGCTTTTATCGAGCACCCGCAAGCAGACTTTTTCCCCAAAACTTGAGGGCAGGACGGAGACCCGGAAATCGATGCTGCGATCGTCCACGCGAAACCTGAAATGTCCATCTTGGGGCAGGCGCCGCTCGGCAATGTTCAGCTCAGCCATGACCTTAATGCGTGACACGACAGCCTGCTGGAACTGCTTGGGCGGAGCCTCGCCTTCTTGGAGCACGCCGTCCACTCGGTAGCGCACGCGCACGGTCTTCTCCATGGGCTCAATCAACAGGTCTGCTGCGCGCAGGCGCGCGGCCTTCGCGAGCAAGGCGTCTGTGAGCCGCACAACCGGCAGCTCCTGGGTCAACCGCAGCAGCCGCTCCGCATCGGTTTCCTCCTCCGCCTTCGCCGCGACAAGTTCAACCGACGCCGCCTCGCTCTCTTTCACGATCTCCTTGAGGGTCTCATCCACGCCAGTCCCATAGTAGAGGTCAATGGCTTCTTGGATTTCCTTCGAACTCGTCAGCAAGGGGTTAATGGTCAGTCCCGTCATCGTCGTGACCGTGTCCAAGGCAAAGACGTTCAACGGGTCGGTCATCGCCACGGTCAGGGTCTGGCCAATGCACGCCACGGGCATCAGCTGATACTGCTTGGCAATGTCACGGGGCACGAGGGTCTTCAGGCTGGGGTCGATCTTCATCCGAGTCAAGTTGATGGGCGGAATGCCCAGTCCTTGGCTGATCGCTGACAACAGATCCGATTCCTTGACATAGCCTCGTTCGACGAGGATTTTCTGGAGGCTGCCGCCACTGGTCTGCTGGATCTTCACCGCCTCCTCGAGCTGCTCAGGCTTGAGGAGCTTGTTGGACACCAGCACATCAATGATCCGTTCTTTCAGGCTTGGCATCAGGGTCTCTCACGAGGCGTTGGGCTCGGGCAATGGCTTGGTGTTGGTCGGCCCGTGTTTGTAGTACCGCTCGATCGCCTTCAGGATGTCCGAGGGGGTGCTCACGAACGTCTGAATCACACATTGGGTGAGCATCTCGATATCCTCGATGGCTTGGATGTTGGACGGATCCGCCATGGCGACGGTCAAGGCGTTCCCGACACGGTCGACCGGAATCAAGGCATACTGGCGCGCAACATGTTCAGGGATCAACTGGGTCGCCCCCTCGTCGATCTCGTAGTTGTCCAGCGGCAGATACGGGAACCCATACTGGGCGGTCAGCGCAAGCGCCACCTCTTCTTCGGTGATGAACCCCAGCTCGACAAGGATCTGACCCAAGAGTCCGCCGTGGTCCCGCTGGTGCGCGAGCGCCTTTTCCAGCTGCTTGTGGTTGATCACCCCGCGCTCAAGCAGGATTTCGCCAATCCGTTTTGTGATTACCCGCTTCACCATAGAAATTTTCCTTCAGAGAATTTCTTAACCCGTAAGCTCACCTGCTTAAATAGAGAATTTTGCGCAGCAAAATTATCTATGCATCAGTCGTAACAGGTCATCCGGGTCGCTGGATCGTGCCAGCGCATCATCAAGCGAAATCACCCGGTTGAGGTAGAGATCGTAGAGCGACTGGTTCATCGTCCGCATGCCCTCCTTCTGCCCGGTCTGGATGACCGAGTACAGCTGGTGGATCTTCTGCTCCCGAATCAGCGCCCGGACGGCGTGGTTGGCGATCAGGACCTCGGTCCCTAACACCCGGCCCCGGCCACTGGCCTTGGGGATGAGCTGCTGCGAGATCACCCCGAGCAATTCCAAGGAGAGCTGAATCCGCACCTGGTTCTGCTGGTGGGAGGGAAAGACATCGACGATCCGGTTGACGGTTTGGACCGCATCCGAGGTGTGGAGGGTCGCCAGCACGAGGTGGCCGGTCTCCGCGACGATCAGCGCGGTTTCAATGGTCTCCAGGTCTCGCATCTCCCCAATGAGGATGACATCGGGGTCCTGTCGCAGGACGTGCTTCAGGGCTTGCGCAAAAGACTGAGTGTCCGCGCCGACTTCCCGTTGATCCACGATCGATTTTTGGCTCGTGTGCATATACTCGATGGGGTCCTCAATCGTGATGATGTGATACTTCTTCGAGGCGTTCACATAGTCAATCATCGCCGCCAGCGTGGTGGTTTTACCTGAGCCGGTCGCCCCGGTGATGAGGACCAGCCCTTTCGGTTTGTTGCACAGGTCCGTGACGATGGGCACCGGGAGCCCAAGCTCCGCGAAGCTCTTGATGCGAAACGGCAACATCCGGATCGCCACGCCCACGTAGCCCTGCTGGACAAAGTAGTTCGCCCGAAAACGCGCCAAGCCCTCGAGCGAGAACGCGAAGTCCAACTCCTTCCATCGCTCAAAGCGCTCAATCTTTTCAGGGGTGAGCAGACTGTACGCCAGTTCGCGCACCTCCTCGCCACTGAGCACCCCGTGGTCAGTCGGGACGAGCTGGTCATCAACCCGAAGATGGGGTGCCAGATTCGCGCTCAAGTGCAGGTCAGTCGCTCCCTGCTCCACCACGAGTCGAAGGAGTTGTTCCATCGTCGGTTTGGTTGCAAGGTTCATCCCGTTAGACCTCCATGGTTCAATGTCGCTTCGCGAAAGTTATGTGGACCCCGTGAGGGCGGCAGGGTGAATCGCTGAGGAGGCTTTCTCGACCAGCTCTTCAACCGTCATCCCATCGATCGGGTTCTCGGCAATCCCACTCATCACCGTCAGCCGATCCCGAGGCTCTGGGGCGTTCACAAAGGCGAACGCCACCCGCCGACGGATCTCCTCGGCAATCTCCACCGCCTGGCGCTTGTTGCGCTCCGGCAACAAGACCACCATCTCGTTGCCGTTGAACCGACTCACGCGATCAATCGCGGTCACCGAGTCCTGGATGAGCCGGGCGACCTTCTTGAGCACGCGTTCGGCTTCCGGTTCCCCATGGCGCTGACGGAAATCGGCGAAGTCCTGGATGACAAACATGGCGAGCGCGCAGGGCCGCTGGTACATCACCGCCCGCTTGAGCTCCTCAGCCAGTCGGCTACGGAGATGCGCCTCGGTGTAGGCGCCGGTCAGCTCATCGTGAATCGCCAGCGCCTTGGTCTTCCTGAGCAGCAACTCGTTCTCCAAGGCGATGGAGGTCTGCTTGGCAAAGACCGCCACCAAATCGATGAGTTCGGGCGACCACACAAACTCCGGCTGGTGATTCCCGATCGCGAGCACCCCGACAAGGCGATTGCGAACGATGACCGGTTGCAGCGTGAGGTTCGGTCGATCGAGTTGTTCCCAGATGCTCTGCATCTGCGGCGTGGCGGGGTGCTTCGCGTCGATGAGCACGTTCGCGGAATCGAACGCCACACCGCTTAAGCATTTGGCGTCAATGCCATGCATGCGGTGCAACGTCACCTGGACCTCTTCCATGGGTTGCAAACACAGGAAGCTAAATCCCTGGTCGATCAGCGTTGCCAACCGCTCGACGACCAGATCCAGGACCACTTCCAGCTCGGCTCGACCGCTGATCAGCTCCCCAATCTGGAGCAATCCAGACAGCATCACCACCCGCTTGTGGATCTCGAGATTCATCTCGGTGGTGCGTTCCCCGAACTGCTTGAGTTCGACCATGTTGGTCCGGATCCGCGCGGTCAGCTGATTGAGGGAGCCCGTCAGCTCACCCAGCTCATCAGGCTGGCTGACCGTCAAGGGATGGTCGAATTCGCCCTCGACGAGCTGCTTGGCTTCCCGGCTGAGATGAATCACCGGGTCGACAATCTTGACGGTGAGGTAAATGCCCCCAAGGAGCGAGATCACCACCGTCAGCACGATGATCCCAATCAGCCACCAGGTCGCGCTCGTCGGATCGGCGATCAATGGAAACCACTGGTCCAGGTGATAAAACTCCCGCACGGTCGGAAAGGCGAACCACGCCGCGACACACAACAGCATCGCCACCGGCACGACGGACATCAGCAAGAACGCCCAGACCAGCTTCGACCGAATGCCGGTGGGAGCCAGTGTCATGCGACGAAGGGCCGTGAATGGACTCTTACTCATGGTGTTTCCCTCCTCGTGATTTGGTCATGACGTCGACGATTCGCTGCTCAAACTGCTCCGGGGTCCTGACCCCCTCCCCGGTCAGATGCAGACGCTTCAGCACGTTGACCATCGCAGCGAGAATATCCGTGCGGGAGAGCTTCACGCCGGAGGAAAACAGGGCGTCCTTGCCAATTTTGTCCAAGAAATCGACCTGCTCACGATTCAGGGAGGCGATGACCCGGTGAGCTCGAGTGTTAGATGACGAGTTGTGCTGACGTTCGTTTGACATCGAATTGTCGGGTCCAAAATAAAAAAACGCCCGGATCGGGCGTTTGTTCCTTTGCCGTTGTGGCAGCCCGACTACCCAGCACTAATTTTGCACTCAATTAGTGCTGGGCTCGTAGCTTTGCGCCCCATCCTTACAGACGGTTTGCCCCCAGCACTAATTTTCTGGACTCCTGGCTTCGTCGAAAAATTAGTGCTGGGCCCCGTGATGCGGGGTTGTTCAAACGACGCCTCAACTATACCTGATCGTTGATCAAATCATCAAGGGCCCTTTCCAAAAAGTGACTAAGTGACAAAGTGGCTAGGTGGCTAAGTGAGGAGGTCGCCTGCCATTCTTTGCTACTCTGCTACTTTCATAAATTTTGCTGCGCAAAATTTATCATGTGGCGAGCTCACCCCCTAAGAAGTTTTGCGGAGCAAAACTTCTAGAACCGGGTGCCAAAGCGGTGGATGCCCTGCAGCAGCCCCAAGGCAATCCAGGTCGCCACCATCGCCGAGCCCCCGTAGCTGATCAGGGGCAGCGGAACCCCGACGACAGGCAGCAGGCCCATGACCATGCCGACGTTGATCACCGCTTGGTAGGCAAGCCAGGAGACGACCGCCATGGCCAGGAACCGCCCCTGCGGTTCCACAGTGCCGAGGGCGATATGGATCGCGCGTCCCAGCACGCAGCCAAAGAGGATCACGACGGTCACCGCCCCAAGAAATCCCCATTCTTCTCCGATGACGGAAAAGAGAAAGTCCGCATGGCGTTCGGGCAAGAAATTCAACTGATTTTGGGTGCCCGCCATCCAGCCGCGCCCGAAGAGCTGCCCGGAGCCAATGGCAATCTTTGACTGGATGATCGTATAGCCGGCGCCGAGGGGATCCGCGTGGGGATTGAGAAAGACGACCAGCCGCAGTCGCTGATACTCTTTCAAGAGGTGCCATCCCACGGGCAGCACACCCAGCCCCGCGACAGCCATGAACACCAGATGCCGCCTCGACAGGCCTGCCACCCACACGGTACCAAGCCACATCACGCCGAGCACAGAACTCGTGCCGAAGTCAGGTTGGAGAAAGATCAACAGTGCCGGCACGCCCACCACGCCGGCTGAGACTAGCAGGCTTCGGGTTGGCAAGGGAACCGGCTGGGTCGCGAGGTAACGGGCGAGACAGCATGCCGTGGCAAGCTTCGCCAGCTCCGAGGGCTGCACGCTTAAGCCCCAGACAGTCAACCATCGGGCGGCTCCAAGCTTCAC
>Ga0209399_10002009_pt1 | contig 10136 bp, 10 predicted proteins | sample OV2TP3_FD_184130 | JGI IMG/M metagenome (GOLD analysis project Ga0209399, IMG submission 184130) | Hot spring microbial communities from Beatty, Nevada to study Microbial Dark Matter (Phase II) - OV2 TP3 (SPAdes) (version 3) | ecosystem: Environmental > Aquatic > Thermal springs > Hot (42-90C) ... | reverse complement strand
GTCGTGGCCCGCTACCAGGGTAGGGGCACAATGGCTGAGGAGATGCCCCATGCCTATAAAGATGTCGCTGAGGTGGTGGAGACGATGGACCGGGCGGGGATCTCAAAGAAAGTAGCCCGCTTTCGGCCTGTAGGGGTGATTAAGGGGTAGCCGCGACCGAAGAATTGACTTAGCCATTGTGATCTGCTAGTAGAAAAAAAATGCTTTCATAGGAGGGTTCGATGACCTATGTAATCGCTGAGCCTTGCATAGATGTAAAAGACACGGCCTGTGTTGATGTCTGCCCGGTGGATTGCATTCATCCGACAAAAAATGAGCCTGAAGAGTTTGAAAAAGAGAACAAGCTCTATATCGATCCTGAGGAGTGCATCGATTGCGGGGCCTGTGAGCCGGTTTGTCCGGTAGAGGCCATCTTTGAGGAGGCGGCGGTCCCGGAGAAGTGGAAGCACTTTATTCAGATCGACGCTGACTGGTACAAAAAGAAAAAGGGATAAGCGCCAACCATTCCATTCACGAACCGAGGGGAATCTTCCCCCTCGGCCTCTCTTTCCCCCCTCATAACCCAAAAAACGCTAATAGCCTCCAGAGAAACTCTTTTCTTATTCTCGCCAAAAGAGTATAGAGGATCACATAAAACATGGTCCTAGTCCTTAAGAATGAGCAGATGGACGGCCTGGTCCCGATGGGCGAGGAGATCGAGGTCATCGAGGCGGCCTTCCGCGAGTTAGGAGAAGGCGTGGCCGTAAACTCGCCACGGGCCAGGCTAAGGGTCCCGTGGAAAGAGGAAGGCGGTCAATATTACTTCAACAATATTATGGGTCTTGTGCCGGGGATGAAGTCCATGGCGCTACGCATCGACTCCAGCTTCTCCAAGGAGGTTCAGGTTGGGGGCTCCAAGCGGAGGGTGTATCCGGGAGACTTCATCGGTCTGGTTTTCTTGTTCGACATGGATACCTGCGAGTTGCTCGCCATCATGGACGACCACGTGCTTTCGACCATGCGGGTGGGTGCGACGAGCGGTGTCGCCACGAAGTATCTGGCCCGCGAGGAATCGAGGGTAATGGGGTTGCTCGGCTCCGGCGAACAAGCCCGCACTCAGTTGACTGCGGTCGCCGCTGTGCGGCCTATAACAAAGGCAAAGGTCTACAGCCCAACACGAGAAAATCGGGAGCGGTTTGCGCGCGAGATGAGCTTGCGATGCGGCGTGGAAGTGGTCCCGGTCGCATCAGCGGAGGAGGCGACCCGCGGCAGCGATGTCGTGACGGCGGCGACCAACACAGTGGAACCTGTTGTGGAGGGGCGCTGGCTGGAAGACGGGGCGCACGTGAACAGCATCGTCGGAGGCGACGGCTATCTGCCGCGGCGCGAGCTCGATGACGAGGTCATCCGCAGAGCCGGGCTTATCGTCGTAGGCTACAAGCCGCAAATCTTCCTCGATCGCCAGGCGGAATTCGCTGAAAGGCTCGACCGAGGGTTGGTCAAAGCGGACGATCTCCACGAGCTCGGGGAGCTGCTCACCGGAAAGTGCCGCGGGAGGAAAGACGATAAAGAGATCACGCTGTTCAAGAACAACACGGGGATGGGGATCCAGTTTGCGGCGACGGCCAGAAAGGTTTACGAGAAGGCGCGCGAGAAGGGAATAGGCACGGAGCTCCCGCTGGAACTCTTCATGACTCGGAGGGGCAACAGAGCTTATTCCCCGTAGCCCTGGCTGCGCTTCGGCCTCTGTCTGCTCACGGCGCAACCGACGGGCCCTGTACAGTCACTGCTGCGACGCCGGTATCCAACTCTCCGCAATGCTTCTTTTCTTTACTCCAGAAAGCCAACTCTCCTCTTCCCTCACAACGTGAACAGGCAGGCCCAGTCTCACGAGCCTTCTGAGATACCTTTGCTGTAAGTTGACAGGAAAGCCACACCGGGTTTGAAAGCCCCTTCTTGCTTTTATTCTCTGAAGTCCCAAGAGCGTTAGCATTACCTCTGCCTGCTTATCATAGAACTCAAAGAACCTGCCCACCTGAAAGAACAGGAATGAGCCCGGGCACTTTCTCAAAAAGAACCGATACTGCCGCTTCAAGCTACAAAGCGTTGCCGGACCCTGATCGATCCTCTTCAGTTTCCCTTGTTGCCACTCAAAGAACCGCCCCAACCACGCAAACCGACCCAAGAGTTTTCCCCTAAGCCGATAGGCGTTCGCCACCTTCAGGTGCGCCCAATATGATGACCAAGTAGCCGTGAGTTTCTGCAGCCCGGCACTGTCAAATCTGACTCGGCTCGCTCCCGAGGATGTCTCCCGGCGCTCCAAGAAAGGAAAATGAGAGTTGTCGTTTAGTAAGGAAAGGTGTCCCTGTAAAGCGGCTATGTTTTTCAAACATTACATGTCAGACGCCGCCTCCTTGAGAGGTATCTTCGAGCAACAGCGCACGAAAGCCGGCCTGTCGAAAGTGCTCGTCAGTTGTCAGCGCTTCTGAGAGGGCGCGCTCACGCATGACCACAAAGGAGGCACAATCTGTCAAGCCCCAGTCTTTGTCGGGCCGGCTCCGGTACAGATCCAACGCAGCAGTGAAGAGCTTAGAAGAGGCGGGGATGATTTCGACCAGAGGGCTCGCTTGGAGAGTTGCGATCACTTGCGCTGCCTGGACCCGAAATCTGACCACTGCCAGTCCGTCGGCAATTTCCACCAGGACGAACTCGGTAGTCATGAGTCGCCGTCTGTCTACCGCGAGCTTCTGTTCCCACCGGACTGCTGCCGCGTGCCATTGATCACGAGTGTTGATGAGCGCATTGACGTAGGCAGTGTCCAGAAAGAGGGGCTCAAGGTCAGGTCCCACCGCTGTCGTCCTCCAGGCGGCCATGTGCGTACCAACTATGGCGAGCCGATAAGTCCGTGATGCCCATGTCGGTTGCCAATCTAAGGATCTCTGTTAGAGGGTATGCCCCCTTCTCGCCTGTCTCCTTTCCTTCTTCCTCGCGTTCGATGGTCACCACATACCGCGCGTTTGGTTTCAAGTCGACCGGCTCCTCAGGGCGAAGGACCTCCCCGTCGAAGACGGCGCGAACGCTCTTGGCCATTGATTTCCCCTTTCTACATTAAGTGTAGGGCTTGATGAAATTGTTCCGGTCTCATTTCTGCCCTTGCGTATTCCGCAGATGGTCGATAACGATTAGGATTCTTTCCGAAGTCTTGGGACAAGTCAAGGACAGCAGAGGAGAGGATCCTGGCAGGCGCTTCGGAAAGAAATTCATTGAGCGAAAATGCAGGCTGTCAGGCGGTATGGGGATTGAATGGTCAGTAAGCCTCAGGGCAGCGTCCAGTTTTGGAAAAGTAAAGATTCGACCCTATCCCCCGCGCCATGACCCCAATTTACTTTGACTTTCGTCTAAACAGCCAGCCGATAGGTAGGGCAGAAGGGAACATGGAAGTTGCCCCTTAGTAGGGTAAAGGCGGCGTAGATTAGGGCTGGAGGTGCACATAACGTCTCCCCCTCACATATCCGGCTTGACGCTATTCTTAGCGCACTCTTCCTCGATCGCCAGGCGGAGTTCGCTGAAAGGCTCGACCGAGGGTTGGTCAAAGCGGACGATCTCCACGAGCTGGGCGAATTGCTCATCGGAAAGTGTCGCGCGAGAAAAGACGATAAAGAGATCACGCTGTTCAAGAACAACACCGGGATGGGGATCCAGTTTGCGGCGACGGCCAGAAAAGTTTATGAGAAGGCACGGGAGAAAGGCATCGGCACGGAACTCCCGTTGGAGCTTTTCATGACGCGGCGGGGCGAGAAAGCCTACTCGCCTTAGAAGCAGAAGGTGAAAGAGTTAATCGGATTCTCGATTAGTGGTTCAATCTAAAATCGCAAATCGAAAATCTAAAATGCCACGGGTGTATCATTCTTGCTACTGAGGCGTAGCAGAAATGCTACGTTAGACCATCAGACCGTAGGCCCGATCAAATCGATCTCCAAAGAATTCCTGCGTAATTTCAGCACATTATTCATGTGGGCGCGCATCTACCAAAATTGGCATGGCGCTTGCGCTGCCCTCTATAACCAGTGCTTGCCTAGAGCGAGAAAGTAGGGTTGACAGGTCATCATGACCGTGGAATAAGGCAGGAGTCTGATGGTTTGCCAGCCGATCCTGGTTCGGCAGCAACGTTGAGGGGTAATTCTTTTGGCCCGACCGGGTTCGTTCCTGGCCGGGCTCTGTTATTTTAGACTTGTGGTGAGCGTAGTCGAACCATTGCCGATTTTGGATTTTAGACTAACAAAAAAGGACCTGACATTCGCGATACAAATCGTGCTTGACGTAGCAGAAGGAGCGAAGGATCAAAAAGGTAATCAGCGCTTGGTCTTTTTTTCTTGGTGCCTGATGTAGAGGGCAAAGATGGCGGCAAAGATGAAAACAGCCACCGCGATAGCGGCGATATAGTCCATGTTAACTTCCTTATCGAGCGGGGTCACATAGTAGGCTATGGCTATTAAACCGGCCGAGAAACTCACGGCGATCGCAAGAGCTACGAAATTGACTTCCTCCACCACAAATGTCCCTACTGCTGTCGTAGTAAGAAGGTATTTTCCACGTCAAAAATTACCTGGCCCAACGCCTTCCTCCGTTCCCAGTTCACACAGAGCGATTATACCATAAAGCCGCAGGAGTCAAACCAGGACGAATTTTTGGGGGAGATCAGGTTGATCAAGTGGTTTTTAGATGGAGGGATCTATGAATGAAAAAATCATTGGCCTTGTTCTAGGCGCATTACTCTTGGCTCTTAATAGCCTTCCGGCCGAGGCGCAGCAACCCCCCAGCCTGGCCCGGGTCGGTGTCTTAGCGGGCGGGGGCTCCGCCTTCCACGCCGGCTTGGAGCCCTTCCGGCAAAGGCTGCGGGAACTCGGCTACGTGGAGGACCAGACCATCGCCCTCTTGGTGCGAAACGCCGAGGGCCGGGCCGAGCGCTATCGGGAGCTGGCCGCCGAACTGGTCCAGCTCCGGGTGGACGTCATCGTAGTTCAGGGCAATGCTGCTCTCGTCGCCCTCAAGCAGGCCACACAGACGATCCCCATCGTGATGGCCAACATCGGCGATCCGGTGGGGGCCGGTTTCGTGGCCAGCCTTGCCAGACCCGGGGGCAACGTCACCGGGCTGTCCAACATGGCTGAGGGCGTCAGCCAGAAGTGGGTGGAACTGCTCAAGGAGGTGACACCCAAGGCCACGCGCCTGGCCGTCCTCTGGGACCCCCGGAACGTTGCGCACGCGAGCATGTGGAGGGAGATCCAGGTGGCGGGCCAGGCGCTGAGGGTGACGCCACTGGCCTGGGAGGTGCGAGGGCCCGACGAGATCGAGCAGGCCTTTTCAGCGATGGGCACCGAGAGGATAGGCGCCCTCATCCTCCCTCACCCCGTCGCCGGCGAAAATCGGCGCCTGATCGTGGGCCTCGCGGCTAAGCACCGGCTGCCCGCCATCTACCCCTTTCGAGAGTTCGCGGAAGCAGGTTGCCTCATGAGCTATGGACCGAATAACGCCGACTTGTGGCGGCGCGCTGCCAGCTACGTGGACAAGATCCTCAAAGGCACCAAGCCCGCCGACTTGCCCGTCGAGCAGCCGACGAAGTTCGAATTAGTGATCAATCTGAAAACCGCTAAGCAGATTGGCCTGACGATTCCGCCCAACGTACTCGCAAGAGCGGACAAGGTGATCAAGTGAAACAATTTTGGATTTTTGATTTTGGATTTTCGATTGGGGAATCTAAGAGCAAGAAAGTTTTCTGTCTGGTTCTTTGCGCTGTGCTCTTGGCTCTTAGCTTCCCCGTTGAGGCGCAGCAGCCAGGGAAGGTTTACCGCATGGGCTATCTATCAGCCGGCCCCGGGATCAGGCTTACCGAAGAAACATTCCGACAAGCTCTGCGCGACCTCGGATATGTTGAGGGACAGAACATCGTCATTGAGTGGCGATTTTCCAAAGGGAAGCTCGACCGATTGCCGGAACTTGCGGCCGAGCTGGTTCGTCTCAAGGTCGACATCATCGTGGTGACCAGTGTGCAAGGCGCCCTGGCTGCCAAAAAGGCTACCCAAACCATCCCCATCGTCTTTGCGATCGCTCAAGATCCCATAGGGAGTGGACTCGTTACCAGCCTCGCACAGCCAGGCGGAAATGCGACGGGAGTGACCGACTTTGCACGGGAGTTGGCTGGCAAGCGGCTGGAGCTACTCAAGGAGACCGTTCCAAAGGTCTCCCGTGTGGCTATCCTCTTGTGGAAACCGGCCGGTCCAGACTATGCCCCCGAGAGGAACGAAATCGAGGCCGCGGCTCGGGCTTTGGGAGTCCAGCTTCAGCCGGTGGAGGTACGAGGGCCCGACGATCTAGAGAACGCCTTCTCGGCAATGACCAGGGGACGCGCCGGAGCTTTTATCGGGCTGACAGACACGAGGTTTGGCGGTAATCGAAACCGGATCGCAGAGCTAAGTGCGAAGAACCGTCTGCCTGCAGTGTACCAAGACAGGGCGTTTGTGGAGGCTGGCGGCTTGATGTCCTATGGGACTAACCGTACCGAGTGGCGGCGGCGCGTAGCATCCTATGTGGACAGAGTTCTGAAGGGCGCCAAGCCGGCCGACTTACCGGTCGAGCAGCCGACGAAGTTTGAGTTTGTCATCAATCTGAAGACAGCTAAGCAGATTGGCCTGACGATTCCGCCGAATGTGCTCACCCGGGCGGACAGGGTGATAAGATGAATTTTGGATTTTCGATTTTGGATTTTAGATTAGGCGCCCAAGGCATGACTAAGACGTCGCGAACCGCACTTGTTTGGTTTCGATCCGACAGTCCAAAATCGGCAATCCAAAATCCAAAATGGCTGGGGCTTTCGATATTCGCTTTCGTGCTTGTGGTAGCTGGGGCTGCGGCTCAGGCGCCGCAGCCGGCGAAAGTTCCCCGGATTGGATTTGTGGCGCCGCTTTCGCCAGCTTCTGAGTCTGCTCGCATCGAGCCATTTAGGCAAGGGTTGCGAGACCTCGGGTATATTGAGGGGACAAATATTCTGGTTGATTTTCGCTACGCGGAGGGAAAGCCAAATCGTATTTCGACACTCGTGGCCGAACTCGTGCAGCTCAAGGTAGATATTCTAGTCGCCGAAGGTCTATCAGCAACCCGCGCAGCTAAGAAGCTGACCAAGATGATACCCATCATCACAGTCACTTCCGCGGATCTAGTCACGGCTGGGATAGTCGATAGCTTGCCGCGCCCCGGCGGAAATATCACAGGGCTCACCAGACTCACCCGAGACCTAAGCGGGAAACGGCTGGAGTTGTTTAAGGAAACGGTTCCAAGAATGTCGCGCATCGGAATCCTTTTGGCTACGGGCGCCACCACCGAAGCGGCGGCTATGGGTTTTAAAGAGTATAAGGTTGCGGCGCCCGCATTAAAGATTGAGCTTCAACTCCAAGAGGTACGAGGTCCAAACCCTGATTTGGCTGGCGCATTTGAAGCTTTTGCCAGAGAGCGTGCACAGGGCGTGATTGTCAGCATTAGTCCTCTGATTCGACGTCACACCAAGGCGATTGTGGATCTTGCCATGATGAACCGACTGCCTTCGATGTACGAAGCAATCAATTTCGTCGAGGCCGGTGGGCTCGAGTCATATTCAACCAATGATGCTGACGTTTTTAGGCGGGCGGCTACTTATGTGGACAAGATTCTCAAAGGCACGAAACCAGAGGATTTGCCCGTGGAGCGTCCCACGAAGTTTGATTTCGTGATCAACCTCAAAACGGCCAAGCAAATCGGCCTGACCATTCCGCCCAACGTGCTGGCGAGAGCGGACAAAGTGATCAGATGACAGTACTTAGTAACGAGTACTGAGGACTGAGGTCGGATGAAGAAAAACTTAGTACTCATAACTCAGTACTCAGCTCTTTGCTGGGGAGGAGCGATGAGAAAGATTTTTCTGTGGCTTCCAATCATCGCTGTGCTAGGTGGGGTGACAATCGCCCACGCGCAGCAGCCGAAGAAAGTCCCCCGAGTAGGCTTTCTTGTTCCTGGCTCCCCTTCCTCTTACTCAGCCCGTATCGAGGCATTCCGCCAGGGTCTGCGGGAACTTGGCTATGTTGAGGGACAGAACATCATCATTGAGTATCGCTACGCTGAGGGAAAAAGCGATCGGTTCCCCGTGCTCGCGCCTGAGCTGGTCCGGCTCAAAGTTGACGTGATCGTTACGGGAACCACACCAGCGATCCAGGCCGTTAAGAACACGACCAGCACGATCCCCATCGTCATGGCAGAGGTAGCAGATCCGGTTGCCGTCGGATTCGTCGCTAGCCTGGCGCGGCCAGGTGGGAATATTACGGGGTTGACCACTTTGTCCCCTGACTTGGATGGGAAACGATTGGAACTGGTCAAAGAAATATTGCCGAAGGTCACACGAGTAGCTTACATCTGGGATCCGGCTAATTTGGCCCAGAGAATCAGATTCAAAGAGGTACAGGGTGCAGCCCAGGCATTGGCGATCACCCTTCAATCCCTGGAGGCTCGAAATCCCAAAGAGCTAGAGAGCGCTTTCGAGGCCGCGATTCGGGAACGGCCGGGCGCTCTTATGGTGCCAAACCCAACGGTCCTTGCCTACGGAAGACAGATCGCAGACTTCGCGGCACAAAACCGGTTGCCGGTGATTTATGACACAAGAGAGCATGCGGAGAAGGCTGGGGGCCTCCTGTCCTATGGACCGAACTTTGCCGACCTGCTCCGCCGCGCTGCAACTTACGTTGACAAGATCCTGAAAGGAGCCAAGCCGGCGGACTTGCCGGTTGAACAACCGACGAAGTTCGAATTCATCATCAATCTAAAAGCTGCGAAGCAGATCGGTCTGACCATTCCACCCAACGTGCTGGCAAGGGCGGACAGAGTAATTAGGTGAACAGTGAAAAGTGAATAGTGAATGGAAAGCAGCGAGCCGCGAAAGATAGGAGACAAGCAATGAGTAAAAAAGTCATTCGTCTTGCGCTTACCGCTATGCTCTTTGCTCTTAGCTTTCCGGTTGAGGCGCAGCAAACGGCCAAGAAGGTACCCCTTATTGGGTTCCTTCGCTCCGGCTCGCCATCTTCTGCTGCTCTCCAGAACGAGGCATTGCGCCAGGGTCTGCGTGACCTGGGATATATCGATGGCAAGACTATAGCTATCGAGTACCGGTATGCCGAAGGAAAGCCTGACCGCCTCCCAGAACTCGCAGCCGAGCTGGTTCGGCTAAAAGTTGATGTCATTCTTCTATCGGGAAGTGACTCAATCCGCGCTGCCAAGCAACCAGTACGATCCCAATCGTTGTGGGAAATGCTGGTGATCTTGTTGGGGCCGGGCTGGTTGCCAGCCTTGCTAAACCAGGAGGTAACATCACAGGGTTCTACTACTATTTCGCCCGACTTGAGCGGGAAGCGGCTGGAGCTGCTGAAGGAAGTTGTTCCCAATGTGTCAAGGGTGGCTGTTATTTGGAATCGTCAAGTAGGTGGCACCACCGAAGAGCAAGTGAAACAGACGGAATCTGCTGCGCGTCAGTTCAAGTTGAAAATTCAATCAGTGGTGGTGCGAGACCCTTCTGAATTTGAGGGCGTCTACGCCACGATGACTAAACAGGGAGCCAACGCGGTCATTATCATCCGGGACGCGTTAACTCTGTTTCACAGAAAAAAGCTCGCGGAGCTTGCGGTCAAGAATCGCTTGCCGTCGATGTGTGAGGGGCAGGAGTTTGTCGATGACGGTTGTCTTAAGGCATACGGGCCGGATCTGCTATACCTGTGGCGCCGCCGTTTTTGTGGACAAGATTCTCAAAGGGACCAAGCCGGCCGACCTACCGGTGGAGCAGCCGACGAAGTTCGAGCTGGTGATCAATCTGAAAACCGCAAAGCAGATCGGGCTCACGATTCCGCAGTCGGTGCTGTACCGGGCGGATAAGGTCATAAAATGATTTTCGATTGCCGATTTTTGATTTTAGATTGAGGAGAAAGCACATGGATAAGAAATGTTCGATCCGATTTATGTATTCTCGCTCCGACAATCGCAAATCTAAAATCCAAAATCTAAAATGGGCGGGGTTTGTTGCCATCCTCGTCTTGCTCGTGGGGTGTGTGGGAATGGCCGAGGCGCAGCAGCCGAAGAAAGTCCCA
>Ga0209399_10002003_pt1 | contig 10151 bp, 13 predicted proteins | sample OV2TP3_FD_184130 | JGI IMG/M metagenome (GOLD analysis project Ga0209399, IMG submission 184130) | Hot spring microbial communities from Beatty, Nevada to study Microbial Dark Matter (Phase II) - OV2 TP3 (SPAdes) (version 3) | ecosystem: Environmental > Aquatic > Thermal springs > Hot (42-90C) ... | reverse complement strand
CTCCCAGGGGCCGGGCCTGGGGGTGGAACTCGACGAGGCCGCGGTGAGGGCCTACTCCGTGGACGGGTGGGGATAACCGGGGTTGCCGTGTCACTCAGGTCGGCCGGCCCCCTTGGAGGTCATGCTTTACGGCCAGCGCTGCGTGTAGCGATCGCAGATTCGGAGGAGAAAGCCGTCGTAGTGAAGGGGGTCTCCAACTTGCGGAGCGGGCGAAGTAGTTACCAGCCGCGTTTTCTTGAGATTATTGATGTTGTCATGCTCGACCAAGATCGCGCCGTTGGCCTCCAGGCCAGCCATCTGATTCAGCGCTGAGTGAGTCTGCAAAGTACCACCTCAGGACGGGCTACCTCCCACGCAGGTTGAAGTGATTGATCGGGAGTGTCAGCGCATCGATGGCTCGGTTCAGAAGAAGGCGCGTCTCTTTCTTCATAGGTTCAGGTGGAAGCCGCGACTAAACTCAAACGGTCCGAGGTCTCCCTGAACCAACGCTCAAGGTCCCTCACGGCCTGCTCGGACGCGAAGCCGTCACAAGGCCCCTGGAGCTTCCTGATGTCGTCAATTAACACCTCGGCGAGAGCGGGGTGATAGCGCCGCCATTCGACGTCCTGAGTCTCATCTTCGTACAGACCTCGGGCCTCAAGTGCGGTCAGCGAAAGATATGCGTTGATTGTCTTGCTGAGGTTCTTCTTCTCCTCGTCATTCAAAACCTTGCCACCGTCCAGCCCTTCGGCCACGCGCGTGAAGGCGATGGCTGCTGGGCGATACCATGAGTACTTCAGCTCAAGGGCAAACTGGGCGGTGCGCACATTCCGAAACACCATGGTCACGTACTCATAGCCCTGCCCGCTCCGTACCAATTCGGCACCCCACCACAAGCGTGACAAGGCGTTTCGCAGTAGCTCTCCGTCATACCGCATTAGCGTGACCTTCCCGTCCTCGGCCCAGCGCCGGATGACGTACCTTCGGCCTACCGTCATAGCCAGCCACGTCCAGATCCGACGATCGCTAGCGGTCCGCCGAGACACACGAAACACGTAATGGAGGCGAGGCGCCAGCCACGCGTCGAGTTCTTTCTCATCGATTTCGAGCAACAAAGCGTGCTCGAACAGACCGCGCACGACTTCTTCGTCCCACTGTTCCGAAACTGGCTCGATGTGCTTCGTCAGGTCTGGAAGAGGCCCGCCTCGAAGGAACTCTGGCGTCAGCACCGCGGCTATGTCACCTTTGGCGCGATGCAGCGTGTTCATTCGCTCCTCCCTCTCGTCTCGGCCGCGCGAATGGCTTTCTGGATCAACGTATCCGTTCCTACGAGATCCTGAACCGCCGTGCCGAGGCGCGACACGAGGTTGCCGATTAACTCTCCCGATCTCAACTGCATGGCAGCCTGGCCGATTCGGTCATCTCCGGGGATCTCGGGAAACACCCGTGGAAGTAATTTCCGCAGCACCGCCTGCTTCCACGGGTCGCCGGGCTGCTCGATGACACCCTCGTCCTCGCCCATTTCGACGTCCGCCAAAGCGACAACGAACAACTGAACCCACACCGTCTGGGCGATGATCGCATTGGCGAGATGCCTGATGACCGCGTCCCCCCCTCTCTCGCCCCGGCTCTTCAGAGCGGCCCGGAGCTGTTCGTATCGCTCGTTGAGCCAGAGAGTCGGCCTCTCGCCCTGAGGATCGAGATGGAAAACATCAGCAGGGTGCTGATTACGCCAGTGATTGGTGGACGTTCGGAAGTCCTGCCAACGGATACGGAGTGCACCTTCGGGTCGCCGCTTCTCCTCGAAGACGAACACTGCCACGGGCGCCTCGGCGATCACTGCACCCTGGTAGGCCCCATACCGCCTTGCCAACTCGTCATCGCCTACGATCTCCGTAGCCCGGACGAGGCGGGCGACGAGCCGGACGTTGTCCCGCACCTCGTCCCGACGAATCAGAACATCCCCCCTCCAGCGACCAGGGCTCGTCGGCTCAAGCCGAGCAGCGCGACGGAACTTGCCCGCGGCACACTGGACGGATACGAGCAAGAGGACATCTTCCTTCCATGAGGAGGTTTTGGGCAGAACACGTTCTAGTTCCGCTACCGGCAGATGGGCATCGAGCTGAATCCTCAGCTGCCCCCAACGTACGTCAGGGTTGGTCAAGTACACCGTCGTCCCGATGCCATCCCCATCCTCCGACGACACCCTCTCGGCCTCTAACTCAACGCCCTCTTGGGACGGGTCCCAGAAATCAGCTATCTCTAGCGCGAGCGCCTTGGACACTGGATGCGGATCGAGCTTTATAGCAGTCGGCATCAGCTTGTTCCCCTTTCCTCAGTCACTTCCTGCCAGGCAAGGTCTAGTCGGGCCCGGCACATGTCTGCCGCCGCCAGGTGACTTGAGGGATCGGATATGCCGCGAAACGTGATGCGCTTCATACCCCGCTCCAGAATGAAACTCTCTCCGTTTTTCTCCACATCACCGTCAGCTACTTCAAGTGACCTCCAAGCTACCCTGGGCCGAGAACCGCTTTCCACGTCGAGCCACAGGCGGGGGGCGATTGCCCAGCGCCTCTTGCGATCATTCACGTGGATCTCCCCCTCAAGCTGCCAAACTCCGTCGATGAACTTGGACTCGACCCGTCTCAATGTGGCCGGTGGGATCTCCGGAGGCGGTCCGCCTTCGATCTGGAGCAACCGCCGTAACTCCGGTGGTGGGTCCTCTTCGCCTACCTCAGGAGGGCTGATCACCTCCCGCAGTGCGGTAGTGATTGCACGGTGAAGCTCGTCTAGGCGAGCGCCAGATCCGCGCTTGTACTTTTCGCGAAGCTCCTCGTTGAACTGCCACCTGTCGTGAGCGGGAGGTTCGGCAAGACGGAGGAATTGGTCGGCGGCCCGGTGAACGGGCTCGCTCCCGACTGCTTCCCCGGCCAAGAATACCGCGTGAAACGGTCGGCCTCCGACCACGATGCCGGCTTGGGGCAAATAACGGATGACCATCCCCCGCCCGCGAATCATTGCTACGGTGTTCAGTAGCCGATCCTCGGGGTCGTCCTCGGACTCCGCGAGGCGAACCAGCAACAAACAATGACTCTCAAGTTCGTCGTGCGCGGCCAGATCACGCACCTCCGGCTTAGTCGGCGGAATCGTTAAGGGAACGATGACCCGCACTACATCACCGGGTTCTGCAATCTGTTCCGCCACTCGGTCTTCCTTGTGACGTTCCAGCGCTTCCCAGTCTGGGCGAACGTACTTTCGCGGGACGATGGAAATTCGATCCACGAGGACATCGTCCACGATCAATTCGACGGAAATGTCCAGCGGGCCAGTCGGCGACTTCATCGCCATCGCCGGCCAGAAGTTCTCGGCCGCCGCCCTCGTCAGCTTCGCAACGATTTCGCTGGGATCGGCACCGGCCTCCGCCTGAGGATCTTCAAACCCTACGATCAGGATGCTGGTACCGAGCGGTTGCTGCTCGTCGATCCCTTCTGGAACGGGAAGCCGACGAAGGTAGAGGTTATCGAGAAGTTCGTCGGCATCCCACAGCGAGTTCATCTCCGGACCGCCCAACCACCCCGGACCCGCATATGCCTGCCCATCGACGACGTGCCAGGTTAGTTCGGCCTTGCCGATCAGCCGCGACCTCGCCACCTCTCCCTGAGCATTCCCCACGGCAACGTGGGAACCGAAGACGACCGTCGAAATGCCGGAGCAGCGCCAGAGGACAGCCTTCCCGAGGCCAAACGAGCCGATGGCAGTCGGGCTCTGTTTGGCGCTGAAAAGATTGTCACGAACCAGAGCCGCGAAGGGACGATCGTCATTCTTCTCCTTGCCTTCGAGACCGGTCGTGCCGTAGTCGTCGATCCGAAGTAGGAGGAGCCGTCCTTCGTTCTCGATTCGCTCAAGGCCACCACGGAGGCGGGTGCCGAGCTTCGAACGGGTTTTTGAGGCCTCGACCAAATGGGGCCTGAGTCGCTCGAACCCCAACGCGAGCATGAATCGTTCGTAGACGTCCTTCCCGCGAGACAACTGGATCAGGGTGTAGCGCAAATGAACGGGGCCGCCTCGGGCCGCGTCCAGAGTATTCTGTCCTGTCTCTCTAACAAGGGTTTTCACGTCTGGAGGCGTTGCCCAGATGTTCGGGTTCCCAAAGTCCCTACCCCCGTCGCCGGGCGCCGGTCGGAACTGCCAAGTGGCTTCAACGACTTTTGAGTCCTTTCCCATCGCCTCTCCCCCCCCGAATGCCGAGGTCTCGGAATACCGCTCGCCAGACCCAAGGAGCGAACCCTTGTCGAGTTTCAAGATCGCGGCGATCTTCGCCAGCATGTCTGGAGGACATGGACGACGGCCGGTAAGCCAGTGGGACACCGCTCCGGGTGTCACACCGAGAGCCCTCGCCAACTGAAGCCTTGACATACCCTTGCTCTCAAGTGCCAAGGCGATCGAACCGCCATGCCCAGCTGAAGCTACAGCACGAACCCGCCTTCTCTTGTTCATATACAAGTTTGTATAATAAATTTCTCCTAGTGTCAAGTATTTTATACACCGGTCTACTTCCTGCCTCTCCCCTACCCATGGTGATTTTCAGTTGACATCACTCAACTTCTTGTGGTAAAGACGCGCCAGAGCGTATGCCCCCAAGTTTCCGAGGCACGCGCACGAGCCGATTTTCGGCCCGTTTCCACGGGATTAACGTGTGAGTGCCCGTCACACCCAAAACCGGGGGAATTCGAGGCGCAAGCTGACTTGCATAGGGCTCTTCGCCGGCGTCGGGGGCTTTGAACTGGGCCTTCAGCGCGCTGGGCACTCGGTCGTCTTGCTGAGTGAGATCGACAAGGCGGCCAAATCTGTGTTGAAGCGGCGATTCCCAGGCATCCCTATCGTCGATGACGTCCGCAACCTTAGGGAGTTGCCTCCAGAAACAGAGCTTGTCGCCGCTGGCTTTCCGTGTCAGGACCTGAGCCAGGCCGGAAAGACAACGGGCATCTCGGGTATCAACTCAAACCTAGTGGGCGAGGTCTTCCGTCTCCTGGGGCATCAGCCGGTACCCTGGGTTTTGCTTGAGAATGTTCCCTTCATGCTTCAGTTGGCGCGCGGACGAGCGATTACCCTCATCGTCGAAGAATTAGAGTCATTGGGTTATCGGTGGGCCTATCGAGTGGTCGACTCACGCGCCTTCGGCGTGCCTCAACGGAGACAGCGATTTTTCCTCTTGGCCTCGAATCGCGAGGACCCGCGCGATGTCCTCTACGTGGACGATGCCGGTGATTTGCCCAACTCTGGGCGAACACGAGGAGTCGCTTGCGGTTTCTACTGGACAGAGGGCAACCGGGGCCTGGGCTGGGCGGTCGATGCCATCCCCCCTCTCAAGGGCGGCTCCCGTGTCGGGATTCCTGCGCCGCCGGCGATCCTCCTCTCCAGGGGGCGCATTGTGACCCCCGACATCACCGACGCAGAACGGATGCAGGGCTTCCCGACCAACTGGACGAAGCCGGCGGAACTGGTAGCGCGCAAGGGACATCGCTGGACTCTAGTGGGCAACGCGGTGACCGTCCAAGTGGCTCACTGGATCGGCCGACGTTTGGCGTCCCCCAGCTTTTACAAACAGGCTGCTGATACACCCCTCACGCCTGAGGCGCGATGGCCGCGAGCGGCCTACAACGTCGGTTCAGGCAGGTTTGCCGCACATCTCTCCGCGTGGCCGGTTCGACGAAAGCAGAAGCCGCTTGCCAGATTCCTCCGTCGCTCAGTGCCGCTGTCCCTCAAAGCTACGTCCGGGTTCTTCGAGCGCGCTCGCGCGAGTTCCCTTCGTTTACCAGATGGTTTTCTCAAGGCGGTCGAGGCGCACCTAGAGCGGATGAGGCGAAAGGTCGAGCGTCGCGAGTGAGAGCATAGAGGTGCTCAAGGCCAGAGTGCAAGGCCTGCCCAAAATCCTTCTTTCCAGAGCATTTCCTCCAGACCTCGATTGAGGGTATTCTAAAATAGTTGAGGCTTGCAGGTAGCGGGACCATGTCCGCGGCTTCGAAAAGGTCAACCCGCAGCGCTCGGCGGACCCCACCGGCTTCCTCTGAAGAAGTCCGCGAGAGGATGCTCGTGACGAAGCAACGAGACACGCCTGTAGAGTTGGCCCTTCGCCGTGAACTCCACCGTCGCGGTTTACGCTACGCCATCGACAACAGTCCGATTCCAGATCAACGGCGCCGCGCGGATATAGTCCTCAGAGGTGCACGAGTCGCGGTCTTCGTTGATGGCTGTTTTTGGCATGGCTGCCCGAGACATGGCACTTGGCCGAAAGCTCACGCTGCCTGGTGGCGGGAAAAGATAATGGCGAATCGACGCCGGGACCTTGACACGGATCGACGACTTCGAAGGGCCGGTTGGCGAGTGATCCGCGTATGGTCGCACGAAAACATCACGGCTGCGGCAAACCGAATCGAAGTGATCGCGAAAAGACGGCGGCCCTGAGGGCGATCTGAGAGCCGTTGGATCTCTCCCTGGCCCATCGATGGATGATCCTGTGAGGCGGACCAATACTGGCAATGGTCCTCCGAGAACCGAGGCCGATCAGCGAAGCGCCCCTTGAGCTGGTCGAGCTGCCGGCCCCGTTGCCGGGGCCCGACGAGGTCCGGCTCCGGGTCCGGGCGTGCGGCCTCTGTCACAACCGACCTCCGCATCGTGGAAGGCGAGTTCCGGCTGCCGAAGCGCCCTGTCGTTCCCGGCCACCGGCTCGTGGAGGTGTTAGAGGCGCTCGGTCCTGGGGTCAGGCGGCTCCGGGAGGGGGATCGGGTCGGCGTCCCCTGGCTACTGGAGCCAAAACGTATGATTTTCACCAGCCGCGGAGGCGGTCCAGGCGGCGGCGCTCCTGCTTCGTCGGCCGGCCCAAGCCTGGGGGTCGTAAAACCGGGGGCATCCGCGGGACCGGCGGCGGGGGCGGGGTGAGGTCCTCGTAGAGCCGGCGCGCCTCCGGGGCAGGCCCCCGCCGCTCCGCGAGGGCGAGCACCTTCAACTCACGGCGGCCGCGGGGGAGGGTGATCCGGAGGAGGTCGCCGGGGCGGATCGGATGAGCGGGCTTGGCCGCCTCGCGGTTCAGGTCCACCTTCCCGCCGCGGCAGGCCTCCGCCGCCAGGCCTCTCGTCTTGAAGAACCGCGCGGCCCAGAGCCACCGGTCCAGGCGGACCGTGCCCCCGGGCTCGCCCCCGCCCGCCTCACCCGGCACGGTCGGCATCGGGCGGCTGGTTCAGGCGGTGCACGATCGCCATGTCGTCCCGGTACTCGATCAGGCTCAGGCCCGCGTAGTCCTGGCCGAGGCGGAGGAGGTGGGCCAGCGGAAGCCCCAGGGCCTCGGCGAGGATGACCCGGTTCGGGCCGCCGTGGGCGACGACGGCGACGCGACGGCCCGCGTGGCGGGCGAGGATCTCCCGGAACGCCGGCAGGACCCGGGCCCGCAGGCCGGCCAGGCTCTCCCCGCCGGGGAAGGTGAAGGCGTCGAGAAAGGCCATCCACTCCCGGAAGAGGTCGGGGTCCTGCGCGGCGATCTCCCGGAGGGTCAGCCCTTCCCAGCGGCCCATCGCCATCTCGCGGAGCGCCGGGAGCGCCACCGGCTCGAGGCCGAGCGCGCGCGCCACCTCGGCCGCGCTCTGGCGGGAGCGGAGGAGGTCGCTCGAGTAGAGCCCGTCGATCGGCGCCTCGGCGAGCATCCGGGCGACCCGGCGCATCTGCGCGAGACCCTCCTCGGAGAGGGAGACGTCGGTGTGGCCGACGAACCGCCCCTCGGCGCCCTCGCGGACCTCGCCGTGGCGGATCAGGTGGAGCCAGGTCGAGGCCATCAGGGCGCGCCGAGCCGGCCGAGGGCCACGACGAGCAGGAGCACCAGCCCCTCGGTGATCTCGACCGCGCCGCCGAGCAGATCCCCGCTCACGCCGCCGAGGCGCCGGGTGAGGTAACGACTGGCGAGCCACCCGAAGGCGAAGGTCCAGCCCAGGAGCGCGGCGCCCCACGGCCAGAGCAGGAGGAGCGTGAGGACGATGGCGAAGCCTGTGGCCCCCCCGAGGCCCCCGGCCGAGACGGTCAGCGTGAAGGCCTGCCCCTGCCCCTCGGCCCTGGCCGGTGGCGCCAGGCGCGCGAGGAGGACCGGGGCCAACCGGCCGAGCGTCGGGGCCAGGAGCAGGGCGCGCCAGCGAAGGGGCCCATCGAGCGCGGCCAGGGTCGTGGCCTTGAGGAGCAGGAGCAGGACGACCGCCGCCACGCCGTAGGCCCCCACCCCCGGCTCCCGCATGATGGCCAGGCTCTCGTCCCGGCTCCACCCGCCGCCGAGGCCGTCCGCGCTGTCGGCCAGGCCGTCGAGGTGGAGGCCACCGGTGAGGAGGACCCATCCGGCCAAGAGGAGGGCCGCGACCACCGCCGGGGGGAGGATGAGGGTGAGGAGGCGGTCGCCCCCGGCCAGGATCAGGCCGAGGAGGCAGCCGACGAGCGGGAAGAACGGGGCGGCGCTCCCCGGGTCCGAGGGGCCCCCCCTCCGGGGCGCGAGGGGGAGGACCGTGAGGTACTGGCAGGCGACCAGGAAGCCCCGCACCCCCGCCTCAGGTCATCACCATCCCGGCATCGACGTTGAAGGCCTGGCCCGTGACCGCGCCGGCCTCGGGGGAGGCGAGGTAGACCGCCAGGGGCGCGATCTCTTCGGGCTCGAGCATCCGCTTCTGAGGGATGGCCTGGAGCATCCGCTCGCGCATCGCCTCCACGGAGGGGGCGCCGAAGAGCCGGACGCGGGCCGGGATGGTCTCCCGGGTCATCGCCGTCTCCACCAGGCCAGGGCAGATGGCGTTCACGGTGATCCCGGTCCGGCCGAGCTCCCAGGCCAGGGCGCGGGTCAGGCCGAGGAGGCCGGCCTTGGAGGCGCTGTAGGCGGTGGTGAACGGCGTGCCGATCTTCCCCAGGACCGAGCTGACGTTGATGATCCGGCCCCAGCTCCGCTCGAGCATCCCCGGCAGGACCGCCTTGATGCAGCGGAAGGCGCCGTGGAGGTTGACGTCGATGACGCGGCTCCAGGTGGCCTCGTCCAGCTCGGTGAAGGGGATGATCCGGTGGATCCCCGCGCCGTTGACCAGGATCTCCACGGGGCCGAAGGCGGAGCGGGCGGCCTCCACGAGCCGGCCGACGTCGCCGGGTTGGGTGACGTCCACGCCGACCCCGCGGGCCCGGCCACCGGTCGCCTCGATCTCGCCGGCGACCCGCTCGACCTCGTCGGCGCTCCGGGCGGCCACCACCACCTGAGCCCCCTCGCGGGCCAGGGCCAGGGCGATGGCGCGGCCGATCCCACGCCCCCCGCCGGTGACCACCGCGACCCGCTCCTTCAGCCTCATGGAGGGTTCCGCATCAGACCAACGGGAGGTCAATCGGGATCAGCCGGCGGGCGAGCGGGTCGACGCCCAGGCCGAGCCCTTCGAGGGTCATGGCTCCGAGCAGCGCGGGGGCGCTCTCCGCTCCGAAGACGACCAGGGAGGGCGCCTGGCGGCCGTTCACGTTCACGAAGAAGTCGGCCTTGCCGACCTGACAGCTTCCCCGTCGGCCGTCGGCCATGACGAAGCGCCGCTCGTCGAACGGCTCGATGCCGATCGAGGTCAGGAGCGATCGCGGGAGCTGGCTGTAGGCCGCCCCGGTATCGACCAGGCAGTCCACCGTCGCCACCCGGTCGGGATGGCGGGGGTTGACGATCGTGACCTTGACCGAGAACGTCCCCACGGTCTCTCTACCGCGCCGCCTCGAGGCGCCTCACGCGCTCCTCGATCTCCGCCGATCTTGTCTCCAACGCCTCAATCCGCCGCTCAAGCTCGGCATAGGAGAACTTGATCATGGCGCTGAGCTCCCGCTGGGAGCGAAGGATGTCCTCGCGGAGGTTCTCCTCGACCCGATCGAGGCGCTCGGAGAGTGACGAGACCCCTTCCGCGATGAGCTGCATCCGCGACTCGATACGCTCCGCGACCACGTCGAAGTGTCGCCGGGTCTCGTCGAGGTACGTCCTCAGCTCGGGATCGATCGGCATCGGCTACACCGGGTAGACGCCGTTCCGCCGGGCCGGGAACTCGGCCCGCTTGGACTCGGCGTAGGCCAGGCGCTTGATCAGCTCGGCGCGGAGGGCCGAGGGCGGGACGATGTCGTCCACCAGCATCTCCGAG
>Ga0209399_10002002_pt1 | contig 10152 bp, 7 predicted proteins | sample OV2TP3_FD_184130 | JGI IMG/M metagenome (GOLD analysis project Ga0209399, IMG submission 184130) | Hot spring microbial communities from Beatty, Nevada to study Microbial Dark Matter (Phase II) - OV2 TP3 (SPAdes) (version 3) | ecosystem: Environmental > Aquatic > Thermal springs > Hot (42-90C) ... | reverse complement strand
CGCCGCTGGCGGTCGGCAACGAACCTGGAGATCAGGAAGAAGCGGAATGAAGGATCACGCGGCGTTGTCTCAGGGCACTTGACGACACACCTGCGACATCCATTCGAAAACCTGGAAGATGAAGGCTGGCTGGAGAGCGCCGGGTCAGTCGGTCTGCCCAGGGGTCAGCTCGTGGGGGCGACTCGGAAAGCCGGATTCTGCGCGAGCTGCTGCACTTTGCGCGCGGGTTGGACGGGCGACTCGCCACCAGATGAGCGCATGAGCGAGCAGGGCTCCGAAGCCGTCGAGGAGGACGTCGCGGAAAGAGGCGCCGCGGTTGGCGACAAAGAACTGGTGCCCTTCGTCCACCAATGCGTAGCCAACGGCGAGGGCCAAGGCAGCCAGAGCCCACGATTGCTTCCATCCTGTGCGGCCGCCACGGACGCCACGAAACACCAGCCACCCAAGGACAAAGTACTCCGCCACGTGGCCCAACTTGCGGATTCCCAGGTGAATCAGGTCCAGTGTGGCGGGGGAAGCCTTCGGAAGCAGCCACTGCAGCAGCGGCATCAGGATGACGGAGGTCTGCTGGCCGGAGAAGTAAGAGGTCGAGAACAGCCAAGCCACAACGGCCCACACCAGGGCGGGCCACCAGTGCGAAATCCAATGGGTATTTGGCGATGGATGCATATGCGGCGCTGGAGTCACCGTCCGTCGAACCAGGCAACGGATGCCAGCCACTTCAGGATAGCGCAGAAACAGGAAAAAGGGGACGCCGTGAATGCGTCCCCTTGTTCTAACCAGCAAGAATGCCACCTAGCGGGTGCGTGAAATGAAGCGGCGGAGAGGCAGCAGCGCCGCGAGGCCCAGGAGGCCAAGCCCGAACGTGGCGGGCTCAGGAACTCGAATCCTGAATGTAGTGTCCGTAAAGCCGAGGAAGTCGATATAGAACTCCATGTTGTTGGGGATGACGCCCCCCCCACCAAAGATGAAGAAAGTGGGGTTATTCGGATCAGTCGTGCAACTTGAGAAGACGTTCGTCGGGCCGGGTACGCAGCCGAGGGGCCCTTGCGCGCTGAAAGAGATTGTGAGGTGGGTAATGTCCATTCCGGTGCGGTTTCCGACCTCGCATCTCCACCCATCCAGGCTGTCCGGACCAACGTTGAACACCTGGTAGCAGTTATGGGCGCCGGGGTGATTCTGAGGAATGAGCGTAAAGGGGAGCGAGGTAATCCAGACCGTCCCTGTAGTACCCGCGCTACGGATAATAATCTGCGGGTCAATCGGATCGGCGCTCACCGCACCTGCCAGTAGCAAGGCCGCAACCACCAAGGCACCACGGAACGTTTTCATCTGCAATACCCCCTCGAGCACAATCATATAGCAACCAAGAGACCAAGTCCTAGGACGAGCCTTAGATTCTAACATGCTGTCTGCAAAGAGAATAGGGACTGGAGGACCGAAAGCAACTGGTCCAATTGCAACATTTTGTGTAAGTCATTACACCTTACCGACCGCGAGCTAGCTTAATTTTTTTTCACCTTTGCGGCCGACGCTTTCATCTGCAGACGACGGTTGTATTCCTAAACATGCGCTTCTCGCCGCGGCTGCCAGGCTAAATGATCTTCAGCGGGGACTCCGGCTCACTCGCAGAGGAGGCCACAACTGGCAGGACCTCTGCAGAGATGTCAGGCTTGTCGCCAGCAGTGAGCGGGCCCGGTTTCTCCCACACGCGGGCACCGAGCATGGATTTGGCCAGTTGCACCGGTTGATAGGCGATGCTGGACCACAGGAATACTTCCGTGGTGCACCAGCATTCCTTGCAGGCGATGCTATTGCGAAGCGCGCGCGCCTCGTCGGACCACCAGATTTCGCGGAAGCTTTTGTCACGCAGGTTGCCGAGGGGCTTGTGAATTTCGCACACTCCGACGTCACCATTGGCATACACCACCGCGCTCAGCACGCCCGCGCGGCAGGGGATGACCTGCGTCTTCTTCTCCAGGGTTTTGACCTTGGCCCACTGCAGCATCGGCTCCACGGTAGAGCCGTAGCGGCCCTGCTCGCGCGGCGCCCAGAGGCGGCGGACATAGTCATAGAGGGCTGTGTAACTCTCTCCTGAGGGCGTGATCAGATTCTCGCGCTTGCGGTCGCCACGGATGATAGCGAGGTTGTGATGGTCCATGGCCGGGCAGCGCTCGTAGAGATACGTCGTCAGTTTCTTGATTTCATGCATGTTTTCGTTGGTGGCGGTGGAAATGGAGTGGATGCGCAGCCGCGGCTCGCGCTTCTGCATCTCGGCCAGGGCGTCGTAGGTCTCCAGCAGCTTCTGGAACGACTTGGGATTGCCGCGGAAGCGATTGTGATACTCGGGCATGCCGTCGATGGAAAGCTCGACGACAAAATAGCGCAGGGTCTTCTCCTCAAAGATGGACTCGAGCGCCTTGATGGTGCGCTCCGGGTAGTAGCCGTTGGTGGGGACGTAGATCTGCTCGACGGCGTTGTTGGTGATGAAGAAGCGGCAGATCTCAGCGAATTCCTTGCGCAGGAAAGGCTCGCCGCCGGAGAGGTTGAGGTTTTCGATGCGGCCCAAATCGCGCGCCAGCGCGAAGATCTCCTCCACGGACAAATCGTTGCGCTGGTTCAGATTGCGCCAGTAGAAGCAGTGGTCGCAAGTCAGGTTGCAAATGGAATTGATAAAAAGGACAAGAAACGGCGGGCTGGGCACATCGGGGATGGCCAAGGCCTTCCAGTTGAGCCGAGCATGCCGCGTAACACGTTCGATTGGGCTAAACACTCATCCCTCGCGTTGATTCAAAAACTGGACTCCAGAGCGCACCTAAGCAGGACCATGATAGACCAGATTCGTGGTCCTCGATAGTAGGGTGGAGCACGTCGATTACCAAACAGGGGGAGGCGAGATGGGATTCAGCCGGACGCTTCGGAGGCAGCTTCCTCCTGCGGATACAGGCGAATAGCGTCCTTGCTGACCAGGAAGTTCCCGATCATCATGGCATCCACGCCCGAGGAATAGTAGCTCCGCAAAGCATCCCGGGGCGTCACCACCAACGGCTCCCCGAAGAGGTTGAACGACGTGTTGACAAGAAAGGGGGCCTGCTCGCCCCTTCCGAACCGTTTCAGCAATTCCCAGAAGAGCGCGTTCGATTGCCGCGTGACAACATGCAGGCGAACATGGCCGCCGGGAAGCAGGAAAGACTCCAGTAACGAGCGGCTCTCCGCGCGTACCCGTCCCAGCGAGGCCATGAAGCGCGTCGAGGGCGAGAACTCGAAATGCCGCGGAGCGTCTTCCTCCAACACGGCGATCGCGAAGGGACGAAACCACTCGCGGTGCTTGATGTAGTCGTTCAGATTCTCCCGCACATGCGGCGCCCATGGAGATGCCAGCAGGCTGCGGTTGCCCAGCGCGCGTGGCCCGAATTCCGTGCGCCCCTGATACCAGCCGACAATCTTCCCTTTGCGCAACAGTTGAATCACGGCGTCCAGCTTGTGCTCGGTGGAGTCGAACCAGTGATAGTAGGCCTTGCAGTTGTGCAGGACTTTCTTGATCTCTTCGTTGCTGTACTCCGGGCCCAGCGCCAGTGTCGAAAGCGGGGCCATGCGCGCACGGCCAAGCTGCGTATGCCAAAGCGACTGTGCAGCACCCAGTGCGGTGCCCGTGTTGCCCGCGGCGGGATGGACAAACACTTCGTCAAACGACGTTTTCTGTTCCACCGCGGCCACCAGCGGCCCGTTTTGGAAAAGCCCACCGGCCAGGCACAAGTGTCTTGCGCCGGTTTTCTTCCGCATGAGCTCCGCCGCATCCGACACAATGACGGCGCAGGCCTCCTGCAAACTGGCAGCGACTTGCCGCTTCTGGTCGTCGTCCGTGGCGATGCCACTCGCGGGATCAATTCCGATGCGGCGATAGAACTCGTGCGAGAACGAGACACGCCCCGCGTAGCCGCGCGCAAAATAGCGGCGATTGAGCCGGGGGAATGGATCCTTGGTTCCGCGCAGCATGTCGAGGAAAACATCGAGGAACACAGGGGTGCCGCCCATGCTCAGCCACTGTGTTTTGTGTTCGTCTTTGTGGCGGCGGAAACCCAGGACGTCCGTGACTTGCGAATAGATCCACGCCAGGGAATGCGGGAATGGAGTCATGCGCAACGGGCGCAAGGCCGTGCCTTCGCCGAGGGCAGCCAGCCCGGCCCAGCCGTCGCCTTCCTCGTCCATCGTGAGCACCAGTGCACGTTCGTACGGAGAAGCAAAGAACGCGCTGGCCGCGTGGCAGAGGTGGTGTTCCAGCTCTACTACGCGGGTAACGAGGTTCTGCGGCAGGTGACGGATCTGACGATGGAAATTGACTTCATGGCTTTGTTGGCCGAGCGCGCGCGAGATGTAATAGGCACTGGAGACGGGCGCCACGGGCAGCGCCTTCAGGCGAATCCACGTCTGCCGCGCCCACGACCGCACAGGACGACTGGCCACGCCTACCCAGGCAACGTCCTTCCATGCAATACCAGCCTGCTGCAGGCAGAATTGAATCGCCTGGCGCGGAATCCCGCCGGCAGCAGTCTCGCGAGTGAGCTTGCTTTCTTCAATGGCCGCGCAGATTCCGTCTGAGCTCAGCAAGGCCGCTGCAGAGTCGTGACGCAAAGCGGATAGACCGAGGACGTACATTCTCTCCTTGAGACGCGCCCGACCGCGAGGCTGTGCCTCTGAATTCTATGCGGACTGCGTTGGGGATTCCAAGAGGAGCCTTTTCTGCCGTTCGGAGTCCGACAACAGAGGTGGATATGATTTCGATGGAATGAGACGATCCCCGGAGTGGGGCGCCATTACTCTCTGGCTGATACGGAGGAAGTCTCATTGGCGGCCGGTGACGCGTGTATGCAAAACTACTAGGACAGAGAACCTGATGAAAGCCATCGTGCAGAACATGAAGAACGGTGAGCTGCGGGTGGACGAAGTTCCGTCCCCAGCGCTGAAGCCAGGGGGAATCCTGTTGCAAGTGCATCGCTCGTTGATCAGTTTGGGCACGGAGCGGGTGGTGCTCGGCCTCGCCAAAAAGTCCATGCTGGGCAAGGCGCAGGATCGGCCGGACCTGGCGCGGAAAGTAATCGAGAAGGCCCGGCAGGAGGGCCTGTGGAACACATATCAAGCGGTGCTCAACCGGTTGGATTCACCGGTGCCGCTTGGCTACTCCTGCGCGGGCGACGTGCTGGCCGTGGGCGCGCAGGCAGCGGAATTCCAAGTCGGCGATCGCGTAGCCTGCGCGGGGTTAGGGTTCGCAAATCACGCGGAAATCGATTACGTGCCACGAAATCTGGCCGCGAAGATTCCGTCCGGTGTCTCATATGAAGACGCCAGCTTTGTGACCGTAGGCGCCATTGCCATGCATGGTGTGCGGCTCGCCGAGTTGGAACTGGGCGAAAAAGTTGTAGTGATGGGTCTAGGCATGGTGGGCCAGGTCGCAGCCCAACTGGCACGGCGCGCGGGTGCCTCTGTCCTTGCAAGCGACCTGGACGCGGAAAAGGTGGCGCTGGCGGGCCGGCTGGGCGCACACGCAACGATGTCGAGCCCGGCTGATTTGGCGCGTCAGGTGGCTGAGTTCACTGAAGGACACGGCGCGGACGCGGTGCTGATCTGCGCGGCGACAAAGTCTGACGATCCGCTGCGGCAAGCTGCGGAAATCTCGCGGCTGCGCGGACGCGTGGTCATCGTCGGCGACGTGGGCATGCATTTGGAGCGGCGGCCGTTTTTCGAGAAAGAGGTGCGGCTGGTGGTGAGCCGCTCCTACGGGCCCGGCCGCTACGACCCCGAGTACGAGGTGCACGGCAAAGATTACCCGCTGGCCTACGTGCGCTGGACCGAGCGGCGCAATATGGCGTCGTTTCTCGAACTAGTGGGACGCGGCGAAGTAAACGTCGGCGCGCTGGTTACCCACCGCTTTTCGATTGAAGAAGGAGAGCGCGCCTATCAGATTGTCTCCGGCGAAAGCAAAGAGCCGGCGATCGCCATTGTGCTGGAGTATCGCCAGCGGCTTGCCGCGTCGACACGCGTAAGTCTCCCAAAGGCGAAGGCATCGCCGATGGCGGCGGTGCGTCTGGGTGTGATCGGCGCGGGCCAGTTTGCGCGCGGTGTTCTGCTGCCGGCGTTCCAAGCGCGCAGTTCCGTGTCGTTCCACGGCTTCTGCACCGCGTCAGGATTGACCAGCAAAAGTGTAGCCGAACACTACGGCGCGAAGTACTGCACCAGCGACGCCAAGGAAATCCTGGCCGATACAGAAATCAATGCTGTTGTGATCGCGACGCGCCACGACCAGCATGCGCGGCTGGCAGCCGACGCCCTGCGCGCGGGCAAGGCCGTGTTTGTCGAGAAGCCGCTGGCGATGGACGCCGCATCGCTCGCGGATCTTCGCGAGGCTTACGAATCCGCCGATGCGCCACGGCTGATGGTGGGTTTCAACCGGCGTTTCTCGCCGTTGGCGGTACGGTGCAAGGAGTTCTTTTCGCCGCGCCTCGGCCCGCTAAGCATTCTCTATCGCGTAAATGCAGGGGCGATTCCCGCGGGCAGTTGGGTGGCGGATCCCACGGAAGGCGGAGGCCGCATCATCGGTGAGGTCTGCCACTTTGTGGACTTCGCAGCGTTTCTCACGGGCGCGGTTCCAGTGCGTGTGTATGCGGAAGCGCTGAACGAAAAATCCAATGCCGGCGGCGAGCCGGATGCTGTAGCCGTCACATTGCGCATGGCCGACAGCTCGACGGTGGTGATCCACTATCTCGGCAACGGCGACACCAGCGTTTCAAAGGAGTACGTGGAGGTGTCCGGCCAACGGCGCATGGCAATACTGGACAATTTCCGTTCGCTGGCGCTGCACAGCGAGAATCGCGCGCGGCGAACGCGCCTCTTCAGTCAGCAAAAAGGACATCGCGAGGAAGTCGCTGCATTCCTCGAAGCCTTGCATGCCGGCAAGCCCATGCCGATTGATTTCGCGTCTCTCGTCGCCACCACACAAGCCACGTTTCGAATTCTGGAAAGCCTGGAACGAGGCGTGCCACTTGCGGTGGCAGATGGCCCGGCCGATCAGGAACAGGCAGAATGACGCCCGGAATGGACGGCTTGACACGCCGGGAGTGTAGAGGCTGGTGCGCATCGGTTTGCCATGAGTGGGTTAGATCTTGTATCGTCTTGCCGGCAATACTAAGAAGAACCCGCTGCGAGATTCGAAAGCCCAGATTATTCACATGCCGCCCAAAGTTTCCGTCGTCATTGCATCGATTGTCGGCGCTCCCTTCATTGATGAGTGCATCGCTTCCGTCTTGCACCAGAAGGACGCCCCGGAATACGAGGTAATCGTCTCCGACTGCCGCGGCAAGGAGAATGTGCAACGGCTGGCGGCTCAGTTTCCGCAGGTGCGGTTCATCGAGCATGCACAACGCGAAACGGTGCCTCGGCTGCGCCGCGCTGCTGTCGAACATGCGCAGGGGGAGTTTGTTGCCGTCATCGAAGAGCACTGCCTGGCCGGTGAAGATTGGATCGCACGGCTGGTGGCCGCGTGCGATTCCCAGTATGTTGCTGCCGGCGGGCCCATCTTCGATTACAACTATCGCCGATTGCGCGACTGGGTGACCTATTTCATCGAATACAACTCCTACATGCCCCCTTGGAAAGATGGAGAGGCGTGGAACCTGAACGGAGCCAACCTGCTCTACCGTCGCAATGCGTTGCTGGCCAACTTGACGGCGCTGGATAAGGGCTACTGGGAAGCAACGTTGCATCCCAAGCTGCTTGCGGAAGGGCGCAAGATGCGCAGCGTGCCGGACGCGGTGGTCTATCACCGCGGCCCGTTCGATTACTTCTATTACCTGCGCCAGCGATACCTGTTCAGCCGGGCGTTTGCCGGGGCGCGGCGTGCGGAAGTTCCAGTTGCCAAACGGCTCCTCTACTTGCTGGCGTCGCCGCTGGTGCCCTTCCTGCTGTTCGCGCGGATTGGACAGCGAGTCCTGGAAAAAGGCCGGCGCACGGGGAAGTTCATTGCAAGTACCCCGTTGATTCTGCCCGCGTTGTTCGTTTACGTATTCGGTGAATGCATGGGCTATACCTTCGGTCCGGGCAAAGCGTTGCTGGAGGTCGAATAGGCGATGGCCGGGGTGGCAGATCCCGTCCTTTCTGTGGTGGTGACGGTAGTGAGCGACACCACAGGCGAAACCGATACGCGCCATCTGGAAGGCTGCCTCAATGCTCTGGCGCGCCAGCAGAATCCTCCGTCGATGGAGATTATTGTCACGTGTGACGGCCGATTGAGGGGCGTGGAGGAACTACAGTCGCGTTTTCCGACCGTGCGTTTCCTGCGGGTTGCGGAGCTGCGCACAGGAGGGGCCGGAGCCGGGCGCGAGCACCACGACGAGCTGCGCGGCATTGGCTTGCGAGCAGCAAAAGGCAGCATCCTGGCCATGCTGGAAGATCACGGCCAGCCGGCACCGGACTGGTGCGCGCGTGTGATGGAGGGTCATCAGGCCCCGCACGCTGCCGTTGGCGGCGCCATGGAAAATGGGATCAACCGCGTGCTGAACTGGGCCGTGTTTTTCTCTGACTTTGGACGCTACCAGAATCCGGTGGCGCGCGGCGTGTCGCCGTGGTTGACGGATGCAAACGTAAGTTACAAGCGAAGTGCGCTGGAGAAAGTGGACCACGTCTGGAAGGATGCGTACAACGAAACACTGATTCACCGCGCGTTCCATGAAGCCGGAGAGACGCTTTGGATCACACCGGATATCGTGGTGTACCAGCACCGGCTCGATCTCCGCTGGGGCGCAGCGCTGCGCGAGCGTTACGTGTGGGGGCGTTCCTACTCAGCAACCCGTATGGCCGGTGCCTCTCTGCCCCCAAGGCTGATGCGCGCGGCGCTCGCCCCGCTGCTCCCTGCGATTCTCGTGATGCGGCACCTGAGCAATGTGTTGCAGAAAAAGCGGAACCAGGGCGCCTTCTTCCGCTCGCTTCCTGCCTTGATCCTTCTCAGCGTCGCCTGGTCGTGGGGCGAATTGATGGGCTACCTCACGGGAAGAGTGTCTGGCAAATAGGCGGAAGGCAGACCCAAAGAGTGACTGTGGCACAGGAAACAACGGGCGAGCATCCGACCCGCGAGTGGCTGGTGTGGAGCGGTGGGCTGCTGGCCGCCTATCTGCTGGCAACGTGGGCCAACTGGGGGCGCACGCTCATCGAGACGGAGATCTGGGCGCTCTATTTCGCGGGCCGGCCGTGGGGAGAGCAGTTGGCGGCCATCCGCGGCGACCTGGTGCACCCTCCCCTGATGTATTTCATCGAGCGCGGCTGGATAGTGGCATTCGGCGGCAGCGATAGCGCGGTGAAGAGCCTGCCGCTGGTCATCAACGTTCCGACCTTCTTTTTGTTCCCCCTGCTTGCGAAGAAAGTGACGGGGCACTGGCGACTGGCGTCGTTTCTCTTTCTGGCGGTGTACCTGCGGGCGGGGAGCGTACCACAACTGGTTCGCATGTATGGTCTGGCGCTCCTGCTGGTGGTGGGGTGCCTTTTGTTGTGGGAGAAATGGCAGCGCGAACCGCACACAGGAACCCTAGCCGCATGGGCCGTGTGCGCAGCGTTGCTGCTCTACACGCATCTGTTTGGAGCGCTGGTGCTGGCGGCGTTCGTGCTGGCGAATTGCATGGCAGGACCTCGCAAGCTAGCGTTCACCGCGGCAGCAGGCGTGGCGGGCGCGGCATTCCTGCCCTGGCTGTTGTACGTCCTGCCGGTGTATCGCTCACGCGGGCTGGAGGAAAACGTCTGGTGGGTGAACAAGAGCATCCGGTTCGAAGTGGCCGACTTTTTCTATGGGCTGATGGGCGGGGTGTACCCGGTGGCGCCGCAAGCGCGCATCTGGCTCACGCTGGGGGTGGTGCTGGTGCACGCGGCGCTGCTTGTGCTTGCCCTCTATGCTGTGAAACGCGTCGGCCTCCCGCGGCGTGTGGCCGGCCAGACCAACCAATGGTTCTGGACAAGCGTAGTGCTGACGGCGTTCCCGTTTCTTCTTGCTCTCGGCTTTTCCGTAACAGTGGTCCCGTCGCTGCATTGGCGCTTTCTGCTGGGCGTTTTCCCGACTTATTGGCTGCTCGTGACTTTGATCGGGCAGGAGAGCGGGCGCGCCGGGAGGATTCT
>Ga0209399_10002001_pt1 | contig 10159 bp, 9 predicted proteins | sample OV2TP3_FD_184130 | JGI IMG/M metagenome (GOLD analysis project Ga0209399, IMG submission 184130) | Hot spring microbial communities from Beatty, Nevada to study Microbial Dark Matter (Phase II) - OV2 TP3 (SPAdes) (version 3) | ecosystem: Environmental > Aquatic > Thermal springs > Hot (42-90C) ... | reverse complement strand
CAGCAGCGTGAAGCCCGGGGCCAGCGCCGCGAAGACCTCGCGGGCCTCGGCGGGCGTGTAGGCGACGACGGGCTCGACGTCGCTCAAGGTGCGGACCTGGTCGATCTTGTCGAGGAGGAAGCAGCGATAGAGGTCGGCGGCCTCGGCAGCCGTGAGCGGCGGCGTGAGCCGCGTCTTCACTCCACCCGCGCTCGGCGCCTTGGCCATGATGGCGACGGCGACGGGCCTCATATCGATCCCACCCCGACCACGGCGGACGAAGCTCGCCGCGCCCGCTCTGACGGTCGCCCGCGCTCCCAGACGAGGAGCGCGTAGAGGGGGAGGAATTCGAGGGCGCGCGCCCAGATGGGGAACGACGCCGGCGCCCATGCGTAGGCGAGGTACGACAGCGTCACCGCGCCAGAGAACCAGAGCCAGGGCAGCGCCAGGCGGACCGCGAGAAAGGGAATGACCCAGACGACGTACCAGGCGTGGAGCGCCGAGGGCACCAGCAGGAGATAGGCGCCCACGGCGGCGAAGCCAGCCGCGAAGACGCCGTCGGGATTCTCCCCGAGCGCGCCGCGGATCCGCGCGAGCGCGGCGACAAGGACCGCGCCCAGGAGAAGCATCACGACCGCCCGAGCCGGCTCGCCGGCGCCGCCGAGGCCGATCGGTTCGGTGAGGAACCACCGGAGCCCGATGTTGAAGTCCTCGCCCCGCGAGAAATACTCGGGGAGGAACCCGAGCACGCCGATGCCCACGGGCAGCGCGTAGGGCACGTAGCCGGCGGCGACGGTCCCGAGACAGGCCGCCGGAAACCGCCGCTCGCCTCGCCGCCACCAGGCGATGAGGAGCACCGCCGGGTAGAGCTTGATCAGCACGGCGGCGCCGAGCGCGACGCCGGCGAGGGCCATCCGGCCTTCCTGGCGCCACAGCAGCGCGAGGAGGAGCGCGGGCAGGAGGGCGACGTCGACGTGGGCCGCCTGCGCGCCCTCCCAGACCACGAGCGGTGCCCACGCGTACACGATCACCGCCGTGGGCGGCCGGCCCATCCGGAGGAGCAACCGAAGCAGGAGGCCGCCGGTGAGGATCTCCGAGCCCAGGAGGAAGAGCCGCCAGCCGACGAGGCTCCCGGGCGCCACGGCGGCGACGAGGGCGAAGAGCATCTCCGCTCCGGGCGGATAGACCGTCCGCTTGGTCGGGCGGTTGATGTTGGGATGGATCGCGTCGTCCCTGAGGTGCGCCAGCTCGGGCGCGGCGGGCGCGTAGCGGTACGGGTTGACGCCAGCCTGCTGCACGCGCCCGTCCCACAGGTAGCGATACGGGTCCGACGAGAGCCGGACCGGTGTCGGCACCACGGCGAGACGAAAGACCAGGCCGAAGCCGAGCACCAGGCCCAGCACGACGCGATCGTCGCGGCCCCGCGTGAGCGCGAGCCAGAGCGCCACCAGGTAGAGCGCGAACTCCGCGGCGAAGAGGAGGACGTACCAGGTCATGCCGTGGACGTCGACGCCGACGGCCGCGCGCAGGTCGAGCCCGTAGCCGCCAAGGCTCAGGAGCCCGAGCGCCAGGACCGCGAGCCGGGTGATGGCGCGCGTGCGCGCCGGTGTCCTCACACCGCCCACCGGAGCCAGCGCGCCCAGACGGCGCCCGTGAGGGCGCGCCGCGCGAGCGCGGGCTCGAGCCAACGGTCGAGGCCCAGCACCCGGCCGGCGCCCGTGAACACGAAGCAGAAGAGCGGCAGCGTCAGGAGCGGCCAGATCCAGTACCACTCGCCCGGAACGTTGAACGCGCCAAGCGCGATCTGCACCTGCCAGAGGAAGCCGGCGGCGCCGGCCAGCCGCGTGAGCACGCCGAGGAAGAGCGCCAGCCCGAGGGTCAACTCGACGACGAACGTCTGCAGGCCGAACAGGCCGAAGTTCGGGAGCACCACCTCTCGGAGGAATGCGGCATACCAGGCGAACGCCGGATGCGCGATCTCCTGCTCGATGAATCCGCGCAGCCACCCGTAGCCCACCCACGGCGCCTTCTGGATCGCCATGTCCAGGTACAGGAGCCCGTACGCGATGCGGAAGAGCGCCAGGGGCCAGCCGGGGAGGCGGGTCGCGAAACCAACGATGTCAGTCGGCATCACAGGCTCCAGAGCACGCCGCAGCCGCGGCAGGGGTCAGGCGGCGCGTCGCTCTCGAACGTCGTGCGAAACCGCTGGTACCGCTCGCCGTTCCAGATCGCCGCGAACGGCGCCGCGAAGGCATTGCCGAGGACCAGATCGTCGTAGTCGCGCGCCACCCACGGCGAGATGCAGCACGGGAGCACGTTGCCATTGGCGGTGACGTAGCTCAGGGTCCACGGCCGTTGGCAGCCGGCCCAGGGGCGGCCGTTCTCGGCCGCGGCCTTGAGGCTTTCGAGCGGCGTCGTGAGGCCGGACGCGCGCATGGCGATACCGCTGCCACGCGCCACCGTCTCCGCCTCGTCGAGCAGCGACTGCTCGAGGTCCCGGAGGCGTCCGTGGAGGGCGTTGTCCTCGGTGGCCAGTCCGAGACCGTTCCAGACCAACCGTTGCACGTAGACCTCGGCGGCGCCGAGATCGGCGGCCAGGCGCACGAACGCCGGGAGCTCGTCCAGGTTCGCGCGGCTCGCCGTGAACCAGAGCGAGACACGGGGCGTGGCGCGGGCCATCTCGCGCGTGAGCTCGATCAGCCGCCTCACGTTGCTGACCACGCGAGCGAGCTGATCGACGCCGCGGAGCCGCCGGTAGGTCTCGCGCGTCGCCGCGTCCATCGAGACCCGGTACTCGTCGAGGCCGCTCTCGATCAGCCGGAGGGCGCGCGGCGGCGTGAGGCTGATCGCGTCGGAGTTGAAGAGGACGAGCGGGACGCGCGTCTTGAGGTAGGCGACGATGTCGAAGATCTCGCGGTTCAGCAGCGGCTCGCCGATGCCGTGCAGCACGACGCGATCGAGCGCGGGGAACTGCGCCACCAGCGCTTGCACCCGCTCGAGGCTCAGATCGGCGGGAGGCTCGAGCGTCCGGAACGTGCGCACGCAGGTCTGGCACTCGGAGTCGCAGCGATTCGTCGTCTCGAGATAGAGCGACCGCGGGAGCGTGGCCACGAGTGAGGGACGGCGCGCGTCCATGGCCGGTCAGCGAGCCGTGACGACGGTGGTGCAGGCGCTGCCCATCTTGGGCAGGTCCTCGATCTTCGCGCGCTCCCAGTCGAGCGCGAGCCGCTCGCCGCGCGCGAACGGACAGTAGGGATCGGCCGCGTCGGGACGACCGATCACGGCCCGGCGGCCGGCGCAGCCGCCCTGGCAGGGGCACCCCGCGCACGCCGCGGGGCGGCGCCGGGCCTCGGCGAACTCCGGCGTGTCGACGATGGCCTCGCCCAGGCGGACGAGGTCGGCGACGGCCAGATGACTCGTGGGCCAGTAGGTGCAGGGCAGGACACGGCCGTCGGGCGCGACGCGCACCGTGGAGCGGCCACACCCCGGGCCGGCGAAGTCCGCGAGCTCGAGGACACCGGCCAGCACCGGCTCGCTGGTCGCGACCAGTCGCGTCGAGGCGGCCAGGTGCCGGAATCCCGCCCAGAACTGCTCGTAGGTCAGGGTGAAGCGATCGGTCTTGGACGGCTGGTAGACGTTGACGCGGAGGTTGGCGCCGACGCCGGCGGCGACGCGCGCCAGCTCGCCGAGGCGGTCGTGGTTCACGCTCATCATGACGGCCGTGACCGTGACGGGGACGCCCACGTCCACGCACCGCTCGAGCGCGCCCATCACCGTCCTCCAGTTGCCCGCTCCCCGGAAGGCGTCGTGCTCGCGTTCGGTGGGGAAGTCGAGGGAGAACTCCACGCTGTGAAACCGCTTGACGACGGTGTCGGCGAGCGCCTGGATGCTCAGACCGTTGGACGTGATGCTGGTCTTGATGGACCGGGACCACAGATAGTCGAGAATGGCGGCGTACTCGGCATGGAGCCCGTTTTCCCCGACGCCGAGGTTCATGGAGCGGGCCGGGATGGATTCGCAGACCTGCTGCACCTGGCGAAGCGTCAGTCGCTCGACCGCGCGATCGGGACGGTAGCAGTGCGGGCAGTGGAGATTGCACTCGTTGGTGAGGCCGATACCGATGGCGAAGCTCATGGGGCTCAGCGCCTCCAGGCGTAGCGCAGGGTCGTGAACAGCAGGTGATAGCCGGCCCGCAGGCTGCCCGTGAGCGTGCCGGAGACCTTCGAGCGCCCCACGCGGGCGCGGCACGTGACCGGCACCTCCACGATGCGATAGCCTCGGCGCGCCGCCTTCACCACCATCTCGGCGGGCCAGCCGTAGGTCCTGTGCTCCATGGCGAGCTCGCGGAGGGCCCGGGCGGGAATCGCGCGGAAGGGCCCGATGTCGGTCAGGCGCACCCCGTACAGGAGACGCAGCAGCGTGGTGACGACGCGGTTGCCGACGCGTTGCTGGAGCCTGAGCGCGCCGGGCTCGGCGCCGCCCCGCACGCGAGACCCGATGACCAGGTCGGCCTGGCCGGCCAGGACCGGCCCCAGGACCCGGGGCAGCTCGCGCGGATCCTCGTTTCGATCGCCGTCGAGGAAGACGAGGATGTCGGCGTCGCGGGCGGCGAGCGCGCCCGCCAGGCACGCGGCGCCGTACCCGCGCATGGGCTCGTGGACGACGCGCGCGCCAGCGCGCGCCGCGAGGTCGGCCGTCCGATCCGTGCTGCCGTTGTCCACGACGATGATCTCGTGGACGGAGTCTCTCGGGACCTCCGCGACGACGGTCCCGATCGCCGCCTCTTCGTTCAGGGTGGGGATGACGACGCTGACCCGCATGGCCCCTCCAGCGAGAGGCACACTATGCCACCGGAGGGCGAGGTGGAGTTGTCAAAGATTTGTGAAATCATCCGGGGAGCATGGTGGGACAGAGCGCCTCGCGCGAAGCGTGGCGTATCGGCATCGTCAGCGCCGTCGTCGGGCTGACCTCGCTCGGCCTGGGGCGATTCGCCTTCGCCGTGCTCCTGCCGTCGATGCGCGAGGGGCTCGGGTTGAGCTACGCCGAGGCCGGGCTCGTGACGAGCGCGAACCTGTTCGGATTCCTCCTCGGCTCCCTCGCCGGTGGCGCCCTGGCGGCGTCGGCCGGCGCGCGGGTGGTGGTGAGCGGGGCGCTCGGGCTCGCGGCGGCCGGTGCAACCCTCACCGCCTTCGGCGGGAGCGCCCTGGTCGTGGGCGGAGCGCAATTCGTGGTCGGGTTCGGCGCCGCAGGCGCGATCGTCCCCGCACAGAATCTCCCGGTGCTCTGGTTTCCGCCGAGCCAGCGCGGCTTCGCCAGCGGGCTGCCGAGCGCGGGCATCGGAATCGGGCTCATCATCGCGGGCGCGCTCTTTCCCGCGCTCCTCGCGCGCGAGATGTTTGCCCTGGCCGGCTGGCGGCTGGCCTGGCTGACGATCGCCGCCGCGCTCGCCGCCTCGGCCGCCTGCGCCGGCGTCGTGCTCCGCGACCGCCCGAGCGCGGCGCGAGCGCCGGTGACCGAGGGGCTGCGGTCCCGAGGGATCTGGCGGCTCGCGGCGACCTACGTCTTCTTCGGCTTCTCCTACGTGTCCTACGCCACCTTCTTCGGCGTGGCCCTCGCGGCCGAGCGCGGCTGGACCACGGCCGCGGCCGGGCGCGCCTGGGCCCTGGGCGGCGCGCTCAGCGTCGCCAGCGGGCTCGCCTGGGGCGCGCTCTCAGACCGTCTGGGCCGGCGCGAGACGATCGCCCTGGTGTTCGCCCTCCAGGCCGTCGCGTATCTGGTCATGGCGCTGGTGCCGGGGGACGGAGCGGTGTACGTGTCGGTCACGCTCTGGGGGATCACGGCATGGGGCATCCCCTCGCTCGCGGCAGCGGTCGCGACCGACTACGTCGGCCCGCGTCTGGTCCACGCGAGCATGGGCCTGGTGAGCCTGGCGGGCGGGATCGGGCAGATGAGCGGGCCGATCGTGACCGGGTACGTCGCCGATCTGACGGGACACTTCGTGCCGGGGCTCGTGCTCGCCGCAACCCTGGCGCTGGCGGGCAGCGCGATGGCCTCGAGGCTTCGGCGGGGTCAGGGCCCGTGAACGAATCGCATGATCGAGCCGCGCCCCGGGTCCCCCGGGGCGCGTGCGAGCGTCCGGGGGGCTTGGGGGGCGCCCGGAGCCCCCCATGTTCTCAGGGGATCGGCAGCAGGGGCTCCTGGCCCGGACGGAGTTGCTGGTCGAAGGCGTTGAGGACGACGGCGGTCATCGCGTAGTTCCCCATCAGCGTGACCAGCTCGACGAGGCCAGCGCGGCCGAAGACCTCGACAGCCCGGGCGAACGTCGCCGAGCGAACCTTCTTCTCGCGGAACAGCTCTCGGCCGAATTCGACGATCAGGGCCTCGGTCGGTCCGAGGCCCGTCACGGGCTTGCGGTGCTTCACGACGTCGATGATGGTCTGGCCGAGCCCCTCCTTCAGGGCGACCGCCTCGTGGGCCGTCCACTCGAACTGGTGATCGAGCTCTCGCGCGGTGACCAGAATCGCCAGCTCGGTGAGACGCCGGCCGAGCGCGGTCTCGTAGCGAAGATACTGATTCGTCGCACGCACGCGCTCGGCCAGCTTCGGGCTGTGCAGCCAGATCCCCCCGGGGCCCTGCAACCCGACGATCGTCCGGCCCTCCGGGCTCAGCGCCAGGTCATAGAGTCGGCGGCCATGCTCGTCCAGCGCCTCGCGCTTGACGAGCGGAAGGCGGGACAGGGACTCGGGGTCGACATCCTCGGGCAGCGCCATCTTGTGCCTCCTTCTCGGCGGGGCGTAGAATCGCTCCGCTGTGAGCCTCCGCCTCGCCGCCGTCGCGCTCGTCATGCTCCTCACGCTCGGTGCCGGGCCTTCGGGCGCGGTGCGCGTCGACGACTGGGAGTCGCACCAGCCGGGCCCCCTGGCCGGCGCGTGGCGCACCTATCCGTTCTACGAAAAGACCGCGTTCAAGGAGCCGCCGGCGATCGTCGTGGACGATGGCCGCCGCGCGCTCCGCCTCGCGACGGCTGCCGAGGCCATGAGGATCGGGCGCCCGATGAAGGTCGACGTACGACGGACGCCCTGGCTCGTCTGGGAGTGGAAGCCCCTCGTGCTCCCCCAGGGCGGCGACGTCCGGGATCGCCGGCGGAACGACCAGGCCGCCCGGGTGATGCTGGTGTTCGAGGGCATGAAGGCCATCGCCTATCTCTGGGACACGAGCGCCCCGGTCGGCGCCGAGGCGCCGCCGGAGGAGCTCGAGATCTTCCAGCGCGTCCTGATCGTCGTTCGCTCGGGCACGCCCGGCGTCGGGCAGTGGGATCGCCAGAAACGCGACGTCTACAAGGACTACCGGCGCGTCTTCGGCGAAGAGCCGCGGTCGATCAACTGGGTCGGCCTCGAGAGCCACTCCAACGACACGCGGACTCAAAGCGCGGCGCTGTTCGGCGCCGTGTATTTCGAGCCGCGCTAACGCTTCTCGGTCGTGCGGGGCGGCACGACCCAGAAGTACACCCAGTGATCCCCGTCGGGCATGGCCATCTTGATCGTCCGCCTCGGCTTCCAGTCGCCCAGGTCGTAGTTGTGGGAGACGACCCGGGTGCCGGGGCGCAGGTCGCGCAGGAGCTTGGGCCGGAGCCGCATGTTGACCTCCTGGAGGAGGTACATGGTCACGACCGTCGCCTCCCGGAAGTCGGCCTCGAAGATGTCGCCCAGGATGAACTTGGTGCGGTCCGTCACCCCGGCCTTCCGCGCGTTCTCGTTGGCCTCCTTGATGCGTTCGGGGTCGATGTCGATCCCGACGCCCCGCGTCCCGAACTGCTTGGCGGCCGTGATCACGATCCGCCCGTCCCCGGAGCCGAGGTCGTAGAGAACGTCGCCCTTCTTCACGTTCGCGACCTTCAGCATCTCGGCGACGATTTTCTCGTGGGTCGGCACGTACGGCACCTCGGGCTGCTTCGTGGGCGTCTGGGCCCCGGCGACGACGGCCACGATGAGCACCGCGGCAAGCGCCGCCATCAGCTCTCGGTGAACTCGCATGTCAGCTTCCTCCTTGACGACCACTGGGGTGGATGAGCGCGAGCACGATCGCACCGGTCGCCAGCACCCCGAGTCCGACGAGGGCGCCGGCGCCCGTGTAGGCGAGGCTCGAGTAGAGCAGATAGGCGCAGGTGGCGCAGAACAGGATCGGGGTCACGGGATAGAGGGGCACCCGGAACGGCCGAGGCGCGTCCGGCTCCCGGCGGCGGAGCACGAAGACCGAGACCCCCACGAGGAAGAAGAAGAGCCAGAACACGGGCGCCGTGTACTCCACCATCGTCTCGAACCCCTTGCGCGTGAGGGCCCCCAGCAGCACGAGCGCCAGCGCGACCCCGCCCTGCACCAGGAGCGCGTTGACGGGGCCGTCGGCGCGGCCGTGCCAGCGCCCCAGCAGGGAGAACGCCCGGAAGTCGCGCCCGAACGCGTACGCGGTTCGGGCCCCCGTGAAGACCGCGGCGTTGACCGACGTGAAGGCCGACACGACGATCAGGAGGCTGACGAGCCGGCCTCCGCCCGCGCCCGCGGAGCGCTCCACGAGGTCCGCCGCCACCGTCTTGGACGCCGCCATACCGGCGAGACCGAGGCCCTGCAGGTACGCCCAGTTCACCAGGAGATAGAGGCCGGTGACGATCAGGATGCTCCAGACGAGCGCGCGGACCATGTTGCGCCGGGGATCCTTCAGCTCGGCGGAGATGTAGGCGGCCTCGTTCCACCCGCCGTACGTCAGCAGGACGAAGACCATGACGAGCCCGAACGCCGGCGACGCCTGCTTCGCCGTGGCGGCGGGCGCCGCCCCGGGGGCCAGCGCGAGGCCCGCGCCGACGATGAGCAGGAGGCCCAGCACCTCGGCCGCGGTCAGGACGTTCTGGGCCCGCTTGCCGTGCCGGACGCCGGCGACGTTGAGGCCGGTGACGACGACGACGGTGAGGGCGGCCCACAGCGCGACGACGAGCGCCGCAGTCAGAGACGCCGGGAAAAGATGAGCGAGAAGAAAATGCGCGGCGGCGAGCAGGGCGCCGAGGCCGAGGCCCACGACCGAGAACCACGCGCCCGCACGGCCCAGGGTCAGCCCTAAGTCTGCCGCGGGGCCGCCCGGTTGGGGCGGCGGAGTCCGCACGGGCAGCACGGTCAAAAAGCCGATGGCCAGCCAGAGTCCATTCATTGTTTGTCGCTGACACCAGCCTCGGCAAAGGTGGACATTTCGTCGAGGAGGCGCGCCGCTGCCTCAATCACGTGAAACGCCAGCGCTGCGCCGGTGCCCTCACCCAGCCGCAAGTTGAGGTCAAGCAGCGGACGCAGGCCCAGGTGCTCAAGGATGACGCGGTGGCCGATTTCGACCGACTGGTGCGAGGCGATGAGATAGGGCTTGACTCCCGGAGCAAGATGCGCGGCTACGAGCGCCGCCGCACCGGAGATGAAACCGTCAATGACCACCGGGACGCGGTGCGCCGCTGCGCCGAGGATAACGCCGACGAGGCCGGCGATTTCCAGCCCGCCGACTTTGCTCAACACGTCGAGTGGTTTCTGCGGGTCAGGCCGGTTGAGGGTCAAAGCCTGTTCAATCACGGCCACTTTGCGCGCCAGTCCCGCGTCGTCCACGCCTGTGCCGCGCCCCGTGACCTGCGCGACCGGAAACCCCGTGAGCGCAGCGGTGATGGCTGCCGAGGGCGTGGTGTTGCCGATGCCCATGTCGCCAGTGGCGACGAGGTCGAGGCCACTGGCAATCTCAGCCCCGACGACGCGCAGCCCGACGGCGACAGCGTCTTCGGCTTGAGCGCAAGTCATCGCCGGGCCGCGAGCCATGTTTTGCGTGCCGTGCGCCACTTTGCGAATCTCCAGCCCAGGCAGCGGGTCAAAATCGGCGGCCACGCCAATATCTACGACCACGACGCGCGCCTCGGCCTGCCGCGCCAGCACGTTGATGGCCGCGCCGCCGCGCAGAAAATTGAGCACCATCTGCGGCGTGACCTCGGCGGGGTACGCGCTCACGCCTTCGGCGGTCACGCCATGATCCCCGGCCATGACGATCACCACCTTGCGCCGCACGGAAGGACGTGGCCGCCCGGTGATGGCGGCCAACTGGAGGGACAGCTCCTCGAGGCGGCCGAGGCTGCCCGGCGGTTTGGTGAGCGTGGCCTGCCGGGCGC
>Ga0209399_10001992_pt1 | contig 10172 bp, 14 predicted proteins | sample OV2TP3_FD_184130 | JGI IMG/M metagenome (GOLD analysis project Ga0209399, IMG submission 184130) | Hot spring microbial communities from Beatty, Nevada to study Microbial Dark Matter (Phase II) - OV2 TP3 (SPAdes) (version 3) | ecosystem: Environmental > Aquatic > Thermal springs > Hot (42-90C) ... | reverse complement strand
GTCCCCCCTGATCATCGTAGCCGACCACGGTCGTCTCATTGCCGATGCCACGTGCGCTCATCAGCGTGGCAAACGTCTCGGGAGGGACGACATAGACCTCGTGCTCGGGGTCTTTGAGGGCCTGCCAGCTCAGATGCACTGCCCCTGGGATATGGCTCTTTCGATAGGCCTCTTCCGAGCGCAAATCGACAATGCGGAGGTCAGGATCGCCAAGATGCTGTCCAAGCCAATCGGTCTCCGCGAGCAACTCAGGCCGCTCGTAGCCCCCGCCTGGCGCCTGCACGGCCTCGGTACTCAAACCTATGTGAAGCAAGGCGAGCAGCACTAGCCAGGAGACCTGGCGGATGCCCTTATTCCACGCACGCGTGCGAGTCAGCCCCTTCATACCAGTTGTCTCCGATCGGACGATTTATCCCTTGCACACTCAATCCTCTCCTACCCTTTGCGCAACACGATGCACCACTCCCCAGTCCCCCGTTCTCGAATCTCGGCGGCATAGCCGAAGCGTGCCGCCTGCGCTGGTACTGTCTCCAGTGTCGGAGGATGGTCTGTCAAGACCTCGAGCTCCTCGTTCGGGGAAAGCTTTCGCAAGGCGGCCACTGTCTTGACTTGAGGATAGGGGCAGATCTCACCACGGACGTCCAATTTCATATGGGTTTCCTTTGCGGGTCGATCGGGTTCCGACCGCGAACCGACGGCCAGGCGCCCGCCCTAAGGGATGCGATTCAAGATTTTCACGCCGAGGTATGCCCCCACCGCGAGTGCTCCAGCGAACACCCACCCATTGAGGGCCAGGGAGGGAATGGCCGAGAAGAAGGCTCCAACGGTGCACCCCAGCGCCAAGCCTGCACCGTAGCCCATGAGCACCCCTCCTCCCATCGACTGCACGTAACGTATGGCATGGCGGGGGACACGGAGCTTGAACTCAGAGGCGAATGTCGCCGCGATGAAGGACCCCGCCACCATCCCGATATTCAGCAGCGGCATATGTCCCCAGGCGCTGGCGCTCCCGGGCTCAAACGAGCAGCCACCCAGGGAAGAGCGCCCTGCTAACTCGCCCACCTCCAGGTGCAGCAGCCCCGCGAGCTTGTCCGCCCAGATTCCCAGCCCTGCCACGACGCCCCAGGGGTGCTGATAAGTATACAGAAAAACGTTCAATGTGCCTAGCGCAACTCCCCCCACAACGACGGGCCATCCTTTCACGAAAATCGCATGCGCCATCGCGCGCAGGTGCTCGCCGAAGGTCGTGGCAGGAATACGCTCGACCGATTTGATCGGCAACAGCATTGACGCCCGGCACTCCCACCACACCATGAAGAGGAAGAGGCCCAGGAGCCCGAGTAACGTGGCCAATGTCCCGCCCAGATAGCCGAACTGCGCCGGTAACCAGACAAGCGGCGCGCCGCCGATATGCATCTCCCACCACCAATTCCAGGTAGATGCTGAAAGCTCCAATCCCACCAGGATGCCGAGTAGCGCGACCATGGAACCCACGTATCCCTCACCTGCCCGGTAGAGACTTCCCGAAGTGCAGCCTCCGGCCAGCACCATGCCGACGCCAAAGAGCACGCCTGCGAGAACCGTGTGTATCCCAAGTGGCAGCACATTCGCGCCAGGGGGCAATCCCCCGAATCCAGGGTCGGGCATTAAGCGTGCCATCAGCACCGTGAATCCCGCCGTCGCGACCGCCAACCCGGCGATGATCCCCCGCATGACGCGGGCATCGCCCAACAAGAAGAGGTCGCGGAACGCAGACGCAAAACAGAACCGGCTGCGTTGCAGCACAAACCCAAACGCCAGACCGAAGAGCCAGAAGACGCCCAGGAGCCGTTCACTCGACGCCGCGATGAGCAGTATCGCAAAGGCTGCCGCGACCGCCGTCGCACCCACCAGCAACGGGGTCCCACGGCTTCGCGCCGGCGTCCGGGTTACCGTCTGAGTGGGGCTCGACCCAAGAATAGGTGTCACCTCTGCTGCCATGCGATGTCCCTCACCAATCCTCATCACGCCGGAGGCGGGACAGCGGGCTGCTGTAAATCACAGGCCAGCTCATAGTCGATCAAGGTGGTGATGCTGGGATGCTCCGAGCAGACCGGACATTCAGGGTTCCGCTTGACTTCGATCGGTTCGAATCGCATCTGCAGGGCTTCGAAGAGCAACAGGCGACCGCTCAGCACCTGACCTTTTCCCAGGATCAGTTTCACCACCTCTGTCGCCTGCACCACCCCGACCGCTCCCGCCATCGCCCCAAACACCCCGGCCTCCTGGCAGCTTGGAATCGCTCCCGGAGGGGGAGGTTGTGGGATTAAGCATCGATAGCAGGGCCCCTCATGGGGTACTACCGTGAGGATCTGCCCAGAGAAGCGAAAGATTCCCGCCAACGACAGAGGCGTGTCCGTCATGACACACGCGTCGTTCACCAGGAATTTGGTGGGAAAATTATCGCTCCCTTCCACGATGACGTCATACTCCTGGATCACGCTAAGGATGTTGCTCGCATTCAGTCGCAGATCGTACGGAACGATCTCGAGATTCGGATTGAGTGACAGCAGCGTCTCGCGCGCGGATTCAACCTTTTTCCGGCCGACATCGGCGGTGGTGTGCAAAATCTGGCGTTGGAGGTTGCTGATATCGACCACATCGTTATCGACGATGCCGATCCGACCCACCCCCGCCGCTGCCAGATAGTAGGCCACCGGAGAGCCGAGTCCCCCCGCTCCGACCACCAGGACCGCAGCCTGGTTGATGCGCTTCTGTCCGACTCCTCCCACCTCGGGGAGGACAATATGTCGGCTATACCGGTGGATTTCCTCTTCCGAGAAGTTTAACTCCGTGATGGGCGCATGCAGTCGTGCCAATTTTTTTGAGCGCTCCCCCGCCACGCGATCCTCCTTTATGCCTTACGGACCAGGATCTGCCAGTCTTTCTCGTTCAGTTTCGACACCCCCAGGACCTCGTGCCCTTCGTTCTGCATGCTCCGTGGCACGTTCGAGGCCGACTCATCGTTGTCTACAATGACCTGCAAGATCTGTCCGGCTTGCATCACCTCTAGCGCGAGTTTAGATTTGACAAACGTGTACGGACACACTTCACCGCGCAAGTTCAAATCTTTATCCACCGAGGCTGTGGTTGCCATGACATCTTCCTCCTCTTCAAACGCTTCAAAGCACTTCGACCGGCACGGGGACGAAGGCCGAGGTCAACTCATCCCACCGGTAACCCTGGATATCGCGGATCTCCCCCGGAAACGCTGAAAGCACCACGAACCGCACGCCCGGGAACCAGAGATCCCAACCCTCCGCGTTACGTCGATCCTCCTGCGAAAAATACGCGCCGGTATTGGGATGAGAGTGATAGCACACCTTCACCGTCCAACCCCGCTGCTGCGCCTCTTTGGCGATGGCTTCGATGTCCTCTTTCGCCATCGTATAGCCGATCGTGGCATCGCGGGGGAAGCGATCGGGGTATCGTTGATGCAAGTCTTGCTGGACGTTGCGGCAGGGCCGCACCAGATCCTCTGGGCCCACGTCCTCGCCCTCTGGGCCAATGATCATGCCGCAGCACTCAAAGGGGAACTCCGCCAATGCTTGAGCGTATATCTCTGTCGCTTTCGAACGCGCGAATCGCATGAACGCTTACGCCTCCCAGAGACCCGTACTGAAATAACGATCGCCCGCGTCGGGCAGGATCGTGACGATCACCCCTTCCGAGATCTGATGCGCCACCTGCAGCGCCGCCCATACTGCCGCCCCCGCCGATTGCCCCACTAAAATGCCCTCCGCTTTACCCAGGCGCCGCGCCATCGCATACGCATCCTCACTCGGCACACGCAGGGTCACATCAGGGAAGCTCTCGTCCCAAATGCCCGGAATGATAGCGGTGTCCATATGCTTCAACCCTTCGATGCCATGCAATTCTTCGGAAGGCAGGACCGCGATAATCTGTGTGCGAGGATTATGCTCCCGTAGCCGACGCCCTGTTCCCATGAACGTCCCGCTGGTGCCGATCCCAGCGACGAAATGCGTGATCCGCCCCCGGGTCTGCTGAATAATTTCTGGGCCTGTCGTGTCGTAATGGGCCTGCCAGTTCGCCGGGTTGTTATATTGATCGGGCATGAAATATTTCTCGGGGTTGGCGGCATACCGTCGATGGGCTTCGCGAATCGCCCCATCCGACCCCCCCAGGGGGTCCGTATAGATGACGTTTGCGCCGTAGGCCTGCAACATCCGTTTGCGCTCTCGGCTGACATTCCGGGGAACAATCAACTCAACCTGATATCCCTTCACCGCCGCGACTAAGGCATACGCGATGCCTGTATTCCCAGAGGTCGAGTCGAGGATGATCTTATCGCGAGTCAGGGCGCCCGAGCGCTCCCCTTCCTCGATCATGCGCAAGGCCGCCCGGTCCTTGACAGACCCTCCCGGGTTGAACCACTCAGCCTTCCCATAGATTTCCACGCGGTCCAGTTCCTTCGTCAGATGCGTGAATCGGAGCAACGGTGTATTCCCGATCTGCTCCAGGATGGAACCGATCGCCTGCGGGTTGCGTGTGCCAACACGCTCACTTGCCAAGCTCATGGTTTAACCCCGTATCTCGGTGCTCCCGATGGCTAATAGCAGATGACCGCCTCGCTATCTGCTAACAGCCGCGCGACCTCCGCTCGCGCGAGGCGCTCAACCTCCCACTTCAAATCGGCCAATTTCCGTTCCGTCAGGGCTTCCTGCTCTGCCACGAATCGCACATGCAGCAATTGAAGCGTTTCGAGATGCTTATCCAGCCCGAGAGAGCCAATCAGCGATGGCTGCGTCGCTAGCAGCGTGTACACTCCATCATCCCTGAAGATCACGGTGATCGCGTTCTCGGCCAGCGTGAGGCCCACCGTCATGCGGAGCGCCTCCGAATTTCGGCAGGTATTAAAAGGGGACTTACGCACGACCACTGCCACTCGTTTCATCGGGAAGACTCCGACCTGGTACGGATGGGAGAGCCGAGCCGACTCCTACTGGCCTCCCTGCGAGGGGCGACCACAGACGGCCGGAGGAGCTTAATTAAAGGCCAGGTATCGATCGACCTTCTGGACCAGCTGCGCGTGGTCGTACTGACTGCCACACACGATGGAACCTTCGATCGTGGGCCGTTGCCGCTCACGCAGATTATGCGAGCAGAGCACCACCCGTGCACCCTTCTCCACCAGGGCCTCGAGGCGTGGCTCGAACGCGTTATGGATCCCATCGCACATGACGAAGATGTCCACCCCGATGCCGCGCGCAAGCGCCGCTTCCGTCAGTTGAATCACCGTATGGGTATTCGCATGTTCGGGGCTCGTCGTAAGAAGAATACCCAGAGTCTCTGCCATCTTCACCCATCCTTCTCTCTTGCCCTGAACGCTCAGTCAATGGCAGCGAACGGCTAGCCTATCCTCCTACCCGGCTGCCCCAATCGGCACCCCACAAAACTGTTCGTAATCGATCAGTGCCCGGATGGTTGGCGTATCACCACACAAAGGACATGCCGGATCGCGCCGCAGGGTAAGTTCGCGAAAGCGCATCTGTAAGGCATCATACAGCAGCAGACGCCCGATCAGCGGCTTACCGATGCCCAGCAGCAGCTTGATGGTTTCGATCGCCTGGATCGTCCCGATAATCCCCGGGAGGACTCCCAGCACACCGCCTTCCTGACAGCTCGGGACCATCCCCGGTGGGGGTGGGTCCGGGTAAAGACAGCGATAGCAAGGTCCGTCGTGAGGCTTGAAGACCGTCGCCTGGCCTTCGAAGCGAAAGATGCTCCCATGCACGTTCGGGATATTCGTCATCACACAGGCATCATTGACCAGATATCGAGTCGGAAAATTATCGCACCCATCGACGACCACGTCGTATTCCTTGATGAGGCCGAGGATATTCTCAGAGGTCAGCAACTCCTGATACGTGATCACCGCGACATCTGGGTTGAGCGCCTGCAGGGTCTCTTTGGCCGACTCCGTCTTCGGACGGCCCACGTCCGCCGAGGCGTGAAGAATCTGCCGCTGGAGATTGCTCAAATCCACCACATCAGCGTCGATGATGCCCAGTGTACCGACCCCGGCCGCAGCGAGGTAGAATGCTGCCGGCGACCCCAGGCCACCCGCGCCGACTAACAGTACCTTCGCCTCCAACAGCTTTGTCTGCCCCAGCCCTCCCACCTCTGGCAGGATGATATGGCGGCTGTAGCGCTTGATCTGCTCCTCCGTGAAATTATACATGCAGGCCTCCCGCAATGGCCGGGATGATCGAGACTTCGTCTCCATCCTTGAGTGGGGTTGCCTCGCCTTTCAGAAACCGAATATCTTCCTCATTCACGTAGAGATTCACAAAGCGGCGCAGTGCCCCATTCTCATCGCAGAGGCGCGCCTTGATCCCCGGGAACTGGACCTCTAAATTCTGAATGATCTCCCGGATATCGCTGCCCGCTACAGTGATCTCAGCCTGATTCTGTGTCAGCCGCTGGAGCGGAGTTGGAATCAACACACGCACCGCCATATGCCACGATCCTCCCTTTCACGAGGTTCAAGCCGCCATCGCTGTCCGCAGGACCCGCCGATGTGATCAGCTGCCTGACGCCTGTTCCCCATACTGAAAGACGGTTAGCTCCGGTGTTGGTGGCCCCTGCAAGGTGCGCAGCTCAGCCAGACCCGCCCGAAAATACCGCTTGAGGCTGAAATAGCGCTCTCCCCGGTCTGGACAGATGAACACCACATTGGCCTTGGGGCCCAATCGCTGAGCCACCTGCAGGGCTGCACAACATGCCGCGCCCGCGGAGACACCCACCAACAGGCCCTCCTCATAGGCCAATCGCTGTGCCATCTCGTAGGCCACGTCGTCCTCCACGGATATGATCTTATCGAGAATTTGCGTATTTAAGACCTTAGGGACGAACCCGGCCCCAATCCCCTCGATCTTATGGGCCGCAGGCATCCCTCCCGACAGGACCGGCGAAGCCGCAGGTTCCACCGCGACTATCCGGACCTGAGGGTACTTGCTCTTGAGCACTTCGCCCACACCCGTGATCGTTCCGCCAGTCCCCACCCCTGCCACAAACGCGTGAATGGGCTCGTTACCCATGCCGCTGAGGATCTCGCGCGCCGTCGTGTGACGATGGATCTCGGGATTGGACGGATTATTGAACTGCTGGGGCATAAAAAACTCCGGGTGCGCCAGGACGAGGCTCTCGGCCATTTCAACCGACCCCTGCATGCCGCGCTCTGCCTGGCTAAAAACCACTTCGGCCCCGAAGGAGCGTAGCAGATGGTAACGCTCGAAACTAATGCTATCCGTTAAGACAAGGATCACGCGGTAGCCACGCACGGCCCCGACCATGGCAAGCCCGATGCCGGTGTTCCCACTCGTCGGCTCAACAATTGTCCCACCCGCGCGTAATAACCCCTTGCGTTCGGCATCCAGGACCATGCTCCAGGCGATGCGATCCTTGACGCTCCCACCTGGGTTCAGTGACTCGACCTTCGCGAAGACCGCGGCGGCCTCCTTACTCGGCAACTTGCTGAGCTTGACCAAGGGAGTTGCGCCAACTGCCTCAAGGATATTGCGTTTCGTTTTCCGTGGCATACTCGCCTGCCTTCATCCAACCTCGCGTTGTCTTCCCCATCGCGCCTGGGCACCGTTAATGTAGAATACCCAGCTAATTGTGTCAAGTATTGACACACGATTCTTCCCCCCATTCTGAGCTTGATTTTCGAAGAGGCCTTCTCTAGTATAAGCTATCAAAAGCTTGATGTTTGAGACAGCCCCGGTAGCTGAATGCAAGCGTGGGCGTGCCGAAGGCGGGGGCTCGCACCTCGATTGCCAGAGGATGGAGGGAGCATCGATGCTCGCGGACTATCTGGCCGTCTTCATTTTTTTGGTCTTAGGAGCTCTCTTCGTCCCGTTAAATCTCCTGATCGGGAGCTTGATCCGTCCCAAGATCGATGAACCAGAAAAATATACTCCCTATGAGTGCGGCGAGGAGTCCGAAGGACACCTATTTAACCAATTCAATCCCCGATTTTACATTATTGCTCTGATTTTCATCATCTTCGAGGTTGAACTGGTTTTCCTATTTCCCTGGGGGGTGCTCTTCCGCCGGCTTGGATGGTTCGGCTTTGTCGAGATGCTCGTCTTCCTCGCCGTCCTGCTCGTCGGCCTGGTCTATGCCTGGGGGAAGGGAGATCTCGAGTGGATTAAACCCGGCGGGGCGCGCAGAATCTCCACTGTTGATCGTGTGCAGGATACTGTTGATCGTGTGCAGGATTTCGAGCGGGTGGGACGCTAACTGACTTGCTTCCGTTGACGAGGCTGGGATGTATTCGAAGGCAGGGGAGGAAAGCTAAGCATGGGTGAATGGCTGCGCTGGGTGCTGGATATGGTCCTGGTTCCCCCGCTGAAACCTGTGCCGGAGCCGCTCCTGACGGTAGTGACGATCGTCGTGATCGCGACAATTATTTTAGCATTCATATCAGTCCTGGTGATGTTTCTCATATGGCTCGAACGGAAAGTGTCAGCGCATATGCAAGACCGTTTAGGTCCTATGCGTGTAGGGGGTTGGCACGGCTGGGCACAATCCATCGCCGACGGCGTAAAATTACTGTTCAAGGAAGATATTGTCCCGACACAGGCCGATCGCGTTGTATTTGCGGCTGCACCCATGCTGGTCTTTGCGAGTGCCTTTGCGGCTTTTGTTGTCATTCCCTTTGGTCCCAGTCTTATCGTGGCTGACTTGAACATCGGTATTCTCTATCTTATTGCGATTTCCTCAGTGGTCGTGATAGGCATCCTCATGGCAGGATGGTCCTCCAACAACAAATGGGCCCTGTACGGCTCGATTCGATCCGCCGCGCAGATCGTGAGTTATGAGATCCCCGCAGGATTCGCCCTCCTCACAGCGGTGATGCTGGCAGGCAGCTTAAGCATGCAGGACATCACCCGTGCGCAGGAGGGCGGCATCCATCGCTGGTTCGTCTTTCAGAACCCTTTCACCTTTCTCGCATTCTTTATCTACTATTGTGCAGCGCTGGCCGAGGTGAATCGCACCCCCTTTGATATCCCGGAAGCAGAATCAGAGTTGGTGGCGGGCTATCATACCGAGTATAGCGGAATGCGCTTCGCGATTTTCTTCCTGGCTGAGTATGCGAATATGTTTGTGGTGAGTGCGATTGCAACCACTCTCTTCTTAGGCGGATGGAATGGGATTTCGCCCTGGGATCTTTGGGTGGCTCTCCCCCCCGCCGTATGGTTCATCCTCAAATGCCTGTTTCTCATTTTCGTGATGATGTGGCTGCGATGGACGCTTCCGCGCCTGCGGGTCGATCAACTGATGTATATGTCATGGAAGGTATTGCTCCCATTCTCAGCGGTTTGCGTTCTCGGTGCCGGCCTTTGGGTGATGTTGATTGGTTGAGATGAAGCCATCAGCATTGGCATAAGGTCATACGTCGATCCTGAGCAGGTGAAGGCCAAACATCCCCTATCGGCGATCCGCCAACCCAATAGAACTCATCCTGGATAAAATCAGGGCGTAGCCGTATATGGAGGAACCATGAAAATCACGGTCAAATTGTTTGCGACATTTCGCGATTTTCTCCCGAAGGATGCGGTCAACGCGGCTTTTGGCATAGAGGTGGAGCAAGAGCCAACGGTGCAGGAACTGATCAAAACCCTGAACCTTCCGCGGGACATCCCAAAGATCGTACTCATCAATGGCCGGCAGACGGAAGAAGATATCACGCTGCACGATGGGGACACAGTCAGCATCTTCCCACCGTTGGCGGGAGGAAGATAAGAGCTCACGGAACCTTAAGGATGACAGCTGGCATGACGATCGATGAACAGATCAGAACGATCCGGCGAGGAGTGGTGGACCTCATCAGCCCTGAGGAACTCCGGGCAAAGCTCCAGCGTTCGGCGGCAACGGGTGAGCCGCTACGTGTAAAGCTCGGCTTAGATCCAACCGCACCGGATATCCATCTCGGTCATACCGTTGTTTTACAGAAGCTGAAGCGGTTTCAAGACCTTGGCCATGCCGTGATCCTCGTCATTGGCGACTTTACGGGGATGATCGGCGATCCGACGGGGAAATCAGAGACCCGCAGGCCACTCACACGTGCGGAGATTTCGGCCAACGCCAAGACCTACGCGCAGCAA
>Ga0209399_10001991_pt1 | contig 10178 bp, 9 predicted proteins | sample OV2TP3_FD_184130 | JGI IMG/M metagenome (GOLD analysis project Ga0209399, IMG submission 184130) | Hot spring microbial communities from Beatty, Nevada to study Microbial Dark Matter (Phase II) - OV2 TP3 (SPAdes) (version 3) | ecosystem: Environmental > Aquatic > Thermal springs > Hot (42-90C) ... | reverse complement strand
TCGCGCGGCCGGCGTCCCGGCCCGCATGGTCCGCGGGAGGACCCTGGGGAAGCCATGGGAGGTGGATGAGGACAATGGGCGCCGCCGCTGGACGGCTCGCTGGGCCGAGGGGCGTCACGCCTGGCTCGAAGTGTACTACCCGGATCAAGGCTGGCTCATGTACGACAGCCAGGCGTACCACTCGTTCGTCTCCACCCGATTTATCCGTGTCGAGGTCGGGCCGGACAACAAGGCTGTCCATACCGATGGCCTGCTGTCGTGGAGAACGCGCGGCGCCGCTCAGCCGAAGATTCTGGACGTGCGGCTCGAGGCTGAATTCTTTCAGGATCGCGATGTGGTGAAAGCCCAGAAGGTCGAGAAGGTTCCTCAGAAGCTGATCTACGCCGCAGGCTTGGTCACCCCCACGGCGAGACCGGTTCCTCCGCCACCTCCCGTCATTGCGCCGCCGAAGCCGCCGGCGCCGCCTGTGCCTGCTGAGCGTGTGTTGCGCCCGGAGCAGTTCAATTTTCCGGTGGTGTTCGGCAACCTGGAGTTCCCCCGCGAGATCAAGCTCTTCGAGCCGGTGAAAGCCGAAGGCGGCGGGCAGTTCACCCTGGAGCGCAACTACATGGTCGAAACCGCCGAATACATCACCGGGGACACGCTCTACGCGCAGGCCCTCGAGCCGGATCGGCCGGTCCTGGTGAAGGATTTCTCATTGGCCCTGCACCGGTTCGGCGGAGAGAGCGGCGAGCTGTGGGTCGAGCTCTATGAAGATGGAGGGAACGGACCGGGGAAGTTGGTCGCCAAGAGCCGCCCGGTGCAGGCGGCGTCCATCCGGACGCCTCCGAGTCGCTATGAGTGGGTGGTGTTTTCGTTTGAAGGCCAGAACACAATCATGCAGGACCGCCGGTACTGGATCATCCCCAAGCACAGCGGCGATGCGATCGTGAACTGGTTTTACATGTACGGGAAGGTGGTGAGCCCCGAGGAAGGGACGCGCGCGAGGCCTCGGACGGCATCCGGGCCCGAGTGGAATCAGATCCTCAACATCGAATTCAACTTCCGCCTGCGCGGCCTCGTCGCCCTCGACTGACTAGCATCAATTTTCTTTCGTGGGGATGCGAATAATCTCCTGCTGACGGCGGTCCCGCTCCTCTCGAACCTTTTTCAGGTGCTTGCGGCGAGTCAGGCTCCACCACGGCAGCTTCTCTGACGAGTTCGAGGGGGCCCTGTCGCCAGATTGCGGAGGCGCGACCGGCGGCCAGATCTCATGGAAATCATAGCCCTTGGCCTTCGCTTTCTTCTTCAGAAACTCCACGTATCTGGCGAGGTAGTTTTGATGGCTCATCAGCGCGTCCAGAGTAGGCCGGCCAGCGCGATGATTCCGCCGCCAAAGGAGAGCACAAAGCTCAAGCCGCCCAACAGGAACCATGGCTGGATGCGGGCGGTCTCCTCTGTTCCCAAACGGGGATGAAGCTGAACCGGGGACAGCCACCAGCGACGCGGCAGCGTCATTTTTTTCGACAGCAGCCGGTACAAGACGACGTGGTACCAGAAGCCGGTGGGAAGGCCTGTCAGGAGCCCGATCGCCAGAGCCCAGAGCCCGATTTCGATAACGGACTGAACTGTCACAAGCGCGCCGAGCAGACCGACGAGCCCGATGACGACCAAGGCTCCGATAACCAGCATGATCTCGACCATGCCGGGATTCTACCCCACGACACGTTAGGCGTAAAGCGTGAGGCGGGTTGACTTGGCGGCAGCCAGTTTCTAGACTCAGCGCCATGACTCAGCAGAATGATGAACAGCGCCTTCTGGCCGAGCTGGCCGAGCGATGCGGCATCGCGCCGGACTATTACGATGTCATGGGCAACCGGCACGACACCTCGGCCGAGTCGCAGCGGGCGATTCTTCGGGCCATGGGAGTGGCGACCGGCACGGTCGAGGAGCTCCAGAGCGAGCTCAGGCGCCAGGACGAGGAGCCTTGGCGCAGACCCTGTGATCCGGTGCAGGTCCAACGGGTTGATGCACCGGGCAGATGGTCCTTTCGTATGCCGGTTCCCGATGGGTCGGACGGTGACGTCGAGATCGAGTGGGAGCTGCAAGACGACTCGGGCTCCGTCCGGCAAACCGGGAAGGCGGGGCCTGGACTGATGCCGGTTGGGCATCGCGTCATTGACGGCCGGCTCGTGATCCGGTTCGACTTGCCGGTTCCGCTAGGCTTGGAGATGGGCTATTACAGCCTGCGGGCACGCGGCCGTTCTCCGGCAGGGATCGTGGAAGGGACGCTTCGGCTCATCATAGCGCCCCCCCGCTGCTATACGCCACCGTGGTTTGATCGGGCCGGTCGGGCATGGGGAGTGGCGGTGCAGCTTTACGCGCTCCGGTCTTCCCAAAATTGGGGCGCCGGGGATTTCACAGATCTGAGCGCCATGGCGGAGCTGGCGGCGCGCGATCTGGGGGCGAGCCTCATCGGGCTCAATCCATTGCACGCCCTGAAGAATTCCCGGCCGTACCACATCAGTCCGTACTCCCCGGACAGCCGGCTGTACTTGAATGTCCTCTACGTGGATGTAGAACGGCTACCTGAATTCAAGCATGCCGAAGCGGCGCAGCGGCTGATGGACGACGATGCTTTCCGTTCCAGGCTGGAGGCGTTGAGGAAGAGTGACATGGTGGATTACGACGGGGTCTACGCCGCCAAGCTCTCGGTGCTGGAGCTGGTCTTTGCCCATTTTGAGAGGGAGCCGGAGGCTGGAGATCGGCGTCAGGCCTTCGAGCGGTTCATCAGGGAGGAGGGTGAATCGCTCGAGCGGTTCGCCGTGTTCCAGGCTCTGTCCGAAGCGATGCGCCGGCAGTATCCCCATGCGCGTGTCTGGCAGGAGTGGCCCGAGCCCTATCGCTCGCCCGTATCGCCGGCCGTGGCCGCCTTCCTGGCCGCGCGGGCCTCACGGGTCCGGTTCTACATGTACCTGCAGTGGATCGCGGCCGAACAGCTTGGCCAAGCGGCGCGTCTGGCGTGCGAGGCCGGCATGGCGATCGGCCTGTACCACGATCTGGCGGTCGGCAACGACCGGAGCGGCGGGGATGCCTGGATGTTTCAGGATGTGTTCGCGCTCGATGCCGATTGTGGTGCCCCTCCGGACCTGCTCGGGCCTGAGGGTCAGAACTGGGGTCTCCCCCCGGTTGATCCCGGAAAATTGCGTGCGAGCGCCTACCGTCTGTATATCGAGTTGCTGCGTAGGAACATGCGGCACGGCGGGGCGCTCCGGCTGGATCATGTCATGGCGCTGTTCCGGCTGTTCTGGATTCCTGGCGGATCGCCGGCGACGGCCGGGGCCTATGTGCGGTATCCTGCCGATGACCTGCTGGGAATCCTGGCCTTGGAGAGCGAGCGGCATCAGGTGGTGGTGGTCGGCGAAGACCTGGGGACTGTGCCGGATATGGTGCGTGAGCGGTTGGCCGCTTACGGCGTGTTGTCGTATCGGCTCCTGTATTTTGAGCGCGGGGCGGACGGCGGGTTTCTGCCGCCGGCAAGCTACCCGATTCAGGCGGCCGCGGCCGTCACGACACATGACCTGCCGACCTTGGCCGGATTCTGGGCCGGTGAGGATATCGAACTCCGATGGAAGCTGGGCCTGTACCCCGATGAAGGACACCGCCGTGCGGCGGTGGAAGGGCGGCGCCGAGACAAGGCCAAGCTGCTTGAGGCGCTCAAAGCTGAATCGCTTTTGCCTGAGGAGCCTCAAGACGGGACCATGACCCCGGCTCTCTGCCAGGCGATTCATGCCTACCTTGCACGCACACCCTGCCGGCTCATGCTCGCGACGCTCGAAGACATGGTGGGCGAGCGGGCGCAGGTGAATGTGCCCGGCACGGTGGAGAGCCATCCGAACTGGTCGCGCAAGAGTCCCCTCGCGTTGGAAGCACTGCGGCGCGATGAACGGTGCAGGCAGCTTGCGCGGGTGCTCCAGCAACTACGTCCGATGCCGACTCCATGAGGCTGCTGAGACTGTTCAGGGACATCGCTGGCCGGAACAAGGACCTTCTGGTCCTGGGAGCCGCGGCTGCGCTCTATCTCCTGATCGTGATCGCCGAGGGCATGGTCCCGGCCAATGTCGTGGGCGCGTACGGCTTCGTGCTGCCGATCCTGCTCGTGGCAACCGTCCGGAGCCGCCGGCTGATGCTCCTTACCGTGGCCCTCTGCATCATCGCCACCTACGCCGGTCTGCTCACGCCCACCAAGCCCGGGCGCTTTCTGGCGGCGCTCATCAACCGCACCGTCGTTGTCGGGGTGCTGGTCGGAGTGGCCTATTTCGCCTTTACGCGGGAGCAGCGGAAGGCCAGGGAAGAAGCCGCACGCGCCGAGCTGGCGTTGCAGACCGAGCATCTCTTGCGGGCCAACGCGCAGCTCGTGGAGAGCAAGAACGCGTTAAGCCGCTCCGAGCGCCTCGCGGCGGTGGGCCGGTTGGTGGCGTCGGTGGCGCATGAGGTCGGGACGCCGCTCCATTCGATCGCCTGGCACGTTCAGGCCTTGGCGGAGGAGCCGAGCCTGACGACCGAGATGCGGGACCGGATCACCACCATCGATTCCCAGATCAACCGCGTGGTCCGCATCATCCAGGAACTCCTGTCCTCCACGCGGCAACGGAAGCCGGCGCTCGCCAGGCTGACGACGGAGGAACTGGTGCAACCGGTCGTAGCCTTGATGGCGCCCGCCTTGACGGCCAAAGGGGTGAGGCTCAGCGTCGACTTAGCAGCCGACAGCCGGCCGATGCACGGGGATGTCGAGCAGCTCCAGCAGGTGCTGATCAATCTCCTGAGCAATGCGCTAGCCGCCACCGGCGCCGGCGGAGAGGTGACGGTCAGCGTCGGGGAGGAGACGGGGGGGATGGTCACCATCACCGTGCGGGACACGGGATGCGGGATGCCTGAAGAGCACCTCAAGCGGGCGTTCGAGCCGTTCTTCTCCGGCAAGGCCATCGGGGACGGCGCCGGGCTCGGCCTGTACCTCAGCCAGGAGATCATGACGGCGCACCGAGGCTCCCTGTCCCTCACGAGCAGCGTGGGGCAGGGCACGACGGTGCGGCTGGCGGTGCCGGGTTACGTGGGACTGCCTGAGGAAGAAACAACTCCGGAAGCAAGGGTAGGGAGAAGTGATGGAACCTGAGGCGAGGGTCCTGGTCGTGGACGACGATGCGGTGGCCCGGGACCTGCTCGTCGAGGCCTTGCGGAAGGAAGGGTACGAGGTAGAGGCCACAGCCGGGGGGGGCGAAGCGATCGCCCGGGGGCGCGAGCAACGGTTCGACGTGGTGCTGACCGACCTCCGGATGGGAGAAGTGGACGGACTGGATGTCCTGCGCGAGTTCAAACAACTCAGTCCCGACACGTCCGTCGTGCTGCTCACTGCGTTCGGCTCGATGGACGGCGCGATCGAGGCAATTCGGCACGGCGCCTATGACTACTTGGCGAAGCCCTTCAAGAAGGAAGAAATCCGGCTGGTGGTTCGCCGCAGCCTGGAGCACAGCCGTCTGGTTCGCGAGAACGCCCGGTTCCGAGAGCAGGAGCGCGAGCGCGAGAGCCTCTCTCAGCTGGTCGGGAGCAGCCCGGCGATGCTGGAAGTGTACAAGCTCGTTGCCCGGGTCTCTCCGGGCAAAAGCACGGTCCTGCTGGAGGGAGAGAGCGGCACGGGGAAAGAGCTGGTCGCGCGGGCCATCCATCAGAACAGTCCGCGCCGGGACCGGCCGTTTGTGCCGGTGAATTGCGGCGCGCTGCCCGAGACGCTGCTGGAATCCGAACTGTTCGGGCACGAGAGGGGCGCCTTTACCGGCGCGGTCGGCGCGAAGCGCGGACTGTTCGAGACCGCGCATGGCGGCACGATTTTTCTGGATGAGATCGGCGACATCGGCGCGGCTTTGCAAGTCAAGCTGCTGCGCGTCCTCCAGGAGCAGGAGGTGCGCCGCGTGGGAGGGACGGCGGCCATTAAAGTAAACACGCGCATCATCGCGGCGACCAACCGGCACCTTCCCGACCTGGTCAAGGAGGGCCGGTTCAGAGAGGATCTCTTCTACCGCCTGAACGTCATCCGCATCGTGCTCCCGCCGCTTCGCCGGCGTCGGGAGGACATTCCGATGCTGGCTCACCACTTCTTGCAGAAGTTTGCCGTGGCGAGCGCCAGAGCGATCCGCGGCTTTTTGCCGGCCACGATGGAGCTGCTCCAGGGGTATGCCTGGCCCGGCAACGTGCGGGAGCTCGAGAACGTGATCGAGCGCGTCGTGTCGCTCGCTCACGGTCCTTTGGTCTTGCCCGATGATCTCCCGGAATCGGTCCGGAGCGGCCAGCCGTCCCTGACCGCTGATGACGCGGCAAGCGGCGCCGGCGCGCTCTGTACCCTGGAAGAGCTGGAGAAGCAACATCTCATCAGGGTCCTCAGGGAGACGGGCGGCAACAAGGTGCGGGCGGCGAAGATTCTGGGGATCGACCGGCGGACGCTCTATCGGATGGCGGAGAGATTCGGGGTCGAATTGGGTGAGGAAGGGGAGTAAGGGTGGCCGAGTCTGTCCTGCTCAAAGGCTACGGCTCGACCGCGCTAAGCCTCGCCTCCGCTCGGCTGCGCAACTTGTTCCGTCCGGTCCACCCGTTGCAAGCAGAAGAGCAACGGGTGCCCGGCTCGAACGGAACTTCGAACAGTGCTCGCCGTCCTTTGGACCTCTCCGTCTCGGCAAGCGCGGGGCCCTCGCCTCGCCATTCGTGATACAGACTCGCCGCACCTTATCTATCGCCGGTCTGGTTGGGGCGGGGAGGTTAGAGGAGGCCGAGGGCGTTTTTGAGGAGGCGGAGTTGATTGTGCGCGCTTTGGGGGAGGGATGGTTCGTAGGGACGCCAGGCGGTAAAAAGACTGTCCTTGCCTTCGGCTGTCACGTAGACGGAAACCAGCGTGGCGCTCTCGCCTTCAGGAACCAGGGCGATATCGACCCGGCTGCGGTTGACGCCGAAGCGAAAATCGAGTAACCAATCCCATATGCTGTCGATCTCTTCTCGATACCCTGTGCTGATGATTTGCGCTTCCTCATTGGTCTCTCGAAGACAATATCCTTGATCAACCAGCATCCGGGCCGCCGTGGTCCGGACTTGCTCAATGGGTACGAGAAGGATGGCTTCAGCGGTGTTTGATATGGGCCGGGACGGAGCCGCTGCGCACCCGGCGACAGTCGCAGCTGCGATGAGTGTGGCGATCCCGCGTATCGCTGAGGAAGGCACTCTGTTCATGGGCACCAATCATAGCATGAATCAGTGAAAAGTAAGGAGTAAGTAGTGAGGAGTGAGCGGAAACTCCTCACTTTTCACTCCTTACTCCTGACTGAAAGGAGCGATGATGAAAGCGACTTGGAACGGAGCGGTACTGGCAGATAGCGATCGCTGCGAGGTGGTGGAAGGGAACCACTATTTTCCGCCGGAGAGCCTCAACCGGCAGTACTTCAAGGACAGCGCCACCCATACTACCTGTCCGTGGAAAGGAGAGGCGAGCTACTACGACATTGAGGCGAACGGCCAATTGAACAAGGATGCCGCCTGGTACTATCCGAACCCCAAGAAGGAGGCGCAGAAGATCACGGGATACGTGGCGTTCTGGAAAGGGGTGGAAGTGAAGGCATGACAGGATGTTCGCGGCTGGCGCCTCCCGGTGCGACCCTTTCGGGGTTGGCCGGGCGGAATCCTTCAGAAATTCCTTCAGCCGCGGTATAGTAACCGCGGTGCTTCAGTCAGTTTCCGCTTTCCTTCCCGGCCAACCCTCGACGGGTCCCCGCCCCTCCGGCGATGCCGCTCACCATCCTGTCATGCCTTCTTAGAAGGATCAGGTGCTGCTTCTCAGGGGGCGGAAAGGGCGGTGCTCGGTGGACGCGCGCAGTATCGGGGCAGCTCGAGCCTCCCTGTCAGGCCTTCTTTAGCAGAATGTCGGCACGATGCCTTGCTGTGCGCCTTTCCGAGAATTCTTGATGATGTAGGACATGCCCTCATTCCTTGACGGCGCGAAGAGGGGAGGGGAGGCTTCCAACTGTTACGCATGACGAATGAGAACGACCAGCTACTGCCCCTTGAGGGTCAGGTCGAAGCGGCAGAGCCGGGAATCGGGCTCAAATCCGGGAGGAGGAGTTTCCGGCCTGACGATCACGCGCCCGCGCTCTGCGGCCGGGACCCTCAGGAAGATCGGGTCCTGATCTTGGTAGGGATCCCCCTCGAAGTACATCTGGGTCGTCAGTTCCCGAAACCCTGACCGCTGGACTTTGAAGTGGATGTGTGACGGCCGGGTCCAGCGAGGCCCCGCCGGGTACTGCCCGGGAATCACGGTCTTGAACTGGTAGCGGCCGTTACTGTCTGTCGCCGTCTTTCCCCAGAACTGGAAGTCGGGATCGAGCGGGGCGGGATTGCGGTCCCGGGGATGGCTGTACCGGCCGCTGGCGCCGGCCTGCCAGATCTCCACCACGGCTCCTTCGATCGGACGGCATGCTTCGTCCCTGACCTGCCCCACGATATAAATCACTTGACCTTTGGCATGGGCCGCTCTTCCGGCCAGGCGCGTCAGGTCGTTGTCCTTGTCCACCTGGGCCATGAGCTGAGAGGGGGGAGGATAAAACGGGCCTTCCGTCTGGAGCGGTGTGGCGGCGCAGGGTGTTGCACTCGTTCGACCAAGAGCCAGCAGGGCGATCGAGGATGCGGTCACCCCGACAAGCAGCATCCAGAACTGCGGGCGTGAGACCAAGGACATGAAGCGACCTCCAGCCCCATGATTATACCGCCGTAGGTCGTACTGGATGTGGTTGAAGCCTCAGTGCAGCCCGTGTCATCATGGAAGCATGCGGAGACTGCGAAAGCTCGAAGAACTGGAGTTCGACAACACCTACGCGCGCTTACCGGAGACCTTTTATTCCCGCCTCGCCCCCACAGCATTTCCCAATCCTTATGTGGTCAGCTTCAATCCGGACGCGGCGGCGCTGATCGAACTGGACCCCGATGAAGCCGCGCGTCCTGAGTTCGTCGACTATTTCAGCGGCGCGAGGCTCCTGCCGGGAAGCGAGCCGCTCGCCATGCTGTATTCCGGGCACCAGTTCGGAGTGTACGTCTCGCAGCTCGGCGATGGTCGCGCAATCCTGCTCGGCGAAGTACGGAATTCCTCCAGGGAGAAATGGGATTTGCATCTCAAGGGAGCCGGCCTGACCCCATACTCCCGCGACGGGGACGGGCGTGCGGTGCTGCGATCCGCGATCCGGGAATACCTGTGCAGCGAGGCCATACACGGTCTCGGTATCCCCACCACCCGGGCGTTGTGCGTCATCGGCAGCGAGGAGAAGGTGTATCGCGAGACAGTGGAGACCGGCGCGATGCTGGTGCGTATGGCCCCGACGCACGTACGGTTCGGCTCCTTCGAGGTGTTCTACTATCGGCGCCAGCATGAACACCTCGCACGCCTCGCGGACTACGTGATCGAGCAGCACTTTCGGGATCTCACGGGCCTGCAGGACCGATATGCGAGGATGTTCGGCGAGGTGGTCACCCGGACGGCCGAGCTGATGGCCAAGTGGCAGGCCGTCGGCTTCGCCCATGGAGTGATGAACACCGACAACATGTCGGTCCTGGGCCTGACGCTGGACTACGGCCCGTTCGGGTTCCTTGATGACTACGAGCCCGGCCTCATTTGCAACCATTCCGACCACCACGGCCGCTACGCCTTCGACAAGCAGCCCTACATCGGTCTGTGGAATCTGAGTTGCCTGGCCCAGGCGCTGCTGCCCTTGGCGCCGCAGGAAGAGCTGAAAGCTGCTCTGGGTGCGTATGAGTCCACACTCACCCGCCACTATACCGACCTGATGCGCGCCAAGCTCGGGCTGCGGGAGCGCCATACTCACGACGGGACCCTCGTGACGGATCTGCTGGCCCTGTTGCACTCCAGCCATGTGGACTACACCAACTTCTTTCGGGCGCTCGGGGAGTTTCAGTCAGGAGCGGAGGCCGCGAACGATCGCCTCCGCGGCTTCTTTGCCGACCGTGAGGCATTCGATGCCTGGGCAGCTCAATACCGGGAGCGACTGCGAGCCGAGGGCAGCCTCGACTCCGAGCGGAAGGCCGTGATGAGTCAGGTCAATCCGAAATACGTGTTGCGGAACTATCTGGCCCAGACTGCCATCGACCAAGCCACT
>Ga0209399_10001990_pt1 | contig 10179 bp, 8 predicted proteins | sample OV2TP3_FD_184130 | JGI IMG/M metagenome (GOLD analysis project Ga0209399, IMG submission 184130) | Hot spring microbial communities from Beatty, Nevada to study Microbial Dark Matter (Phase II) - OV2 TP3 (SPAdes) (version 3) | ecosystem: Environmental > Aquatic > Thermal springs > Hot (42-90C) ... | reverse complement strand
AGCGCCAGCTCCAGCTCACCCTCCTTGAGCTTGGCTGACTGCCCCTTCTCCACTTCACCGAAGTTTCGGATCTCATCAGCGAAGTACATGGTATGGAGCGTCAAACCGCCTTGGGCGGGGCGTATGAGAACCAGGCTTTGCTTGCCGCGCATGACAAACTTGGCAAGGGCAACCCGCTCCGTCTTAGCCATGGCATCGGCAAGCAGCCTATACGCCTTCTCCCCTCCCTTGTCGGGCCCGAGGTAATAGGCCTTATCAAAGTAGATCGGATCTACTTTGGGGAAGGGGACAAACTCGGCGATATCGATGATCTTGGAGGCTTCTTCTTCGAGCGACTTGAGCTCCTCCTCTGCGAACCTCACGTACTGGTCTTTGGCGAACTCATAGCCCCGGACCAGCTGGGACCGATCCACCACCTCGTTGCAGGTCGGGCAGAGTTGCTGCTGCTTGATGCGCGAGCCACATTTCCCGTGGAGCATGTGGAAGGATACACTGCCAGAGGAGGCAGCGGTGTAGAGCTTGACCGGGATTGAGACCAGACCGAATGAGATCGTGCCGGAACCGATCGAATGCGGAGGCATAGCCAACCCTCCTTTGGTAAGTCGAAGCTTGCACGATAGCACAAAACCCCCTAGGATTCAAAAAAGGCGGGAAGATTAAGGCAATAGCATGAGCCACAGGGAAATGCTTGACGGTTATCGAAAAAAACGCGACCCGGAGCGCACCCCTGAGCCCTTCGGGGGTGGGCGAGACGCAAGCGGCCGGCTGTTCGTTGTCCAGAAGCACGCGGCCCGTCGTCTGCACTACGATCTGCGCCTTGAGATCGATTCGGTGCTCAAGAGTTGGGCTGTCCCCAAAGGTCCGTCGGCGCGGCCGGCGGAGAAACGACTGGCGGTCCTCGTCGAGGATCACCCCATCGAGTACGCTGACTTCGAGGGACTCATACCCCCCGGCAACTACGGCGCAGGCCGGGTGATCGTGTGGGACCGGGGATGGTATCGTCTCGTGAAGGGAGACAACCCTCTCGATGAGCTCGCCAAGGGAAAGCTCGAATTTGAACTGTTCGGCTTTAAGCTCCGTGGTCGGTGGACCTTGGCGCGAATGAGCGGCAGGGAAAAAGAATGGCTGCTGCTCAAGAAGGCCGACGGCTTTGCCAGCGAGGAGGAGCTGACGGATCGCTACCCGGAGTCCGTTCTCTCCGGGATGACCGTTGACGAGCTGGGCCAGGCACACGCGAAACTCAGCGCGCTGCAGAGAAGGCTCGATGCCCTAAAGGCCCCGATCGGGCAGGTCTCTCCCCGCAGTCAACCTCTGATGCTGGCCTCGACCGGCTCCCGTCCCTTCTCCGGCAAGGGGTGGCTTTTCGAGATCAAGTACGATGGCGTCCGAGTCCTGGCCGGCCGGACAGGAGGGACCGTGGAGCTCTACGGCCGCAACGGGCAAAACATCACCGCGGGCTATCCTGAAGTGGCGCGGGCCCTGGGAATGCTGCCGGTCGAAAGGTTCGTCCTCGACGGCGAAATCGTGGCCCTCGATCAGAGCGGACATCCAAGCTTCCAGCGCCTCCAGGCACGCATGCACCTTAAGAACCCCCTCGACATCGAGCGCACGCGCGCGACCGTACCGGTCACAGGTATCTTCTTCGATTGTTTATCCCTGGAAGGTCGAGACCTCCGCAGTCTCCCGCTCCTTGAGCGCAAAGAATGTCTCCGGCTGCTCCTTCCCGGCCGCGGGGTGATATCCTACGGCGATCACGTCGTCGAACGTGGCGAGGCCTTCTTCGAAGCTGTCTCGGAGCAGCGGCTCGAAGGCATCGTGGCGAAGAAGATCGAGAGCCGCTACGCGGGGGGGCGGTCCGAGAGCTGGATCAAGCTCAAATGCCAGCTCTGCCAGGAGTTCGTCGTCGGCGGCTATACCGATCCCCAGGGCTCCCGCGGATACTTCGGCGCTCTGCATCTGGGGCTCTACGAGGGGAACCGGTTGGTCTATGTCTCCAAGGTAGGCACAGGCTTCGACCAAAAGGCGCTTGAGACATTGTGGGCGAGGCTTCAGCCGCTCAGCCGATCTACCTCTCCCTTTCACGTCGGGACTCCTACAGGGCGCAGACACCACTGGGTAGAGCCGAAGCTCGTCTGTGAGGTGGGCTTTACCGAGTGGACTCAGGACGGAGGCATCCGGCACCCCACCTACCTCGGGCTGAGAGAAGATAAACGGCCCGAAGAGTGCTGGCGCGAGCGGCAGGCGGAGCCCGATGCGCTCCGCCTGCCACAGTCTTCAGGCAGCAGCCGCAGGGTCAAAGTCACAAACCCGAACAAAGTTTTCTGGCCGGATGAGGGGTATACCAAAGCGGATCTGATCGGCTACTACGAGGCTGCGGCGAAATTCCTGCTCCCCTACCTGAGGGACCGGCCTCTGGTCCTCACCCGCTACCCGGACGGGATCACGGGCAAGTCTTTCTTTCAGAAAGACGCGCCGGACTTCGTGCCCGACTGGGTCCGCACAGAACGGATTTACTCCAAGGAGGCCGAGCGGGAGATCGACTACTTCATCGTGAACGATCTCGAGACGTTGCGCTACGTGGTCAACCTGGGGACAATCCCGCTCCATCTATGGGGCTCGCGGCTGGGATCGTTGGACCGGCCTGACTGGTTCATTCTCGATTTAGACCCCAAGGGCGCGCCTTTCACCAACGTGGTGAAGGTGGCGCAGCTGCTCCTTCGCATCTTGGAGGAGTTAGAACTGCCGAGTTATGTCAAGACCTCAGGCGCCAGCGGGCTCCACATCTTGCTTCCCTTGGGGGCGCGCTACTCCTATGAGGAGGCCCGGACCTTTGCGCGTCTGTTGGCGCTCTTAGGGGTCGAGCGAGAGCCTGATCTCGCAACGGTCGCCAGGCCGCTCCAGGGCCGTGCGGGCAAGGTCTACATCGACTTCGGCCAAAACGGCCACGGCCGCACCATCGTAGCGCCGTTCTCCGTCCGTCCTCTACCCGGGGCGCCGGTCTCCTGCCCGCTTCGCTGGGAGGAGTTGACGCCGCGGCTTTCCCCTAAGCGATTCACCATTCGCACGGCCCCGGCGCGCTTTGACAAGCTCGGCGATCCGCTGGCCCCGGTGCTAACGGGCTCCATAGATATGGCCAGCGCCATTTCTCGGATTGAGGGCAGGCTCGGCAGCAAAACTGCCCGTAGAGGTGATTAGCCCGCGTGAGACTCTTCACGGAGTTTACCCTGAGATTCTTCGCGACCCTGTCCTGAACCGGGGAACGAGATCCTTCGCTCTGCTCAGGATGACAGATGGTCAAGGTTCAAAATGACAAACGAAGGGTTCAGAGTGACAAGCGGTGTCATTCTGAGGAGCAAAGCGACGAAGAATCTCTCATTGGGGATTAAGCGTTGACCAGCTCTCGAAATCGCTGCGCCAAAGCCGGGCCGATGCCGGACTCCTCGTGTTTGAAATAAATGAAAATTCCGCGCCACTGCGCTTCTAGCCCTCGCACAGTCCGACTCCACCTCTTGAGGTCTTCCTCCGAGTATCCCTCGTCGCGCAGCCTGAAATAGCCGAAATCGGCCGTCGCCACGAGCGGAGTAGTCCCCTTCTCCGTGTCCGCGATGCAAAGCGCCAGGTTCTTCGACCTCAGCAGGGTGTAGACATCGTCGGAGAACCAGCTCGGGTGGCGGAATTCAAACGCTGCTCGGAGCCCCCGGGGAAGCAGCGCAATGAAGCTCCCAAGCCTTCCCGAGTCCTTCCTGAGATAAGGCGGGAGCTGAAAAAGCAGCGGCCCGAGCTTAGGGCCCAGCCTCGAGGCGGTCTCGCAGAAGTAGCCGAGCGGATCCGCCACGTCTTTAAGCCGCTGGTCATGCGTGATCCGCCTGGGCGCCTTCAGCACGAAGGTGAAACCTTTTGGAGTCGCTGCGGCCCATCCGGCGATCGTCTTCGCGCTCGGCATGCGGTAGAAAGTGGCGTTGATCTCGACGGTGGAAAAGCGCTCGGCATAGTAGGGGAGCATCTTCGTCGCGGGAAGATTCGGGGGATAGAAAGTCCCTTTCCACTCGGGATAGTTATACCCGGAAGTCCCGACCCAAGCTCTCATGATTCACCTGTAGCCCGTAGGGCTTGTTAACCCCGATCCGACAAAAAAATCAAGTCATATGCGATCCTGGGCTGCATGCTGCAACCAGTGGCCTCCAACGGTTTCCTGAGGATTTCGTATTTCAATTGACTGAGAGCGAGTTTGAAGACTTGAGGTGCCAATTTGGCACCTCAAGGTCAATTCAAGGGGTCGGGAATCTTTTCTGGAACGGAACTGGCTCCGATGAAAACAACCGGGGAGGTCAAAGGGGAATGGCGCCGAACCGGTGCTCAGAACAGATCGCCAGCCCTGAGGCGCTCGCAAAGTCCGGCTGCGGGAAGGATGAGGATGCCGTCCTCGGTGCGGCGACTTTTACGTTTAAGGCAGACGACCACGCGCCGCCCTATCTCCTAGGGCTTCTGGGCGACAACTTTACCGTTCTTCCAAACGTATATGGGAGTGCCGTATGCGCGCGCGGTTTTGCGTGCGGTCTTCGCCGCACGACGCAGGGCGCGTCCGACGGCCAGCGCGAACGCTTTTGAGTCTTTCTTGCGGTTGTTTCGTTTCATGGTCCTCGCTCCAGCAATTGAGGCTTGATTCCAGAGTTATCATACACCGTCCACATGTCTGCCAAAAGACGGTAGGCGGTTTGGAAATTGGTCCAACTGCGGGTGAAGCGGCGGAGTACGTCGGCACGGGGGACATTATGGCCGCCCTGCTTGACACGAGCGGCGATGCGCCGTAACGCAAGTCGCGGGGACGACAGACGAAGATAAACGATCTCGATGCGGTAACCGGCTGCCTTCCACCGCTTCAAACGACTAAGATACACGAGTCCGCTCAACGTGCTCTCGAACGCGAAGTCCAGGCGCGCCTTGGCGAGTCGGTCGAGTTCCCTTAGGACGAGGCGACCGGCGGCAAGCGCCCCTAGCTCGGGCCGCAGGGGGGAAAGACCGCCGGCGATCAGGTCTGCGTTCACAAAATGAATTACGCCGGCGTCTTTGGGTAGAAACTCTCGCGCAAAGGTAGTCTTGCCAGCACCGTTTGGGCCGGCGATGACGATGCAAACAGGAGATTTGCGCGATGGTATACTCATGATCGCAGCTGATTTTAGTTAGGATAGGCCCGCGAAGCAAGGCGATGTGATGATCATCGGTGCGTGGGAGAGAGACCGGGGGTTTTTTTAACGGCCTCAGAACGGAGTTTTTCATTGATACTCTGTTTACAACATGATTGGCGAAAATTGAAGTCAAGGATTCTTTGTGTTAAGGGAAGCACCTAGAGCCGCGAAAAAAAAGGAGGGTAGAAGCTATGCCCATTAGGATAAAGAGGACCGGCCACCTGGTGCTGCGGGTGAAAGATATCGAGCGCTCGAAGCGATTCTTCACCGATGTCTTGGGACTTCCCCTTGTCGGCGATAACGGCAAAGGCATGCTCTTTTTCAGCGCCGACTCGAAGGACAACCACCATATGCTCGCGATCCGCCAGGCAAGAGACGGCGCCGCTCTTCCCGATCCGGAGCAGGTAGGGATGGAGCATGTCGCCTACGAGCTCGGTTCATTCGCCGACCTGCAAGAGGCCCACCGGATCTTCAAGGAAAATAACGTGAAGATCCGCCATGTGGTGTTCCATGGCGTCACCAAGAGCATTTATTTTTATGATCCCGACGGGAACATGCTCGAGGTCTACTGCAACGTACCACCCGGGGAGTACCAAAGGAGCGTTCCAAATCCTTTTGGGCTCTACGGCGATATTACGGACGAGCTGGAGGGGAAAACCCTCCAGAGGCCGGGCACGGTCGTACCGTGACCAATCGCCCCTTGAAAGCCCGCCAGCCGGTTACTCTGTCCTTTAGGAGGTGCCATGGAACCGCTACCGCGAGGCGCTAACTTTCAGCGCGCGAAGATGCTTTGGGAAATCGGGCTCAGCGTCGCGGGCGATCCCGCCACGCCCTACACCGGAAACCGCGACATGTGCATCGTGGTGGGCAGCGGTTCGAGCGACCGCTTTCATCCGTGGCTCAGGATGGCGACAGGCTCGCCCATCCTGGCCCATGCCGTTGTCCGAGGCGAGCTGGAGATGGCCATGGTGAATCCCTCCGGGCTGCTCACCCAGGCCTATCGGGGCGCGGGTCTATTCTCCGAGCCGCTTCCGGTGCGGATTGTGGCGACCTATCCTTCTTGGGACCGCTTTGTTTATACCATCCATCCGCGCACGGGCTTGACCTCCCTGGCCCAGATCAAGGAGCGCCGTTATCCGCTCCGGCTCTCTATTCGCGAGGACCCCACCCACTCGACTCGGGTCCTGGTGGACCAGACGCTGGGCGCCTACGGCTTCACTCTGGCCGACATCGAGTCCTGGGGCGGCAGTTTCCAACTGAACGGCCCGCCCGGCGATAAGCGACGGTTGAAGGCGCTGCACGAGGGAACCATCGATGCCATATTTGATGAGGGACTGGTGCATTGGCTTGACGAGGCGCTGGCTGCTGGGATGAAACCCGTCACGCCGGAGGAGTCCATGCTGAAGCAGCTCGAAGCGATCGGCTGGCGCCGGGTAGTCATTCCTGCGGGACGCTTTCCCCATCTCGAATCCGACTACGTAGGCCTGGACTACAGCGGGTGGCCTCTCTATACGCGCGCCTCCCTGCCGGACGAAGTCGCTTACAAAGCGTGTGCGGCCCTACACGCCCGCGAGGCCGAGATCACCTGGGAATCGTCTTATACGGGGATCGGCCAGCTCGGCCAGGATACCGAAGCAACCCCGATGGATGTGCCTCTCCATCCCGGGGCGGCCCGGTGGTACCGAGAGCACGGCTTTAACGTCTGACCCGCCCCTTGGCCGGCAAGCGAGGGCCAAGCGGTCCGTGGAGTTTTTTTCCATGTCGCGTTACAGAGTTGTAGTCACCGATCACCTGCTCCCTTCCGTGGAACGGGAGTCCTGAACGGCGCGCTACTTAAATGGGGAGACAGATCTCGGGGTGAACAGGAGGCGTCACAAAATGGCCGCACGAAAAATCAGCGTCGGAGTGATTGGAACCGGGTGGATCGGGGAAATCCGGGCCAAAGTGTGCGCCGCGCATCCTTTGGTGGAGAGCCTGCACTTGGCTGAGATCGACCCCGCGAAGCTCCACCGAGTCGCCGAGGCGACCAGGGCCAGGAGCGCGACCACGGATTACCGCGAGCTTCTGCGCCGGGACGAGATCGATGCGTTCTTCGTCTGCACCACGCCGGAGACCACGCACTACCCGATCACTAAGGACTGCCTCCTCGCGCGCAAGCACACGCTGCTGGAGAAGCCGATGGGGCTTGAGTTGAAAGAGGCGGACGAGATGATGGCCCTCGCAAAAAAGGCGGGGCTTAAATTTACGATTGGCTACACGCAGCGCTTCAATCCGAAGTTCGCCTACGTGAAGCAGTGCCTGATGAACGGAACGCTCGGCCGTCCGGTCACCGCGCTGGTAAGCCGAAATGTCTCTCGCTCCATTGGGAACAAGATCGGTGGAAGGATTCGCCTCTCACCGGCCGTGATGGAAGCGACGCACGACATCGACTTTATCCTCTGGTGCCTGGAGGGCGTCAAGCCGACGCGTGTCTATGCCCAGTCGGTCTACCGGATCATGGAGCAGGCGCACGGAGTTCCCGACTGCACTTGGATCATGGTGACGATGGACGATGGCACCGCCTTCACCATCGGCGCCGGATGGGCGCTGCCGCCCGGCTATCCGCACTTCTCGACGGCGACGATCGAGTTTGTGGCGACCGAAGGGGCGCTCCTCATCGACGACAGTCACCGCGACATGGTGCTGAACACGATGAAAGACGGAATGGTCCTCCCGCTTTCCACGATGCCGGGGGAGCAAGTGGGGCACATCTACCAGGGACCGATGCAGGCGGAGACAATCCACTTCATCGAAGCTGTGACCCTGGACAAGCCTGTGCTCGTGACGCCCGAGCAGGCGAGGCAGGTGATGGAAGTGACGCTGGCCGCCGATCTCTCGGCCGAGCGCCATCAGCCGATCACGCTCCCATTGAAACCCTGAAGGCGATTTGCGATTTTAGATTCTTGATTTTCGATTCAGTCCAAAATCCGCAATCCAAAATCCAAAATGAGTAGCCCTACTCCAGCCGAAGCAGGCGGGCGGCGTTGCCCCCGAGGATCTTTGAGCGATCGGCGGCCGTCAAATCCTTGAGACGCGTGATCACCTCGACCGGCCGCTCGTAACCCATGTCAAAGCAGTAGTCGCTTCCAACCATCACGCGGTCAGCTCCAACGAGCTTGATGAGGTAGTAGAGTGACTCTGGAGCGTGGCTGATCGTGTCGTAGGTGAAGCGCCTGAGATAGCTCGAGGGCGGCTTCTTCAGGGCCCGGCACTCCTGTCGCACCTTCCACCCACGGTTGAGACGCCCGATGAGATAGGGAAGCGCGCCTCCGGCATGCGGGAGGCAGACCTCGAGCTTGGGAAATCGATCGAAAAATCCGCCGAAGATTAAGTTGGCGGCAGCGACTGCAGTATCAAACGGATTTCCCAGAAGGTTGTGCAAGTGGTAGTTCGCGAGCCGCTGAGCCCCGATGACATTGAGCGGATGGAGAAAAATCGGGAGTCTCAGGGCGTGAATGCGCTCGAAGACCGGGAGAAATGAAGGATCAGTCAGCTCTTTCCCCTGCACGTTCGTGCCAAGGTAGACGCCGCGACAGCCAAGCTGCGTCGCTGCCCGATCGAGTTCGCCGACAGCAGCCTCGGGGTCTTGCATGGGGAGCGTGGCTAGAACAACGAACCGGTCTGGATGGGCGCGAGCCATCTCGGCCGCAGCGTCGTTCCACACCTGAGCCAGCCGGAGCCCCAGGGTGTCATCCGCCCAGTAGACCATCGGCGGCATAAGCGACAGGGCATGGATGGTAACCCCCTGCGCGTCCATCGCCCTCAGCCGGAGGTCCGGATCGTAGTAGTGCGCAGTGATGGGGCCGATCGAGACCTGGCCCACGAGGATCGTTGGCCCGTCCGGACCAGAGCGGAGGCGCACCCCGTGGGCCTCTCCTTCCGCCTCAATGAAGCGAAGATACTCCTCAGGGACAAAGTGGGCGTGAATGTCGATCGTGGGCTTCGTATGCCGCGAGGCCCGTCTTGGGGCAGCGCGCTTTCGCCCATTCCGTGTTGTCCGTCGGCGCTTCATTGAATCCTCTATGCCTATGGCATGCCGTGCCTCGGCGGGATGATCGGGAGAAGGAGATGCGAGGGCCGGTCGGGGCGGATGTGCAGCGTGGTCTTGCCCCCGAAAATCTCTGGTGGCCGGTCGCACGGGTCGTCGTGGAGAAACGGACCGCAGCCCCTCAGCTCATTCTTGAAATTCGAAAGCCGCGCGCCGCTCGCTCCTGGATACTCGTAGTCCCTACCGCGCACGGTCAGGCCGATCTTGTAGCCAGCAGGCACCACGATCGAGGTGGGCCAGATCTCGATTTCCAGCTCGACGACCTGCCCAGGGCTCAGCGGCTGCTTCTCGTCATGGGTGTGATACGGCCGGTAGGGTCTGCTCAACTCAGGGTCAAGCTTGCGATGCGACGCTCGGAGCCATCCTTGCCCGACAGGAGTGTGGGGATCGATGGCCCCCTGGAATACGACTTCCTTGCCACTAGAGGAAAAAACGCGAAGCACGACGAAAATGTCCGCGTCCGCCGTCGAGGACGAGATGAAGAGCTTCACCGCCGAAGGTCCGGTGATCTCGGTCTCTTGCTCCAGCGGCGGCGACAGGAAGGTGACTCCGTCGCTCATGGCGTCGTACTCGACGCGTCCACTGGCGCCGGCGGGAGCCCAGTTCAGGCCCCGACCGGCAGGATTGAGGTAGAGCTTCGTCCATTGGGTGCGCGCGATGGGCCATTCGTTCTCCATGCGCTCGACGAACCCGTCGATGCGACGAACCTGGAGCCGAACGCGCGGCTCTTTGTGCCAGCCGCTGTCGATGCCCTTTAGGAAGCAGTCGAAGAAGCGCTTCTGCAGCAGCCGCCCGTAATCCGTGTAGAAATGAGTCCAGTGCTCCAGCCCGTGCAGTTCGAGCCATTTCTGCGGTGACGCCGCGCGGACAAAGCCCTCGACGTTCCCCCGCAAGTGCAACCCCTGG
>Ga0209399_10001989_pt1 | contig 10180 bp, 10 predicted proteins | sample OV2TP3_FD_184130 | JGI IMG/M metagenome (GOLD analysis project Ga0209399, IMG submission 184130) | Hot spring microbial communities from Beatty, Nevada to study Microbial Dark Matter (Phase II) - OV2 TP3 (SPAdes) (version 3) | ecosystem: Environmental > Aquatic > Thermal springs > Hot (42-90C) ... | reverse complement strand
AGCTTATTGTTATCTTCTTGATAATTTTTCTTCTCTTTGGTGCAAAGAATCTCCCGGAAATCGCCAGGGGAATTGCCAGAAGCCTTGGGGAGTTTAAGAAAGCTTTAAAAGAAACAGAGGAAAAGAATAATTCTAGGCGAGATGACGTTAATAAAATGCAGTGAATCTGATTAGGGTAGCCATGCACAGACGAGATCCTTTTATTCTTTCGATTAATACCTCAAAGGGTGGAATTCCAAAGCTGCCGGTTGGTTCTGTGCGCGTTACTTTCTGTGGACTGGAAGGCGACGGGCATAACCACGAGAAACATTATCACCCACTTCAAGCGGTTTGTTTGCAGGATATAGAGCAGTTGGCAGAAATTAAGGCCAAAGGTTATCCTCTTTTCCCAGGGGCAACCGGAGAGAATTTGACAGTTCAGAATCTCAATGTCAATGGTTTGCCGCTGGGGACGATTCTCCAGCTCTCGGGAGGAGTTGTTTTGGAGATATCGAAGATAAGAAAACCGTGTTATATCATGGATAGTATTCATCCGCAGTTGAAAACGGATGCCTGGGGCCGGCACGGGATGTATGCTAAAGTCATTGGAGAGGGAGTTCTTCACGTTGGTGAATCTATTCAGGTCATCCCTTGTGCTCTGGCAGCAGGGTGACTATATTAACAATGAAAAAGGAGGAAAGACGTATGAGCGACAATCAGGATGAAAAAACAACAAAATCTGTTATTCTTTCCATCTTGGCGGTCATGTTGATGATTGCCATTGTTGTCCCTTTGATGACCTCAGCCCCAACTCAGCTTTTGGGGGAGAGCGACTATCGTCTTCGGGGCGCATTCCACGGTCTCTTTGCCATGATCTTTATGATTACGAGCACGATTGGCCTCTATCAAGCCCTGCGGTTGTGGCGAGGATCCGCTGTGGATATTGCGGAGCTGGAGATTGGGAGTGTTGTGAATGCGGCGGCGTGCTTTCTGACCATCATTTTCGGCAATTGGGTTTATATTCCTTACCGGATGCAGGGCGGCCCCCGGAGCCATTTCCTGGAAACGGCTCCGGAGATCCACAAGATCTTTTTTGAATTTAAAGAATTCATGGCCCTTTTCACCTTGCCTTTGACCGTTGTGGCGGCATACATCATTTGCTTCTACGGAGCGAAGCTGATCCCTAATCGCGTTCTGCGGGCTACGGTAGCCTTAACGCTGGTCTTGAGTTTCTTTTATTTCGTCGTTGCTTTTGGGTTAGGCGCAGCGATTACAAAATTAAAATCGGTTTAATTTATCAATGTTTTAAAAGGAGGCCTTATGAGCATAAAAACCAATCTGGAACGAAACGGCGCCGCCCAGGCAGCGCTTTTGTCCTGTGCCATTGGGCTTTTGACTCTGGCCTTGGTGAATCTGGGAACAGATATTTCCGAGACCTTTAAAAACAGCGTTCATGCGCTGGGAAAGCTGTGGATGCCGGGAGCGCAGGGCATCGGGCCTTATTCTGGGAAAGAAACGTTCGCCTTATTGGCGTGGTTAGCGACGTGGGTCATTTTTCATCGCCTCTGGCGAGGGAAGGAACTCAATCATCAAACGGTCTTAATGGTATTTCTATTGAGCATAGCTTTGGCCACCACCCTTTTATGGCCGCCGGTTTTTAACGGGATTGCCCATGCCTTGAAAGGCGGCTGACAAGAGCGCGCTTCAAAAGGAGGACTAAAATGGTTCGGACCGGCGTTGGGATTTGGACAGCGTTATTTCTGATCTCAGGATTAGGCTGGGCCCAAGAGGAAAAGACCTCCTCCCTGGAGATCATCGGAAAAACTCACACCATTAGTGCTTACAATTCCTTCTCGGGATCAGGGATGGATGTCCCGAATCTGGCCAATACCTACGATATGTCAATTTTCGAGTTTAATTTAGGGGGCAAGCAATCCAAGTTCAATGGTTCGGGGGTGACCACCAATTCCAATTACCCTTTGGTGGATGGGACAGCGTTTACCAACAATACGCATGTCGGGCTTGCCAAGAGTTTTGCCGAGGGGACCAAAACCGGCTTCCTGGTTGAGTTGTATACCTTAGAGGGAGATAAAACCGTTGGCCGGGTCTTCGGGGAGGAGCTCCCGTGGGATGATTTTCCCAGGAATGATTCCGGCACGATTCATCCTGCTCGTTTTCAGGCGGATTTATACAATGCCTTTATCGAAGGGAGCAAAGACGATTTTCAATATAAGCTCGTGGGAGGCACTTTGACCCCTCGGGATCTGCCGGAATTTACCCGCAAGGAGATGAATCAGGTGAAGCTGGGAAGCCTCCTCTATCGGGCCCCCATCACCAACGCGAGTTTCTTTGAAAAGGAGGACCGGAAAATCGAGGAGGGCCGTCATCCCTTAAGAGGGTTTGACTTTATAGGCAACTATGCGTATGGCGACCATCGAAGCGTGCATCTCGAATTATTTTCAGGGGCCACCAAGCCCACGCCGATTTCGGACATCGAACGCAGCGCCTACGGCGGACGAGTGGCCGCGGATATCGGAAAGGGAAATATTGGAGGGACCCTGGTCTATAATTCTGGGATCCGCCATACCAGCGCTATCGAGGAAAATCAATGGGTTTGGGCTGTGGATTCTTCTTATCCCTGGCGGGATTGGCTCACTCCCTACATAACCTTTGCACGAACCGATTACGAGCGGGAAAACACTCAAGAATCCCACAACGCTAACGCCTATGTGGCCGGCGCGCTCATCAAGTTGCCGCCTAAGCACGAGTTAAAACTTCAATACCAGCGCGTTGAGGAAAATTATGATCTTATGGCCTATCATAAAACCGAGCATTACCCCGGCAACACGCAAGGGGTTAATGCCCAGATGACTTTTCTCTTGACCGAGACGGTGAAATTAAAAGGGATTGTCGGCCATTATCAACAGCTTGAGACGGCCACAAGCAACGCGGATACGATCTTTGGGGATTCCTTTTTCCCTTCGAATGCTTCCGCCGATAAGGGAACCATCGATATTCAGAGGATCGGTGCTGATTGGAAGGCCAGTGGGCGCTTTCTGGTCAATGCTTATATTGAGCATGCCAAGTTTTTTCAGGAGGCCCCCATCGGCAGCGATATCGATAAAGATGTGTATAATTTTTTTGTCAATACCAAATTTTTTCTTAGCAAGAAATTGAGTGTCGAAGGTGGTTTTCGTCGTTTCCTTTCCAAAGGCGACTGGCAGGCCATGGCATTTGATTCTTACCAAGATATTCCGGAGGCCGCTATCACCTATTATTTCGATAAAGACACACGGGCCCAAATGATTTATCATCATTATAATTTTGAAGACGATAATATCATCGCCCAAGGCCAGAATGATTATCACGGCCACCAGGTGATTATGGAGGTTAAAATTCCTCTATAGATGATGGCGAATTTATCTTTTCGTCGGAGTTGATTTTTAAATGTTTTTAGGCTATACTGAACCCGTTTTAAGAAATCCTACCGCGGAAGACTTGTCTTTGTTCCATTCGGCAATTCACTGTTGGATGGAACAAAGCAACGTTTCTTTAGCCATGCCTGGTTGCAGCCAGGCATAGGCTTTGTCTCTCGGCAATAAGGCCCTTAATCCTGGGCCCCCGCGTCTTGCTGTCGCAAGACAGCAGCGGGGGGCGCAGGATTCAAAGGGCTTCTGTCCATAGATCGTAGAATCTCAAATCCATCTCCATTCCATGCAAAGGCGAGTTGTGATCACCGGCGTCGGTATCCTTGTCGGCAACGGCAAAGGAAAAGACCAGTTCTGGCAGTCTTTAAAAGAAGGCCGGATCGGTTACCGTCCGGCGACGGTCTTTGACCCGGCGGAGTATTCGGTCAAGGAGGTGGGGGAGGTCCCGGACTTCGATGCCAAAGTGTATATGGGGCCTAAGGGGCTGCGTCTTTTAGATCGGGCGACCCGGCTGATGATTTCGGCCGGGCGGCTGTGTGTTTTAGACAGCGGCTTTAAAGTCACCCAGGAGAATACCGACGATGTGGGGGTTTCTGTGGGAACAACCTTGGGCAGCATCAAGAGCATCTATGATTTTGATTATGTGACCTTGACCGAAGGTCCCCGCTACGTCAATCCCGCCCTCTTTCCCAACACCGTGATCAATTCTCCAGCGAGCCAGGTCTCCATTTGGGAGCATATCGAAGGACTGAACAGCACGATTTCCACAGGTTTTACCGCCAGTCTGGATGCCATGAGCTATGCTTACGATTTTATTGTGGATGGGAAATACAAGCTCATCTATGCCGGCGGGGTGGAGGAGATGTGCTGGCAGACCTTTATGGGCTTTTATGTTTTGAAATTCCTTTCGGGTTCAAAGCCGGGAGAGCCGTTCGTCAACTGCCCTTTTGATCGTCGAAGAAACGGCGTCACCTTCGGGGAGGGGGCGTGTCTTCTGGCCATGGAGGATTACGAGCACGCCAAAGAAAGAGGGGCCAACATCCTGGCGGAGGTGGCGGGGTTCGGTTACAGCTTCGATCCTTTTCGGATCCATAAATACAATCCTCGGGGTGTGGGCTTAAAACGGGCGATGCGCTTTGCCTTGGAGAATTCCGGAGTTCAACCCGAGGAGATCGACTGCATCGCGGCGAATGCCAACTCAACGGTTGCGGCCGATAAAATCGAGACCGAGGCGATCAAAGAGATTTTCGGAAAGCGCGCGTACGAGATTCCGGTGAGCGCGGTCAAATCGATGGTCGGGGAATGTTACAGCGTCTCCGGGGCCATTGCGGTTGCCGCCTTTGTCGGCGCCCTCACTCAAGATTTTATCCCTCCCACGGTCAACTACCAGGAGAAAGATCCGGACTGCGATCTGGATTATGTGCCCAATCAATCGCGTCCCGCCCGGCTCAACAATATTCTCATTGTGAATTTTGCTCCCAGCGGAAACAACGCCTGCATGGTTTTAAAGAGATTTGAAGAAGGAAGCCATCCCCCTGTCTAGCCACCCCTAGAGGAGGGAGGGAAGGTAGCGGATATTGTCATGGAAGAGAATTTTCTAAAAGATCAAGCAGCGCTTGTGACCGGAGGTTCCCGCGGCATTGGCCGGGCGATTGTTTTGATGTTAGTCCAAGCCGGATGTCGGGTGGCCTTCAGTTATCAAAAGAGTCAGCAAGCCGCCCGATCCCTGGAAGAGGAAATCAACAATAAAGGCGGCCGGTGTCAGGCGAGCGCGGTTGATGTGAAGAATTTTGAAGAGGTGAAATCGTGGGTGGATCGAAGCCGTGACCATTTTGGCCGTTTGGATATTTTGGTCAATAATGCCGGGATTATTTTGGATAAGACCTTGATGATGATGACCCCGCCCAACTGGCACGAAGTTTTAGAGACGAATCTCACCGGGGTTTTTAACGCAACCCGTGCCAGCATTGTGACTTTTCTGAAACAAAAGAAAGGCAATATCATCAATATCTCCTCGGTCAGCGGGCTGATGGGTTTGAGCGGGCAGAGCAACTATTCGGCCAGCAAAGGTGGGATCAACGCCTTCACCAAGGCCCTGGCCAAGGAGGTGGCCAACTGGGGGATTCGGGTGAATGCCGTCGCTCCCGGGTTTATTGAAACCGATATGTTATCGGGATTCCCGGATGAGCAAAAAGAACAGATCATAAAAAATATTCCTCTAGGCCGCATGGGATCATCCGGGGATGTGGCCAATTGTGTGAAGTTCCTTCTCAGTGAGCACGCCGGCTATATCACCGGAGCGGTGGTCTGTGTGGACGGCGGATTGACGATGAGGTGAAGATGGAGCTTAACATCCTGCAGATTAAAGAGATCATTCCGCACCGCTTTCCTTTTTTACTCCTGGATAAAGTGACGGCGCTTACACCCGGTAAGAAACTGGTTGCCATCAAGAATGTCTCGATCAATGAGCCTTTTTTCGTCGGCCATTTCCCGGAAGAAAAAGTGATGCCCGGGGTTCTCATCCTGGAGGCCATGGCTCAGGCCGGCTGCATTTATTTTTATTACAGCAAGAATCTTCAAGGGAAGAAGCTCATTTATTACCTCGCAAAAGTGAATGCAAAATTCCTAAGCCCGGTTGTGCCGGGGGATCAGCTAAGAATTGAAGTCACAACGATCAAGCTCCTCCCTAAGGCCGGTTTCTTAAAGACCCAGGCCTATGTGGGGGAGAGGCTTTCCGCTGAGGCTGAAATTGGTTTCGGCATCAAAGAGCTCTCAGGGTAATCTCCCAATTCCTTCCTTAAACGGGCCCTTTCAACCCCAAACAACCTTAAAGAATACAATCCCTGCCGATCGATTGACGAGGTATCCAGTAAATGTTAGACTAATGCCTCGCAGGGAATTCACAAATCAAGGGAAAGACAGCGGGGAGTAGCGCAGCTTGGCTAGCGCGCTTGGTTCGGGACCAAGAGGTCGAGGGTTCAAATCCCTCCTCCCCGATTAAATTGATGATGCCAGGGCGGGCAAATCTCTCCGCCCCGACCATTAATAATTCCATGGTAAGATAATCTTTCTTCACCTTCATTACCATGACCCAAGCCCACATTTTTTATTCCGGCATGGTTCAAGGCGTCGGTTTCCGTTATACGGTGGAACATTTGGCCAATGACCTGGACCTCAAGGGCTGGGTTCGCAATCTTAAAGACGGGCGGGTGGAACTTCTGGTGGAGGGTCCTCAAGAAACCATCCTCGAGCTTCTGGAGGAGATCAACCAGCGATTCGGCGGCTATATTAAAGATAGAGATATCAGTTATCCCGAAGGCTATGAAAATCTAAAAGAATTTCGGATTGTTTTCTAGATGATTATGGATCAGAGCGCAGCTAAAAAAGAAATCGAGAGATTGTCAAAAATGATCGAGGAACACAACCGGCGTTACTATCAGTTGGATCAGCCGACGATCTCCGACAAAGAGTACGATGAGCTTTTCAAGCGTCTCGTCCATCTTGAGAAACAGTTTCCGGAATTGAAAACCCCGGATTCCCCCACCCAGCGCGTGGGAGTGAAATCCGAGGGGCCTGCCCCTCCCATCCAGCACACAGTGAAGATGTATTCTTTGGATAACACCTACTCCTTCGCCGAGCTCGAAGAATGGCATAAAAGAGTCTTGAAAGGATTATCCAACCCAAAACCGGAATATGTGGTGGAGCTCAAGATCGATGGGGTCTCTGCGGCGTTAACTTATGAGAAGGGAATTCTTGTCGTTGGCGCCACCCGCGGGGATGGCCTGCGGGGGGAAAATATCACCCACAACGTAAAGACCATTGCGGATGTGCCGTTATATTTAAAGAAAATCGACGGCCAGGAGTTGCCGGCTCTTCTGGATGTCCGCGGCGAAGTTTATATGGAACTCAAGGATTTTGAGGCCCTCAATCAGGAAAAGGGAAAAAGGGGGGAGGTTTTATTCGCCAATCCCCGCAATGCCGCCAGCGGTTCTGTGAAACTTTTGGATTCGCGAATTACCGCCCAAAGAAAGTTGCGCTACTTTGTGCATTCCTTGGGAGTCGCCCAAGGAAAATACAAATACAAAACCCATTTTGAATTTTTGGAATCTGCCAAGCGATACGGGTTTCGCGTTGATCCTCATCGAAGAATCTGCCAGAGCTTTCCCGAGGTCGTTCATTTTTGCAAGGAATACGCACCAAAGCGCAGTACGATTCCCTACGAGGTGGATGGGGTCGTTGTCAAAGTCAATTCCTTTCTGGAACAAGGCGAGCTCGGAGTGACCTTAAAAAGTCCGCGCTGGGCTGTGGCCTACAAATTCCCAGCCAAGCAGGCCACAACCATTGTCCAAGACATCCTCGTGCAGGTCGGCCGCACCGGAGTTTTGACACCGGTGGCGGAGCTTGAGCCGGTCGAATGCGCCGGGGTGACGATCTCGAGGTCGACCCTCCATAACTTTGATGAGATCAAGCGCCTCGGCATCAAGAAAGGAGACCGCGTGCTTCTGCAGAGGGCCGGGGATGTGATCCCGAAGATTGTGAGAGTGGTGGAAGCCAGTAAAGATCAAAAGGATTTTAAAGTCCCCAGCCGTTGCCCGGAGTGTGGAGGAAAGGTGGCAAGATTGAAAGAAGAGGATGTGGCGTACCGCTGCATCAATCCTTCGTGCCCTAGGCAGCTGGAGCGACGGCTCGTTCATTTTGCCTCGCGCACTGCCATGGATATCGAAGGCCTCGGTGAGGCGGCGGTCAATCAGCTGCTGACAAAAAAGCTCATCAAAGATTTGGCGGATATTTATTCTCTTAAAAAAGAAGATTTGCTGCATTTGGAGCTCTTCGCTGACAAAAAAGCGGACAATCTTCTTTCAGCGATCCGGGAAAGTAAAAAAAGACCCTTATCCCGTTTTTTATACGCCTTAGGGATCATCAATATTGGAGAGAAGGCCTCATCCCTTCTGGCCCAGAAGTTTATGAGCCTTGATCAAATCATGAAAGCCAACTTCGAGGATTTTAAAAAGATTTATGAGATCGGGGACGTTATGGCGCAATCCGTTGAAACGTTTTTTAGCCAGGGTTCCACGCAAAAGCTGATCGAGAAATTCAAAAAAGCCGGTGTGAACATGATGGAACCGAAGACCTCAACCCCAGGGAAATTGAGCGGCAAAAAATTTGTCTTCACCGGTGAGCTGAAAGGTCTCGCGCGGCCAGAGGCGAGTCAGCTCGTTAAGAGATTGGGAGCTGATGTCCTGGACAGCGTCAGTCCGAAAATCGATTTTGTCGTTGCCGGGGACAATCCCGGATCAAAATACAAGAAGGCCTTAGAGTTAAAGATTAAAATTTTAGACCAAGAACAATTTGAGGAGATGATCGGGTGAATCACAAAGGAGAAGATCAAAAAATATTTTTGTTGAGGATAGCGGTTATTATATTCTTGTTGATTGGCTTGGTAGCGGGAGGCTGCGAGCCTCTGCGCAAAAAGTTTATCCGACAGAAAAAGAAGGATAAGGAACAATCTTTGGGAGCGGATCCTGTTTTAGAACCCCTGGAATACCCACCGAAGGTTTATTCTTCCGAGGAGCTTTATAGAAAACATTACTCTCTCTGGCAGGCCTGGCACACGGATCTTTTGGCCGCCATTGATGATGAGGGGAGCCTCAAGAGACAGCTCTATGACCTGGGTCAGGCTATGGTTCAGTTGGAAGAAATAAAAAAATTGCTTTTGCCTGGGCATCAACAGAAGCTTCAAAGCCTCCTGGATGAGCTGGAGGGTGTTCGAGCACAGATGAAGAAACCCCTCCCTTTAATTAATGTCAACGCTCTGAGACGGCAATTGGAATCCGTTGGCAAGAAAATCCGTCGGGATTATCAGTTCCTCAAGATCAAGGACAGTTTGGCCAAAGAATAAAGCACATTCCACACCGTTAGGGTATTGAACCCCCGCGTCTTGCTGGCGCCTGCCCGCCAGGATTAACTCAATTGGCAGGCGGGCAAGACAGCAGCGGGGGTTAATTCGGCCCGCGACTTACGTTCGCTAACGCTCCGTAAGTCGTGGCCTCATTAATAAAACGATTTTTAAGAGGTCCCATGAAAGAGCTCATCAACGAGTTTATTAATCATTTGTCCGTGGAAAGAGGCCTGGCCCACAATACCCTTTTGGCTTACCGTTGGGATTTGACTCAATACACCCAGTTTCTCTTCAAGAAAGGCGTTCATGCGACCGACAAGGTCAGGCGAAGCCATATCAGCGATTATCTGTATGATCAGAAATTAAAAAAATTATCCGCCACTTCCATCTGCCGGCACCTGGCGGCGATCAAGATGTTTCACCGCTTTCTTTTGAGAGAACGGCTGGCGAGGCAAGACCCCACCGCTTTGGTGGAAACACCCAAATTATGGAAACGGGTTCCGGAGGTCTTATCGATGGGAGAAATCGAAGGGATGATCCGGGCCTCCCAAGGACGCAAATGGCAGGACATTCGGGATCAGGCGATCTTGGAGCTTCTTTATGCCAGCGGCATGCGGGTCTCGGAATTGGCGAATCTCAAACTGGAAAATATCAATTGGGAAGGCAGTTTTATCCGGTGTATCGGCAAAGGGAACAAAGAAAGGATCATCCCCATTGGTCGAAAGGCAAAAGAGGCAATCCAGAGGTATCTGGGGAGGAGTCGCGGGAGACTTCTCAAATCCGACCTGCCTGGAGCGGCGGACCTGCCTGACCGGCCCGCTTCCCCGAAGATTCAGCGAGGCGAGCAGGCGCGCCTCGCGCTCGAACCGGGCGA
>Ga0209399_10001985_pt1 | contig 10187 bp, 9 predicted proteins | sample OV2TP3_FD_184130 | JGI IMG/M metagenome (GOLD analysis project Ga0209399, IMG submission 184130) | Hot spring microbial communities from Beatty, Nevada to study Microbial Dark Matter (Phase II) - OV2 TP3 (SPAdes) (version 3) | ecosystem: Environmental > Aquatic > Thermal springs > Hot (42-90C) ... | reverse complement strand
CGGCACGGTGGACGCCGACTCGCCCGCAAAGAGGTCCCACACGGCGCGCGTGAAGAGCAGCCCGTGGCGGCGCTGATACTCGGATGATCGGAAAAAGTGCGAGAAGAGCGGATCGCGGTCGATCAAGACATCGAGGATGTCCTCATAAGCCTGCAGGCACCGCGCGCGCAACAGATGATCCCGCTCGAGCGTTTGATCCAACAGGATGCGGGCCTCCGCATAGCGACGGTAGTCGGGGCTATTGACCATGTCGCCTGGCGGCGGCGAAGGAGGAGAGGAGTCGGCGAGGCGGTCGGTTTGCTCGCGGAGGATTTGCTGGTCGCGATAGAGGCGGTCCTGCGCCTCAAAGCGATCCGCGAGGGCGGCGTAATCGATGTGCAGGGATTGGTTGACGCGGCGGATCGCGAGCTGCCGGCCTGCGTCGTAGTCCGCCTGGACGTGACGGATCCGTTCGGCCAGTTGCTGATCGAGGTCAGCCGCGTGGGCGATTGCCGCGTGGAGGACGAGGAGCAACCCGCTACACAGCAGGAGCCGTGCGCGGCGCATGGCGGAGCGCGTCCTTCAATTGACATCGCTGCGCGGAAGAGAGCGCTGTAAATTTCAGGCCGACGCCGTAATGATACGGGCTGCCCGGCTCGGCTATCCACACGACCTTTGCCGCGAGGGTCAGTCGCGGGGCGGGGTCCTTGAGGGTTATGCCGTAGCCGAGTCGCATCGTCAACTCACACGCCGCCCCCAGCTGCTGGGGAAACGCCTGGCGTGCCGCTATTCGCTCATCCAATTTCACAAAGGCTCCCCCTCGAGAGAGATTGAAGAGAGCCGCCGGGAAAGACGCGCCCTGATAGAGGAGCGCGACCTCACGGCACAGCGGGGTACGGGGCGGCCGGGTCCACCAGCGCAGCTTGGGATTCAGGTAGGGCACTCGCAGGGAGGAGCCCGCAAGAAGAGCCGCGATGAGCAGCCACACACCCGTGATGAAGACGCTCAGCGGCGTTTCGAGCTGCGGATGGCTGATCAGATGGGTCAGGCGGGTGGCCATGACATAGCCGCTTAATGCGAGGAAGTACGCGAAGCTCCATCGCGAAACGAAATAGATCGCGGCGGCCGCGCTCCACGACAGCCCCAATTCTTGCAGAAAATAGCGCGAACCGAGCAGGGCGAGCAACGTCTCCAGCGACGCGCCTGAGCGAACCAGAGCCTCGCACAGCACGATGAGAGGCACGAGCAGAAAGAGCACCGCGATCACCGTGATGGAAACGGGTTTCAGCTTATAGCCGGTCAGGCGCTGTGTCATGGCGTACCAGTGATTGGACAAAAAATGGCGCCGGGACCCAGACTTGCACTGGGGACGCGCGGATTTTCAGTCCGCCGCTCTACTACCTGAGCTATCCCGGCGTCGTCGCTCGGCCTTTCGGCCTCGCTCCTTTTAGAGCACGCATTATAGGGGGTGGGAGGAATCGGCGTCAATGACGAGCGAGACTTCGGCGACGGATCGCGTCGATCCCCGCGGCGATGGCCAGCCCCGCATAGGCCCAGAGCGAGAGCCATAATCCCGATCCGATCGTCACGGCCATCCCGCCGGTCTGCATGTCGACGGTCAGCAGTTTCCAGCATCCAACGCCGGCCAGGGCGGCGCAGAGGATGGCGATGGCCACGGCAACTGCCACCGACTGAGCCACAACGGTCAGCGCGACCGCGCAGAGCACGGCAACCCCCGGCAGCAGATATACCGCGTAGCTGCGGGCTCCGAGGTGCTGCCGTTGATTCGTGATCAGCTCCATGAGGGCCAGCGCCATTTTGGCTTCTTCTTGATTGGCGATCTGGGGGATGCGGAATCCGCTGACGTGCTGTGGGATGTCGGAGAACGACGGGAGGCGTCCGGTGACCACTTCCGTGCCTCGGCGAATCTTCACGGTGATGCGGCTCACATCCTGCGCGAGCCCGCCAACGGTATCGCGCAGCGGCATCGCCTGCTGAAGCTGTTTGACAACGGAGAGCTTCCGCACATTCAGCTCTGCCCACGGCAGGAAAAACCCACCCACAGCCATCGCGGCGCTCAACCAGACAAGTCCGAGGATGACGATCCGGCGGCTAGCGTGCAATCTGTGCGCCGACATCAGCGAGGAGTCGAGGGAGCGATTGGACGAGGGTTGAGCGAGGGAGCACGGCGGTGCAGCCGGCAGCCGCGGCCCGCCGTCGCAACTGAAGCTGTCCGTGGGCGCAGTAGCCGACGATGGGCATCGTCGGATGCAGGCCACGCAGCTCGGCGATCACCTGCAGCGGGTCGCTCGTGGAGCTCTGAAGGTCGATGAGGACGAGCGGCCAGGAGCGTTCAGTCGCGGCGCTGAGGGCGTCCTTCGCCGTCACGACGCGCGCGGCGATGCCACGGGATGCGGCGGCCGCCTCGACTTTCGAGCGGAACAGCAGATCTTCGATAACGGCGAAGAGGCATCGAGCAGGCTGAGGCATGGAGGACATTCCACTGGATGGCTCCATTGTAGCGCTGCGTAGAAAAAACGCACATGGCTTTTCCGCTCCATGTGCGTCGATTGTACGAAGGTGCTCGTCAATGAAGCCGTGGGAGCGCGATAAGGGCCAAAGCGCCCTCAGAAGCTTCGGCAGCCAAGCCGCCCTATCGCGCGTCGCAGACCGTGAGGCGCCTATGTGGAGCAAGGACTCGCGCCCCACGCGCTTCTCCAGCGCTCGCCCGCTGCGCCGGCGATGTAGGCCTTGAGCTTTGCGACCCCACCTTTCGATGGGTGTGCCATTATCGGCTCCCAGCGCTCAACCCTACCATATGGCGCAGGGATTATTCAAGGGGAAGGAACTTTCTGGGAAGGAGCAAACACTTGGTGCCGGAGGCGCTGAAGCCGCTCGACGCTGGCTTCCAATTCCGCTGCAGGGAGGCGTCCGGCGCGGTAGGCGTCTTGCAGCGCCGTGAAGGCAGTGCCGGCCGCCTGAAGATCCGAGCAAATGAGCAACAGATCGTGGCCCGCCTCGGTGGCTCGAATGGCGGCTTCGCTGACGGCCCCGAAGGTGCGCAGTGCGCCCATCTCCAGATCATCGGTGAGGATCGCTCCCCGGAAGCTCATGTTCTCTCGCAAGAGTCCTTGGATGAGATGAGGAGAAAACGTCGCTGGCCGCCCGTTCGATTCTTCGAGCCCCGGATAGCACACATGAGACGACATGATGGTGGCGACGTCGGCTTCGATGGCGGCCCGAAACGGCACGAAGTGCACGCGCTCCATGGCGTCCCAATCCAACATGATGGTTGGGAGCAGGTGGTGGGGATCGCGGGGCACGGCCCCCAGCCCGGGGAAATGTTTGGCGCAGGCGGCGACGCCGTGAGATTGCAGTCCGCGAATTCGTGCGACGGCCAGCGCGGCGACCCGATCCGGATCCTCGCCATACGAGCGATCGCCGATCACCGGATCGCATCCGTTGGTGAGGACATCGACGCACGGGGCCAGGTTCACCTGCACGCCGAGCCGCCGCAGTTCCTGCGCTTCAACTTCGCCTTGGCGCTCGATCGCCTCGGCATCCTGCGTGCGTCCTTGGGTCTGGGCATCGGGAAAATGCGTGAGGCCTTTGGAAAACCGCACGACGCGCCCGCCCTCGTGGTCGATCAGCACGAGGAAGCGACGCTCCAAAGCCTCCTCGAGCTCACGGAGCAGCATCGTAAACTGTTCCGGCGAGGTGAAATTACGGCTAAAGATGACGAGGTTTTGGGCGTGCGTGGCGCGAAGCTGCTCAACGAGGTCAGGAGTGGCGTGTGTCCCTTGGAATCCGACGGCGAGCCTCGTGCCGATCATGGCATCCAGCGTCATGCGCATCGACGGGCGCTAGGATAACATACGATGCCGGGTCCTGCAAGTTGCTAGGCCAAGGTGCTAGGCCAAGGTGTTGCTAGGCCAAGGAGCGCATGCTATGCTGGCGCGGACGATGCTGCCGAAGGTTCGCTATCATCGCCTTCCGACCGAGCAATCGCATCCGCGGAGTCGGTCGTTGGATCGTCTCTCGCTCCCAGCGCTCCTGCGACTGATGCAGGCGCAAGACGCGCACGTGCTGCAGGCAGTGAGGAAGCAGCACGCGCAAATCGCGCGCGCCATCGAGCTGATCACGCAATCCCTTCGAGAAGGCGGGCGCCTCTTCTTCGTCGGCGCCGGCACCAGCGGGCGCCTCGGCGTGCTCGAGGCGGCAGAGTGTCCGCCCACCTTCCATACGTCTGCAATGCTGGTGCAGGCCATCATGGCTGGCGGACGCGGGGCGGTGTTTCGCTCGCGCGAAGGCGCGGAGGATGACCGGCCCAGCGCTCGGCGAATCATCCGCTCGAAGGTTAAAGCCGCGGACGTCGTCGTCGGCATCTCAGCCAGCGGAGTGACGCCGTTCGTCGACGAAGCGCTGCGCGCCTCGACTCGACGCGGAGCGACTCCCATCCTGATCACCTGTCATCCGCGAGCCCCCATATCCGCCCGCCTGCGGATTGTCCTGCGCGTTGGACCGGAAATCTTAACGGGCTCCACGCGGTTGAAGGCCGGCACCGCCACGAAGCTCGTGCTCAACATGCTCACGCTGGGTGCCATGGCGCAATTGGGCAAGACGTATGGCCAGCTCATGGTGGACGTGCGGCCCACCTCGCGCAAACTTACCGCGCGCGCCATTGGCATCATCCGAGCCGTGACGCATCAGTCCGACCGCGCGGCGGCGACGGCGTTGCGCGCCGCCCATGGCCGCGTGAAGCTCGCGATCCTCATGGCGCATGACGGTCTCTCTTATGCGGCCGCGTGGCGTCGGCTGCAATCCGTCAACGGCTCGCTCCGGCGCGCCCTCGCCCACCGCGTTCGGCCTCTGCCGCGCCGGGTCGCCGGAGAGGTGTAGCATGCCGCAGCTGGCACTGGGTCTCATGTCGGGGACGTCGTGCGATGGCGTCTCGGCGGCGTTGGTGCGCTTTGGCGATGACCGCCTGCGCGTCGTGGCCTCTTGCACCCTCCCGTACCCGGCGCCTTTCTCAGCACGATTGCGTCGAGCCGCGACGCTGACCGCTCCGGAGCTGTCGATGCTCAATATGGAATTAGGCGAGCGCTTCGCGCATGCCGCGCGCCGTCTCTTGGCGCGCGCGAAGGTTGCTCCCCGGCGCATCGCGGTCATCGGATCGCATGGCCATACGGTCTATCATGGGCCCACCGATGACATGCCATCGACGCTGCAACTCGGCGCTCCCTCGGTGATTGCCGCGCGCACAGGACTTCCCATCGTGGCGGATTTTCGCCCCCGGGATATCGCGGCGGGCGGGGAAGGCGCGCCGCTGGTGCCGTACTTTGATCACGCCTTCTTCGGTCATGGCCCGCTGCGAGCCTTGCAAAATCTGGGAGGGATGGCCAATGTGACGCTCGTGGGGCGCGGCCACTCCCCGCTCGCGTTCGACACAGGGCCCGGCAACTGTCTCATCGATTTCATGGCCCGGCAGGCGACCCGCGGACGGTGGCGCTATGACGTCGGTGGGCGCTTGGCGGCGCAAGGGCGCGTCGATGATCGCGCCATCGAGCGGCTGTGGCAACATCCGTATTTCCGTCGGCCTCCTCCGAAATCTACCGGGCGCGAAGTCTTCAATGAGCGATGGCTGCGCCGCGTGTTTGGACGCGCCCTCACCCAGCGTCCTCTTGATGTCCTCGCCACGGTGACGTATTTCACCGCCTACAGCATCGCGCAGAGCCTGCGGCGGTTGGTGCCGCGTCGGCCTCAGGAAGTCATCCTCAGCGGAGGGGGTGTGCGCAACCGGACCCTGCGGCGTCATCTTTCGACGCTGCTGGCTCCTCTGCCCGTGCGCTCCATCGCCTCGTATGGCATCCCCGCCCAGGCGAAAGAGTGCGCCGCCTTTGCCTATTTGGCCCTGCGCGCGTTTCATGGGAAAACGAATCATTTGCCCGCCACGACGGGCGCTCGCGAGGCATGCATTCTGGGCGCCATCACGCCGGGACGCGCTCCACGATGATGCATTGGATTGATTGGTCCATCGTCGGCATGTTCTGTCTGATCAGCGTGCTCATCGGGACGGCGTGTCGCCGCATGGCGAGCCAGAGCTTGGAAGCGTACTTCGTCTCGAATCGCGCGCTGGGCTGGTGGCTGGCGGGGACGTCCATCGTCGCGACGGCGTTCTCTTCCGACACGCCGCTGTTGGTGACCGGCATGGTGCGCCGCCGAGGTCTGTGGGGCGTGTGGGAGGTGTGGGCGCTGGGGATCAGCACGATGCTCACCGTGTTTCTCTTCGCCAAATTGTGGAAGCGAGCCGACGTGGTGACCGAAGTGGAATTGGTGGAGCTCCGTTACAGCGGCAAGGCGGCCGCGTTTCTGCGAGGGTTTAAAGCCCTCTATTGGGGATTGTTCTACAACTGTTACATCATCGGGGTATGGCCGGTGACCGGCATGGCCAAGGTGCTCCAGGAGACCACGGGGCTCGGTCGCGAGGGAGCGATCATCGGGTGCGTGCTGCTCGGGACCTGTTACACGTCGATCGCGGGGTTGTGGGGAGTCGTCTTGACCGACGCGTTTCAATTCATTTGGGCGATGATCGGCGCGGTCATCTTGGCGGTCTATGCGGTGCACGCGGTCGGCGGCTTGGAGGCGCTCTCCCACCACGTGCCGGCGCGTTTCCTCGGCGCCCTTCCGCCCGGGCCCGCGGATCCAAGCCAGCCGCTGCTGAGCTCGCCGTTTGGGTGGTGGCTGGGGCTTGTCCTCGTGCAGTGGTGGGCGTGGAAAAATACCGACGGAGGCGGCGTGGTCGTCCAGCGGCTTGTGTCCTGCAAGAATGAGCGTCACGCGATGCTCTCCGTGCTCTGGTTTAATGTCGCGCACTATTGTTTGCGCTCCTGGCCGTGGATTCTGACCGCCCTGGCGTCGCTCATCTTGATCCCCGATGCGCAGCTCGTCGGTGAGGTCGCCGGCACCTCGTTCGTGGATCATGAGCGGGCGTATCCGCGGCTCATCACGATGCTGCTGCCGATCGGGATGCGCGGGATGCTCGTCGCATCCTTCTTCGCGGCGTTTCTCTCGACGCTCAGCACCCAACTGAACTGGGGAGCGTCGTATCTGCTCAATGACGGCTACCGTCGCTTCATCCGGCGGGACGCGCCGGAGCGCCACTATCTCGTGGTCGCCAAGGCGCTGCCGTTTCTCCTTGCGTGCGTGGCGATGGGCATCGCCTTTTTCAATCAGAGCATCGGGGCCTCCTTTACCTGGGTGCTCAATCTGACGGCCGGCATCGGTCCGGTGTATTTGCTGCGATGGCTCTGGTGGCGCATCAATCCGTGGAGCGAAATCGCCGCGATGGTGGCCAGCCTTCCGATTCTGCTGATGCGCCCGCATCTGTTCCGGGCGATGGGATGGTCTGCGAATCCCCTGACGGAACTGCTGGTCATGGTCTTCGGCACGGCGATGGCGTGGCTGCCCGTCACGTTGTGGACCGCTCCGGTTGAATCGCCGACGTTGGAGCGATTCTACGCCAGGGTGCGACCGCCGGGATGGTGGGGAGCGTTTCGCGCGCCGTCCGACGAGCCATCCGCATGGGCGGGATCGCTGCTGCAGTGGCTCCTCGGAACGTGGGCGTTGCTGGCCACGACGATCGGACCGCTGCAGGTGATGGTGGGCGCGGCGCGCCACGGGTGGTGGCTATGCGCCAGCGCCGTGGCGGCGTGGGCCGTGGTGTTGGCGAGCGTGCTTCGCCGGCGATTGAGCGGACATCGCGTCAGTTATCCTGTCTCAGGATTCGCCGGCGCAGCGACGCGACATGAGACGTAGCAGGAAGACAGGAAGAGGAGGAGGTTGTGATGACGCAGATGCGGCAGGCATACCGTTGGCAGGGGATCGGGCTCTTAACGCTCGGCACCCTCACGCTGATCCTTGGATCAGCTGAGGCCGCGCACGCTTCGAAGCTTTCCGTCTCGCTCAACCGTGTCGCCGGCCGGCCCGGCGAGGAAGTGACCCTGAGCCTCACCGCCAAGGGCCAGCCGGAACGATTGATGAGCGTCCTCAGTCTTGATCTACACTATGATCCCCGGCAGCTCGCCGTGAAAACCTACCGCAATGGCCGCGCCATCGGGCCGAATCAGCTCGTCCTCGTGGAAACGACCACGCCGGGAATGATCAAGATCGCCGTCACGGATATGGCCAAGCCAGCCGAGCCCATCCAAGGACTGGCCAGCGGGGAACTGGCCAGCTTCACCTTTACGATTCAGCCGCAGGCCAAGAAAGGCCGCCTGCCGCTTACCTTAAAAGGGGTGCTGGCTCTGGATCGCTCGGGAAAAGGCATCAAGCAGGTTCGACAAGCACATGGCATGATCGTGGTGAAGCCGACAGCGTCTCAACGGAAAGCCCGAAAGAACGCCCCCGCGCAACCTACCTAAGAGCTCTATGTGCTGCGGCGCTTGCATCATGCTCGACGTCGCATGGCGAGGCGCGTCACCACGATGGAGATTTCATACAGCAGCACCATGGGGAGCGTCATCAGCATGAGATTCACCGGGTCGGTGGTCGGCGTCACCAGGGCCGCGAGGATGACCAGCACGAGGATCGCATAGGAGCGCTGCTGACGGAGCCATTCGCTGGTGACGACGCCGACCGCCGCAAGCACCCACAGCACCAGCGGCAGCTCGCAGATGAGCCCGCACCAGAACATGATGGTCGTCACGAACGATAGATACGTCTGAATGGACACCATCGGCTCCAACGTGTCTCGACCCGCCCCCAACAAATATTTCAGCGAAATCGGCAACACGCCGTAGTACGCCAGCGCGGCTCCCACGAGGAACAAGGCACTCCCCCATCCCACGAACATTCCGCCCAAGGTTTGTTCTCGCGGGGTCAACCCTCGTCGAACAAACCCCCACACCTGCCAGAGCACCATCGGCATGGCCAGAATCAGTCCCGCGAGCATGGTGACCGTCAGGTAGGCCATCACAGGTTCGGTGGGGCTGACGAAGACCAAGCGCGGCAGCCATAGTTCCGAGGGACGCCGAAGCCACGCCATGACGCGGTCCACCTGCGTCCAGCTCACTCCGACGGCGATGAGGAACGCGGCGAGGCAGATGCCGAGACGACGGCGCAGCTCTTCCAGGTGATCCGCCAGGCTCATGCCGGGCTGCCGGCCGTCAGGCGCTTGGGCGCTCAGCGGAGGTGGATGCATACGAGAGAGTATACTCCCAGAAACACAACCCCGCATCCAAGCGAGTGGATGCGGGGTCGGGAGCTCAGGGGGCTCTGCTGTCGCTCAGGGCGATCAGCGAGCCCGCGATCTGCGATGACGTCTCTTCGCGACTTTACGCCGCAGATGATTCCGCTTTCGTAGCATTGAGCTCCCTCCTTCCTGCCTGTCGAGCACAGGCGATTGACAATCTGTTCAACCATACCTGATCCTCTCACGATCTGCAAGACAACCGCTTCTCGCAGCCGTTGCGTGTGGAGAAAGACGCGCACCCCGTCGACGATCTCGACGGGGTGCAATCCACGCACGAGATTCGTGACGCTCGTCAGCGAATTACCGCGGCTGCCCCCGGGTTTGCCGCCACTGTTTCAGCAACTCCGGAAGGCGCGCCAGGGACGCCAGCTCGCGTTTGACTTGGCGGATGGAACGGGCGGGGAATCCCCAGACGATTCCTCCCGGCGGGACGGATTTCGTCACGACGCTCGCGGCCCCGACTTGTGCTCGCTCGCCGATCGTGACATGATCCACGACCCCGGATTTGCCGCCAAAGACGGCGTAGTTGCCGACCGTGACGCTTCCGGAGAAGCCGACCTGGCCGGCGAGGATGACGTGCTCGCCGATCATGTTGTTATGGGCGACTTGCACCAAGTTATCGATCTTGGTGCCGCGTCGGATCAGCGTTGAGCCGACGGTGGCGCGGTCCACGCAGACATTGCAGCCAATCTCCACGTCATCTTCGATCACCACGTTGCCGACCTGCGGCACCTTCACATGGCGCCCCTGATGGAATACGTAGCCGAAGCCGTCGCCGCCGATGACCGAGCCGCCGTGGATGCGCACGCGATCCCCCACGCAGGTTCCGCGATAGATCACCACGTTGGGGCCGATGAAGCAGGAGTCTCCGATCGTCACGCGGTTCCCCAGGTGGACGCCCGACTCGATGACGGTGCCTCGGCCAATGGAGGTTTCATCGCCCACCACCACATGAGGG
>Ga0209399_10001984_pt1 | contig 10189 bp, 8 predicted proteins | sample OV2TP3_FD_184130 | JGI IMG/M metagenome (GOLD analysis project Ga0209399, IMG submission 184130) | Hot spring microbial communities from Beatty, Nevada to study Microbial Dark Matter (Phase II) - OV2 TP3 (SPAdes) (version 3) | ecosystem: Environmental > Aquatic > Thermal springs > Hot (42-90C) ... | reverse complement strand
CGGACAGCCGCTCATCCGCTCCCAAAACGGCACCGCCTCGCGGGGATCATACCCGGCCTTTGCCATCAACAAGAGCCCGATCTGATCCGCTTCAGACTCCTGCCGGCGGTTGAACGGCAGCGCCACCCCGACGCCGTACGCGTTCTGCACCCCTTGGAGCACTCCAGGGTCCACCGCCCCGCTCGCCGCGCCGGCCATCGCGCCCAATTGGGCGATCTGCTCCAGGATGTTGCGGCTGACGCGCTCGGCTCCGTGCCGCTGCAGGGCGTGGGCCACCTCGTGTCCCATCACCGTCGCCAGGCCGGCCTCGTTCTGGGTGTATTTGAGCAGCCCGGTAAAGACCGCCACCTTGCCGCCCGGCAAGGCGAACGCGTTCACCATGCGATCGTCTTGAATCACCGCAAACTCCCAATGGTACTCGGGCTTGTTAGCGGCAGCAGCAATCCGCTGTCCGACCCGATGCACCATCTCGTTGATCTCGGGATTCTCGTTCAACCGGGCCTGGCGGAGCACTTCCCGGAAGGCACGCACCCCCATCGCGATCTCTCGTTCCTCGGAAATGAAGATCAATTGATCCCGCGCCGTCCCGGGCGCTTTGTAGCAGGCGGCGACCGCGCTAACCAGAACCAGGACTAATCCGGTTCCGAGCAGGCGTCGCGTTACGGAGCCCTTTACCTGTCGAGAGGGGATCCAGTGCATTACGGCATCCAGAGATACATGAATTGCGGCGTCCCGCCGCGGACCAGAGCCATGAGGGAAAAGTCGCCGGGGGCTGGGAGCGCCCAGCTGCCTCCGTTGAAGGCCGAATAGATGTTGTTGCGATACTCCCCGGGCCGGCGGTAGGTCACCAGCCGGGCTTCGTCCAATCGGGCTTCCCGCTTCGCCACCTCAATGGCATCGTCCAGATAGCCGACTTCGTCCACCAACCCCAGAGCCTTGGCCTGCTCGCCCGAGTAGATTCGCCCGTCCGCGAGCTTGCGGATCTGCTCCGCATTCAAGTTTCGCCGACCATCCCGGATGACGGTCAAGAACCGCTCGTAGAAGACATCGATCACACCTTGAAAGATCAGTCTTTCCTCCTCGGTCATCGGTCTGAACGGCGAACCCATGTCTTTTTTGGGACCGGATGCCACGGCGGCGGTCTCGACCCCGATCTTTTCCAGCAAACCGCGCGCATTCACGCTCAACATGATCACGCCAACGCTTCCCGTCACGGTGGACGGATGAGCCATGATCTTATCTGCCGCCACCGCTACATAGTATCCGCCGGAAGCACCGACGTCCATGATCGAGGCCACTACCGGGATCTTCCGCTTCTCTTTGAACTTCACGATCTCATGATGCAGCACGTCGGACGCGGTCACCGTCCCGCCCGGGCTGTTGATCCGAATGACCATGGCTTTGATGCGGGAGTCCTGAGCCGCTCGATTGAGCTCTTCCTTCACGCGCGCAATCATGCTCGGTCGTTCCATCACCACGCCGGATTCTTCATGGGAGCTGATCAAGCCGGAGAGCTCCACAACCAGGATTTTGTCCTTGCCCGAGCCGCCGATCTGTTCCTCTTGCAGCGGGCCGGGGGTCGGCACCAGCGTAATCGAGATGCAGCCCGACAAGAGCACGGCGGCCGAGAGGGCAGACGCCTTCCGCCACGACGGACCGTTAGGCATGGCTCTTCTCCATCAATTCGAGGAATCGCGGAAACAGGTAGGCGGAATCATGGGGACCGGGCGAGGCTTCAGGGTGATACTGGACCGAGAGGATGGACTGATCCAGACAGTGCAACCCTTCAACGGAGTAATCGTTGAGGCTCAGATGGCTCACCGCGACGCGCCCGTAGGGAGTTTCCAATACTGCCAGGTCCTTGCGGTCCCCCTCGGCCGCGGTGGGTGCGGCCACCGCGAAGTTGTGATTCTGGGACGTGATCTGCACCGAGCCGGTTTGAAGGTCCATGACCGGGTGATTCGCGGCATGATGCCCGAATTTCAACTTATAGGTCCGCAACCCCAGCGCCAACGCCAGAATCTGATGCCCCAGACAGATGCCGAAGATCGGCCGGTACCCGATCAATTGCCGAACCGTCTCGATGGCATACGGGACGCCTTCGGGATCACCCGGCCCGTTCGACAGGAGAATCCCGTCAGGATCCAACGCGTGCACCGCCTCAACCGACGTGCGGGCCGGGAGGACCGTCACCTCGCAGCCAGTCTCGACCAATCGCCGGAGAATATTCTGCTTGATGCCGAAGTCGTACGCGACAACGCGGAACCGGCGGCTCTCGCAGGGCCGTCGGTCAGTTGCCCAGCGATCCGGCGTCCAGCTGCCGGAGCCTTCCGTCCACTCATAGGGGTCCGAACAGGTGACCTCTGCGACCAGATCCCGCCCGATGATACTCGGCGCCGTCCTGGCCTTCTCCACCGCCCGACGAGGATCCAGATCGACGTGGGAGATAACGCCTTGCTGGGAGCCCATCTCTCGAAGATGCGTCGTTAAGGCGCGGGTATCGATAGCTTCGATGCCGACCGTTCGGTTTTGAATCAGATACTCATTCAATGACAGCTCGGCGCGCCAGTTGCTCGGCCGGCGGCTGGACTCTTTCACCACAAAGCCCTCCGCCCACACCCCCCGGGATTCGACATCCTCCGGGGTCACCCCGTAATTCCCGATATGGGGGCACGTCATCACGATAATCTGACCCTTATACGAAGGGTCCGTCAGGATCTCCTGGTATCCGGTCATCGCGGTGTTGAACACCACCTCCCCGACGGTCTCCCCTTCCAGACCTAACGGCCGCCCCTCGAACACCGCCCCGTCCGCCAATGCCAGGATCGCCCGTTTCATCCGGCCTCCCAATGTCTTTCAGCTGCTACTTCAACCATCGCTTGATCTTCATCGCCATCAGGCAAATCCCCAGCCCCAGGTTCAGGACATACAGGCCCCGGACCAGCGTATGCGTCCTGAAGAAGGCGTCATAGGCCGCTTTCTTCTCCGCCTCAGTGTGGGCGGCGAACGCCCGCTCCTGGAGCGCGACCGATTCGGGCCCCCAGACGAACCCGATCAAGAACGCCACCACGATCATGGCGGTCAAGACGAGCGGCTCCGGGCGATCCATCACAACGTCCACGGCTCCCCGATGACTCAGCCAGAAGCGAAGCGCTGCCGCGCTGACGAGGACGATGATGGCGACGACCACGATCCGATCGTATCCTTTGAAGACCCGGGTCAGGAATCTGCCTCCCTGCTCCATGCCGAAGGAGTTGAAGATCGTCGGGATGACCACCGCGATGATCACGATCAAGCCGCCGGTCCACACGGCCAACGCCAGCAGCTCCAACGTACATAAGGCGATAAGGCTTCCATGTCTAGGAGACTGATTCATACACGAGTCTGCCGCCGACGATCGTGTGAGTCACGCGACCCTTGACCTTCCATCCCGCGAAGGGTGTGTTTCGTCCCATGGATCGGAAACGCGCCGGGTCCACGACCCAGGCGGCTTCCGGATCCACGATGGTCACATCCGCATCCGCGCCCGTCGCCAGAGTGCCCTTGGCGAGCCCGAACACACGGGCCGGGGCAGCGGTCAATTTTTCAATCGCCATCTCCAGGGACAGCACGCCTTCCTCGACCAGCGCCAAGGTTAACGGGAGCGCCGTCTCCAATCCGACCACCCCGAACGGCGCGGCATCGAATTCAAGTTGCTTTTCCTGGATCGCATGCGGGGCATGATCGGTGGCGATGATATCGATGGCGCCGTCGCGCAGTCCTTCCTTGATCGCCTGAACATCCTTCCAGGTCCGCAGCGGAGGATTCATTTTGGCGTGCGTATTGAACTCCTGGACCGCTTCCTCGGTCAGCGAGAAATGATGTGGGCAGGCCTCGGCCGTCACCTTGATGCCTCGTGCCTTGGCGTCGCGGACCATCCGGACCGATCCGGCCGTGCTGACGTGCGCCAGATGCAGGCGCGCCCCGGTCAGCTCCGCCAGGGCCAGATTCCGCGCCACCATCACCTCTTCCGCAGCCGGAGGAATTCCAGGAAGACCGAGTTCCGTGGAGACCAGACCTTCGTTCATGCATCCCCCTTCAGAGAGATGCAGGTCTTCGCAGTGGTCGATGACCGGGAGATCGAACGCCAGGGCGTATTCCATGGCGCGCCGCATCACCAGACTGTTCATCACCGGTCGGCCGTCATCGGAAATCGCGACGCAGCCGGCCCGCCGGAGATCGCCGATCTCGGCCAACTCCTTTCCTTCCGATCCCTTGGTGATCGCGCCGACCGGGAAGACATGACAGTTGCCGGCGGCCCGAGCCTGCTCCAGGATGAATTCAGTGACAGACTGGTTATCATTGACCGGATTAGTATTGGGCATGCAGCACACCGACGTAAATCCGCCCGCCGCCGCCGCCGCAGTTCCGGTCTTGATCGTCTCCTTATGCTCGAATCCCGGTTCGCGAAGATGCACGTGGAGGTCCACAAACCCGGGCACGACCAGCTTGCCCTTGGCATCGATGATCGTCGCCTGACCCTTGTCCTGGCTTTTCAGGTTCAGGCTCTTGCCGACAGCTGCGACCTTATCGTCTTCGATGAGCACATCGGCCAACCCATTGAACCGGCCGGCGTCGATCACCTGTCCGCCTTTGATGAGAATCGCCATATGGCTCACAATGAAAAATTACACATGCAAAATGCAAAATGAAGGGATGCGCCATTTTTACTTTTGCATTTTGAATTTTGCATTACCCATTTGCTCCGGAAAGCAAGTACAAGATCGCCATCCGCACCGCGACCCCGTTGGCCACTTGATCCAGGATCACGGACGAGAAGCTATCGGCCACTTCCGGCGCGATTTCCACCCCGCGATTGATGGGGCCAGGATGCATCACCAGCACGCCCGGGGCCGCCAGCTTCACCCGCTCGGCCGTCAGGCCGTAGAGCCGCGCGTACTCCCTGATGGTGGGAAAGAGCGCTCGGCCTTGGCGCTCCAGCTGCAGCCGCAGCATCATGATGACATCCACGCCACGCACCGCCTCGTCGAAGTCGTAGTACACCTGCACGCCACACCGGTCCAACTGCGTCGGGATCATCGTGGGAGGACCGACCACCCGAACCTCCGAGCCGAGCTTCGTCAGGGCAAAAATATTCGACCGGGCCACGCGGCTGTGCGCGATATCTCCCACAATCGCCACGCGCAGCCCTTTGAACTCGAGCTTTTTCTCGCGGAGCGTGTACAGGTCCAGGAGCGCCTGGGACGGATGCTCGTGCCAGCCGTCACCGGCGTTGATCACCGAGGATTTCACCCCTTTGGCCAAAGTGGCGGCCGCCCCCGCCGCCGGATGGCGCAGGACGATGATGTCGGCCTGCATGGCTTCGATGTTCCGCGCCGTATCCAGCAGCGTCTCCCCCTTGACCACGCTGCTGGAGGAGGGAGAAAAGTTGATCACATCGGCGCTCAACCGCTTGGCCGCCAGCTCGAACGAGGTACGGGTGCGGGTGCTCGGCTCGAAGAAGAAATTCACCACGGTCTTGCCCCGCAGCGCCGGGACCTTTTTGATCTCCCGTCCGCTCACTTCCTTGAATGAGTCGGCAGTCTCGAGGATGAGGCTGATCTCATCCGGAGCCAACGAGGCGATACTGACCAGATCCTTCCGTTTGAGGCTCATGGGGTTCTCCGCCTCACTCTTTGACGATGACCACCCGGTCCTCTTCGCCTTCCTCTTCCAGGCAGACGCGGACGATCTCTTCGCGCGACGTCGGAATATTCTTCCCGATGTAATTCGCCTTGATCGGGAGCTGGCGGTGTCCGCGATCCACCAGAACCGCGAGCTGAATTTCCGCCGGCCGGCCGAAGTCGATCAAACCGTCCATGGCCGCCCGGATGGTCCGTCCGGTGAACAGCACGTCATCCACCAGCACCACGTTGAGATCAGAGATATTGAACGGGATCATCGTTTTCTTAAGCACGGGCTGCTCTTTTCTGAGCGACAGGTCGTCGCGGTACAGCGTAATGTCCAGCTCCCCGATCGGGACGTCCGTGCCCTCAATGTCCCGGATGCGCCGAGCCAGCCGATGGGCCAGATACACGCCGCCGGTCCGGATTCCAACGAGGCCAAGTTGCTTGGTGCCCTTGTTGCGCTCCAGGATCTCGTGAGCGATGCGACTCAGCGCGCGACCCACCTCGCTGGCATCCATCACCAGTTTTTCTTTCTTCTCAGCGACGCTCATATTGTTTTTTGGCATAAAAAAACCTTCTCACTGTTAGGTGAGAAGGCCCGTTTGTCTCGGACGGCCGGAGGCCGTACCACATCGTTCGCTCCTTGCTCACCTCACGGGATGAGCATTAAAGGTAGGCCCATCTTACTGAGTTTGGAGGGAGGGTGTCAAGCCGACGACGACAACTGGCATTCAACCCTTCCTGACCTGGAACAGCATGAGCCCCGACTTCAGCCGGGCCTTGGGCAGGATGGTCTGGTGCATGTGGAACGGAGGGAGCGTCTCCACGGGATCCGTTTGGACGATGTGCAGATGCTCGGCCTGCAGAATCCCCGCCAGGTCAGTGGGACCCGCGATGAACGCCAGGGCTCCCGGTCGGAGCGACCGGGAAAGGGCTCGCGCCCTCTCCCCGATCTTCTCTGGCTGATTGAACAGTGAAAAAGGCGTCCACTGATAGATGAGATCGTACTGTTGCGCGTATGCCGCCGGGCCATGAACATCCGCCGGCCAGAGCCTGATTCGCTTGATCCAGTCCCATCGCTGCTCGCGCGCCAGTTGGTTCCACAGCGCTTGGGCATGTTTTTGAGCAAACTCGGGGCGTGTGTACAAAATAGTGTAGTCCCGCGGTCGATCCGGATGGATACAGGCCGTGAGCACGGCATCAAAGCTATCAATCAGCACCCGGGCAGCCCGCGAGAGCGATCGTGCCAGTTCCGGCTGTTGCTCTATCTCATCTTGGAGATAGTCGGCCACAAACGGCTGAGCCGGGGCTTCTTCGATCTCAGTCTCGTCTTCGGGATACAGCAGGACCGCTGAGAAGGCCTGAATCGGTTCCACCTTGGGCAGCGGTCCGCCGAAGAGCGAGCGCCAGCCCCCCTCACCCTGCCCTCTCCCCTGCGGAGCGAGGGAACTGGTCTCATGAATCGTTCCCCAGGCAGGGTTGATCGGAATCTCCGTGCTCCTCTCCCCGTCCTTCAGCACCAACTCGCCTTGTGACACCTGGGCTGTCCGGTCGCAAGGCACAAATCCGCTGGGATCAGGCCGCAGATACGGCAGCCCGGATGGATCATCGCCGACGGTCACTTTCTGGACTGCGCCGTCTTTCACCGTCAGACACAGATTTCTTCCTGGATCAAAGTACCGTCTTGGTGGGTCGGGTGCGGGCAGCCAGGTGACCTCATGGGAGCGCGGCACATCCATAAAGATGGGGAAGGGGTCCCAGCCCCCTGGGACGCTGGGGGTAAAGAATCCGCTGAACAGGCGATACGCGGCCTCGGATGGATAGGTGGGAATCCCTCGGTACCTGAGCGGCCGAGGGCTCTCCGTGTTCTGGTCATCATACAGTCCGCGAATCAATTCAAAGACGGCCGAGCCGGTGCCCGGCAGCAGTGACTGAAACAGCTCGACCACAGGCAGGAAGTCAATGCGGTCCCAATGCATGGCTCCCATACAGGCCATGAACCTGGCTTTTCGGAAGGTTCCGTCCTCCAGCACGTAGAGCGCATCTTTTTTATGTCGGAGGCTCGCCTCCCCTCGCGAGTTGATGGAGAGGTCCTCGTCGTCGTAAAAAAACCGCACCTCCTCCAGCGGAACCCCCATCGCTTGCGCCGCCATCCGGCGAAGATCGTCGGACCGGAGCCGTTCCCACCCTGGTTTTCTGGAAAGATCCAGCGTTGTAGAGTTAACCAGGCCCTCAGGCTTGAGCCCAACCCACTGTCCCCAGTCGAGGCGAACCCGGGCCAGCCCGAGCTTTGCGGGACCGCCGCCTGGCGCGACCCACTCACATTCATGCAGCGGATGCCCGTCCGGGTCCGTCGCCAGAAAGCGCCGGCTGTCGGGCCCGTAGAACACCAGATGGCCACTTGGTTCGCGGATCGCCCGCCCGCCCGCGGCAGCAAGATCAGGGACGAACCGCAGATTGCCGGAAAAGATAACGTTACCGGGGCGCTGGAGGGTGGAAACGATGGAAGGGTCCCTCATTCCCTGATCTGGCCGGAGCCAAACACGATGAACTTGGTGGAGGTTAGTTCCTCCAATCCCATCGGTCCTCGGGCGTGAATGCGGGTGGTGCTGATCCCGATCTCTGCCCCAAGGCCGAACTGATAGCCATCGTTCAGACGCGTCGACGCATTGACCAGGACAGCACTGGCATCCACCTCGCGCAGGAAGCGCAACGCACGGCCATAATCCCGGGTCACAATGGCTTCCGTATGCGCCGAGCCGTACTTGGCGATGTGCTCCAGGGCGGCTTCCAGATCCTTGACCACCTTCACCGCCAGGATCAATGCCAGGAATTCCTTTCCGTAATCGTCGTCCGTGGCCGGCTTCACCGCCGGAACGATCTGACAGGTCCTCGGACAGCCCCGGACCTCCACGCCGGCCTCTACCAACCGAGTGATGAGGTCGGGCAGGAATGCGCGGGCGACGTTCTGGTGAACCAGCAGGGTCTCCATGGCATTGCACGTGGACGGCCGCTGAACCTTCGCATTCAGGCAGATCCGCTGCGCCATGGCCAAGTCAGCGTCCATGTCCACATAGGTATGGCAGACCCCCTTATCATGCTTGATCACCGGAATCCGTGACTGCTCCGTGACCGTGCGCATGAGGGCCTCCCCGCCGCGTGGGATGATCAGGTCCACAGAGGCATCCTGCCGCAACAGCTCTTGGACCACCTCTTTGTCTGTCCGGTCAATGAACGTGATCGCGCCTGATGGGACTCCGGCTTTCTGCACCGCCTCGGCCAGACTCGTCGCGATCACGGTGTTGGACCGGATGGCCTCTGAGCCGCCCCGAAGGATACAGACATTGCCGGATTTCAAACACAGGGCAGCCGAATCCGCCGTCACGTTCGGTCTCGACTCATAGATGATGCCGATCACGCCGATGGGAACCCGCACCCGGCCCACTCGCATCCCGTTCGGGCGGTGCCACATCTTCACAGTCTCTCCGACCGGGTCCGGCAGCTTCACGATGTGGCGGATGCCGTCGGCCATCTCAGCGATGCGCTCAGCGGTGAGTTGAAGGCGGTCCGCAAAGGCCGTGTCCTGTTCGCTCTTCGCCTCTTTCCTGAACGTCTCGAGATCTTCTTCGTTGGCGGCGAGGATGTCATCGGTTTTGGCCAGCAATCCATCGGCCATCGCCAGGAGCGCTTGATCTTTGACAGCCGTGGACAAGGTTGCGACCGGCCGGGCCGCCGCCTTGGCTCCCTTAACGAGCTCTTCGACATACTCCTTGGCTGACTTGGGCGAAGTTTCGCTGGATGTCGTTTCCGTGATCGTGGTCGGCTCTTCCATATCACACCATCAGATACCGGTGCGTCCCCGCTCGCCTCTAGCCTCGTGTCCCATGCCTTTGGGGATGCGATTGAGAATACCCCGCAGTGGAGAACTGCGTCAAGGCAAAGGGCGCGCGGGTGGCATCGCAGTGGTATTGACAGGTCAGAAAGGTGCTTGTTAAGGTGGCGCCCGTGTGCCGAGGTAGCTCAGTTGGCAGAGCACAGCCCTGAAAAGGCTGGTGTCGACAGTTCGATTCTGTCCCTCGGCACCATTCCTCCAGCCCGATCTGACCGAGAGGCACATGCCCATCGGATCCAACATCCAGGCTTGGCGCCTGTCACGAAAGCTATCGATCGCAGGACTGGCGGCGAGGACCGGTCTCTCAGTTGAATCGCTCGATGCCATCGAAGCCGGAACCCAGGAGCCCTCGGTCTCGATCCTGGAGGCCGTAGCGGCTGCGCTCGGCATCCCTGTGTCCTGGTTGTTCGGCAATCCCGCGCTGCTTGAGTTGCTGAACGATCCGGATGAGCCTTCACCCGGAACCGATTCAGTGGATCCGGCGATGGAGCGAGTCCTGTTGGCGGCTCGGCAGGAGCAAGAGCTCTACGGCCTGCTCACGGCGCTTGTCCAAAGCAGCGACCCCGGACTCATCCGTGCCGCAGAAGTCAATCTCCGCAGCTTGCTCAAGCAATCCCGGCAGGCTGCGGTT
>Ga0209399_10001982_pt1 | contig 10194 bp, 5 predicted proteins | sample OV2TP3_FD_184130 | JGI IMG/M metagenome (GOLD analysis project Ga0209399, IMG submission 184130) | Hot spring microbial communities from Beatty, Nevada to study Microbial Dark Matter (Phase II) - OV2 TP3 (SPAdes) (version 3) | ecosystem: Environmental > Aquatic > Thermal springs > Hot (42-90C) ... | reverse complement strand
GAATACGGATGCCCGGCCTATCAAGTGGGGCAATCGCGCGAAGCGGCCGAGCGCGATCAGGCGCTCTACCATTTCGGCAGCTGGGTGGATGTGGCTGATAACGTCGCCGGGCGCGGGGTCGGCAATGCGATCGGGGGCGTCGTCTTTGAATGGGTGGATGAATGGTGGAAAGGGGGACAGCCGCCGCGGTTTTCTCCCCGCGTCCATGAAACGCAGCCCAACTGGGCCGGTCCGTTTCCAGGAGGCTGGAATTTCGAGGAATGGTACGGGGTGATGAGTCAAGGAGAAGGCGGCGCGAGTCCCTACGTGCGGCAACCGCGGGTCAGCTACGATCTCTATCAACGACTGTGGAACGGTGCTGAGGCGGCATCGGAATAACGAGAAGGAGAACACGCTCAGCATGAAACGCGCTCAATCGCTCTCTGCACATGACGGTCATCGTCGACGGTCACCCTCATCGACCAAGACGACGCCGGCCCCCCCGGGTGCCCCGCTCTCTCGCTATGGGCGATTTAACGAGACCGGGACCGAATTCATCATCACGAACCCCGACGTGCCCCGGCCGTGGATCAACTATCTGACCAACGAGGACTATTGCGCGATTATCTCCCAATGCGCGGGCGGCTATAGTTTCTACAAAGATTGCCGCACGGACCGCCTCACGAGATGGGCGCCGGATGGGTGGCACTTCGACCGCCCCGGCCGCTATCTCTATGTGAAGGAAGGCTCCAAGGCCTGGAGCGCTATGTACCAGCCGATGCGCGTGACTCCGCAGCGATTCGAGGCGCACCACGGGTTGGGCTACACGACAATCGCGACCCGCTATGAGGGCCTGGAATGCTCCTCGACCTTTTTTGTGCCGGTGGAGGATCCGTGCGAGGTCTGGCTCGTGACGATCACGAATCACACGGGCCGAACGCGCGCGCTGGAGCTGTTCCCGTATGCCGAGTGGCTGCTCGGGGATTATCATCTCGAACTGCGGTATCGCAACATCATGAACCTGTACAACCGCATTTGGTGGGAACCGGCGTTGCCGGCCATCCTCGCCAAGAAGACGGCGGCGTGGGGGGATTTGAATATTCAAGCGTTTGCGTATCAGGCTTTTTTCGCGTCGAGCCTGCCGGTGCTCGGTGCGGTGACGCAGAAGGATCCGTTTCTCGGCCGCTGCAATACCGAGGAGCGGCCGGAGATGCTCCTGAAGCCTGGGGCGTTTCGGGCGGTCCCGTGCTGTTCGGGAGAGGACGGGATCGCGCTGTTTCGCCATCGCGTCACGCTCAAACCCAAGCAGCGCCTGACGTTCAGCGTGGTGCTGGGGCAGACCGAGCCTTCGCTTGTGGAGCGGCTCGTCACGCGCTATCGTTCCGTGAGCGAGGCGCAGGCGGCGTTGCAGCGCACGCAGGCCACGTGGCGCCAGCGCATTCTTGAGAACATCCGAGTCGAGACGCCGGATCGCGACTTCGACCACATCATGAACGTCTGGGTCAAGTATCAGCTCTCCATCTGCAACTTCTGGTCGCGCTCTCCGTCGTACTATCATGAAGGCTCCGGCGGCCGCGGCTACCGCGATTCGTGCCAGGACGCCGAAGGCATCATGTCGATCAACACGCCGCACGCCAAGCAAAAACTCCTGAAGATCGCCGCGCTGATCCGCAAGGACGGCACCAGCGCCCCGGGCTGGTCCGATACCGCCGGCCCCGCGACCCATCGACCGAACAAAGATCATCCCGTCTGGTTGACGGTCACCGTGGCCGCGTACATCAAAGAAACCGGCGATGCGGGGATTCTCAAGACCCGCGTGCCGTACCTGAAGGATCGATGGATTCGAGGGTGGGATGTCGACCCGAACTTCCACGGACCGTCGACGACCGACGGGGAAGGGACCTTGTTCGAGCATCTCTGGCACAACCTGGACTTTACGTTCCATGACGTCGGGGAGCGAGGGTTGCCGCTGATCGGCCATGCCGACTGGAACGACGCGATCGACGCCGCCGGCATCAAGCTGCGCGGCGAGAGCGTGTGGTTGGCGCAGGCCCTCGTGCGAAGCCAGAAGATCCTCGCGGAGCTCGCGCGGCTCATCGGCGAAGAGGAGCAGGCGTCGGAGCTGCTGCGGCGCGCGCAGACCATGACCGATCGGGTCAACCAGCATGCCTGGGACGGCGCGTGGTACAAGCGAGGATTCACCGATGACGGCACGGTGTACGGCTCCTCGGTCAACACCGAGGGCAAGATCTTCATCAATACCCAGTCCTGGCCGCTGCTCGCCGACATGGTGACGCCGGAGCAGAAGGCGAAGATCCTCGCCAGCACGCAGCGCTATTTGGATGGGCCGCACGGGTTGGCGCTGTTCCACCCCGCCTACTCCGCGTGGAATCCCAAGCTGGGGCGCATCAGCATGTTTTCCGAAGGCACGAAGGAAAATGCCGCGGTCTTTTGTCACGCCTCGACGTTCTTGATCGTCGCGGAGCTGATGCATGGGTACGGCACGCAAGCGTACAAGCATCTCAAGGCGATCATGCCCAATGCTCAGCAGGACTATGACCTGTATAAGACCGAGCCCTATGTCTATGCCGAATATCTCGTGGGGCCGGGGAATCCCTACCGCTACGGCGAAGGGGCGTTTACCTGGATCACGGGCACGGCGGGGTGGACGTTTATGGCGGGCACGGAGTGGCTCTTGGGCGCTCGCCGAGATTATGAGGGGCTGCGCATCGATCCGTGCCTGCCGAAGCACTGGAAGCGCTGCCGCATCATTCGGCCGTTTCGAGGAGCCACGTACGATATCGAGATCCTCAATCCGCGGGGTCTGGAGAAGGGGGTCACCAGCCTCGAAGTCGATGGCCGGCCGGTGGAAGGAAATCTGATTCGTCCGCATCAGGACGGCAACGTGCATAAGGTCAAAGCCGTGTTGACGTTGGGAAAGGAAGCGTTGGCTGTCCGCCAGGAGACGGTCGGACAAGGTTCCGCGCGATAGCGCGCGGGTTGACGCGCTATGAAATCGTGTGGGTCCAACGAAAAGGCACACCTATCGTAAGATAGGGCCCCCTGGAACGCAGGGCTGTCAGCCGCGGAGAAAGCGGTTGATGGGCAAAGCTACGGACCCTTGACGGCTTGTTGGAGTTGGTCAAGGGAAGCCGAGTTGCCGAATGGGCGACTCGGCTTTTTCTTCATCGCGTCACGGTGGAGACGGATGGCGACACGGTTGAGAGCCAGCAGAGGCTACCCCGCATTGATCATGATCATTGTTCTTGCCGCTTCCGAGAGCCACGCGCTTGCGCAGGCGCCGCCGCTGATCGCCATTTCGGCGCCGAGGATAGGGGAGTACATTCCTGTGACGGGCACGCTCTTCACGGGCACCGCGACCGGTTCCAGCGGCATCCAGCTCGTGCGAATCTACGTCTACGATTACGGCCGCAGAGCCTACACCCTCCTGAATGCTCCTGCCGCGTACGATTCGAGTGCGCAGCAGTGGAGTCTCGCCATCCTGCCGGCTTACCTTACCCCCGGATCGCTGACGCGGCTCTGGGTCCAGGCGATCGATGGAGCGGGCAATGCCAGCGCGTGGCTGTTCTGGGAAGGCATGGTGCAGGATTCGACGCCGCGTGATCTGGCGCCGCCGACTGTGGCAATCCTTCAGCCTGCCGCTTCCGCGACCGTGGCGGCTTCAGGGTTTCTGTTTGCCGGCACCGCGACCGATTCCAGCGGCGTCCAGCTCGTCCGGATCTACGTCTACGATTACGGCCGCAGCATGTATACGCTCGTCAACGCTCCGGCCCTCTACGATGCCGACACTCAGCAGTGGAACCTGGGGATTCAGGCGGCCCAATTAAGTCCTGGGATGCCGGTGCGGCTTTGGGTCCAGGCGGTCGATAGCGTCGGGAATGCCAGCGCGTGGTTGTTCCGCGAGGAGCGGGTGAGTTCTCCGCCGGTTGAGACGTTGGGACCGAGTCTGGTCGCCATCAGCGGCACGCAGATGTTGGTCGCCCTGCGACAGCGGGATGGGACGCTCTTGACCGCCGCCCCGATGAAGCTTCGCGGAGTGAACTATTCTCCGGTTGACGCAGGAGAGACCGTGAGTTCTCTGGATGACGCCCGAACCCATATGCGCGACAGCCGGTATGCGCAGGACTTCGAGTTGTTGCAGTACCTGGGAGCGAATGCCATCAGAACGTACGTCGACATGGGAACCGATGGCGTGGCCACGGCGATCCTCAACGAGGCCTACAACCGGAAGCTGATGATGTTGGTCACCTTGGCGGATGTGGCGCCCTCGGAGGTGACGCGCGTGGTCAATGCCTATAAGGACCACCCGGCGCTGTTGGGATGGAGCATCGGCAACGAGTGGAATCTGAATCTCTTCTTCCAACCGAGTCGATTTCCGACCGTCCAGGATGCGGCCGTCGCGGTGGAGCAGGCGGCTCAGCTCATCCATAGCCTCGATTCGAACCATCCCGTCGTCTCGGGGCTTGGCTTTGCCTTGACCCAGAATAACCTTGGGCCGTCGATCGCGCAGAGTGAATTCGCGGACATCGTGGCTCTGGCGCCGAGCGTCGAGAGCTGGGCATTGAATGTCTACCGCTCGAAGAGCTTTGACCCTCTGTTTTTTGAATGGGGGCTGCTGTCGCAGCGCCCCATGCTCATCAGCGAATTCGGAACGGATGGATGGAATCAGCAAACGGGCCGACTGGATGACCAGCTCCAAATGGAAACTGCCGCGGCGCTGTGGGAGGAGATCCACCGGCATCTGTCAGCCAGTCATCCCGGAGCATCGTGTCTGGGCGGCTTTGCCTTTGAATGGAGCGATGAGTGGTGGAAGGCCGGCACGCCGGCGACGCAGGGCGCCGGAGGGTTTCCTTCCGCGTGGGTGGTGCATCAGCAAGTGTCCGGGCTGCCGCTGGCGACATTCCGCGGTCATCCCGACGGATTCTCCAACGAGGAACACTACGGGATCGTCCACATGCAACGGTACCTCAAGCCGGCGTTCTATGCGTTGCGGGAGGCTTTCAGCTTGACCACGGTGCAGCAGGCGCCTGTGCAGGTTGAGACGGTATCGGTGGGCGGCGGGGCCGTGGGCTACAGCACGTTCTCGAAGCGCGGGCAGCCGATCTCCGTGGTGCAAACAGATGGGTTCCATGCGGTCACGATCGATCGGTCGACGGGCACGGTCCGCGACATGAAACGATTTGATACGGTCGGAAACCCGCAACAGGCGTGCCTGGAGCTGGCGGCGTACGCGGATGCCGTCGCGGTCGGCGATGTCGTCCTGCTCGCGGTGTCGCAAAACGCGCTGCCGAATGACCTGACGATGCAAGCGGCGCCGATGGCCCCCTGTGTCGAGGCCCTTGGACGCCTCGGCGGTCAGCGAGCCCTTGAGATCGACGCGCAAGAACCGTGGGCGCTGATCGCGATCGCCGGACCCCTCCCGCTCAACCTAGCCGAAATGCCGGGCGCTCTCAGCGACACCGTGCATCTGACGGCCGACGTCTTTCTTGACGCCGATCGGGATGGCCTGACGGATGATCGCGATAGCGACAATGACGGGGACGAGGTGTTCGATGCGGTCGAGCGCGTCCATGGCACCGATGTGCTTGACCCAACTTCGTTCTAACAAAGGAGCGTCTGGAGCATTGGCAGCTCAGAGAGTCCTGGTAGAGGAGGGCCGGGAATCCAATTCGCGGGAACATCGTCATTCGGAGGAGGAACAATGAAGAGCTACGGACTCAGTGTGATCGCGGCAGCGATGCTCTGGCTGCCCCCTGCGTGGGCGGCGAGTCTCTCATGCACGAATATCACCAACGGCAAGTCCTGCGGGCCGGTCACGGTGACGGCTCAGGTCGATGCGCAGCTCGTCTTGGACTGTGCGCTCGTGAAGTGTCTGAATGCGGATTGCACTAGCAGCGATACCGCCGTCACTTCAATGAACTTTGGAAATCTGTTGCGTCGCTTCGGTGCGACGTGCACCGGGACCACCCCGGCTGCGGGGCCGGCGTGCGCCTTAGTGGGAGCCCACCACTACCGGACGTACTGTGGGACGAATACCTCGGGCAGGCCCTATACGCTGACGCACTCGGGCACGAGTTTAGCCAGCGGCACGAGCACCTTGGACAGCGCATGGATTGTCCATCCGGTCTTCAAAGGCACGGCGGCCGGAACGCTGGGCGCGTGCAATCTCGCCAGAAACACCCAGGTGCTCTACACCGGGTCTGATGGCGGGGCGTCGACGGTGGAAACGGTCTACGCCATTACCGACACGATGCCTCCCAGTCCAGCGCCCGCCACCTGTCCCGCGGCCCCGCCGGGATTTTCGGTGATTCCGCCGGATCAGACTGCGGGGACCTATTCAGGGACGGTGAGGATTGAAATGACGGCGAGCCCGTGAGGCGCGCTCGGTCTCTGATGCGGCACGTCTTCGTGGCCCTCTGTGGGCTCTGCTGGAGTGGACTGCTGGGGGTGAGGCCCGTGCAGGCGCTGGGCATCAGCATCAATCAGCCCGTGGTGCAGCACAGCCTCTCCCCCGGCAAGACCATTCAAGGCTCCATGGAGCTGGTGAGTCATCACGACGTCCCCGTGCATGTCAGCGTCTATCTGGAGGATTGGCAATACACCCCGGTCGGCGACGGCAGCAAGCAATTTGCGCCTGCGCAGACCTTGCCGCGCTCATGTGCGGGATGGGTGAGATTTTTTCCTGCGCAAGCCGACTTGCCGCCTCACGGACGGGCGGTGGTGGACTATACCATTCACGTGCCAGACGATCAGACCCTTGAGGGAAGCTACTACGCGGTGTTGTTCTTTGAAGCGACGCTCGGGGAAGCTGCCGGTCTTGGCGCGAAGGGATCGGAGGATCCTGAGGCGACCGTCCGGTTTGCCGCTCGGCTTGGCAGCTTGATGATCGTGGACATCGAAGGCACGGTGCGGCGGGAAGCGCGTCTGTCGAACCTGCGTCTTGCGCCGACGCCGTCCAAGACGGTCAGCCTCACGGCGTCGCTGGTGAACGAGGGGAATGTCCATCTCAGGTGCGAGGGATCATTCCACGTCTTGGGAGAGCACGAGGTTGTCATGGGGCGGGGCGAGCTCCCCGCGCGGTATGTCTGGCTCGGGACCGCGGTGCCCGTGGAAGCGGAGTGGAGCGGAACGTTATCCCCTGGGATGTACACCTTCGTGGCGACGTACGATTGCGGTGAGGAGATCATCGTTGTTGAAGAAGCCCCATTGTCGATTCGCTGATGATGCGGTACGCGGCCTATGGGATGTGCCTGATCGCCGCCGCCGGCGGGTGGTGGGGGATGGTTGCGAGCGCTGCCGCGGCGCAGGAATCCGCTCCCTCGAAGACTCCGTTGCCGGATGTCATCGAAATGGCGATCGGCGAGCAGCAGACGTTGACGTTCCCCGATCTTCTGCGTGTGCTGGTCGGTGATCCGAACGCGCTCAAGGTCGAGCAGCTCAGCGCGATGACGCTTCGCCTCACGGGGGTGGCGGCAGGGCGGACGTTTCTTCACGTGTGGACGAGCGCGGGGCGGACGACGCGAGCCGTCCGGATCGTCTATCACCATGTGATCGTGCTGCCGCCCGAAGCGCTGGCACCGCCGGGGGCCATTGAGCATGCCGAGGCCCTGAAGATCGGCTATGACACCGAGTATGAGTTCATCGGCCGCGGCGGGCACTTCTCCACGATCGATGAGGCCACCACCAACGCCTTCCGTCATACCATGACCCATCGGATGGAAACACCCTGGGGCAACACCTCTTCGCTGGTCGGGTTCAATCGAGTCAACTCGTTCCTCGATCTCACCACCTGGCGCGCGGATCTGCTCGACGGTGACCTTGGATGGATTGAGCGCTTCGACGTGACGGCCGGCGATACCGCGATCCCGTTTGCGAGCGAATCGTTTGGAGTGCCGTCCACGGGATTCCGCGGAGTCTCCCTCACGTATCGGGACCTGGCACCTCTGACGACCGGGGCGGTGTGGGGCCGGGAGCGGGTGGGCATCGTCACGCCGCTGCGCGGGCGCAATGCCCTCGAGCAGGATTCGTTTCTCTACGGCTTCAATGTGGCCTGCAACGATCCGACCGCCACGTGGTCCTCGAGAGTCTCCACGCTCTTCGGCTATGGAGCGGATCGGGGCCCGACGCAGAGCAGCCACGTGATCGATGTGGGCAATCGGCTGCGGTTGTTTGAGCCGTGGGGGCTGGAGAGCGAAGTCGCCATGAGCGAAGGCGTCATCGGCTACACGCTCAGCTCCTCATGGACCTGGCCGAGGATGGGCTTCGTGACGCGATTCCGGGATGTGCCCGAAGATTTTCAGACGATCACCGGAGCCAGCGGCAGTCAAGGGCAGCGGGGCTTCGACATGAATGGGCGGTGGAACCCCACGGATCAGCTGTCGCTGCGGGCGGGGGCCGATGTGTACCGCAATCGGCTCTTTCCGAATCCCCAGGAGCCGGACGTGCTCAACATGGATGCCGGCGGGGGCGTGGATTGGCGGCCCTGGCCGAAGACGACCGTGTCCGGATTTATCAATCGCAGCAGGCATTTAGGACTCATCTCGCCAAGCGATGACTTTCGCGCGAGCCTGAGTTGGCATGAGAGCCTTCCCGTGCGCATCCTCTTGCCGTGGCTGCATGACGCCGTCCTCTCCACCCGATGGGAGCACCAGGACAGTCGCACCGTGAATGCTCCTTCGCTCGATTTTAGCGGCGAGATTCTTTCGGTGGGGCTCTCGCTGCCGCTGGGATGGGGATGGACCGCCAGCGCGAGCCAGCAATGGAATGTTCTGAAAGAGACGCAGACGGGGAATCGCTCGCAGCCGCGGCGATTGACCACGGCGCTGTCGTATTTTTCTACCATCGGCCCAGGTCGGCATTGGCACCTGCGCGGCCGCTTCGGCTATGAAAATGAGGAACAGGCCGGCTCCACGCGCAGCTTCCTTGCCGGACAGGACCGGTTGGTTGCAGAGGCTGGCGTGCGCCACCGTCCTTCGGAAGACCGGGAGTATTTCCTCGATGGACGGATCGAACAGGTGCTGATGGAAGGCTCAGAGCCCGATTTTGTCGAGCTGGCCGTCTTGACCGGTGTGCGGTGGCTTTTTGATACCCAGGTCATCCGGTGGGATCCGGCGGCCCGGATTGACGGGGTGGTGTTTCATGATCTGAATGGGGATGGGCTTCGCCAGCCCGCGGAGGTGGGGTTGGAGGGGGTTCGAGTCAAGGCGGGCCTGGCCAGAGAAACGATGACGGATCGCGAGGGGCGCTTTACGTTCGGACGGGTGGGCGGGAAAATGATTCCGGTGAGCCTCGATGTGGGCACATTGCCGTCGGGATTCACGACGTCGACCCCCGCGACGCAAACGCTGCGCCCCGGGGAGGGGCGGTTCCCTCGGCTGCTCTTCGGCGTCATCGGCCGCGCGGAAGTACGAGGCCGCGTCTTCTATGACGTCGACGGCGATGGGCACTATGGCAGCGCCGATCGGGGCATTGAAGGCGTGCGGCTGCAGCTCGACCACCAGGGCGCGACCACCGACCGCTCGGGATGGTTTTTCTTCCGAGATCTGCCCGGCGGGCGCTATACCCTCTCGCTCCTGCTGGAAACGCTGCCGCTGCGCTACCTGCCGCAGGTGCCCGTGCGCCAGGCCATCGAGGCGCGCGAAGGCAGCAGCCTCACCATCGATGTGCCGGTGGCCGTGTCGCGCACGCTGGAAGGCCGCGCGTATGTTGATCGCAATCAAAATCGACAGTTCGAGGCGGTCGATGAGGCGCTGCGGGGGCTGCCGGTCTGCCTGGACGGTCGGCGGGTCGCGACGACGAATGCGCAGGGGATGTTTCAATTTGGGGACGTGGCCCTCGGGACCCATGAGCTCGTGCTGAACTGCGGCATGCCGCTGCCGGACTTTGTCTCGCTGACAGGCGATGAGCTCCACGTGACCATCACGCCGGAGGGAGCGGAACGCGTGAGCGTGGACTTCAGGCTGGAGCGCAAGCAATGGTTATTGGACGAGATGCTCCGGGAGCGAGGAGGCGCGGATCGCCGGTCTTCTCAATCTTCCGAGGAAGTCACTGAGCTGTGACGGTCATGAGGACCGTGCCGCGATAGGTCCCTGCAGAGCGGCCGGGAGGCACGCGCAGTTGATAGGCGATGGAGCGGGTCATGGATTGCCCTTCCGGGTCGGACCAAAACGCGGTCTGAGAGGAGTGCGCGGTCAT
>Ga0209399_10001977_pt1 | contig 10215 bp, 8 predicted proteins | sample OV2TP3_FD_184130 | JGI IMG/M metagenome (GOLD analysis project Ga0209399, IMG submission 184130) | Hot spring microbial communities from Beatty, Nevada to study Microbial Dark Matter (Phase II) - OV2 TP3 (SPAdes) (version 3) | ecosystem: Environmental > Aquatic > Thermal springs > Hot (42-90C) ... | reverse complement strand
TCGTCACGCTTTTGACGAGCCCGCATCTCGAGAAGGTCGCTCAGGGAAACGACGCCGTTGCCGTCACGTTTTCGGTCGGGACGCCCGACGGACGCCCGCCGATCGCCACCACCGGTGAGATTCAACTCGATCGTGCCAAGTTGGCCGGGGGCCGGGTGCTGTACGTGCTCTCCCACTTCGGGAAGCAGAAGTCCCAGGAGGACGAGTACTCGCTCCAGAATCTCTTGATCAACTTCCTCACGGAGGCCTACGCGCGGAAGACCGCCGGCGGGGAACGCAGGAAGAAAAAATAATTCGCCGAATGCGAATTTTCATCCATCGAGTTCAACCCGGGGTATACTTCGGATGCCGGGCGCGAACCAAGCCGCGCGGCCCCGCCCCGCAGGCACCCGGGGGTCGCCCGTGGGGTTGAGGGATTGAATAAGGGCCGGGTGATCGAGGACCCGGCCCTTGCTATTTCCGCTCGCGAATCGATCCCACGAGAAGCCCCAGGAATTGCGCCGGCGCAAGGTCCGGCCGGAGAGCCCGATACAGCCACCCGAGGTGCTGCCCGCATCGGGCGCAGGCCGCAGGACTCCACTCCCAACCCTCGAACCACGTATGCTCGGACGTGAAGACCTTCGGACCGACGAGGCTCCTCCCGCCTCGGAAGGTGATGATCTCGCACTCGATTCCCTCCGGGTTCGTGTAGACGGCCCGGAGCCGTCGACCCTGGATCGATATCTCCTCGTCCTCGGAGGCGACGGGGGATCCGCACCGGGAGCAAACGAATGTGGAGGATGGTCTCAACCGGACCAGGGCGAGGTACAGCACGGCCTCATCGAGCGGCCGCCACCGGCGCGGGCTCCTCCGCCCGGTGGGTTCGAACGACGCGGGAATGAAGCGAGATCCGAGGGTCGAAGAGGAACCTCAAGAACAGTCGGAACCAGGATCGATACGATGCGAGATTGTCGTAGAATTCCGGAGCGGTCCTCTTGATCGTCGGCAAGCGGTTCCAGGGGACGGAGGTGAAGTCGTGGTGCTCGTTGTGATAGCCGACGTTGAAGGCGAGCCGGTTGGCGGGGCCGTAATAGCTCGAGGTTTCCTGGCTCGTGCCGTGAACGAGATAGTGACGCTGAATCCACCGCGCGCCCAGCGGATGGAGCCCGACCGCGAAGAAGGCGGAGGCGACCAGATAGAGGAAGGCCGGCCATCCGAAAAACCAGACGATCGCGACGTCCACCGAAAGTTGGACGAGGACGTTCACGACGATCCATCGACTGAAGAAATTCACTTCCTTCAGCCGAAGCGGTCGAATCCCTTCCACGATCGGAAAGAGGAGCAGCCAGATCGCCTTCGCCGGAGCGGAGCTCCGCACCAGTCGGAGTTCCCACCGACTGGGAAGGTCCGCATCCAACTCGTAGTCGCCCTGGAACGAGTGGTGGAGAAGATGGTATTTTTGGAAGGAGGCCGCGCTGGGCACGACGGAAGGAAGATTGGCGACGATCCCGGCGATCGAATTCCCCCACGTCCGGCGGAAGATGAGATTGTGCGCGCACTCGTGGATGAGGACGAAGAGCGAATGGATAAGGACCGCGCCGACCCCGTACGCCAGGAGAAGCGAGCCCCACCAGGGGAGCTGGCGGGCGACGAACATCAGGGCGAATTGGGCTCCGACGATCGCCAGCACGAAGGCGGCGCTCCACGGGTTTTTTCCGATGAGATCTCGGACTTCGGGATGGGCTCGGAGGATGGCCTTCGTCCGGCCCTTGTGCGGCTCCGGCTCCTCGGAGAAAAGAAACTCCCGCGGCGCGTGGTTCATTCAGGCCTGCGACGTTCGCGGCAGTCTAGAGATCCCCGGCATGGGCGTCAATGAATAAGGAGAACCGATGGAGGAAGAACGAAAAATCGAGTGCGCCGGATGCGATTCCTCTCCCCGCCCCGCTCCGGCGAACGAGGAGGATTGGAAGAACCGTCTCACCCCGGAACAGTTCTTCGTCCTGAGGCGCGGCGGAACGGAGCCCCCCGGCTCGGGCCGCTACCTCCACCATCGGGAGGACGGCCTGTACGCCTGCGCCGGTTGCGGGCAGTCCCTCTACGATTCCAATACCAAGTACGACGCGTGCGGGTGGCCCTCCTTCCGGGAATCTCTGCCGGGAGCGGTCTCGACCCGTCCCGACCGAGGCGCCGTCGAGGCGGCGTGCTCGCGATGCGGCGGCCATCTGGGCCATGTGTTCGACGACGGACCTCCCCCGACAGGGAAGCGACACTGAATCAATTCGATCGCGCTCCAGTTCGGGAAGCGCTGAGGCCTCCAGACCCGCACCGCGTGACTGTCTCCGCCGCTCGCGAGCCACCTTCCGTCGTTCGCGAACCGGAGGCAACCGATTCGGGTGGGGTGACCCTGGAGCTCCGCCACGACTCTCTTGGATCCGAGATCCCAGAGCACGATACGCTTGTCGTCCCCCGCCGACGCCAGGGTGTTTCCGTCCGGGCTGATCGCGGTCGCGGGCACCGCGACCGCGTCGGCGTGGGTGGTACAGTCTCTTCAGCGTTTGGAGGAACTCGCGACGTTGGGAAGAGGAATGGTGGCACGCCGCAGGAAGAGGATGGCAAAGCACGTATCCTTGACCGCCCCCCCATACGTGCCTCCTTCGTACCAGGAGCCGTCTCCTCTCTGTGCCTGGAGAAGCTCGGTCGCTCCGGCAGCGTACCAATCATGGGCGCCGAATCTTCCCGCCCCGCTCGAGACTCCCACGCGTTCGAGCCCGTAGAGATAATAATAGTAGAACCACGCGTTGCCCCCCTTCACCCGCGCGTTCTCCTTGACCGTGAAATTCGCCGCCAGCCACCTCATCCCCCGGTTGACGGAAGGATCGCTCTTCCACTCCTCTCCCAAGAAGTGTTTCGCCAGAATCAGACCGGCGATGGCGCCGGCGGTCATGGAGCCGTAGCTCTCGCCGGACCCCTGACTTCCGTAACACCAGCCTCCGTCGCGATTCTGTTCCTCGATCCACCATCGCCGAACTTGCCTCAGGGTCTCCGGAGGGGGGAAAACATTCGCCTCCATGCAGGCGCGAAGGCCCAGAGCCGCATACTGAGAATTGGAATTGTCTCCGGAGGGGAGGGTGGACTTTCCATTCCGCCGGAGGTGGTAGACCTTGCTCGGCTTCTTCGGTTTCGTCTGCGCTCCAGTCGGAACATCGCACCGAGCGGGAGTCGGGGCGTCCCTTGGCGCAGCGCGGCCATAATTCCATTGACCGTTGGCACATTGAGTATCGATTAAGAACTGGGCGCACTGGAGGATTCGAGGTTGAAAGGCGGTGGGATCCAACTCGGAAAGGAGCATCGCCTGGAAGGCCACACAATAGGTGACCTCAAGCTTGCACCCGAGGATATTCTGCAGGAGTTTCTGGAAGAGCGGGTTCTTTCGATCGACCCCCGCATGAAGGAGCGTGTATAGGACGAAGTCGTCGTAACGACACGTCCGCCCCTCGCCGTAGTCCCAACCGGAATACTCCTGACGGAGAAGCCACGCCGCCCCCTTCTCCACCGCCGCATCGACCTTCTTCTGATCGATTGGAACAGAGGGCTTCTCTTGAGCCAACAGAGCGAACAAAACCGAAATGAACCCCATTCTCACATCCTCGGACGTCCGATTCGGGCTGCGCTTTCTCGAATTCGCCTACGGAGAGATGTACGGCAACCGCGGAGCGCTCTTTCGAGAGATTCGACCCTTCTGATCTTCAACGAGAGCCCGCGTCTCCGTAGTGCGAGGCAAATCGAGCGCTTGAAGTGCGCCGGTCGAGACTCCCGCCCGCATCCGCCGTCGTCGAAATCAATGCGCCGCTTGATGAGCGGGAGCGGCGTCGACGTCCGGCCCGGCGGGGAGGAGTCCGTTTCGGTACGTCACGCAGGCGACGAAGCTGAGAAGAAACCCCACGAAGTAGACCGAAATGAGCGCCGGATTGAGACGGAGGTGCGGCGCCAAGTAGACGATGCGCTCCAGGAGAATCCCCGTCAGGGTCACGCACGCGACCGTCGCGGGAACGATGGGAGTCTCCTTCAGCTTCCGCGAGAGGAGGGCGCAGAACGGGACGACGAACATCAGCCCGAGAACCGAGTACATCGCGGTTTCCAGCCACTGGGGTCCGTGCGGAGGCATGCGGCGTAGGAAGAACTCCGTATCTTCGGGAAGATTCGAGTACCAGATCACGATGAGCTGCGAGAACATCAAGTACGCCCAGAAGATGCTGAAGCCGAAGTGCATCGCCGCCATGTCGCGGCGCTGGCCTTTGGTGGCCTCGAATCGGACCGGATCCATCTTGGACTGGAGCGAGTACCAGAAGAACGCGGTCGTCGCGAAGCCCGAGAGAAGCGCCTCCATGAAGAAGAATCCGCCGAAGAGGGTGCTGTACCACGGATACTCGAAGGACATCACCCAGTCGAAGGCGACCAGGGACTGCGTGGCCACATAGGAGAAGAGATAGGCGACGGCGAGCTTCACGGCATGGGGCCCTTCCTTCACCGCCTCTCGGGCCAGGAGAGTGCCGAAAAAGGCGGTGAGGCACATCAGACCGAAATTCCGCACCAGCCAGTAGTCCTGGTTGAGCCATCGACTCTGATTCTGGGTCCAGCGATACGCGTCGGCGGACACGAGCCCCCAGACGAGGAAAGCCCCGGCCAGGAGCCAGAGCATGGGATACATGGAGAAGACATGCTTCCGCACCGGGAGAATCCACCGCGCTTTGGCGAAGGTGGCGACCGCGCCCACCGCGATCAACCCCTGGCAGATGGCCACGAAAAAGAGGAGAACATAGAGCAGTTCCCCGCCGCTTTTCTCCGCAGGGGAATGCTCTCCGCCTCCGGCGAGGGCGACGCCGCCCGCCGCCAGCAGGAACGACACGACCAAGGCCGGGATTCTCACGATCGCTCCTCATCCGCAACGACGATGACGAATTGATTTCCGTATTCCTTCTCGGGCACGAGGCTGAAAACCTTAGGCATCCGCGCCAGGAGGAGGAATCCGAGCAGCGTACAGATCGCGCCGAAGAGAATCGTCAATTCGAACGCGATGATGGTGTAGGCCGGGATCGAGGCTGGCGGTTTCCCTCCGGTGATCAACCCCCACGGCCACGAAGTCTCCGACGTCTCGAAGGCCCAGCGGTACACGGTGTAGATCGTGAACGAAAACCCGGTGATGCAGCCGGTCAGTCCGCCGAAGAGCGTAAAGAACTTGAGAAAGCTCGACTTGCGCCGGAGCGCCTCCTCGAGCCCGTGCACCGGAATCGGCGTGTAGGTCGTGATCCGCTCGGGATTCACTCCCGCCGCCACGAGCTCTTTCGCCTTGTGGAGGAATTCGGGCTCGTCCGCGAAAGCGTATTCCTTGCTCACTTGATGTCCTCCTTGACCTCCATGATCGACATCATGGGCAAGAAGCGGCAGAAGAGGAGGAACATCCCGAAGAAGAATCCGAAATTCATCGTCGTGAGGCCGACGTCGTAGAGGGTCGGATGGTAATAGCCCCAGTTGTACGGATCGAAGTCGTTGGCCAACGACGTCACGACGATGACGTACCGCTCCAGCCACATCCCGACGTTGATCAGGATCGATAGGACGAAGAGCCATGGGATGCTCCGCCGGAGCCTCTTCACCCAAAGAGAAAGCGGCGCGATGCAGTTGCAGAACACCATGAGCCAGAACGCGATCTTGTAGTACCCCCCCATCCGATGATCGAAGAGCGCCCTCTCGAACAGGTTGGTCCCATACCTCGACATCGCGATCTCGATGAGGTAGGCGTATCCCACGATCATCGACGTCAGCATGATGAGCTTGCAGAGCTTATCGAAATGATCGAGGGTGATGTACTTCTCCAATCGGAAGATCTTCCGCATCGGGATGACGAGGGTCATCACCATGCCGCAGCCGGAAAAGATCGCGCCCGCGACGAAATACGGCGCGAAGATCGTCGTGTGCCACCCGGGGAGCATGCTCATGGCGAAGTCCCAGGACACGACCGAGTGCACCGAAAGGACGAGGGGGGTGGCGAAGGCCGCGAGGAAGAGGCAGAGCTTCTCGTAGTGCTTCCACTGGGCGTCCGTGCCCCGCCATCCCAGCGAGAGGAGCCCGTAGATCCATCGGCGGATGCCGGTCGAGTACCGCCGCGCGATCGCGAGGTCGGGGATCATCCCAACGAAGAAGAAGATCACGCTCACGGTCAGATAGGTGCTCACCGCGAAGACGTCCCACGTCAGCGGCGAGCGGAAGTTGATCCAAAGCTGGCGCTCCGTGGGGTAGGGCATGGTGAAGAAGATCATCCACGGGCGCCCCGTGTGCAGCACCGGGTACATTCCCGCGCAGAGGACCGAGATCACCGTCATCGCCTCCGCCTGGCGGTTGAAGCGATTGCGGAACTTGGCGCGGAAGAGGAGCAGGATCGCCGAGATCAGCGTCCCCGAGTGGGCGATGCCGACCCAGAAGACGAAGTCGACGATCGGGATTCCCCAGCTCACCGGATGTTGGACGCCCAACATGCCGTATCCCTTGGCCAGGACGTTTCCGTACAACGCCTGTCCGAAGAGGAAGACGCTGAAACATCCCGCCACCAGGACCCAAAACAGTTTGCCCGGTTTCTTCATCGCGACCAGGACGTCCTGGTCGATCTGGTCGCGCACCGCCGACGCCGGAGGACCGGCGTGGGCTTCTTGCGTTTGCGTCGCTGTGTGGCTCATGACGTTGGCTCCGCCGGGTGCAGGTACGTAATCGCCGGCCTGGCGTTCAGCTCCTCGAACACCTTGTATCCGCGCTCGTGCTTCGACAGCTTATGGACGAGCGATTTTTCGTCGAGAATGTTGCCGAAGGCGATCGCCCGGGTCGGGCAGGTCTGGGCGCAGGCCGTCAGGCGCACGACCTCCTCGTCCTCGACCAGACGGCCCTCGTCCTTCGCATGGTCCTTGGCGGACCGGATCCTCTGGACGCAGAAGGTGCACTTCTCCATGACGCCGCGGGGACGCACGCTCAGCTCGGGGTTCGCGATCGAGACGAGCGGGAGCTTTCCCGAATTCTCGAACCAGTTGAATCGGCGCACCTTGTAGGGGCAGTTGTTGGAGCAATACCGCGTTCCGACGCACCGGTTGTAGACTTGGGCGTTGAGCCCCTCCGGATTGTGATAGGCCGCGAACACCGGGCACACCGGCTCGCACGGCGCGTTGTCGCAGTGCTGGCAGAGCATCGGGATGAACTCGGGCCCGCTCTTATCGTAGAACGGCTCGAGGCGGATCCACGACATCTCCCGTCCCTTGAGATGCTCCTCGGGACCCACGAGCGGCACGTTGTTCTCGACATAGCACGCCGCCACGCACGCTCCGCAGCCGGTGCAGGCCTCCAAATCGATCGCCATCGCCCAGCGGTACGGATGATGATGGTGCGGCGGGAAGAGTCCGTTCTCCTCGTGATCCGCCTTTCCGCGGTGACCGCGCGAGCGGCCGTCCATGGGGATGATCCCGCGGCCGTGCTGCGATTCCGACCCGCCGAGCACCGGAAGCTTCGATCGCTTGGCCGCCGGCGCCAGGGTGACATTGTCGAGGGTCGCCGGAATCGCGCCGAGCGTGCCCGTCGCGACGGTAAGCACGCCGTCCGGCAGTCCCTGTTGCACCTTGACCGCGATCTCCCCCTTCCACGCGGCGGACTCGAGGCGGACCCAATCGCCGTCCTCGAGAGCCATTTTCTTCGCGAGCGCAGAGGGGATCGACACCCACCCCTGTTTACCGTCCGCCGTCTTCACCCCGTACGTGATGGTGGTCAACGGATCGGGGATTTCCTGGAGGAGGGGCAGGTCGTTTCCGGACCCGTCGTGAGAACGCACGGTAGGCATCGAGATGAGAACGAGACCGTCCGGCTTGCGATGGAAGGTCTCGGACTTTAGATACTCCCGCGCCGCGGCCCAATCCTCGCTCCGAACCGCCGCGGGCTCCACCTTCGGCTCGGCAAACCCCTTGCCCAGAAGATCCTCGCGGATTCCGAGCCGCCCCCACTCCAGCATGACGTAATCGCGCCACGTCTCCGCCAGATTCTCGCGAGCGCCTCGACGGACCAGTTCCAGGAGGATGTCGCCTTCCGAATGCGAATCGTGGAGCGGACGAGCGGTGCGATGCTCCCGCCCTCGGGCCACCCACTTCTTCGAAGGAGGATCTTGCACGATGGCGGACTCGTAGAGGGCCGGCTCGATGAGGTTCCAAACGCCGCGGCGAGGCTCCGCGTCTCCCCACGATTCCAGGGCGTTCGAAAGGGGCAGGACGAGATCGCATTCCTGCGCCGTTTCGTCGAGCCGTTCCGCGAACGCCACCCGATATTGTGCGCCCCCCATTCCCTTCTTGAACGCGTCCGTCGCGAGCGTCCCCACGGGGTTGGCCCGCGAGACGAAGAGCACCCCGACCTCCCCTCCTTGGAGCCGCTCGGCGAGCTGCCGAATCTCCGCCGGTCCACCGACGCGAGCGAAGTTCAAGCTCCGGTCCAAGTCGACCAGCGCCGTGGCCTCCGCGGCGCCCGGCCAGCGCTGTTTCTTCTCGTGCATCCCCAGGCCGCGCTGGAGGACGGCGGCGAGAACCGCCGTCGAAACTCCGGTCGCATGGCGAGTGGAGACGCCCCCGGCGATCACGAGAGCGTTCTTCCCGCGGAGACGCAGAACGAGATCATCGAGCCTCTGCACGATCTTGGTCTTGAGAACGGCTTCGGAAAGTCCTTCCGCCTGGCCCGGAGTCAGGGAGAGCCGCGAGAGGACTTCGCTCTTGCTGACGTCCGCCACATGGCCCGCCGACTCCGCCGGGAGAAGGCTCCGAACCAGATAGGCAAGGAGGAGCGGCTCGCTTCCCGGCTTGATCACGAGACGCACGTCCGCGTTCGCGCCCGTCAAGGACATGTGGGGCTCGATATGCCACCACTGGAACGCCCGGTGTTTGCGGTCGACCGGCTCGTCCTCGGCCCGGAAGTCCGCGTCCTTCTGGCGCCGCTTCTCGAGATCCTCGCGGGAAATCGTCATCGATTGGCGCAGGGCGGCGGAGAATCCGACGGGATTCCCGAAGGTCTCCAAAACGTCCGCGCCGATCGTCAGAAGGAAGTCGGCGTTCTCCGGAGCGTAATGCGGAAGGTCCGCGACGCCGAAGATGAGCCGGTTCGCCTCGCGAATCTCCCAGGCGGCTTCGGGTTCGTACTCGGCATGTCGCTCGATCCGGAGCTTCTCGCAGAGGACGTCGACGAGTTTCGAAAGCGTGCCCGTGGTTCGACCCGAGAGCCACACGTTCGTCTTCTTCGCCGCCGTCGCCGCGGAGAGCTTGGAGACGAGCGCTTCGGTGGCGTCCTTCCACTCGATCGGAACGTGCTTTCCGCCCTGTTTCTGCATCGGTTTCGCGAGTCGCCCCGGCTGATAGAAGCGCGTCATCGAGGCTTGGCCGCGCATGCACAGGCGGCGGTCGTTCACCGGATGTCCGGGGAGCCCCTCGAATTTGATGGGCATCCACCGCGTCCGCCCGTCCACGAACTTGTCGTACGCCTTGACCAGCGTTCCGCATTGGGCGGGGCACTCGGTGCACGTCGAAACGAAGTGGGCCGGCTGTCCGGGGATCCAGCTCTCGGGCGGAACGAAGTAGGAGACGACCTTTTCGGTATCGCGTTTGGTGCAGCCGGCCATCGCCGCGCCCGCACCCGCCGTCGTCAGCTTCAGGAACTCGCGCCTGTTCATTTCGTGGCTTCCGTTTCTATTGGTGACACGTCAGGCAGTCGATCGAGGCCCCGTTCTCGCGATGGCACGAGACGCACCACCCCATCGAGAGACTGCGCACCTGCCGGATCTGGCTCATGTGCTTCACGTCGCCGTGACAGCTCGCGCAGAGTTGCGCCTGCCCCTCGACGTTCCCGAGGGCCATCCCCGTGGCGGAGTCCACCTTGACGTACCCCGTCTGGGAATCCGTCTCGAAGAGTTTCAAGTTTTGCTTCCCCGAGAGCGCCCGGATGTGGCGGTGATGAGGGAAATAGACGTGCCCGGGGAGGGTGTGGATCCGATTCCACACGATGGGCTCCTTGCGCGCGAAATGGCGTTGAACCGCGTCCAACCCGGGCTTTCCCTTCAGATTCTCGTGGCACGGCCAGCACGTCTGGAGCGTCGGGATCCCCGGCCGCCGGGCGAGCTTTCCGTCCGCGAGATTCGTGAATTCGTGACACCGGGAGCAGGCGATCTTGGGA
>Ga0209399_10001971_pt1 | contig 10229 bp, 10 predicted proteins | sample OV2TP3_FD_184130 | JGI IMG/M metagenome (GOLD analysis project Ga0209399, IMG submission 184130) | Hot spring microbial communities from Beatty, Nevada to study Microbial Dark Matter (Phase II) - OV2 TP3 (SPAdes) (version 3) | ecosystem: Environmental > Aquatic > Thermal springs > Hot (42-90C) ... | reverse complement strand
TGATACTAAAAAATAAGGAACATTTAAATAGTTTGCTCTTAAAATAAATTTCTACTGGATTCTAAGATTTTTTTTATAAATTCATGTCAGCGCAGTGAAAGACTCCAAAATATTTGGTGATAGCTTACCTTTTATTGATAGCTTACCTTTTATAGTATAGGATTAATATTTTATCCCACCACTGAAGAGGTTATTTGATTTCAACTTTATGTTTCTTTAATGGCCATACAATACACAACATGCTTGGTCAGGACAAGACTTCATTTTTTCAGAAAAATTTATATATAAAATGAACAAAATCAACTTATGCAAAAAAATATCAGGAATTTTACAGTATTGATAGAGCAGGATGAAGATGGCATTTATGTAGCTAAAGTTCCTGACATACAAGGGTGTTATACGCAAGGCAAAACTGTAGAGCAGGCTATGGAAAGAATTAAGGAAGCAATTCAGGTTTGCTTAGAGGCAGATAAAGAAGAACATAGCCAAATGAAGTTTGTTGGGGTGCAGCAAATAGAGGTTAGTTTATGAATGGCAAAGCTTATACCTATTTCTGGAAGAAAGTTATGCAAAATCGTAGAAAAACTAGATTTTGAGAGAATCCATCAAGTCGGAAGTCATGTAAGGTACATACATCCTGATGGAAGAAAAACTGTCGTGCCTGTTCATGGAGACGAAGAATTAGGTAAATAAAGACGGCGCTTGCATTTAGCTCTTAACTTTATTAGTTCGAAGTTATTTGCACATAGCCATCCTCCGCTTTTATTGTTAAAATGTGTATTCCCTGGCTTATTGGCAAGTTTCCAGTTATATTGACTGAGGAAACCTGTACAATGTCCGTTACGCCATTCTTTGTCTTTATCTTGAATACAACCTCTTTATTTGAGACATTAACGGACTCTATCTTATCAGGAAAATTAAGCTTTAGCGTTGTTTGGGACGGCTTTCCAAGATAATAAACCGATTCTGAAGAGTCAACTATGTTTCTGGCTATCTGCAATGCCTGGCTGGTTGTTACAGAATCACTGGAGTCAGAGGTGTATGCATAATAAATAATGAGCAATGGCACAGTAATAATTGCTGCAAAGCCCATTATGAGCATATATTCAACGCTTACCTGAGATTTTAAGGGCATTTTTGCTTCATCCTCTTTTTTCTTTGATAATTGTGTTTTAGTTTAAATGTTTTTTGCGAATTTAAAGCCATTTAAAGTCCCCCTAGCTATGACAATAGCAAAAGCATTAAATAGCAAAAATCCATACTATGGCTTATGATCCCTATAAGCGTTTCATTGAGTTATTATAAGAGAAAGGATGTCCAAGAGGAGATTCTTGCTAATTCAAAGGATAGGGAAGTTGCAGTAAAGTTTAATGAGCAATTCTCAAAAAGGCCCGATATTCTGAGGTATGCTAATGATATTTTAGAGCTTGCAAAGCAGGGGGCTACCTCATTCCACGCTTCTGAAGAGCGCTGGAGAAATCCTTTGCAGCTTGAGCCCTTATTAAGAAAGCATGAGCTGGATAATCTAAGATTAGGATGGGACTTAATACTTGATATAGACTGCGGCATATTTGAATATTCAAGAGAGGCGGCTGACTTGGTAATAAAAGCCCTGAAATTTCACGGCGTAAGATCTGTGTCATGCAAATTCTCCGGCAACAAGGGATTCCATATTGGAGTGCCTTTTGAGGCATTCCCAGACAAAACAAAAAATGATGAAATGAAAAGGCTCTTTCCGGAAGCGCCTAAAAAGATTGCATTTTATATAAAAGAAATGATAAAAAAAGAGCTTGGCAACAGAATTATGGAGCTTGAGAAAAATAATTTCAATGCTGTTATAGAAAAAACCGGGAAAAAGCCGAATGAGATAATTTATGAAGACGCTAAAACAAGAGCTTTGAATGCGGAGCCATTTTTAAACATAGACACTCTGCTTATATCCTCAAGGCATTTATACAGGATGCCATATTCACTGCATGAAAAATCCGGATTGCTCTCGCTTCCTTTGAATCCAGAAAAAGTGCTATCTTTTGAGAAGGAGTTGGCTATCCCAAAAAACACAGCAATAAGCAAATACAGGTTTCTTGATAAAGAGGCTGCACAGACTAATGAGGCGAAGCAATTACTAATGGAAGCGCTTGATTTTAGCATTAAATTGGAGGACGCAAAATTAAACATAAAATTAAAAGATAAGAGAGAATTTACAGCTCCGGAAAATGCCCTGCCTGAAGAATTATTTCCGCCCTGTGTTAAGCTTATCCTCAATGGGCTTGAAGACGGAAGAAAGCGCGCATTGTTCATCTTGATAAATTATTTCGCATCAGTTGGATGGGATTATGATATGATAGAAAACAAGCTTAAAGAGTGGAACTCTAAAAATAGAGAGCCATTAAGGGAAGTCTATCTCATTGGACAGTTGAGGTATCATAAGCAGATGCAAAAAAAGATCCTGCCGCCCAATTGCGACAATGAAATGTATATGGTCGGCATTGGAGTCTGCAAGCCGGACAGCTTTTGCCCGAAGATAAGAAATCCTGCGCAATACACGACAAGAAAGGCTTGGATGATGGGTAATAAGAAATAGGACTCTGACATTTACTAAACTTTTGCGTTTTACTCATAAGCCTAACTCCATTTTTATATATAAAGTGCAAAAAGTTTAGATTTAGTGAGCTGTTAAGTTAGCGTCAGGTAATCACAAATAAAAAAATAACCAAAAGGGAATTTTAATTATTTTTTCATTAAAGGTAATTTCTGTAAAATCAGAAACTACCACACCATGAGATGATTTATAATATCCAACAGCATCATTGATTTGTTTGTTATCCTTATTTAATCCTACTTCTATTGGCATCAACTCGCCAGATAATGGGTTTTGCAGTAGAAAATCAACATTTGTTTCTTTCCTTGCATCATATAAAAGATTATAAATCGTTCCTGTTGTAAAACATAATTTGTGTAAGACAGAACCAACACCATTTTCCCATAGGATAGCAGTTTCTTCTGGAGATTGCATAGTTACTCCATTTAAATATTTAATAGCACTTAACAATGTTGGGGACATAAAATAATACTTGAAACCTTTACTAATACTTTCAGATTTAGCTGTTAGATGCGGTTTAACTGTGAATATTAAATGGGTTTTTTCAAGTGCGTTGATAATGGAATTTACTTTTGCAGAAGATATACTCAAACTATTGGAAAGTTTTGTTTGAGAAATTTCTCCAGAAGGTTTGAGGGCAATTGCACCGATTATTCTCATTATCTCTGGCGTACTTCCAGTTTCGTAATTTGACACTTCTGGCATATCTTGCATGACAATTCTATTAATCATATCTACAATTCTTCTATAAGCTACTTCTTTAGTAGTAGCAATCCCATAGGGAAATCCACCAAGTGTCAAATAATTATTTAATTCTATTTTAAGGTCAAAACCCTTTCTTTGCATTTCTTCCTGAATTTTTTTTATAGAATCATTAAGTTCTCCAATACTATTTCTATCATTTTGAAGGATCAATCTTTTTAGTTTATCTGCTGTTCCCTTTGGAGGGAATACTTTATTTTTTATTACTTCGTATTCCATAAAACTAAGAGGAAAAAGAGGCTCTTTTATTGAACGTCGTGCCGTATCAGTATCAATATTCAAAGCCAATGCAGAAGAACCAGTAATCACAATAAAAATATTTTTAGAAGCATCAAAAAGGGATTTAGCAGCTTTCGCCCATTGCTTGTCAAACTGTGCTTCATCAATCAATATAAACAATTTTTTATCTAAAGATTCCAGAGTTTTATTATGTATTTGCTCACAATAATGTTTTACAGCATCATATATCATACTCTGTGTTTTTGGTTGTGTTGACAAAAATGCTTGGTCTATTGATAAATATAAAATATTTTCTTGAGGCACTTGTTTTGATGGATTTTTTATACCAAAAAAATTTCCATCACGTAATCGTTTATAGAGTTGGAAGAGAATTGTAGTTTTTCCGATACCTCTTAATCCATAAACTATGATTATTCGGGCATCTCCCCCTCTATTTTCTAAAAATGAGTGTGCAAACGTCATCATTCTTAAAATAATAGCTCGTTCAGTCCAAGCAGTTTTGGTAAACTCTTGTGCTAAGACTGGTGCTGCATTAATCCTTTCCTGTAAATATTCTTTCCATTCCATCTCTATTTAGTTAAATGAACGAACTATATAAATCTTTCTATTTATCTTAATGAATAGCGAATTTGCTATATATTTATAGTATTCATTTAAATGAATAGATTTATATATTACATTATTCATTATAATGAATAAAATAATAAAAAGACGCCAAGCTGGTGCGTCAACACCAGCAAGGTGGGGATCAAAATGGTATCAGCATTCCAACCCCTATCAGCATTCCAACCCCAAGAGGAAAACGATGGAGAGAATAATAAAACACTTTCAGTTAAATGTAGGCATTGCAAAAGTCAAAATTTCCGTAAAGAAGGATATAGAAAAACACAGAATAGGGGCAGAATCCAAAAATAATTTTGCCGAGATTGTAAAAAATATTTTACAATGGATTATGGCTTTTATATAAAACTTTCGCCCAAAATCTGAGATATAATTTGTAATATAGAAAATAAAGATAACCATACCTCCCTAACTTTACAGCTCAAGATTCAGAAAACTTTATATAAAAGCCATTCAGAATTTCCCTGCAATGCACGACCTAGTCAAAAGAGACATACTTGCTGTATTAAATGAGCTGGCAGAAATTCTGAAAGTTAAGGAAGAAAGTGATATTGCGCAGATCAAAGAATTGAGCAATCATGTAATACACGATGCAAGCGTTTTTCAAGATGAGGATTCTATTTCTGTTGCTGTTTTAATCTACTCTTTATCTAAAATCATAGAAAGAAAGCAAAAAGATTTGGATTACAGCAAAGTGTCAGATATGCTGCGCTCATGCATTATAAATTTGAATAATAGCGATGAAATAAGTTTTAGGAAATCGGCGCAAGGAATATTTAGTTTCATAAGGGCAATTGATGAAAAACTTAGATTATACATATATGAGGTTATAAACCAGGCAAGGATTAAAAAGGGCTGTAAGCTATGCGAGCATGGAATATCAACTGCAAGAGCAGCTGAAGTATTGGGAATATCGCAATGGGAATTAATGCATTATCTTGGCAAAACAACATTAATAGATAAGCTTAGCGAGCCGATCAATGTCTCAAAGAGGCTAAAAATTGCAAGGAGCATATTCTTATGAAATCATTAATTTTTGACGCAGGGCCTATAATAAGCATGGCAACAAATAATCTTCTGTGGGTTCTTGAGCCGTTAAAAAAGCAATTTAATGGGGAGTTTTATATTACAGATGCTGTAAGGAGTGAAATAGTCAACAAGCCTCTTGAAACAAAAAAATTCAAGTTTGAGGCCATACAAGCGCAAAAGCTGATAGAAGATGGCATACTGCAGGTTATAGATAATGCGTTTATAAGGGAAAAAACTCCTGACTTATTAAATACTGCAAACGAAATTTTTAAGGCTCGTAACAGCTACATAAGAATTGTGCATTTTGCAGAAATTTCTGTTATCGCCGCAGCCATTAGCCTGAATGCCATCGCCATTGCTATTGATGAAAAAACCACAAGATTTCTGATAGAATCTCCAAATATGATCGTTGAGATTTTAAGAAAGACGCTTCATACTCCTGTCTTTATAAACGAAAATAATTTAAAAGAATTTAAAAATGCTGTAAGCAATATAAGAGCATTACGCTCAGTAGAGCTTGTGGCTATTGCTTACGAGCATGGCATGCTAGACAGATACATAACAAAAATACCCGATTCAAGAAAGAACTTGCTGGAAAGTGTGTTATGGGGATTAAAGCTAAACGGCTGCGCAGTGTCAGAAGGGGAAATAGGGCAGATATTAGAGCAGATATTAAAAAGAGTGGCAAAATGAAAGATAATGAAAAAGCAGAGGCAAAAATAGAGCCTTTAATGCAGAAGCCATATTCTAACAATTCAAATAATATCAGCCCTACTTTTTGCGTTGCAATGCTTAAAAATGGCAATGCAGTAAAAATTGAGGGTAAATCAGAGGATTTCTTAGAGACTTTGAAAGAGTCTGAATTTTCATGGATTAATGTGCAGGTTGATGATTTAAAGGAAGAGGGGGGCAGGATTGCCTCAATGCTCGGCTTTAACCCCTCAATAGTGCATGAGCTTGTCTTGCAGAGATTCTCCGGCTATGATGATCATACAACAGAGCTTGGGCTGCTGCTTCCAGCTGTTCATGTAAGTGAGTTGGAAGTGGAGATAAATAAGCTTATAATACTAATAAAGGGCAGCATAATAGTTACGATACATACAGAGCATGTTACAAGGCTTGTTAAGTTCGCAAGATATGCAGTGACTTTCTTCAGGAAAGTGCCAAAAAATCTGGATATTATTGATAGGATTTCATTGGTTTTGATAAGAATTCTTGATGAAAATAATGAAAGAAATTTTGATGGCATACGCTCTATACAAGAGCAGGGAGAAGAAATAAGCAAGTATCTTATAGAAACTACTGGATTTAGGAAGCAATTAGGAAGCGATATATATAAGATGAAGCATGCATTGATATCTTATCTTGAGGCGCTTTGGGCAAGCCTTGATGTAATTCATTACTTAAGATACGGGGATGCAGAGCTTATAACTGATGATTCAATAATTCTGCAGAAAATAGGCATGTTAAGCACAGACCTGACAAGACAGATTTCTATCAGTGAGCAGATGTCAACTGTTCTGGCATCCGGTTTAGAGGTGCTGCAAAGCATTTATAATAATCAATTAACTCTGCTAAATAACAGAATGGCGCTAATAGCAGTGTGGCTTGCAGTATTGGGCACTGCTTTTGTTGTGCCGAATACAATAGCCACTATATTTGGCACTCCCATAGGAGAGCATTTAGAATGGCATACACAGCTTTGGATTATTTTTATATCAACATTTGTATCTGGAATATTTGCATATTGGTTTATAAAGCAAAAAGGATTTCTGCCTCCAAAGGGTGAATAAATTTAAATTAAGGTGGAATGTTGATAAAAGGTCAGATAATTTCCGGGGAATTTGGAAAGATAATTGCAAGGCAGAAAACAGGGCAGAATATAGAGGTAGGAGAGTTGCTGGTTTCTGATTCTGACAGCGGAAAAATATTATTGCAGGTTTATGATTTAATTTATGGGAGCCAGATATCACAGCAGAATCTTGAGCTGATGGCGGGGATGAAGCTTGAAGAAAATAATGAAGATAATGAAGAGGGCAGATTTGAAATTTTTGACGCCAATTTAAGGAACTACATACTTGCTATTATGAAAAGCCTTATAACTATAAAGGGAAAAAATGCTTTTGTAAACAAGTCTTTGCCTCAATTTTTCTCTGAGATCAGAGAGATTAGGGAAGAAGATTTGGCATTCCTGACAAAGCCAAAAGATCCTCTTTTTTTAGGCAATTTAAGGAGCGGCTCAAAGCTGCTGAATGTTCAAATATATCTTGATGGGGAGAAAGTTTTGTCCCATCATATCCTGATAGCAGGCACGACAGGAAGAGGCAAAAGCGTTTTGGTTTCAAATTTATTGTGGAGTGTTATCGGGAGAGATTATTGCGGTGTGCTGGTTTTAGATCCTCATGACGAATATTATGGAAGAAACAAGATTGGGCTGAAAGACCACCCCTATAAGGAAAATATCATCTATTACACTTCAAAGAATGTCCCAATCGGCGCTAATACGCTGAGGATACACCTTGATGTTATAAAGCCATTCCATTTCGATGGAGTTGTCGACTTTAGCGATGCGCAGAGGCAATGTATTAATCTTTATTATAAAGAGTATGGAGAAAAATGGATAGAAGCGGTTATTTTAGAAAAGAAGCTGAGCATAGACAACGCATTTAGAGCAGATACTTTAGCTGTTGTTAAAAGGAGGCTGCTTTACCTTCTTGATTTGGATTTTGTGAACAATCAATTATTCTGCAACGGGGTTTTTCAATTGAACTCCGGCTTTACAACAATAAGTGACATATGCAGGCATCTCGAAGAAAGCAGAATAGTGATAATAGACACTTCAAATTTTTCCGGGGCAGTCGAATTGCTTATTGGAAGCCTGATAGCCAATGAGATTTTTAATAAATACAAAAATTACAAGAGCAATGGGAATTTAAGCTCTAAGCCTGTTGTTTCTATTGTATTGGAAGAAGCCCCAAGAGTGCTTGGCAGGGAGGTGCTTGAGCATGGCCCAAACATATTTTCAACAATTGCAAGAGAAGGGCGCAAATTCAGGGTTGGATTGTGCGCAATAACCCAGCTGCCGTCATTAATCCCAAGAGAGATCTTGGCAAATATGAATACCAAAATTATTTTAGGGATTGAAATGAAGCCCGAAAGGCAGGCAATAATTGAAAGCGCCTCTCAAGACTTAGGCAATGATGACAGGACAATAGCATCTCTGGATATTGGAGAGGCTTTAATAACAAGCAATTTCGCAAGGTTTGTGACTCCAATAAGCATTCCTTATTTTGAGGATATGGTTAAAAACACTTTGAAGAAGAAGGAAGAAGCGGCAATTGAGTTTAGTGAATTAGGATGATTATATAAACAATAATCATTCAAACAATAATCATTCAATACATTTAAAAAACATATTCTTTTACCTTTCTCAATGAAATTCGCCCATTTAGCAGACTGCCATATTGGCTCTTGGAGAGATCCTAAATTGAAGGATGCAAGCACAAACGCCTTTATTAAGGCTGTTGATAAGTGCATTAAAGAACACGTTGATTTTATTCTGATAGCCGGAGACTTATTCAACACTTCTTTTCCCAGGCTTGACAATCTAAAGGCTGTTGTAGGCAAGTTTAAGCAATTGAAAGATTTAAGCATTCAAGTTTATATTGTTCCAGGATCTCATGATTACAGCCCAAGCGGAAAGACAATCCTTGATGTGCTTGAAGAGGCTGGGCTGTTTGTCAATGTTTTTAAAGGCAGCGTTGAAAATGGAAAGCTGAAGCTGAACTTCACAATTGACAAAAAAACAGGGGCAAAAATTACTGGAATGCTTGGCAAAAGAGGCTCATTGGAAAGGGCATATTATGAAAAATTAATGACAGAAAACCTCGAATCCAAGGAAGGCTTTAAGATTTTCTTGTTTCATTCTGGAATCGATGAGCTAAAGCCAAAAGAGATGGAAAACATAATATCACAGCCATTATCCTTATTGCCAAAAGGATTTGACTATTATGCAGGAGGGCATGTGCATATTGTTGATGACAAGCAGATAGATGGATATGGAAGAATTGCTTATCCTGGCCCCTTGTTCCCTAACAGCTTTGCAGAGCTTGAAAAATTGGAAAGAGGCGGATTTTATATCTTTGAAGATGGCAATATAAGATTTGAGCCGATACAGATATACAATGTGCATAAAATAAACAAAAACTGCTCTCATATGACGCCAGAGCAGATAAAAAATGAGATTCTTGATGAAATTAAAAACAAGGAATTTAACAATACACTGGTTTTAATAAGATTGCATGGAATTTTAGAAAGCGGAAAGCCGAGCGATATAGATTTTAAGGAGATATTTGATGCTCTTTATTCAAAATCAGCATATTTTGCCATGAAAAGCTCGCATGCAGTAGTTTCAAAAGAGTTTGAAGAGGTAAAGACAGATGCAAGGAATGTTGAGGACATTGAAGAATTTTTGATAAAAGAGCATCTTGGGCAGATAAAGCTGGAAAATCTGACTTTAGAAAAGGAATCGCAATTGATAAAAAATTTGATGAAGGATTTAAGTACAGAAAGGCAGGAAGGTGAGACAGTTCCTGATTTTGAGAAAAGGGTTAGGGAAGAAGTGAGCAGGATTCTGGAGATGGAGTTATGAGAATATATTTTGATACAAGTTCAAAATTATCTGATTAACCTCTTTTGGTGTTGCTTTTATTTTTCTCTGTCTTTTTTCCAACAATCTCTCTGCATTTTTATACGCAAACTTTTCTTGTGTTTTTTATCAGTAATTTCTTCGCCATTATTCTCCTTAATTTTATCTTTCAGCTTCTGAGCTTCAGAAGCATAATGTTTTTTTATTTATTGAGATTTATTTTCACTGAAGCCTTAGAAAACGTAGTTATTCAGCTTTATGAATTTCACCGACGATGCCTGTTTGGAAAGTAATTTTTGATTTCCGACGGGCAACTTCAGGATACTG
>Ga0209399_10001966_pt1 | contig 10249 bp, 8 predicted proteins | sample OV2TP3_FD_184130 | JGI IMG/M metagenome (GOLD analysis project Ga0209399, IMG submission 184130) | Hot spring microbial communities from Beatty, Nevada to study Microbial Dark Matter (Phase II) - OV2 TP3 (SPAdes) (version 3) | ecosystem: Environmental > Aquatic > Thermal springs > Hot (42-90C) ... | reverse complement strand
GTGAGCACGCACAGGGCGACCGAGAGACCAGGCGTAGCCCCAGCGATGATCAAGATTTTCAGCCCCGGTGGTGGCTGACGGCCGATCGCTCCGTCTTGCATCACGGACCTTGGCCGCGCTTCGCGGCCTCTCGCCAGCACTGCTCATACCACGCTTCGATGTCGGGACGCTCGAGCCCCTTCGCCAATGCCAAGACCTGGGGATCGAGATACGCCCGATCGAGGCGTTGCGCTTGCTGCTGGATAATGCCCCGCACGTCGTCCCGGTCTTTCGGTCGCTCGGAGACGAGTTTGTGAATGATCAGGTCTTCCGGCTGGCACACGCGAATCTCACCTCCTTGGACCCGCTCTCTCGCGGCTCGTTGGATCGCGCGTTCCTCGTAAGGAAGTTGGCCAAAGATCACATCGACCGACACCCCCTGGGACGTCTTGAGGGGCAGCACCCGCGTGTGTTTGACAAACGCGATGGGGTCGTTGATCCGGGGGGAAAACACGCGCACCAGTGACTCGATCACCGCCTCAAGTTGACGCTCGCTCACCGACACGGTCAGATCCACATCCAGCGTCGTCCGCGGAATGCCCCACACGATATTGGCGATGCCGCCGATGACCATATACGGCACCTGGTGTCGCTCAAGAAACTGCGCGACCGCGAGCAGGGCCTGCTCCAAGCGGCTCATGCTGCGTGAGACAAGACGGCCAACCGTGCGTGCATGACGCGGATACCAGCGATCAGGGCGTCCACGTCAGCTTCCACCGGATCACCACGACGATGCCTGTGCGCGAGATCCACTAACGCACCGACTTCTGCCAGGCGTTCGGCCGGGCTGAAGGTCACGACGTGCTGTGTCGCTTCCCATGCCTGGAATTGTTTCCACTGCGCCTGGCGCCTGTCCCAATCTTCTCGTGTCATGGCTGTCCACCCCTCAATCAATTACGCATCGCGTCTCACCACCCGCGGCTCTTCCGGTTTCAGGAGCGGAAACAGGATCACGTCCTTGATCGAGGGTTGATTCAGCAGCACCATGGCCAGGCGATCGACGCCGACGCCAAGGCCGCTGGCCGGCGGCATGCCATATTCCAGCGCTTCAAGGAAGCCTTCATCCAGCGTCCTGGATTTCCCCTGAGCCCCCGCGGCGTCGAGCTGCGCCTCGAAACGCCGTCGCTGCTCGAGGGGATCATTGAGCTCGGAATACGCATTCGCCACTTCCATCCCGCCGATGAAGAGCTCAAACCGGTCCGCGATCAGCGGGTTGTCGGGCCGGCTTTTGGCCAGCGGCGACAGCTCGGTCCAATAATCGACGACGAAGAGCGGTTTGGCCCGGCTCTTCGGCTCGAAGAGCTGCTCCACCACCCGCACCAGCTGCGAACGGGTCAGCCCGGTGACGCGCACGCCCTTGCGCTGGAGCACGGCCTGAATGTCTTCGATCGACGACTGCGGGCGCAATCCCATCGCCTCCAGCGTCTGCGCGAACGAGACGCGTTCCCACGGCGGTGCGAGGTCAATCGGCTGCCCCTGATATTCGAATTGCAGCGTTCCCAACAGCGCCGTCGCCGCGTCAGCGATCAGCGTTTCGACGAAGTCCATCATGAAGGCGCAATCCTGATAGGCCGCGTAGGCCTCCAGCATCGTGAATTCGGGATTGTGCCGCGTCGAGAGCCCCTCATTGCGAAAGGAGCGATTCAACTCATACACGCGCTCGAATCCTCCGACGAGTAGCTCCTTCAAATGCAACTCGGGGGCGAGGCGCAGATAAAGCCGCGTATCCAGCGCCTGGTGGTGGGTCACAAACGGTTCCCCGGCGGCGCCGCCGGGGATGGCGTGCATCATCGGGGTCTCGACTTCGAGAAATCCGTGCTGCTCGAGCGTGCCGCGCAACGTCGCCAGCAGACGGCTGCGCTGCTGAAAGACGCCGCGCACCGATTCGTTCGCGATCAAATCCAGGTAGCGCCGGCGGTAGCGGATCTCGACATCTTTGAGCCCGTGCCATTTCTCCGGCAGCGGCCGCAGCGCTTTGGCCAGCAACGTCACCTGATCCGCCTGAATCGTCACCTCGCCGGTCTTCGTCTGAAACAGGCTCCCCGACACTCCGATGAGATCGCCGAGGTCCAAGGACTCAAAGAATTGGTAGGCCGGCGCGCCGACGTGCTCCTGCTTCAGGCACAGTTGGATTTTCCCGCTGGCGTCCCGCAGATCGGCAAACGTCAGCCCGCCATGGCCGCGTTTTGCGCTCAGGCGACCGGCCGTGGAGACTTGTTGGTGCTCCGCGTAACCGGAAACCAGCGCCTGAATCGGCTCGCGCTTCGGAAATCGGGCGCCGTAGAGAGGAAGGCTTTGGCGGCGCAAGGCTTCCAGTTTCTCCTGGCGGGTCTGCGCTTGGTCATTGTCGCGTTTCATGACGGAGACTGTTGATTATACGCCGGAAGGCATCAACGCGCCTTCTTTCGATGCGTTCGGCGAGCCCGCCTGTGCCGGCTAAGCCACGCGACGACCCCCAGCACGCACGCCAGCGCAAACCAATCGCCCCATCGAAGCGCAAGCGTGCGCGCGGGGCTCAACCGCACCTCGCACGTCTGCGTGCCGTCGACGAAGAGCTCGCGCCCCTGCGGATCGCGGACGCTGGCCACCCAGCGGCCGGTCACATCGACGCACCCGGACCAGCCGGTATTCGCCGCCCGCACGAGAGGCACGCGCAGCTCCACCGCCCGGAACGTTGACGCCTGCGCATGCTGATAGGCCGCGGCGGTGGGACCAAACCACGCGTCGTTGGTGATGACCGCGAGCAGCTGCGCGCCTTTCCTCACGAAACGGCGAGCAAGCTCCGGAAAGACGTCCTCGAAACAGATCAGCGCGCTGATCCCTCGCTTGAAATTGACCGTCGTCCGCCGCGGCTGATCTGCCGACACGGGAATCGTCACGCGAGACACCGTCAGCGGAAAGACCGTCTCCTGGGTCCCGCGCACAAAATCTCCGATCGGCGGCAGGACCGTCCGAAGCCAAGGCAACCGCCCTTCCAGCGGAATAAATTCTCCAAACGGCACGAGATGGATCTTGTCGTAGCGTCCTTGGATACGCCCCAGCTCGTCGATGAGCACCGCGCTATTCGTCGAAAACCAGGCCGTGGGATCGCCTCGGACCATCGGGACCCCCACCAAGAACGGAATGCGCACGCTCTTCACCAACCCGAGCAGTTGGTCCGTCAGCCCTGCATCCATCTCCAGGTAGCCCGGCACGGCGGTCTCCGGCCAGACGATGAGCTGCGGCGCCGTCGAAGCGGCCTGCCGGCTGAGCGCCTCGTAGCGTTCCATGATGGTCCTCACATGCGCCTGATCCCACTTCTGCTCCTGAGGGATATTGCCCTGCACCACCGCGACGCGGATCGGCGCGCCCAACGCCACGTGGTGAGAGCGCCACATGCCGTAACCGAGAACCATCAGCAACAGGGTCGACGCGGCCGCCCCCTGGGGGAGGACCCCCTGGACGCGCGCGGTGCGCCGCCTGCGCTGTTGCCGACGCTGAGCCATCGCGTGCAACCCCGCCGCGATCGCCACATTGACGAAGACGATGACAAACGACACGCCCCAGGCTCCGGTCAGATCCGCCACCTGAATCAGGGGATGCCAGGACGTCTGCGAATAAGCCAGCAGATTCCAGCCGAAGCCGGAGAACACATGCGCCCGCGCATACTCGAGCGCCACCCAGGCGGCCGCAATCGCTGCAGGACGCTGAAGACTGGAGAGGGGAGCTTGGGCCATGCGATGGACGCACCATCCAAACCCTCCGAAATAGCAGGCCAGATACGCGCACAACATGAGCCAGCCGACGACGGTGACATGGATCAGCCACCACATCGAGCCGAGGAAAAAACCGGCGCCGATCGCGTAGGACCACCACCACGCCCTCCGGGCGCTTCCCGCGCGCAGCAGCTCGAGCCAGGGCACGAGGGCGATCCACGCGCTCCAAATCTGGCCAAAGGCGGGGAACGCGAGGACAAGGAAGATGACGCTGGCAAGCGCCAAGCTCAGCGGCCGGATGGAAGATGGAGGAGCTCGACGAGCAGGCAAATCACACCGATTTCACATATATCGTTCAGCTACGGCTTCGCCTTGGTGGAACGTTCAGTTCCCTCCCGAGGGACGATCTCTTCCGGTTGAACGCGATGCTGCTTGGCCGTCTCCTGACTGATGAAGCCGGCTTGGGCAAGCCGCTCCAAGGACGTATCCAGGTTGTGCATGCCGTGCTTCATGCTGGTTTGGATCACGGAAGGCACCTGCTCGACGGCCCCGCTGCGGATCAAGTTGGACACCGCCGACGTATTCACCAGGACCTCCGTGGCCGGGATCACCCCGAGGGTGTCCGTCCTTGGAAGCAGCCGTTGACTGAGGATGGCGCGCAGACCATTCGCGAGCTGCAGTTGGGCTTCTTGCTGGCGATCTTTCGGGAAAAAATGAATCACGCGCAAGACCGCATCCGTGCAGTTCGCCGCCGGAAAGGTCGCCAGGACCAGGTGTCCGGTTTCCGCGGCATCCAACGCGGTCTTCATCGTTTCCTCATCGCGCACTTCTCCGACGACGATGACGTCCGGGTCTTGCCGCATGGCCTCCCGCAGCGCGATCGGAAAGGAGTGCGTGTCCACGCCCACCTCCCGCTGCTTGATGATGCTGCGTTGGTAGGTGTAGACGTACTCGATCGGATTCTCCAGCGTCACGATGACCGCGGCTCGTGTCGCGTTGATGTGGTTGACCATGGCGGCGACGGTCGTCGTTTTCCCGGCTCCCGTGGGCCCCGTGATCAACACGAGGCCTTCCTGCAAATCCGCGAAGCGCTCGATGGCCGGAGGGAGATTCAACTCCGTCACGTTGCGGACCGCCGGCTCGATGCGTCGAAAGGCCGCTTCGACATTGCCCCGCTGGCTATGCACATTGACGCGGTAGCGGATCGTCGGCTCGACTGAGAAAGAAAAATTCAGCTCCAGGTCGCGCTCGAAGGCCTGCCGCTGACGATCATCCATCAAGGTATAGATCATGTGCTTCAGATCCGCGTCATGGATGGGTTCGGCGCGCAGCGGCTTCAATTGACCCGCGACCCGAATCAGCGGCGGGTGATTGGCGGCGAGATGGACATCGGAGGCGTCGGACGTGGCCGCGACGCGCAACAGCCTCACGATGTCGGTATTGTGGAGCGCGGCCGCGATGAGATTGCGGCTCAGCTCATCGAGATCGGTGAAATTGATCCCCACAAAATAACGGGCATGGGCTTCATCGACTTCTGAGCGCGTCACCACCCCGTTGATCTGGCGCGGAATGCGCTCTCCCGGCACGCTCAAGAGCACGGTGGCCTTCGTCGAGACGCCGATGCAATGTTCGGTGGAGAGCAAAATACCGGCCGCGCTCATGTCTTGGGTATGACCGGTCCGCCACACCTCGGGATGATCTTCCGTTTGAAAGCGGACGGCGAATTTCAACCGGATCCGCTGAAACGTCCGACGCTCTTTGCCTCCCGGGGTCGGTGCTGCGCCCATCGCTTATGCCTCCTGCGGCTCGAAGAGCCGCTTCATCTTACCCGCCATGACACCGCTTATATTTTTTCCCGCTGCCGCACGGGCACGGATCATTGCGACCCACCTTGGGACCCGCGTGTTGGACGGCGGGGCCATGCCCAGGCGCGGAACCTTGCGGCCGCTTCGCCACTGATGCCGCGGGCGCTGCGGGCGGTAAGGGTTGGGCCACGTCCCTTTCCTGCGTCATCGTGACCGTCGACGCAAGATCCGGCGCTTGCGGGTGGACGGCGTGTTGGGGAGTCGTGGCGAAGACGCTCACGGGCTGCGCGCGAGCCGCCGCCACCGGCTGCACAAGCAACAGCCGCGTCAACGACTCCAGTTTGACGGAGGCGACCAGCTCCTCGAACATCCGGTACGCTTCCCGTTGATATTCCACCACGGGATCGCGCTGGCCGTAGGCGCGCAAATGGATGCCTTCGCGCAGCGCATCCATCATGTAGAGATGATCCTTCCACTTCTCATCGACCACGAACAGCAAGACCGTCCGCTCGAGGTGCGGCATCGCCTCGCCCACCGCGGCCGCTTTCGCGTCATAGGCCCGCTCGAAGAGCTCCACGCATCGGTCCTGGAGGGCCTCGCGATCAGCCGCCGCGAGGGCCTCGTCGGCGACCACGATCCCGAAATCTCGACTGAGGGCTTCGCGCAGCCCGCCGAGATTCCACGCATCCGGGCGCAGCTCCTGGGGCGCGAACGACGCCACGAGCTCGTCCGCGACTTCGCGGATGATCTCCCGCGCGAGGCCGCGCAGGTCGATCCCTTCGAGGATGCGGCGGCGCTGCTCGTAGATCACCTCGCGTTGCCGGTTCATCGTGTTGTCGTATTCCAAGAGCTGCTTGCGGATGTCGAAGTTGTGGCCTTCGACCCGTCGCTGAGCCGTCTCGATCGCTCTCGACACCATCGCATGCTCGATGGGCAAGCCTTCCTCCCACTGAAACCACGGCAGCTCCATCAGCCGCGCGATTCGGTCCGAGCCGAAGATGCGCATGAGATCATCGGCGAGCGAGAGATAAAAGCGCGACGAGCCGGGATCCCCCTGCCGACCCGACCGGCCGCGCAGCTGATTATCGATGCGGCGCGCCTCGTGCCGCTCGGTCCCCAGCACGTGCAATCCCCCGACCGCCACGACTTGATCGTGCTCCTGCTGACACAAGGTCGCAAAGCGCGCGAGGATCGCGTCGCGCTCCGCCGGCTCCAGCGGCCGCTCGCGCTTGACCTCTTCGGCCCGAATGACATCATCCGCCATGGCCTGCGCGTTCCCGCCGAGGAGGATGTCGGTCCCGCGGCCGGCCATGTTCGTCGCGATCGTCACGGCGCCCTTGCGGCCCGCCTGGGCGACGATGCGCGCCTCCTGCTCGTGATACTTGGCGTTGAGCACATTATGCGGCAACCCGGCGCGAATCGCCCCAATGGTCTGCACCAGACGCAGGATTTCTTCGAGGCGATAGACCAGCAGACTCTTGGGCGCGTGCGTCTTGACGTGCGCGAGCCACTCGGCGGCGTGGGCCTCGCTGATCATCGCCGGGCGCGCGAGCCCCTGCTCCAGCGCGGGGCGAACCGATTCCGGCAACGCCGTCTTCTTGAGCTCCTCCTGAGCCCACTGCGCGACAACCCCCAGCCGCTTGAGCAACGGCCCCGGCTCTTTGAGCATCTGCGAGAGCCGCTCGGACCTCTCAATCGAAATCGTCCCAATCAGCACCGGCCGACCGGCGCGGTGAAGCTCCACGATCTCCTGCACGACGGCGGTGAATTTCTCCTCCTCCGTCTTGTAGACCACATCCGGGTGGTTGGTGCGGATGAGGGTCCGGTTCGTCGGGATCGCGATGACGTCGAGATGGTAGATCGTGCTGAACTCCTGCGCTTCGGTCGACGCGGTCCCGGTCATCCCCGCCAGCTTCTCATACATGCGGAAATAGTTTTGGAATGTGACCGAGGCGAGCGTTTGATTCTCCTGGCGGATCTTCACGTTCTCTTTCGCCTCAATCGCCTGATGCAGCCCGTCGCTCCAGCGCCGCCCCGGCATCAGCCGGCCGGTAAATTCGTCGACGATGATGATCTCGCCATCCTTCGCCATGTACTCCACGTCGCGCCGGTAGAGCTCATGCGCCCGCAGCGCCTGGTGGATGTGATGCACCAGCCGCAGATTCATCTCGTCGTAGAGATTCTCCACGCCGAGCAGCTCCTCGCAGCGCTTGATCCCCGCCTCGGTGAGGCTCACCGCGTGCTCCTTCTCATCGACCTCATACTCACTCTGGCGATGCAGCTTGCGCACGACCGCGTCGAGGCGATAGTACAGCTCCGTGGATTCTTCGGCCGGGCCGGAGATGATGAGCGGCGTGCGCGCCTCATCGACCAGGATGCTATCCACCTCATCGACGACCGCGTAGTGAAACTCGCGCTGGGTCAGATCCTCGCGGCGAAAACGCATGTTATCGCGCAGGTAATCGAACCCGAACTCGTTGTTCTGTCCGTAGGTGATCTCGGCGGCGTAGGCTTGCTGCCGCGTGACGGGCTTGAGCTGTACGAACCGCTCGGTGGTCTGTGTCCACGTCGGATCGTACAGGAAGGACAGGGATTCTTCTCCCGGGCGGCGCTCCGCCGGATCGACGCCCTGAATCACCCCGATCGAGAGCCCCAACGCGTGGTAGATCGGCCCCATCCAGCGCGCATCGCGGCGCGCGAGATAATCGTTGACGGTCACGACGTGGACCCCGCGGCCGGTGAGCGCGTTGAGGTAGACGGCGAGGGTGGCGACGAGCGTTTTCCCTTCCCCGGTCGCCATCTCGGCGATCGTCCCTTCATGGAGCACGATGCCGCCGAGCAATTGCACGTCGAAATGGCGCATCTTCACGGTGCGGCGAGCGGCTTCGCGCACCAGGGCGAACGCCTCCGGCAGCAGCGCGTCGAGGGCGTGTTGCTGCACCGCGCGACGCTGGCGCTTCAGCTCCTGGCGCTCATCATGGTTGCGCTCGTACCACTCAGGGTCGGCCGGGGTCAAGAAGTGATGGGCCGCAAGCTGCTCGCGCAGCCGCGCGCGCAATTCATCCGACTTCGCGCGCAACTGCGCATCCGAAAGCTTTTGGATGTCCGGCTCCAGGCGATTGATCTGCTCGACGACGGGCCACAGCCGCTTGCGCGCCCGCTCGTGATGCGTCCCGATGATTTTTTGCAGCACCCAATTCACCATCGCCCAGCTTCCTAATTAAGCGCCTCGAAGAGAACCTCTTTCGTCCACACGACTGGATGACCGTGAAAGATCTCTTCAGCCATATCTTTCATCATTCGATCGTTAGTCACTAACACATCCACATCAACAGCGTGGACAAGGTGGAGCAGATCGAACATTGCTGATGCTCGGAATGGGAATGCGTCATAGCTGAGCTTGTACGCCGCCATCGAATGCGTTCGAAGGTGAGGAAACATGTGCGGATGTGAAAGCACCTGGTTGGCTCCTTCGTCAGGGTTCTCCGATCTTAGGCTGATCAGATGCTTACGGATCTTCAAAAATAGGAATTTCTCCCACTCGATTTTTCGAGCACCCCTCTGACGCGCATGTTCCAGTTTGCGCTTAAACTGCTCGTGACGGCTTCTCCACTGATCGGACGACGACCAGATTCTATGACTGCGAGAAAAATTACCGTTTGCCAACTCCTCCCAGAAAACTTGAAGTAGACTGAGAGTTTCGCCGTCCTCGAAAGGACGCACGGGCTGACCGCGAAGCTCCTCAAGTACCACCTGAGCTCCATTCCGGCACATTAGACTTTCTGGAAGTAGAGGCAGAAGACGCTGGGCGCACTGTTGAATGAACTGTTGCCCCTCCGGTGAGCGCGCCGCATCCAGGAGTTCCACGATCTGCTCATCTGACCGGCACCATACCCACCCAAGTTTTTGAAATCGGCCGGCAAAATCGCTCGCATCCCTGGCGAATGACGGATCAAGCACTGAGCTGTCGAGATACACCCTTTCTACCTCAATCATATGTTTAGCGATAGATCTCGTGGGTGCCGATGTCGTAATAAAGCACCTCGCCAGCGGTGAGGAAGCGAAAGAGCACACGGTAACTGTGGTTCACCGAATAGGCCCATGCGCCAGCGAGCTCTCCTTTGAGCTTATGCGTTCGTAAACGGGGATCAATAATAAGGGTTAGCGCGAAACCAAGTGTCTTTTTCCTTGGCGAGCGCTTGAATGGAAGCTGGAAGTTTGGCAAACGATTTGAAGAACCGAGGTGCCACGTGGACGTGCTTAATCCGAACGTCTGGCATGCAGCTTGAGCGCCTCATCGAGCGAGGCAGCCTTCAGCGTCCGTCCTTCCCGATGGGCCCGCTCTCCTTCGGCAATGGCTTGGAGCGCGTCAGCAATCTCCTTGCTCCGCGTGACTTCTCGTTCGTAGACTTCACGGGTCAAGATCACCAACTCCATGCCACGCGTGAATGTCTTGGGAATGACGACGCTGTTTTTTCTCTTCGACGCTGTTTGTCGCATATTCGTTGCTCCCTCAGAGCTTCAAGTCTACCACGCCGATTCACCACTGACAATTTGGCAGGTTTTGCTTGGCAGGTTTTGCTTACTGCGAAGCGCCGCCGTGCTGGGTCTTCCATTTCAAAAACGCTTCCATGAAGGGATCCAGCGCGCCGTCGAGCACAGCTGGGGCATTGCCGGTCTCATGCTCGGTGCGGTGATCCTTGACCATAT
>Ga0209399_10001964_pt1 | contig 10260 bp, 11 predicted proteins | sample OV2TP3_FD_184130 | JGI IMG/M metagenome (GOLD analysis project Ga0209399, IMG submission 184130) | Hot spring microbial communities from Beatty, Nevada to study Microbial Dark Matter (Phase II) - OV2 TP3 (SPAdes) (version 3) | ecosystem: Environmental > Aquatic > Thermal springs > Hot (42-90C) ... | reverse complement strand
GCATTGAACCGGGCCGACCTGGCCCAACGGCAGGGGAACTACCCGGCGCAGGCTACGGCCGGCGGGACCTCACTGGCCATCGCCGGTCTTGAGGCCGCAGGCGAAGTGGCGGGCCTCGGCGACGGGGTGACAGGGTACGCCATTGGCGACCGTGTGATGACCATGTGCGGCGGTGGGTACGCCGCATTCACGACCGTGGACCATCGCCTGGCGGTCCCGGTGCCCGAGCGCTTGAGTTGGGAAGAGGCTGCCGCGATTCCCGTTTCGTACATGACCGAGCATGACGCCCTGATCACCAACGCACGCCTGCAAGCGGGCGAGTCGGTCCTGGTGCATGCGGCGTCGTCCGGCGTCGGGGTTGCAGCGGTCCAGATCGCCAGGCTCTGGGGCGCCAGGCCGGTCATCGGCACCGGCGGCGTTCCGGCGAAGCTCGAGGCCCTGACGAAGCTGGGGATGGACGTGGGGATCAATTACCGCACTGAGAGCTTCGCCGATGCAGTACTCGCCGCCACCAATAGTGCCGGCGTCGATGTGGTGATCGACCATGTCGGCACGCCTTACTTCCAGGACAATCTCCGCTGCATGGCCCTACGCGCCCGCCTGGTCAGCGTCGGCCGCCTGGGCGGCAGACGCGGCGAGCTGGACCTGGATCTGCTGGCGCGGAAGCGCCTGCAGCTGATCGGTGTGACCTTCCGCACCCGCACCCTCGAGGAGCGCATCGCCGTGGCGCAGCGCTTCGCTGCGGATCTGTTGCCGGCGCTGGCCGACGGACGCCTGCGACCCGTGATCGACCGGGTCTTCCCGCTGCAGCAGGCGCTGGAGGCGCAGGCGTACATGGCCTCGAACGCGCAGCTGGGCAAGATCGTGCTTACTGTCTAAATCAGACCATACAAAATCGACATACTACGGGTACGGCTCTCTGTTGTGGCGAGCGCAGCGTTGTACAGGCGGTTCGCGAACTTGAGGGCGGGTCACGACCCGCCCCTACACACGTTGCGTGTGCCGAGGAGGTATTGGTCTCATTCCATCCCGCGTGTTTCTGTCTGATTCTGGGCCTTGTCTGTCGGCGAAGCATGCCTTGCTACCCATTTCCGCAGCAATCTGATCCAAAAGGGCGGATAGAGCGTTCGCTTCGCTTGCCTGGTGATGGGATGGTTCGGCGCAACTTGCTCGAGCACTCGATAATAGAGTGCTGCGATTTCCTGCTCGCCTATGGCACAGAAATAGCCACACATCACCGCTGCGAAGCCGGTGAATTCAGATATATGAAACCGTTTCCGGTGGGGGTACAACTGCTGCAGATCGTACTTGTGGTCAAATATGACCGGAATTTGGCGTGTGTCACCCTTGTGCAGACAGATCTGCGCATAATTGACTTTGGCAAAGAGGTACTCGGGATGGCGCGCATAGTTTTCCCGAATGAGCGCCTCGGCTTTGGCGGTGTCACCTGCCTGCTGATATGCAGCACACAGGTAGTTGGAGAAGGGTGGCACGTCGGGATAGGTTGCCAGCAGATGTTCTAACTCTGGGATCACCTCTTTGGGGGCACGATGGACCTTGGTGAAGAGGTCTGGAATGCGAGCACGTACCTGCGGGGGAAGTCGCCGGAGGATACGATCCTCAAGGGGTTCATCGGTGATGTCATATGCGCTCAGGATCAGCGTGGCAGCGGCAGGATTCGAAGGAGCAGGGCGTTGCGTCGTAGGCGGCGTACCGGGCCGACCATTCTTGCGACGCTGTGTGTTGCGTTTCTTGGATGCCATCTAACCCTCCTCTCTCTGGGCGCGTCATCTCTATCGACAGATCTCGCACCTCTACGATACAGGATGGAGCCCATCTTGTCATGGGACATGTGTTGGATTTGCCCCGGCATCGTGTCCAGGCGTATCATGTCCTCGGCGTGCTGCTCAGCACCGTGTGGTTCCACTATGAGGACACCGTTCGACATGGCGATCGCCACGCCTGACATGCGAAGGAATACGCGTATGGCCTCCAAAAAAGAGCGGAGACAGCAGAAACAACAACGACGTGCCAGAAAACGCAAGGCTCAACGAGCTCATCCCCCTTCAGGTGAGCAAATCCTCCTCAAACGCGCACAAAAATCGGAGTATTTGAGAGGCGCGCAGATCCTGGTGAACTCTGATGATATCGAAAAGATGTCCGATGTCATCCTGCGGTTTGCCGAACCCCTCTTAAAAGATCCGCATGGCGTCATCAGCAAAAATGCCATTCGGTTTGCCATCGCTGTGTGGAATGCGTCACTCCTTCCCCAAGATGAGCAATTGAAAATGCTCAGCACTCTTATCGAGATGCTCCCTGAAGACGATCAAGATGGGAGACGCGAACTGGTCGCCGGGATCCACATGCTCCTGGCACGTAAACAACGCTATTTCGCCGATAACACACGGGTAATCCTCGATTATCAGATCACTGAAGCGCCCAACAAGCTGAACCTGAATGTGATCTCAACGCTGGGGAAGGCAAACCCTCCGGCGACGTAGCCCTGTCAGTACAGTATGCAAGCCTGCCGCGTGCTAAAGCCGTGTGCATCGAGACCCACCCCTGTCAACCCAATTGCATGCGGCTCCCCCATCATTCTTCCGTCATCCTGACCAGGGGTGGGAACGCCTGCTGAGGCAGTCCTTCGCCCCGCTGCAAATGATGGGAGCGCTCCAGCAGAAAATGGATCAAGTGATTGCGGATGCGGTAGTACAGCGGGTGTTCGATGATGGTCTGGCGTGTGCGCGGGCGCTCTGGCATCAGGCCCTTACTTGAGTCTGGTAGATGTGAATGGCGCGCTGCTGAGCCGCCTCTGCAGCCTCCGCGAGCGCCTCGGACAGGGTCGGATGCGGATGGATGCTGACGGTCAAATCCTCAAGTTGGGCCCCCATCTCGAGGGCCAGCACCGCTTCGCCGATTAGATCGGAGACCCCGGGGCCCACCATGCGAACGCCAAGGATGACGTTACGCTCGGCATCTGCGATCACCTTCACGAACCCTTCCGTGCGGTTCAGGGTGAGCGCTCGGCCCAGCGCGCGAAAGGGGAATTTCCCAACTTTCACGGCCTGGCCAGCGGCCTTCGCCTCCTCCTCCGACAGGCCACAGAACGCGATCTCAGGCTCGGTGAAAACCACCGCCGGGACGGTCACATTATCGAACGCGACGGGTTCGCCCGCGATCGCCTCGGCCGCCACCTTGCCCTCGCGTGCCGCTTTGTGCGCCAGCATGGGCTCTCCCGTCACGTCCCCGACGGCATAGATGCGCGGCTCGGCGGTACGCCGCTGCCGATCGACTTGAATGAACCCGCGCGGGTCGCGCACGATCCTGGTCTGCTCGAGGCCAAGAGTCTCTGTGTTCGGCCGACGGCCGACGGCGATCAGGACCCGATCGGCTTCCAGCGCGAGCGCTTCACCCTGCTCCCGTTCGACCTGTACGTGCACACGTCCACCCTCAGTCTTCAGCCCGGTCACCTTCGCCCGGAGATGGATCTCCACCGCATGCTGTCGCAGGGCCCGTTGGACCACCTGCACGAGATCGCGGTCGATGCCAGGGAGCAGTTGCGCGGTCATCTCCACCACGGTCACGCGACTCCCCAGGCGGGCGTACACCGATCCGAGCTCGAGCCCGATGTACCCCCCACCGATCACCAGCAGGCGCTCGGGCACATCTTGCAGCATGAGGGCTTCGCGAGACGTCATCACCAACTCGCTGTCCCGCTCGATTCCCGGCACATCCATGGGCCGCGAGCCGGTGGCGATGATCGCCTGTTCAAAAGTCAGGGCCCCCACGCTGCCGTCGCTGATCCGCAGCCGACGCGATCCGCTGAAAGTTGCCTTGCCATGGATGACCTCGACCCCTCGCCTCTCCGCCAGCTGTTCCAATCCTTTGGCGAGCTGATCGATCACACCGCCCTTCCATTGGCTCAGGGCCTGGGCGTCGATCGAGACCCGTTCCGCGCGAATCCCCATCACCCGGGCGGCCGCGATCTGGTCGAGGAGGTGGGTCGCGGTCAACAGGGCCTTTGATGGGATGCATCCGTGGTGTAAACACTCTCCCCCCAGGGCGTCAGCCGCCTCCACCAGGACGACTTCTTTGCCGAGATCCGCCGCCCGGAAGGCCGCCGCATAGCCTCCTGGACCTCCGCCGATCACGACGACTTGCGCATCCCTTTCGATTTCGCCGACAACCATAAGTCCCTTCTCTCACATCCCCGATCACGCCTCTACCTGCAAGCGTACGGGATCTTCCAGCAAGGCGATCACATGGTTCAAGAAGCGGACAGCATATGCGCCATCGACGACCCGATGATCAAAGGACATCGAGAGGGGAAGCAGCGTACGCACGGCGATGTGTCCATCCCGGACGACCGGCTTCTCTTGTGCTCGCCCCATGCCGAGAATGGCGACCTCGGGATAATTGATGATCGAGATAAAGGTGTGCCCCCCCACCGCGCCAGCATTCGTCAGCGTGAAGCTGCCACCCCGTAGCTCTGCCAGATGAGCTTTCCCCGCGCGCGTCCGGCTCACGACCCCCCCGAGTTCTGCCGCGAGCGCGATGAGGCTCTTGCGGTCAACATCGCGAATCACCGGGACGATGAGTCCCCGCTCGGTATCGACGGCCACGCCGAGATGGTAGTACTTTTTGAGGACAAGCTCCTGCCGTGCCTCGTCCAGGGTGGCATTGAGGCTGGGAAATTGCTTCAGGCCTGCTACGGCGGCCTTCATGACGAACGGGAGCAACGTGAGGTGAATGCCGCGGTCTTGCACCAGCTCCTGCGCCCGCTGCCGGTACAGCTCGAGTTCGGTGATGTCAGCCTCGTCCAACGCCGCAGCATGCGGGGCGGTGAAGAGCGCCTGCGTCATCTTCAGGGCGATCTGGCGCCGTGTGGCGGAGAGCGCAACTCGCTCCACGGGCCCCCATTGCGCGAAGTCGGGCAGCGGGCTGCGCGTGGGAGCAACCTGCGCAGCTCGTTCCGGCACCTGTCCCACCTCGGCAGTCGCAGGCTCACCGACCGTGGCAGCGGGCTGTGGGGCTCCCTCACGGGCGTCCCGCTCGACATCCTCATCGGTGATGCGCCCTGCAGGGCCAGTGCCCCTGACCGCTGTCAGATCGACCCCCAGCTCACGGGCGCGACGACGGGTGGCCGGAGTGGCCAGCACCTGCACACCTCCGGACTCGCGAGGCCGAGCCTGCGCTTCCTCTGCCACTGCGCGTCGATCTTCAGGGGCTCTTTCCCCAGCTGTAGGCCGCGCCGGTTCTTCCTCTCCGTCGGTAAACGTGACCAGGGCAGCGCCCACGGGAAATCGGTCGCCGGGCTGATAGTGGAGACGGCTGACGGTGCCTGTGTAGGGGGACGGGAGATCGGCGACCGCCTTATCCGTTTCGATCTCCGCGAGGTTCTGGTTCTCCTGCACCTGATCCCCCTCCTGCACGTACCAGCGCAGAAGCTCTGCCTCTGTAATACCTTCGCCAATGTCCGGAAATTTGAACTCACGTGGCATGGTGCGATCCTAAAAAAACAGGACTGAGTGCTGAGGACTGAGTAATGAATGTAGGGGCGGTTCGCGAACCGCCCTACTCAGTCCTCATGACTCAGTCCTAATCTCTTAAAACCGGATGGTCTCCTCGATGGCCTGAATGACGCGTTCTTCGTCCGGCAGGTAGGCGGGTTCCCGCGCAAACCATGGGTAGGGCACATCGTACCCGGTGACCCGGCGCACCGGCGCCTGCAGGGAGAGGAGCGCCGCCTCGTTGATCCGAGCGATGATCTCTGCTCCAAATCCCAGCGTTCGCGGCGCCTCATGTACAACCACGGCGCGACCAGTCTTCTGCACCGAGGTGATCACCATGTCCATGTCTGCGGGAGAGAGGGTTAACAGGTCGATGACCTCCACCCGATAGCCGTGCTCCTCCTGGGCCTGCTCAACGGCGCGCATGCAGGTATGCAGCATCGCCCCCCAGGTGACAAGGGTGAGGGCATCGCCTTCTTGCACCATGCGTGCAGCCCCGATCGGGAAGGTTTCCTCCTCTTCGGGCACCTCCTCCCGGGGGCTGCGATAGGCGCGTGTGGGCTCCAAAAACAGGACAGGGTCGGGGTCACGAATGGCTGACACGAGCAGGCTGCGGGCGAGGCGTGGCGTGGAGGGAATGATCACCTTTAACCCTGGGGTGTGGATGAAAAACGCCTCCGTGCTCTCCGAGTGCTCTTCGAGGGCGCGAATGCCTCCCCCATACGGGGTGCGCAGGACGAGTGGACAGGAGAACCTGCCGCGGGAGCGACTGCGGAAGCGAGAGGCATGGCTTTTCAGCTGATGGAATGCCTGGTAGATGAAGCCTAAAAATTGAATCTCACACACAGGTTTCAACCCGTACAGCGCCATACCGATCGAAGCGCCCACAATGCCGGCCTCGGCCAACGGGGTATCGATGACGCGGTCCGGGCCGAACTGGCTGAGCAGGCCGTCCGTCACACGAAACACGCCCCCATCCACCCCCACATCTTCGCCCAGGACCACCACATCCGGATCGTGCGCCATCTCCTGTCGTAGCGCAAGATTGATCGCCTGCACCATCGTGAGCCTACTCATGGGAGCCCTCCTTCCGACGGCGCAGGGCGGCACGGACTTCCTCCTGCTGCGCTCTGAGAGAGGGGGGGGTGCTGGCAAAGACATAGTCGAACATGTCGGCCGGGTCGAAGTCGCGATCGGCCTCAGCCTCTGCAATGGCCTGCCGCATTTCCGCCTCCACCTCCGCATCCAGTTGCGCCTGCCAGGCTTCGTCCCACAGCCCTTTGGCCTTGAGATACCCCTGAAAGCGCGGCAGAGGATCCTTCTTGCGCCACGCTTCCTCCTCCGCCTTCGGACGGTACTTCGAGGGATCATCAGCCGTGGTGTGGAGGCTCATCCGATACGTAAGACACTCGATCAGCGTAGGCCCCTCGCCCGCCCTGGCGCGATTCAGCGCATCCCGCGTCGCGACGTAGACCGCGAGCACATCGTTCCCATCCACTTGCAGTCCATCGAAGCCATACGCCAGGGCCTTCTGGGCGAGCGTACGCGCCCGCGTCTGTCGCTCGCGGGGATGTGAAATCGCATACTGATTGTTCTGGCACAGGAAGACGATTGGCAGTTGAAAGACGCCCGCGAAATTGCACGCCTCGTGGAAATCTCCCTCCGACGTCGCCCCATCGCCGAAGTACACTAAGATGCTACACGGGTCATGCCGGACCCTTGCCGCCAGGGCGAGCCCTACCGCGTGGGGCAGCTGAGAGGCCACGGGGATGCTGATGGTCAGGGTTCGCAGGCCGTCCGGAATCACCGCGCAGTCCTCACGCCCCATGAAGTGCAGGAGGAGGCATTTCATCGAAATGCCACGCAAGAGATACGCCGCTGTCTCGCGAAAGGAGGGAACCATCCAGTCGGTCGAATCCAGCGCGAATGCGCTGCCCACCTGCGCGGCTTCTTGTCCTGTATTCGGCGCGAAGGTGCCCAGGCGACCTTGACGTTGGAGCGAGAGCATACGTTGATCGAGTTGTCGCGCAAGCAACATCGCCCGATACATCGTGCGAAGAGCGTCAGGGGGGAGATCAGGCTCCAGACTCGTGTCGAGATGGCCCCCGGCGTCCAAGATCTGGAGGTACGAGATGTTAAACGACTCCAAAACCTTACGCGGCATTCAAGATCCTCCTTTGCTCGGAGGAGCGGATTGCGAGCACCCGGCTATCACGCTGCTGTGCGGAGGCCAGGACGCTCACGACGTCCGCCGGGCAAATGAGTGGGAACGACCAGGGGAAGGGGGGCGTCTGTCCTTCCCTGTGGTAATCCATCCGTCCCTTATGCCTGCTTGATCATGCAAGGAGTATTGTAGCGCGCCGAGGCCGATCTTGCCACGGCGCCCACATCCATGGAAAGCGACGGGTTGGAATTGGGTGGAGGTGGATGAAGGCAGGCTTATGACTCCTTGAGGGCGGGAATCACCTCACGGCCCATTAACTCGATCGATCGCATGGTGGTCTGGTGCGACATGCGACCTGCCTGCGCTTCCAGCAGCAGCGACCCAATTCCCAGACGCTCTTTGATCTGCCGTAATTTTGCGATCACGGTCCGTGGGCTTCCCACAATCAGGTGGTAGGAGTCCTGTAATTCTTCGTAGGTGAGCTGATTGAGCGGTCGGGGCCGGCGCCGGCTGCTCATCAGCGCGGCGACCCGTGAGACATACCCTGCGGGTGAGAAGTACTCCCGGGGACCGCGCAGGGGATGGCCCATCCGCCACAGGAAGTGGCGGCCCTCTTCCTGGGCCTTCGCATCGGTGTCGTTCACGTGGCAGCACACCATGAACGCAAAGTTCCCCGGTCCCGGCGTGTACCCGGCCTCCTCCGCGTGCTTGTGATACAGCTTGAAGAGATCCTCGGCGACATCCAGAGGCGTGAGGAAAGCCGCGTAGGTGTAGCGATGCCTGGCGGCCCATTCCACCGTCTCCGGGCTTCCCGTTCCCGGCACCCAGATAGGGGGGTGCGGCTTTTGGATCGGGATCATCCAGGGGTTGATCACGCGGAAATGAAAATGCTTCCCCTCCCAGCGGAATGGCCCGGGCGTGGTCCAGGTTTTAATCAGCAGGTCATGGCATTCCTCGAAGCGCTCCCGGTTATGCACGGGATTCGTGTTCGTGGCCCAGCTTTCGACGCCAATCCCACGCACGACGCCGGAGATGACCCGCCCTCCCGAAATCACATCCACCAGCGCGATCTCTTCCGCCATCCGCACGGGATTATCCGTCGTGGGCAGCAGGTTGCCCAGGATGAGAATCTTCGCCCGCCTGGTGATGCGCGCGAGAATGCCGCCGGTGATGTTGACCTCGACATCCATGCACGAGGGGGTGTTGTGGTGCTCATTGATCATAAGCCCATCGAAGCCAACCTCCTCCGCGAACTGATATTCGTCGAAATACCGCTGGAACAGATGGCTCGCGTTCTGTGGATCAAAGTAGGTGTTGGGGAAAGTCAGGCGCATGGAGGGGAATTTTTCCGCTTCAGATTCGGGGAACTCGGCGTACGGCATCTCCGTAAAGTAATAGACATCCATCATCGGCTCCCCTCCTCTACACCGCTACAAAAACTCCGAGACGACGTTCAGAAATTCCTGGGGTCGTTCCAGTTGCGGTGCGTGCCCGCACTGATCGATGATGCTGAGGACGGCCCCGCGGATGCTCTGCTGATACACCTCGGCGCAATTCAGCGGCACGATGGCATCTTGCTTGCCCCAGACGATCTGTGTGGGCAGACGCAGCCGGCGCAGCAGGGAAGGCAGGCGTGGATCGAACATGTAGGGCTTCCAGGCGACGCGGGCCGCCATTTCACGGTTGCGCGCCTGCATATCCTGCTGCTCGGCAGTCGGTTCTTGTCCGTAGAGCTGCTCGTATTCGGGGGCTTGCTTCGGGTCATGGAACATCAGCGCCGTGACCTCCTGCGGGGAGCGGATAAAGATATCGGCGATCTCCCCCCGCGTTGGCTTGACACCAGCGGCCCCCACCAGCACCATACGGTCGAAGATATGCGAACACATGACCGCCATTTCCGCGGCCAGCCACCCCCCCAGCGAGAAGCCGATCACCCGTACCCGCGAGAGGCCCAACTCCTCCAGAGCCCAGAGATAAAAGCAGGCCAGATCGGGGACGGATTCGATCCACTCCGGTCGGTCCGACTTTCCGAAGCCTGGATGGTCCGGGACATACACTTGATAACGTCGGGCCAGCGCCTGTTGATACTGCAGCCATCCCGGGCTCCCTCCAGCCCCATGCAGGATCAGCAGCGGATCTCCCTGCCCCGCGCGCAGGAGATGGAGTTTCGTCTCGGCCACCTCGACCATCTCATCGCGATATCCCTCAGCCATCCGCCTTCTCCCAGCGTCGCGCTTCCCCCTGCGATGGTCCATCTGCGACCAGCGTGTTCGGCGTACAGTAGCCGAGCCCGGGCGGAGTGTCAAGCAGATTTCCACCGGTGGGTGTGCGTCAGAGTTTTGCGTCGCAGAACTGCACCCTCTATTCTCCTCCCCCCATGAGGGGGAGAATTCAGGTGGGGGGTGAGGTCGCGCGACTGTCCCCCCCATCCTCACCTTCCCCCTCCAGGGGGGAAGGGGCAAGGAGAAACTTCCCCCTCGCCGGGGGGAAGGGATTTACAGTCGAAACAAAGTGTACAACTCTGAGGCACACCAGCAATTCTCATTTTGAAGAGGCACACGGAGCAGAGCACCTCTTGCGACCTTT
>Ga0209399_10001963_pt1 | contig 10263 bp, 8 predicted proteins | sample OV2TP3_FD_184130 | JGI IMG/M metagenome (GOLD analysis project Ga0209399, IMG submission 184130) | Hot spring microbial communities from Beatty, Nevada to study Microbial Dark Matter (Phase II) - OV2 TP3 (SPAdes) (version 3) | ecosystem: Environmental > Aquatic > Thermal springs > Hot (42-90C) ... | reverse complement strand
GTGATCGCGGAGGTCAGCGTCGTCTTGCCGTGGTCGACGTGGCCGATCGTCCCGATGTTCACGTGGGGCTTGGTCCGCTCGAACTTGGCCTTGGCCATCCCGTCAGCTCCTCCTCTCCCGTTCCCTTCCCATCTCCATCTGCAGAAAGCTGGAGACGGGGATTGAACCCGTGGCCCCGTCCTTACCAAGGACGTGCTCTACCACTGAGCTACTCCAGCACAAGACGTCCCGCTCTGCGGAGTAAGCGATCATGGACCGATGGCTGGATATCGTCTGAAGGGGGGAGTGAGCCGGCGAGCCGTACGCCCGCCCTGTCTGCTCATGCCGGTTCAGGAAGGAAGAACCCCACCCGTAACCCCGCGCCTTTGCCTCGACCGAGCGAAAACCTCATTATGTCATAACTCCTTTTCTTGTCAAGCCTTTTTCACTGTTTCGAGCGCAACGTCGTTCAGCCATTTATCGAGGGTTTCTTTCGGGAAGCGCCAGACCTTCCCCATCTTGATCGCGGGGATCTCCCCCTTGCGCGCTTTTCGATAAATGGTATCCGGCACCACGCGCAGATACCGCGCCACTTCATCAACGTTCATGACCCGTGTCACTGCGGTCACCCCCCTTAGGCTCAGGCAGAGGTAGACGCACCCCGCGTCTTCGCTTCCGTTACGGGATGCTACGGGAAAGGGAGTAATTATAAAAAGACGCCGGCGGTTTGTCAAGCGTTATCTGGGGTTTGCAGGACTTTGGAAGGAATGGGATAACAACACCCTGGATCCGGAGACGCTGTGCCTACACGGATCCAGGGGCCGTACCGAGCACCAGGGCCATGCGTCGAGCCTCCTTCCCCTGGTTGAGGCGCGCAGAACCCAACACCCGTTGCGCCGCGTCGCCTCCTTCTCCACCTCATAGTATACATCACAACGAACGAGCGGGCGACGGGAATCGGCGCCTTCGCTCCCCGCATCCCGTCTCTCGCCGCCTCAATGTCGAACTGGGCTGCGGTTCGCTCAGGTCGCCACCCGCCCCGCCGAGCAGAAGTCGCCGCTCCTATTCGTCGCGGCTCACCCATGCAAGAAGGCGGGGCTCCCTTCGATTCCCTATTGGAAAGAGCGGGCGACGGGAATCGAACCCGTGACTCCTCCTTGGAAGAGAGGGATTTGACCACTAAACTACGCCCGCAAGCGCTCGCAGACGACGTCAATCCATGAACAGATACGAGGGATGGCGCTCGACCATCGAGCGACGCCCATGGGCGACGCCTCGTCATTTGTGCCTTGTGGGAGGGTCGAGAATCAAGATGACAATGGACGCGAGGACGATGGAAAGAAGCAAGAGGAGCCCTGCCCATTCAAATGCTTTGACCTCGGTCACAAGCGAGATGATCCACGACGCGCAGGCGAGCGCGCCAATCAGATTCAACGCGCCAGCTCTGACCGCCCGCCATCCTGCATAATACCATCTCGGCCCCGGCAGCCAGAAGCCAATCTTCCCGCTGGGAAGCCGTTTTTTCACAATGCCTTCATAGGCCAGCTTGGCTGATGTGTAAACGAGCCACAATCCAGCCGCGACTAACACCCATTGCTTCGACATGAACGCCGCCGTGTGAGCAACTCACTCATGCCGCCAAGAGGAGGAACGGTGGGCAGGAGAGGATTCGAACCTCTGTAGAGCCGGTAAGGCTCACGGGGTTTACAGCCCCGCCCTTTTAACCACTCAGGTACCTGCCCGAAAATTCGTCGCACGTCAATAGCCGCAACGCGCAAAGAAGCCGGTGGAGGGATTTGAACCCCCGGCCCGCTGTTTACAGAACAGCTGCTCTACCGCTGAGCTACACCGGCGATGGCGGTTTGCCCTGCTGGTACTGGCGGATGGCCAGCGGTATTCTATCGAGGAGGTCCGAGGCAATCAAGCCGATCTGGCCCCGCTCGGCGGCGGCGAGATCCCCGGCGAGCCCATGCAGGTAGACCCCCAGCCGCGCGGCGTCCCCGAGCGACAGCCTCTGCGCGAGCAAGCCGGCGATCATCCCGGTGAGCACGTCGCCGGAGCCGCCCGTGGCCATGCCCGGATTGCCGGTGTCGTTGAGATACACCTGGCCGTCGAAGCCGGCCACCACGGTCTGGTGGCCTTTGAGCACGACGATCACGTGGTACTGCTGGGCGAAGGACGTCGCGATCCGCTGCCGGTCCCGCTGGACGTCGGCCGACGACAACCTCACCAGGCGGCCCATCTCCCCCGGATGCGGCGTCAGGATCATGGGCAGGTGGCGCCTCTTCAGCACTGCCACGTCTTCCGCCAACGCGTTGAGCCCATCGGCATCGACAACGAGCGGCTTGACGATCTTCGGCAGAAGCTGCCGCACCAGATCCTTGGTCTGCGGCTGCTGGGACAGCCCCGGCCCGATCGCCACCACGTCCATCCGCTCGATGGTGCTCAGGATCTCCGGGAACGCCGCAAGGCTCAGGCTGCCCTGCCTGGTTTCCGGCAGGACCTTCAGCATCGCCTCGGTCAGCTTCTCCACCATCGGTGCGTGCAGGCTCTTGGGAAGGCCCAGCGTCACGAGCCCGGCGCCAACGCGCAGCGCGCCCATGGTGCACAGCGCCGCCGCCCCGCTGAACCCGACCGAGCCGGCGAGCAAAAACGCATGCCCGGCGCCGCCTTTGTGCGCGTCAGGCGCCCGCGGCGGCAACAGACCCGGCTCAACCGTCATCCCCGCACCTGATGCAGACCTGCGATGGCCCGACGGGTTGACGAGCAGCGCGCGAGCTGCGGGGAGGCGACGCCTGCGGGGAGCGGCACGTCGGCAGTCCGAGCGGGCATGGTGTCCCGAGCGCAGCGAGGGACGAGCGAGGACTGCCGTCGAGCGACCGGCCGCGCGCTGGGCACGCCCCGGGCGACGAATAAGGAGCCCGGTCTGCGCGGGGCGGCGAGATGGTGAGCCGCCCTCCGGAGCGATGCCGCGCACCGCAGGCGCGCCACCCCCGCCGTTGGCGCGCAGGACAATCGGACGGTCGCGGTCATGCTTTGATCGCGATGGCGCTGGCCACCGCGACGGAGCTGACATGCGAGAGGCTGATGTGGACCTGCACGCGCCGGCGGCGGCCGTCGCGGAGGATGACGTGCGGCCGGCCGAGCCGGTCGTTGCGGATCTCCACCTGGCGCATCGCCAGCATCCGGCGGGGATCGAGTTGGGAGATCGCCTTGATCACCGCTTCCTTCGCCGCAAAGCGACCGGCCAGGTGCAGGAGGGCCGCCCGGCGCCTCGCCTGCGCATACCGGCGCTCGTCGTCAGTAAACACCCGGCGCAGGAACCCTTCTCCCCCGCGGCGGATCGCCTGCCGCAGGCGGGAAAGCTCCACGACATCGACCCCGCAGCCAATGGGCAGGCTCACGCGCCCCGGCCGCTTAGCGGACATGGATCACCTCGGGCTTCAGCAACGCCACCATCTCCCGCACCGCGCGTCCTAACCCGACGTCGAGGGCGCGGCTGACGATGGCGAACCCGATATTGACCTCTTCAATCGCCGGCATCGCGGCAATCGGGCGCACGGTGTCATAATCCAACCCGTGGCCGGCCGCCACCGACAGGTCCATCGCCCGAGCCGCCTGCGCGGCGCGCTCCACCTCATCCAGCGCCTGGGAGCGCGCGCGGGCCGTCGCGGCGTTGGCGTACCGGCCGGTATGCAGCTCGACGAGGCGCGCGCCCGCCGCGCGGGCCGCCTCAAGCTGCTCGCGCGCCGGATCCAGAAACAGGCTGACGGCGATGTCGCGCGCGTGGAACGCCTGGAGCACCGGGGCGAGTTTCCGCGAGAGCCTCACCACATCCAGCCCGCCTTCCGTCGTCAGCTCCTGCCGGCGCTCGGGCACGAGCGTCACCTGGTCCGGGATGACGGCGAGCGCCGCCTCGACAACGTCCGGGGCGATGGACATCTCCAGGTTGAGCCGGGTCGTCACGGCGCGGCGCAGCCGCCTGACATCCTCGTCCTGGATGTGCCGGCGATCCTCCCGCAGGTGGCAGACGATGCTGGAGGCCCCGGCCTGCTCGCACACGCGGGCCGCCTCCACCGGGTCGGGACGGTCGCCCCGGCGCGCCTGCCGCACCGTTGCGATATGGTCCACGTTAACGCCGAGTCGCATGCGGGCTCCGCTCGATGGCCTCCAACATCTGCAGCAGGTGGACGACCGGTTTCACGTCATGCACCCGGACCATGCGTACCCCGCACCGCTGCGCCCAGGCCACGCACGCGAGGGTCCCGGCCAGCCGATCCTCCACGTCGGCCTGGAGGGTGCGGCCGATGAACGATTTCCGCGACGGGCCGATCACCACCGGCAGGCCGAGCGCCACAAGCTCCCCCAGCGCGTGCATCAACGCGAGGGTATGCGCCACCGTTTTCCCGAATCCCAAGCCCGGATCGAGGAGGATGCGCGAGCGGTCGATGCCGGCAGCTTCGGCCCGCCTGGCCGCAGCACGCAGGAAGGCCTTCACGTCACGCACGACGTGGTGATAGCGCGGGTGCTGCTGCATCGTCTCAGGGCGCCCCTGCATGTGCATCAGGATGACCGCCGCGCGCCGGCGCGCCACCACCTCGGCCATCCGCGGATCGCCCTGCAGGGCCGTGATGTCATTGACGGTCGACACGCCGGCCTCCAAGGCCCTGGCCGCCACCTCCGCCTTCCAGGTGTCGATGGACAGCGGCACGCGCACCGCGCGGGCCAGCCGCTCGATGACCGGCAGGACGCGCCGCAGCTCCTCATCGGCGGACACCCGGCTGGAACCCGGCCGGCTCGATTCGCCCCCGACATCGATGAGATCCGCGCCCTCCTCCGCCATCTGCACGCCGCGCGCCGCCGCCCGCGCCGGATCAAGGTAGGCGCCGCCGTCGCTGAAGGAGTCCGGGGTGACGTTCAATACCCCCATGACGAGGGGCCGGCGTCGCACGCCGAGGGACGATCGAGGAACGGCGAGACATCGAGATCGTGGGATCAGCGTCGCGAGCGGCATCCCACCACGCGTCAGGCCGACGCGGAGGGGGTTGATGGTGTTGTGGCGTCGGGCGATGGGGCGGCCGGATGCGCGTTGGAGCCGGGCAGGCCCACCAGCCGCTTGACCTCTTCGCCGTCCAGCACTTCTTTCTCCAACAGCCTGGTGGCCAGTTGATCGAGCGTCTCCCGGTGGTCGCTGAGGAGCTGCCGCGCGCGCTGGTAGCAGGAATCCACCAGGCGCCGCACCTCCTCGTCGATCAACACCGCCGTCTGCTCGCTGTAGTTGCGCTCCTCAAAGAGATCGCGTCCGAGGAACATCTGCCGTTCGCGCTTGCCGTAGGTCAAGGTGCCGAGTCGGTCGCTCATCCCGAACTCGCAGACCATTCGGCGCGCTAGGTCGGTGGCGGTTTCGATGTCGTTCTGTGCGCCGGTGGTGATCTCGCTGAAGATGATCTCCTCCGCCGCCCGCCCGCCCATCATGACCGTGATGCGCGCGATGAGCTCGTTCCGGCTCATCGTGTAGCGGTCTTCCAGCGGCAGCTGCATCGTGTAGCCGAGCGCCTGCGCCCCGCGCGGGATGATAGAGACCTTGTGCACCGGGTCGGTGGACGGCGTCAGCAGCGCGACGAGGGCGTGGCCGGACTCGTGGAACGCCGTGATGCGTTTCTCGCGCTCGTTCAGCACGCGGGTCTTGCGCTCCGGCCCGGCGATGACGCGCTCGAGCGCCTTCTCCAGCTCCTGCACCGTGACGACGTCCTTGTTCAGCCGCGCCGCCAGCAGGGCGGCCTCGTTGGCCAGGTTGGCCAGGTCGGCGCCGGAGAAGCCCGGGGTCTGCCGGGCGATCGATTTCAGATCCACGTCCTTGCCCAGCCGGATCTTCCGCGTATGCACCTTGAGGATCGCCTCCCGCCCGTTGATGTCCGGCAGGCTGATGACCACCTGCCGGTCGAACCGGCCGGGGCGCAGCAGGGCCGGATCCAAGACGTCGGGGCGGTTGGTCGCCGCGCACAAAATGATGCCCTCTTGCGTGTCGAAGCCGTCCATCTCGACGAGCAGCGCATTGAGCGTCTGCTCGCGCTCGTCATGGCCGCCGCCGATGCCGGCGAACCGCTGGCGGCCCACCGCGTCGATCTCATCGATGAAGACGATCGCGCCCTTGCCGCCCTGCCGCGCGTTGCGCCGCGCCTGCTCGAAGAGATCCCGGACTCGACTTGCTCCGACACCGACAAACATCTCGACGAAGTCTGAGCCGCTGATGGAGTAGAAGGGCACGTTGGCTTCGCCCGCGACTGCCTTGGCCAGCAGCGTATTGTGGTTCACAAAACCGTTTGCCACGAAGTTATGGCCCTCGGGAACCGTAAAGTCATAGACGACCGCCCGGCTGTTTCGAATTTCTTCGAGGGGCGTAAAGAACACATCCGCCCGGCTGAGCGATTTTAGCCATTGCCACTCTTGCATGTCTCGCACGGAGGGCGAGACCTGTTCGAGCACACTGACCGATTCACGGAACGCACCCACCGATGGATTTCGCACGCCCTCCGCATATCGGATGAAGTTCTTGTAGAACCGGTCCGGTACCCTAGTGTATGGTTGCACACCCCCTTGGACCAGCGCCTGCCAGATTCCCCGCAAGCGGTTTTGCTGATGAGGGACCACCTTCACATTCGTGTTGCGACCAGTGTCGGCGAGATACTTCGCCAGGACCTGGCGCTTACGCGCGAGGCGGAAACCCACCTCTGCCTGGAAGGCCGCAAGGAAATCTCCAGAGATTTCCAGATAGTACTGTCGATGTCCGTTGTACCGCTTGAACCGAGCCCAGACCCGATTCACAACCCCTAGGTTGAGCAGCATCGTGCTCACTTGGCGAACGAGCGTCTGGCTTGCGCTGGAAAAGCCGACATACCCGCGCCAGTCCACATAGCCATCAGTATCGAACAGGCCTTGAAGAAACGCCACAACCGCCGGCTTCGTCGAGAGCCACACCCACTCGGGCACATGCTTCCCCGACGCGCAGCACTCACGGAGCCCGTACCGGAGGAGGTCCTCTTTAATCGTGCGATTCCCGATGATCCAGTCATACTGACCTGTCGCCTTGTCCAGGGTATAGCCGTATCGTGTCTTGCAATAGGTCTTGACGAATTCGAGAAGCTCCGGGGCCGCCGTCGTGAAGCTGATGCGGTTCTTGATCGTCGCGCCCCCATCGCCGGCCAGCAGACCCAAGAGATACGCGGTGTCCGCATCGACGCTGGTGTCCGTACCAAACAGCTGATCGTTGTATCGAATCGCGGCCCAATCGCCGACCTGCAGCTCCTCTAACCGCTTGAAGACAACACGCCCATCGGTGTCTAGCACCCCAATGGGATGCTCATGCGTCCCTTCCAGTTCCTGTCCCAATCGGGTTCTAATCGTCAAGGTTGGCTGCTCGCCAAGACAATACCAATGGCTGGGGGCTGCGCGTTTCGGCGTCAAGGTGTCAAGGTCAAGCGTGGAGACCCGGGTGCCCCACACCCGGTTGTCCTCGTCGACCGCGAACGCCTTGGGGATATCTCGAATTTCAAGAGGGCCTTTATTCGTCAAGACGACGGTGTCCCCCGCCACGCACTTTCCAGTTCCCGGGAGCCCAATCAACAAGACACCTTTAGGGATTTTGCCGCCGAGCCGCTGGAACCGCTTGGGGTCCTTGAGGAACTCGATGATCTCGCGCAGCTCCTCCTTCGCCTCCTCGATGCCGGCGACGTCATCGAACGTCACGCGGGTATGCGTCTCGGGCGAGATGAGACGGGCGCGGCTCTTGCCGAACGACAGCAACCGCCCCCCGCCCTGCGCGGAGCGCATGACGAGCCACATGATCCCCAGGAAGATGATCCAGGGCGAGAGCGCCATCAGGATCCCCATGAACCCGGCTTGGGGCGGCTGGACGTCGAACGTGGGCACGTTCTTCCTGAGCGCTTTCAGCAGCTCCTCATCCCGTGGCGGGATGAACACGGAGAATGACGTGCCGTTCTTCAACTGGCCTTCGACGCGATCATCCACCAGGCGGGCCTTTGCGATCTCCCCCGGGTGCTCCTCCACCAGGCGGAAAAACTCGCTGTAGGACATCTGCTTGTGCCACTGGCTCGCATAGAAGGCGAGCATCCGGACCAAGGTGATGGTCCCAATGGCCACCAGCATGAGGAGCACCCAGCGGGCCCGCTGGGGCGGATTCGGACGTAACGCGCTCATGCGTGAAACTCCTTCAGGATGTGCCGAAACATCTTAGTATACCGTGAAGGGGGAGGAGGCGCAAGGTCAGGCAGGGGCAGGCAGGCCGACGGCGCAGACCACCCGGTCCTTCTCCCGGCGCAGCTGCACCCGGCCCGGCAGATCCAACCGCGTGCCGATGGGACGGCTCCCGAAGAGCCGCTCGATCTCGAACCAATGGCGAAACTCCAGCTGCCCGGCGTCCCCCTTGACCCGCTGGATGGCCTGGCGCACCAGCTGCCGCTGCAAGGCCTTCGGCTGTCGCCTGAACCGATCGACCGCCAACACGACCTGGGTCGGCGCCGGCGCGCCGCGTGCGCTCGACGGGCCGGGCTGCGTCCGCGCCACGCGCTTCCAGAGCCGCTCGGCCGCCGCCTGGAGGTAGGTGTAATCACACTGGCTCTGGTCCGCCAGGCGGGTCAGCGTGTCTTTGATGTTGGGATTATATTCTCGCTCCAGCAACGGCAGCAAGTGGTGCCGAATCCGGTTGCGCAAGAACTGGGTGTCCTGGTTGCTGGCATCCTCGCGAAACATCAGCCCTTCCTCCTGGAGGTACGCCAGGAGCTGCGTGCGCCACAGCTGCAGCAAGGGGCGGATCACCACGACCTCCTCCAGGCGGCGCGTCCATGGGATCGCCCCTAACCCCAACAGGCCCGTGCCCCGCATCAGCCGCATCAGCACCGTTTCCGCCTGGTCATCGGCCGTGTGGGCCAGGGCGAGAAACCCGGCGCTCTGCCGTCGGGCCGTCTCGAGCAGAAACGCGTAGCGGATCCGGCGGGCGCCGTCTTCCAGCGACCAGCCCTCGCGGGCGCAGATCGCGCCCACCTCGCGGCGCACGACCGTGGCCGGCGCCTGCCACCGTCGGCCGAGCGCCTCGACGAACGCCGCATCGCGGGCTGAGGCGTCCCGCAACCCGTGGTCGAGATGCGCGACGTGCAGCGTCAGCCGCCAGGCAGGCGCGAGGGCCGCCAAGACGTGCAGCAGCGCCACCGAGTCCGCCCCCCCGGATACCGCGACCACCACGCGCGCGCCTGGGGTCACCAGCTGCTGCGCGCGCAACGCCGCGTCCACCCGCGCGCGCAACTCTTGCGCAGTCATCCCCTACACCTCATCGCACGTGTTGGAGCCGACACGTCTGTCTGGCCTGCGGGAGTGGCCGCGGGGCGAATTCAGCGTTTGCCCGGATGCGGAGGCGGGCCCTGGCCAGGCCTCCGCGCGCCGCTCAGCGAATGTTGCTGCGCCCGGCTCATGACGAAAGCTCGCAACATTCGAATTCGCGGCTCGCGGAGCCTAGCCACCCGCCTCCCCCGCTCGCCGGGCAAACGCTGCTGAGCCACGCGGCCAGCTCCCGCAGGCCAGCCACATGTGCCGGCAGAAACCTCATGAGCCGAGGCGTTTCATGGCCAGATCGAGCACCCGCTGGACGTCCCGGTGCCGCTCGCGCTTGCGCCGGGTCAGAATCGCGTCCCTCGCCTGCGGGTCGTCGATGCGACTGACGACATCGATGGCGGTCATGCGGACCTCGGCCTTGCGGTCGCGCAGCGCCTGCAGGAACGCGGGCAGAATCGCGGCCTCCTGCGCCGCGAACGGCTCCAGCGCCAACAGCGCGGCTCGGCGCACCTTGGGGTGCCGGTCGGCGCGCAGCGCCTCCAGCAGCCGAGGGATGGCGGTCACGCCCTGGATGCCCCCCAGCGCCCGCAACGCGTAGGCGCGGACATCCGGGTGTCGGGCCGTCGCATAGGCGGCAATCGCCGGCACCGTCGCCGGCTCACGCAGGGCTTCCAGACGCAGAAACCCGCGCTGTTGCTCAAACGGGTCCCCGGACTGAAGCAACCGCAGCGCCTCGGCGGCGCGCGGACTTGGTGCGGCGGCGCCGTCGTCGCCGTGCGCCTGAACCGGCCGCAGCGCCACCAGCGCCACGACGCCCCATGCCAGTACGTGTCGAAGACACCTCACCCTGGCCTGCGGGATCTGGCCGCGTGGCTCAGCAGCGTTTGCCTGCCTGGCGGCTTCCCCGGCAAACGCTGAATTCGCCCCGCGGCCACTCCC
>Ga0209399_10001960_pt1 | contig 10274 bp, 14 predicted proteins | sample OV2TP3_FD_184130 | JGI IMG/M metagenome (GOLD analysis project Ga0209399, IMG submission 184130) | Hot spring microbial communities from Beatty, Nevada to study Microbial Dark Matter (Phase II) - OV2 TP3 (SPAdes) (version 3) | ecosystem: Environmental > Aquatic > Thermal springs > Hot (42-90C) ... | reverse complement strand
CAGAGACACACCAGTGGTAGAGCACCTGACGTAGTTAGGGTTCTAGAAAGGGGGAACTGTAGACATGCAGAAACATCTCGTCATGGCGTTTGTATTGACCATGGTCACGGCCTTCGTCAGCATCGGCTTCGCGCAGCCCGGCATGATGGGGCCAGGCATGGGAGGCGGCCAGATGCCGATGGGGCAATCGCCCCAACCTGGAGGGGAGAAGCCGTCCGAGCAGTCGGGCCAGATGCCCATGCCCCCGGATTTCGCGGCTCGGATGATGAACGCGTGCGTCGGAGCCATGGAGGGGATGGCGCAGATGGGGCGGATGATGGGAGGCCAGGGCGGCCAGGGGGGTACCCCGGAGAAGCCGCCCGAACAGCGCCAGTAACCCGGGAAGAAAGGAGGATCGGGATGAAGCTTGCAGCCCTATTCGTTGTGCTGACAGGACTGGTCCTGGCCCCGGTGTGGGGAGCAACGCCCGCGCAGGCCTGTGAGAATTGTACGTGCCAGGGCGAAGGGACTGGCCAGATGAGCCAGGTGATCCAGGCGCTGAAAGCCGCCGGCGCGGCGAGCGTCTCGGTCAAGGTTTCCTCCAGGGTGGTGCCGCACGCGGTGCAGCGCGGCGTCAAGCTGATTCCGGGAATCAAGAACATCATCGCCGTCGCCTCCGGCAAGGGCGGCGTCGGCAAGTCCACCACCGCGGTGAACCTGGCGCTCGCGCTCGCCGCCGAAGGCGCCTCGGTGGGCATTCTCGACGCGGACATCTACGGCCCCTCGCAGCCGATGATGCTCGGTATCGCCGGGCGGCCGGAGTCGAAGGACGGCAAGAGCCTCGAGCCGATGCAGGGCCACGGCCTGCAGGCGATCTCGATCGGCTTCCTCATCGATGTCGACACGCCCATGGTGTGGCGCGGCCCGATGGTCACGCAGGCGCTCGAGCAGCTGCTGAAGGACACGCGCTGGCGCGAGCTCGATTACCTCGTCGTCGACCTGCCGCCGGGCACCGGCGACATCCAGCTCACGCTCGCGCAGAAAGTCCCGGTGACCGGTGCGCTCATCGTCACCACGCCGCAGGACATCGCCCTCATCGATGCCCGCAAGGGGCTGAAGATGTTCGAGAAAGTCGGCATCCCGATCCTCGGCGTGGTGGAGAACATGTCCTTCCACGTCTGCCCGAAGTGCGCTCACGAGAGCCACATCTTCGGCTCGGGAGGCGCAGAGCGCATGTCGCGCGAGTCCGGCACCGAGCTCCTCGGCCAGCTGCCGCTCGACGAGTCGATCCGCAGCCAGGCCGATTCGGGCAAGCCCACCGTGGTCTCCGATCCGGACGGCAAGATCGCCGAGACCTACCGCAGGATCGCGCGGCGCTGCGCGGTCAAGATCGCCGAATCGCAGCGCGACATGAGCGCCAAGTTCCCCAACATCGTGGTGCAGAACACCTGAGCCTCGCGGCGCTGGTATCATACGCCGTATGACAAAAGCTCGTGAGCCCAGGGCACGCTACAGGAGCGCCCCCGTGCGCCGCGTCAACGCGCGCTTCGACGCGAAGACCGCGCGCAAGCTCGACGAGCTGATGCGGGCGAAGAAGCTCACTGTGACCGAGGCACTGAAGCAGGCGATCGAGGCGCTGCACCGCACGGTGGAAGAAAAACGCCGGCTGACGGCGTACGAGGTCGCGCTCAAGGTCGGGCTGATCGGTTGCGCCGAGGGGCCGGAAGACCTGTCGACGAACTCCAAGCACTACATCTACGAATACCTGGCGAAGAAGTACCCGCAGCACATCGGATGATTCTCGCCGATTCGGGTTTCTGGGTGGCGCTCGTCAACCCACGCGACAGCTTTCATGGGCGTGCGCGCGCCGCGATCGAAGCCCTGCGGGAGCCCTTCGCCACCACCTGGCCGGTGCTCACCGAGACGATGTACATGCTCATGCCGCTTGGCGCGCGCGGCCGGGCGCGTTTTCGCGACTATTTCTTCGCTGGCGGACTCGAGCTGCTCGACTTCACGCGCGAGGAGGCCCAGCGGATGCTGGAGTTGATGGATCGTTACGCCGAGCTGCCCATGGATCTCGCCGATGCTTCGCTGGTGGTGGCCGCCGAGCGCCTGGGCAGCGGGCGCATCCTCTCGACCGACCTGCGGGACTTCGACACCTACCGCTGGAAGAACCGCCACCCGTTCACCAATCTGTTGTAATATGAGTATTACAAGTCTTGAGCAGGCCTTCCCGTGACCCTCACCGTTCGCCTCGACCCCGAGATCGAGCGCCGGCTGGAAGCCGTGTGCAAGAAGCGCCGCACCACGAAGTCCGCGGTGGTGAGCACGCTCGTGCGCGAGTTCCTGGCGCGCGAGCCGCAGGCGAGCGCCTACGAGATCGCCAAAAGGCTGGGAATAATCGGCAGCGTCGCATCCGGGCCGTCGGATATCTCGAGGAACGCGAAGAAGTACGTCCGGCGCGCCATCCGTGCGAAATATCGTCGCTGACACAGGACCGCTGGTCGCGCTGTTCTATCGCCGCGACCGGGACCATGTCCGCGTGCGGCAGTTTCTCCGCGACAACCCGTGCTCGCTGGTCACCACCTGGCCGGTTGCGACCGAGGTCTGGCACCTGCTGCCGCAGTCCGCGCGGCTCGATTTCATGCGGTGGGTCGTTGCAGGCGGGGTGGCCTTGTTCGACATCGTGCCGGAGGATCCGGGAACGATGCTGAGTCTGCTGGAAAAGTATGCAGACAGACCGATGGATCTTGCGGATGCATCGCTGGTGGCGCTGGCCGGCCGGCTGGGGATTGCGGAAGTCCTCACCGTCGATCAATCCGACTTCGACACCTACCGGCTGCCGGGCGGGCGCCGCTTTGTCCAAGTCCTATCGAGCTAAAAATGACCATCAAATCAGATAAATGGATCCGCCGCATGGCGGCCGAGCAGCGCATCATCGAGCCCTTCGAAGCCGGGCAGGTAAAGACTTTGCAAGGAAAAAAAATCGTTTCTTACGGGACCTCGAGCTACGGATACGATGTCCGCTGCTCGACCGAATTCAAGATCTTCACCAACATCAATTCGACCATCGTCGACCCCAAGGCCTTCGACGAGAAGAACTTCGTCGAGTACCGCGGCGAGGTCTGCATCATCCCTCCCAACTCCTTCGCCCTCGCCCGCACGGTGGAGTACTTCCGCATCCCGCGCAATGTCCTCACCATCTGCCTCGGCAAGTCGACCTACGCGCGTTGCGGCATCATCGTCAACGTCACGCCGCTCGAGCCGGAGTGGGAGGGGCACGTCACGCTGGAATTCTCCAACACCACGCCGCTGCCGGCGCGCGTGTACGCCAACGAAGGCGTGGCGCAGGTGATCTTCATCGAGTCCGACGAGGTGTGCGAGACCTCGTACCGCGACCGCGGCGGCAAGTACCAGGGCCAGAAGGGCGTAACCCTCCCCAAGATCTAGTAGATAGCTCGATTTCTTAAACTAGAGCTAGTGTTTTCGCGCGGCCCGGCGGGGCCCGGAAAAGTCGCAAAAATCCCGCCTAAGCCCTTGACTCCACAGGGGTCGATCATATAATCGGCGCACGTTTTTCATTTTTGCGAGGGGAAGGAGGTCATCATGACAAGCAGAAGGAACTCGTGCCCGGTCTACGAGGTTTGCGTCCGGGACATTCCTGAAACTTAGTTCTGATCGGGAGACACTCTGATGGGGGACCGCAGTAGCGTCGCACGTACAAGACAAACCGCAGTACTCAGGCAGCAGCCGCAAGAGAGCCTCTTCGACACGCATCCCGAGGTCAGCCTCGACTTCGAGATCGTGCGCCAGGCAGCACGGAGCAAATACACCCGGCCGTTCCTGATCCTCGACACCGCGATCGTTCGCGAGAAGGTCAGGCGTTTCCGCGCGGCCATGCCCCGGGTGAGGCCCCATTACGCGGTGAAGGCCAACCCGGACCGGCGCGTGCTCAAGGTGCTGGCGCAGGAGGGCTGCGGCTTCGAGATCGCGTCCACGGCCGAGCTCGAGCTGCTCGCCGGGCTCGGCGTGCCCGCTGCCGAGGTGTTCTACTCCAATCCGATGAAATCGCGCGAGTCGATCGCCTGCGCCGCCGCCAAGGGCGTCGAGTGGTACGTGGTCGACAGCGTCGACGAGGTGCGCCGGGTGTTCGAGATCAAGCCCGACGCCAGGCAGTACCTGCGCATCGCCGCCCCCAACATCGGCAGCGACTGGCCGCTCTCGGGCAAGTTCGGCGCCGGCGCCGCGGACGCGCGCGAGATCGTGGCGTTCGCCGCGCGCATCGGCGCCGATCTCGCCGGGGTCACCTTCCACGTCGGCTCGCAGTGCCGCAACCCGGAGAACTGGCGCGTCGCGCTGGAGAAGGCGCGCGGCCTTTTCGATCTCATGGCGAAGGCCGGGCTCAAGCCGCGCCTGCTCGACATAGGCGGCGGCTTCCCCGTGCGCCACGTCAAGCCGATCCCGTCGGTCGAGGTGATCGGCGAGGTCGTCAACGAGGGGCTCAAGGCATTCCCCGAGGACGTCCAGGTGATCGCCGAGCCGGGCCGCTACCTGGTGTCGGACGCCGGCTATTTCGTGTGCCGGGTCCTCGGCACCGCGACCCGCGCCGGCAAGCGCTGGATGCACTGGGATGCCGGGCTTTTCGGCGGCGTGATCGAGGCGTCCGAGGGCCTGAAATACCGCGTCCGCACCGACCGCTCGGGGCCCGACGTCACCTGGACCGTGGGCGGGCCGACCTGCGACTCGGTCGACATCGTGATGCGCGACGAGCCGCTGCCTTCCGACCTGCAGGAAGGCGACTTCGTCTACATCAGAAACGCCGGCGCCTATACCACCGCGTACGCGAGCCAGTTCAACGGCTTCCCGCTGCCCGAGGTGCGGGTCTTCGAGTCGAAAGGCTAGGCTCTCTCGTAGAGCACGAAGTCGAAACGCGTGCCGTCCGCTGCGGTATGCGCTTCGCGCTGCGACTCGCGCCAGCCCGAGCGCTCCCACTTCGGAAACCAGGTGTCGCCCTCGTAATCCCGGTAGATCTCGGTCATCACCAGAGCGCTCGCCAGCGGCAGCGCGGCTTCGAAGAGCCGCGTACCCCCGATCACGAAGGCGACGCTCTCGCCCGCGCACAACGCCAGCGCCGCTTCCAGCGAGGCGGCGAGCGCAGCCCCCGGAGCTTCGTAGCCCGGCGTGCGGGTGACGACGATGTTCTCGCGCCCGGGAAGCGCCTTCTTGCCGAGCGATTCCCAGGTGAGCCGTCCCATGATCACCGGGTGACCGAGCGTGAGGGCCTTGAAATGCCTCAGGTCCTCCGGCAGCCGCCAGGGCAGCTTCCCCTTCGCGCCGATGACCCCGTTACCGGCCACCGCAGCCACGAGGTAGACTCGCGGCCCGCTGTTGTGTGACATTCGTCCTCGCAATAGTCAAATTTTGTTGAAATTATAAGGACATGGCGTATCCGCGGTCGTTTCTCGGGCTGCTGCTCACCGGCTTCACGCTGGTCACGGCGCCCCTCATCGGTGCGCTCGCCTATTCCGCCTGGCATACGGAGAAGCTGGCGCAGCAAAGCCGCAGCGCGGTCTTCAGCGCGTCGCAGGCCTCGCGCGCCAGCCGCTCGCTCGTCAACCGCATCGGCTCGATCGAGCGGCTGGCGCAGCAGATGACGGTGTTCAACGATCCGAAGCTCGCGGCGGACTATGCGGGCCTGCATGCCAGTTTCAAGCAGGTTTCGGAGGAGCTCCTGCTGCTGCCGCTCGACGAGGAGCACCGCAGCGCGCTCAAGCGCACCATCGTGCAGGAGAAGGCGCTTTACGAGCTCCTGACCTCGCCACCGAAGCGCCGCCACGACCCGCGCCGGATCAGCGACCTTACCGGCGAGCTCGCCGAGAACGCCTACGAAGTGCTGGCGATCAGCTACCTCGTCGCCGACCGGGAGGTGGCGCGGCTGCGCGCCGACGCCGAATCGGTGCAGCGGCAGCTGGTGCTGCTGGTGCTGTTCGGCACCGCGATCGCGCTCAGCATCGCGCTCGCCCTGACGCGCTACATCTCGCGTCCGATCGCCGAGCTCGACGCGTCGATCCGCAAGCTCGGCAGCGCGGATTTCTCGGCTCCGATCCGGGTGCGCGGCCCCGAGGACCTGCAGACGCTGGGCGAGCGGCTCGACTGGCTGCGCCGCCGCCTCGCCGAGCTCGAGGCGGAGAAGAACCGCTTCCTGCGCCATCTTTCCCACGAGCTCAAGACGCCGCTGACGGCGTTGCGCGAAGGGGCGGAGCTCCTGAACGACGAAGTCGGCGGCCGGCTCTCCGCGCAGCAGCGGCAGGTGGTCTCGATCATGCTCGACAACAGCGTCAAGCTGCAGCGCATGATCGAGGACCTGCTCGATTACCAGCGCGCGCTGCATGCGGCGGCTACGCTGCTGCCGCGCACCGTCGCGCTCGACGCGCTGGTGCGCGAGGTGGCGCGCTCCCACGAGCTCGCCATGCGCGCGAAAGGCCAGCGCCTGGCGCTCGAGCTGTCGCGCCTCTCCGTCGACGCCGACCCGGAAAAGCTGCGCTCGATCCTCGACAACCTGATCGGCAACGCCGTCAAGTTCACCCCGGCCGGCGGCACGATCACGGTTGCGGTGCTTCCGGTCGGCGACGAGGCCGCCATCGATGTCGTCGACACCGGTCCGGGCGTTCCCGCCGAGGAGCGCGAAGCGGTGTTCGACTCGTTCTTCCGCGGGCGCGCCAAGGCGAGCGGGCGCATCGAGGGGACGGGCCTGGGCCTTGCCATCGCCCGCGAATTCGCGGAAGCGCATGGCGGCCGCATCAGGATCCTCGGCGGCGACGCCGGGGGCAGCCATTTCCGCGTCACGCTGCCGCGCAGGGCCCCCCCCGGCGAGCCCCTGAAGATAAAGGCGGCGGCGTGAGGCTGTGGCTGGCTGCCCTGCTGGCGGCGCTCGCCGGTTGCGCGGCGCTCGACCCCGCCGGCGGCGAGATGGTGGCGGTGGACGGCGTCGTTGCGGAAGCGGTCAACGCCGCGCGCGCGCCCGCCGCCGAGCAGAAGGCGGCCCTCGGGCGCGCCCAGCAGGCATTCATGAAGGAGCGAAGCCCGCTCGACCGGCTGCGCCTGGCGACGCTGCTCGCCACCTTGCCCGCGCCGCTGCGCGACGAGGCGCGCGCCACCGAGCTGCTCGAGCCGATCGCCGATGCGAGCGCGGCGGGCTTCGGACGCTTTGCCGCGCTGCTCGCCGCGCAGCTCGCCGAGCGCCAGCGGCTCGCTCGCGAGCTCGAGCGCCTGACGCGCGAGTCGGAGCGCGCGGCGCGCGAGCGGCAGCAGGCGGACAAGGAGCGCGACAAGCGCGAAGAAGCGCTGAAGCAGCAGCTCGAGGCATTGCGGTCGATCGAGCGCGGCATCCTCGAGCGCGAGGACAAGCTGCGCCGCAGGCAGAGGTGAGCCATGAGTGGGGATGAAAACAGGATTTTGCTGGTCGACGACGACAAGGACCTGCTGCAGCTGATCGCGATGCGGCTCGGCGCCGCGGGCTACGCGGTGACCGCGGTCGAGTCGGGGCAGGCGGCGCTCGCCAGCCTGGCGGTGTCGCGCCCGCAGGTGGTGGTGACGGACCTGCGCATGCAGGGCATGGACGGCATGGCGCTATTCGATGCCATCCACCGCGATTCGCCCTCGCTGCCGGTGGTGATCCTCACCGCGCACGGCACCATTCCGGAAGCCGTCACGGCGACGCGCCGCGGGGTCTTCAGCTTCTTGACGAAACCGTTTGAGCCCAAAGTTCTCCTGGACACGGTGGCCGAGGCGATGCGGCTCTCGAGCCCCCCCTCCGGGGAGATGGAGGACTGGAGATCGCAGATCATCACGCGCGCCTCCGCCATGGAGGATCTGCTGGCGCAGGCGCGGCGGGTGGCTGCCTCCGACGCGAGCGTGTGCATCTTCGGGCAGAGCGGCACCGGCAAGGAGCTCCTGGCGCGGGCGATTCACCGGGCGAGCGCGCGGCGCGAGGCGGCGTTCGTGGGGGTGAACTGCGGGGCGATCCCGGAGGGCTTGCTCGAATCGGAGCTCTTCGGGCACAAGAAGGGCTCCTTCACCGGGGCGGTGTCGGACCGCCGGGGGCTGTTCCAGGCCGCGCAGGGCGGCACGCTGTTCCTCGACGAGATCGGCGACATGCCTTTGTCCCTGCAAGTGAAACTTCTCCGCGCCCTCGAGGAAAGGAAAGTCCGCCTCGTGGGCTCGCACGAATCGCACGACATCGATGTCCGGGTGATCTCGGCCACGCACCGCAAGCTCGAGGAGCGCATCGCCTCGGGCGAATTCCGCGAAGACCTCTTCTACCGGCTCAACGTGGTGAAGCTCTACATCCCGGCGCTAGCCGAGCGGCGCGAGGACATCCCGCTGCTCGCCAACAGCTTTCTGTCGCGTCTTGCGGATCGCTACAAGAGACTTCGGCTCGCGTTCTCGCCGGAGGCGATGCAGCTCCTGGTCTCGGCGCCCTGGCCGGGCAACGTGCGCCAGCTCCTCAACGTCATCGAGCAGGCGGTGGCCCTTGCCACCACCGAAGTGATCCCGGAGTCGCTGGTGCGCCAGGCGCTCGATGCCGGCGACACGGCGCTCACGCCGCTCGACGAGGCGCGCCGCGCCTTCGAGCGCGACTACCTGGTGCGCATCCTCAAGATCACCGGCGGCAACGTCACCAGGGCCGCGCGCCTCGCCGGGCGCAACCGCACCGAGTTCTATAGACTCCTGGAGAGACATTCCCTCGAGCCGGGAATGTTCAAGGGCAACGTCCAGAAAGAGAAAGAGAAGGCGACCGCATGACAGGAATCATCTGGGCTTTCGCACTGCTGCTCGCGTTCATGCTGCCGGCCCTGTCCCCGGCTGTGGGCCAGGAGCTCGGCCCCGAGGAGCTCGTCAAGAAGGTGACGCAGGAAGTGCTCGACGCCATCAAGAGCGACAAGCAGCTCGCCGCCGGCGACAGGCGCAAAGCGCTCAAGCTCGCCGAGGAGAAGGTGCTGCCCTATATCGACTTCGAGGAGGCGACGCGCATCGCGGTCGGCCGCGGCTGGGCGCAGGCGACCCCCGAGCAGAAGCAGAAGCTCGTCGGCGAGTTCCGCAACATGCTGGTACGCACCTACTCGAACGCGATCGAGGCGTACCAGGGGCAGACGCTGAAGGTGCTGCCCTCGCGCGGCAAGCAGGAGGCGAAGGACGAGGCGACGATACGCACCCAGTTCGTCCGCGCCGGCGGGCAGCCGCTGCCGATCGAGTTCCAGATGCGCAAGGCCGGCGGCAGCTGGAAGGTCTACGACATCACGGTGGAGGGCGTGAGCCTGGTGCTCACCTACCGCTCCGAGTTCGACGTGGTCATGAAGCAGTCCGGCGTCGACGGACTCATCAAGCGGCTTACCGAGAAGAACACTCCGGCGGCGGTCGGCGGCACCTCGAAATCCGGCAAGTGACCGGCCGCGCGCAGCGCGGTTGACCTCGCCGCCGAGATCGCGCAGGAGATGGGTCTGCCTGCGGCGACGATCGAGGGCATTCGCTTCGGCGCCCTGATCCACGATCTCGGCAAGATCCAGATCCCGGCCGAGATCCTCTCCAAGCCGACACGGCTGACCCCGCTCGAATTCGAGCTGATCAAGACCCATCCCCAGGCCGGCTACGAGATCGTCAAGGGAATCGAGTTCCCGTGGCCGGTGGCGCAGATGGTGCTGCAGCACCACGAGCGGCTCGATGGCACCGGCTATCCGAACGGCACGAAAGGCGACGAAATCTCGCTCGAAGCGCGCATCCTGGCGGTGGCCGACGTCGTCGAGGCGATGGCCTCGCACCGGCCCTACCGCCCCGGCCTTGGCATCGACGCCGCGCTGAAGGAGATCGAGGCGAAGCGCGGCCGCTGGTTCGATCCGCAGGCTGTCGATGCCTGCCTGCGGCTGTTCCGGGAAAAGAGCTTCGTCCTCGATCGGTTCAAGGCTTGACTCCTCTGACGATCGAGCGCCAGCCTATCGCACGCACCCGCGCGGCGAGCGGGAAGGAGTCGCTCCCGGCGTGCACCACGGTGAGGGAATCGAGCTTCAGATCGGCGAGCGCCGAGCGCATCGATGGCGTCAGCGCGGGCGCGGTGGTGCGCTTGACTTCGAAGCCGAGGCGCCGGCGACCGCGCACGATCAGCAGATCGAGCTCTGCGCCGGTGTGGGTGCGCCAGAAATGACATTCCTCGGGCCGAGCATCGAGCTGCTGCGCGATCTGGTCGATGATGAAGCCTTCCCATGAGGCGCCCAGCTTGGGGTGCCCTTCCAGGTCGCCCT